>Ga0137409_10008201_pt1 | contig 10680 bp, 11 predicted proteins | sample CZODoug1_16funga_FD_122059 | JGI IMG/M metagenome (GOLD analysis project Ga0137409, IMG submission 122059) | Vadose zone soil fungal communities from Angelo Coast Range Reserve, California, USA - CZODoug1_16fungal (Hybrid Assembly) | ecosystem: Environmental > Terrestrial > Soil > Vadose zone... | reverse complement strand
TAGACCGTGTTGTCATAGACGAGGCCAAGCTGCCGGACCACGTTGATCAACCCTGCGAGACCAGGAGGGATCTGATCGGAGCGCGCATCCTTCTCGTTCAGGACAACCTCGATCCCAACCGGATCGCGGGGCCAGTCCTGGGTCGACACGCCGTCCTCGCCATGATGATCCCAACCTGCGGCTTCAAACACCGAAACGAACTCCTGCGCCAGCATCAGGCCCTCGTCGTCGCCACGGATCGAGGCAACCGAAACCTTCTGGCCGGCGAAGGGCCGCAGCGCTTCTATGAGAAAGCGCTTCTGCTCAGGCGACAGGCGCTTTTCCGTCTGCGTTCGCTCGAGCGCGGCAAGCTTGTTCTCGGCGTCGATGAGCTTCTGTCGAAGCTCGGAGTTTTCCTTCAGATATCGGCTGGAACTTTCGGCAACCGGGCGCGGCTTGGCCTCGGCGGCCAGGCGCTTGATCCGATCGGCGCCGGCCTGTTCGGCGGCAGCAATTAATGAACCCTGGCGAAGGCCGTAGCCATAGGCCGCTATTTCGGTGACGAAAAGCAGCGCCAACACGGCAGCGCAGCCGATCGCAAAAAACCGGCTCCGCAACTGGTACGCGCCGACGTCCAGCCATTCCGGCCAGACGCCGTCGCGAAGCTGATAGGCGACGAAGCCCGCGAGCGTGGCGGCAATCACTAGCAGGATCAGACCGACAAGCTGAAAGGTGCCGTGCGCGGCGGTGACTGTCTGGAGCGAATCCCATCCGGGCATGACGGTTCACCTATCGCGGCGTTAACCAAGCGCAGCCGCTGTTGAGGCCTGGCAATAACAGCGATAGCCTCAAGGCCAATGCAAGAAGCGATTGCCAAGAGCGTAAACGTCACGCGCCGCAGCCGCGCGGCAGCGCCGTTCCGAGCGTTCTTCGGCCGGGCGCTGGATATCGCGCTGCCGACCCTCTGCCCGGCCTGCCGCGAGCCGGTTGGCGGCAACGGCCTCTGCGCGCCGTGCTGGTCGAAGCTTTCGCTGATCGCGCCGCCCTATTGCGAGCGCCTCGGCATTCCGTTTGCCTATGACCCCGGCCCGGGCGTCCTTTCGATGCAGGCGATCACCGATCCGCCGGCCTATCACCGGGCACGCGCCGCGGTTCGCTACGACGACATCGCGCGGACGCTGGTCCATGCGCTGAAATACGGCGACCGGCTCGACCTCGCGCCCACCATGGGGCGCTGGATGGCACGGGCCGGGCACGAACTGCTGGCGGATGCCGATGCCCTGGTTGGGAAAGCAATCGGCATAGCTTTTGCCGTTCTTGAAGGGTTTTGAGAACATCTCCTTGCCCATATCCAGCGAGAACTCATAGGGCGGGAATTGTTCTTTCTCTTCCCATTGCCGGTGCATGTCCTCGTTCATCGAATAGGGACCGTTGACGAAATCCTCCAGCTTCACCTTGGGGAATTTCTCGGTGAAGAATTTCCTGAACGCCTTGGCGTCGGCCACCGGATCTGGAGTGTCGGCGGCGACGGCAGGCGGTACGCCGCCAAGCGCCAGCGCGGCCAATGCAACAAGGCCCAGCGCAAAATGCATCGCGGAACGCACGTTCATTGAATCTTTGCCGTTGTCGTGTCGGTCGCGCCCTTGTTGTCGACCCAGCTAATTTTCAGATCGTCGCCCTTCTTGCCGCCCTTGAAGCTGAACTTGACATAGGGGTCCTTGGAGACGGCCGCGCCCCAGTCGGCGACGAACACGTTCTTGCCGTCATATTCGAAGGTCAGTTCCTGAATGAAATGCGGCGGAATGATCTCGCCCTTGGCATCCTTGACGAAGCCGGAATCCATCGGATGCTGGATCAGCGCCTGCACTTCGGTGGTCTCGCCGCTCGAAGTGGCCCGCACGCGAATGGTCGATGCCATCAGAATACTCCCTGAGTCATGGTTTTGCGCATGATCTTGTCGGAAAACCGGTTTCCACCCATCGGGTCGTGGCCCGAGGGCATGCTTTTCCGGATCATGCGCTTCAGCCGCCGCAGCCGCCGACAGTGACTTTGACTTCCTTGGTCGCGCTGTAGAGCTTGCCGCCGGCTTCCACGATTGCGATCACGTTGCTGGTCTTCGCCATTTTCAGGCGATTGGCCACGCTCGGCACCGTACCGGCCGGAATTTTGTAGGACGCCGCCAGTGCGTTGGGATTTTCCGAGACCAGGAACGAGATCGAGGTGACATCGGTAAGCGTCGTGCTGACCGAGATCGGGACCACCGAACCGTTTTCGGCAATTTCCGGCGCATCGAGCTTGACCTTGTCCGATGGCTCGGCGGTCTTGCCGTAGAGCGACTTGATGGCGTCCGCTTCGCTCTTCTGTTTGAAGGCGTCTTCCGGATATTTGTCGTTGGCCGCGGCCAAGGCCGGTGTGAAACCGAACGGAATGCTGCCAAGGCCAACCAGCGCGACCGAGCCTGCGCCTTGCAGGATCAGGCGCCGGGTGGCCAAAAATCGGTCGTGAGAGATGGACATCTATCGTCTCCTAGGGGGGGAACCCGCCATCACAATGTCTGCAGGAAATCCACGATCGCGTTGATCTCCTGTTCGGTCAAAATCCGGTTCCGACCGAACGGAGGCATCACGGTTTGTGGGTTGCGTTTGGTTTCGTCATAGAGGATAGCGACGAGATCCTTGCGGTCAGGATACCTGCTTTTGATGTCCTTGAGCGCCGGCCCGATGGTGCCGGGTAGATCGCCGCCCTTGATCTCGTGGCAGGTCAGGCAATTGCCCTTGCCGCGATCGAAAGCGAGCCTCTCTCCCTCGGCGACGGCGGATTGCGCGATCGCTGGGCCTGCGAGCGCGGCGGCGCCGATCGATAGCGCCAATGCGAGCGCCGGGATCAGGACGAGCTTGGTCGAAAAGGTGGCGGTCAAGGCGCTTCCTGCGGTTTCTGTCGGTTTTCCGGTCCAAGGATATAGGTGGTCAAAGCATAAACACCATCGGCTGACAACGGAGACCGATGGATCGGGAAGCTGGCGTTAATGTATTCTCGCCCTATATCCAGGAATAGGCCGAATGTTCCGGGGTTGCGGTCATATCTGTCAGATTTTGCAGCTTGGCTGCCAGCCAATCCGGGGAATGTTGTGGCTGACTATGTCGTCGAATTCGGCAAGGACGGCCGGCCGGTCGAACCGGACGGCCGCCTCGATGCACCGGCGTTTCACCGCAATCATCGCCCGATCTGGGCGGTGTTGCAGCCATTCCTTACCGGAAAATCCGGCGATGTGATCGAGGCCGGCAGCGGCACCGGCCAGCATGTGGTCGATTTCGCCCGCCGCACCCCCGAAATCATCTGGTGGCCCAGCGATCTCAACGCGCAGCATCTGAAGAGCATCGATGCATGGCGGGCGCATGCGGGGTTATCGAATATCCGCCCGCCGCTGCGGATCGACCTCACCGATCCCTCATGGTGTCCGGAGATGCATGATGGCTGCGGCCCCGGCGAATTGCTGGCGGTGTTCTGCGCCAACGTCATCCACATCGCGCCCTGGCGTGTCGCCGAGGGCCTGTTTGCCGGCGCCGCGCGTTACTTGCGTGCGGATGGGCGGCTGTTCCTCTACGGGCCGTTCAAGCGCCACGGAAAGCACACCGCGATCAGCAATGCGGTGTTCGACACCAGCCTTCGCGGGCGAGACGCCGAATGGGGTGTGCGCGATATCGAGGCTCTGGAAAAGCTGGCCGGGAGCGTCGGTCTCGTTCTTCACGAGATCGCCGAGATGCCCGCCAACAATCTGATTTTGGTGTTCTCACGCGACGCCTGACCAGCCGATCTTGTTGCTCAGGAATCTGTAACCGAGGGCGGTGAACGCAGCACGTTCCTTGTTGTCCTTGCCATAGCCGTGCCCGCCGGCCGCCGGCTCATAAAAATAAGCCTCATATCCCATCGCCTGCAGCTTGGCCGTCATCTTGCGGGCGTGTCCGGGATGGACACGGTCATCCCGCCGCGTGGTGGCAATCAGGATCGGCGGATATTTCTGTCCGGGCTTTGCGGTGTGATAGGCGGAATAGGTCCGCAGCCATGCCCATTCTTCCGGCCTGTCGGGATCGCCATATTCCGCGATCCAGCTCGCGCCTGCCAGCAGCCTGGTGTAGCGGCGCATGTCGATCAACGGAATGGTGCAGAACAACGCACCGAAGCGCTCGGGATAGCGTGTCAGCATGTTGGAGATCAGGATGCCGCCATTCGATCCGCCTTCCGCGGCGATGCGGCCGGGGCGTGTCACGCCGCGTTTCACCAGATCCGCCGCGACGGCGGCGAAGTCATCATGGGCGAGTCGCTTTCCTGCATATCGGCCGGCGTCGTGCCAGCGCGTGCCGAACTCGCCGCCACCGCGGATGTTGGCCAGCACGCTGGTGCCGCCACGTTCAAGCCACAGCTTGCCGATCGCCGAATTGTAATACGGCCGCACCGAAATCCCGAAGCCGCCATACGCGTTGAGATGCACCGGAGCGTCGCCGGTCTCGGTGGCGGGTCCGGTCTGAACGTAGGGGATGCGTTCGCCGTCGGTCGAAATCGCCTCGTGCTGGGTGACCGCAAGTCCGTCCGTAGAAAATGTCCGCGGTGCACGCTTCAACACGGTCGGACTTTGCACGCCATCGATCAGCATCAGGGAGGATGGCGTCAGCGGATCCTGGATATTGGCGAGCAGGTCGCCGTTGCTTTCGGCTTCGTCGCTGTCGAGACGCCAGACGTCGACGACGCCGATCTCGGGTATTCCCGGCAATGTCGCGCGGCTCCAGCCGTTGGCCGATGGCGTCCAGACTTCGAAAACCGGACGCAGCTCGTCAAGCAGGGAGATGACCAATTTGCCGTTGGCCCAGAAGAAATGCTGCACCGCGCGGCGCGGTCCCGGTTCACACAGAATCTCGAAATTGCGTTCCCCCGCCAGGAATGCCGGCAACGGCATGCCGAGCACCGTGTCGGGCGCGTAGGTTTGCGGCCCTATCGTCCAGGGTTTGCGTGGCCTCACGGCGAACCAGCCGCGGTGAAAATCCGCCTGGGCATCGGTCGGAAGATCGATCTTCAATCTCGCGCCGGCGTCGCTGCCAAGCCACAGATTGGTGTTGAAGAAATCGAGCCGCTCGCCGAACCACACCCGCGGGGTAGCGTCGGTCCGGTCAACATCGGTGAAGGCCGCCATGTTGTCAGGCGCCGTCTCGAAAATCACCGGCGCGCGATCGACGTCCGCGCCGCGTCGCCACAGCCTGACGGTTCTCGCATAGCCTGAGGTGGTCGCCATGCCCTCGCCATACGCGCTCGAAAGTAACAGCGTATCGATGTCGAGCCATGCGGTGCTGCTCTTCGCCTCCGGCAGGATGAAACCGTCGGTTATAAACGCCTTGGTATCGATGTCGAATTCGCGCAAGGTGGCGGCGTCGCTGCCGCCGCGCGAGAGGCTTAACATCGCACGAGGATGGCTCGCCGACAGCGTTTCTATCGAAGTCAAAAGCCAGTCTTCGTTCTCCTCGGCCGCGAGCCTGTCCACATCCAGGATGGTTTCCCATTTCGGGTTTGGCGCACGAAATTCTTCAAGCGTCGTTCGTCGCCAGATGCCGCGCGGATGATTGGCGTCTTTCCAGATGTTGTAGACGAAGGCCCCGCGCCGGCTGATGAACGGAATGTTGTCCGGCCGGTCATAGATCGCCGCCAGCGTGTCGCGATCGGCTGCGAATCCGGCATCGGCGAATTTTTCCAGCGTCCGCTTGTTTTGCTGCTCGACGAAACCGAGCGCGCGTTCGCCCTCGATGTCTTCCAGCCAGAGATACGGATCGTCATCGGGGGCGGCGAGGGTCGGCCGATCGTCGATGGGCATGGCTTGAACTCCAGGGGGTAGAAGGCTTCTGATTTACGCGGCTGCGCGTGCCCTGTCCAATGTGCGCCGTCCGCATGGCGTGCGCCCGTTTGCGTTGGTTGATCGAGTTGACGCCTCCCTCCATAGTGCCGGGAATCAATGAGGCCTCGACTGCACTTGGTCGCATTTGGCCGCATCCGGGTGGAAATGACTGATGATCGATATGACCGCTGCTGACGAGATTGCGGATGACGCCCGCGCGCGATCCAACGTGGTGCGCCTCGCCGCCGCGCAGGCCCTGACGGGGGCGAATTCGGCGGTGATCTTCGCCACTGGCTCCATCATCGGCGCGACGCTGGCGCCGGATATCTCGCTCGCGACCGTACCGCTCTCGATGTATGTGGTCGGGCTTGCCGCCGGGACGTTGCCGACCGGCGCGATCTCGCGCGCCTATGGCCGCCGTGTCGCCTTCATCGTCGGAACCGGCTGCGGGATGCTGACCGGCCTACTCGGCGCATTCGCCATCCTGCACGGTTCGTTTGTGCTGTTTTGCTGCGCGACCTTCCTCGGCGGATTGTATGGCGCGGTGTCGCAATCCTATCGCTTCGCCGCCGCCGACGGCGCCAGCGCCGGGTTTCGCCCCAAGGCGGTATCGTGGGTGATGGCCGGCGGCGTGTTCGCCGGCGTGCTCGGTCCGCAGCTCGTGCAGTGGACGATGGATATCTGGCCGCCCTATCTGTTCGCCTTCAGCTTCGTGGTCCAGGCGGCAGTAGCCCTGGTGGCGATGGCGGTGCTGGCCGGCGTCGATGCGCCGAAGCCTGCGCCGTCGGATCTTCACGGCGGCCGGCCACTGTTGGAGATCGTGCGGCAGCCTCGGTTCATCGCGGCCGCGCTGTGCGGTATCGTCTCCTATCCCATGATGAATCTGGTCATGACGTCGGCGCCGCTGGCGATGAAGATGTGCGGGCTGACCGTGAGCGATTCCAATTTCGGCATCCAATGGCATATCGTCGCCATGTACGGCCCGAGTTTTTTTACCGGTTCGCTGATCGCGCGTTTCGGCGCGCCCGTCATCGTCGCGCTCGGCCTGGTGCTGGAAGCCTTTGCCGCCATGATCGGTCTCTCCGGCATCACCGCGATGCATTTCTGGGCCACGCTCATCGCGCTCGGGCTGGGCTGGAATCTCAGCTTCGTCGGCGCTTCCGCGCTGGTGCTGGAGACGCATCGGCCGCGGGAACGTAATAAAGTGCAGGCGTTCAACGATTTCCTGGTGTTCGGGATGATGGCGGTGGGATCGTTCTCGTCCGGCCAGTTGCTGGCGAATTACGGCTGGTCGGCGGTGAACATGGTGGTGTTTCCGCCGGTACTGCTGGGGCTCGCGGTGCTGGCGCTGGCTTCATTTGCGAAACGGCGCGCGGCGTTGCAGCAGGTTCCGGAATTTCCTGATCCGAGTATCTGATCGCGGGCGCCGCTGTTTCATTTGAGAAGAGGAGGTTTTCATGCCGTCGCGAGCCCGCCTCGATGAATTTATCGGCGTGGTCGAGGCCGGCGATCATGCCGGCGCCATCGAGCGCTATTACACCGAGGATTCCAGCATGCAGGAAAACACGTCGCCGCCGCGCGTCGGCCGCGACGTGCTGGTCGCCCACGAGCGCGGCGTGCTGGCGCGGATGTCGCATGTCTATTCCAAGGCGCTGTCGTCGGTGGTCGAAGGCGACCATGTGGCCATTCACTGGATTTTTGAGCTGACTGATAAATCCGGCAAGGTGCATCGGATCGACGAGGTCGCGCTGCAGGAGTGGCGCGGCGACAAGGTATTTCGCGAACGCTTTTTCTACGATCCGTCGGGGCCTAAGACCTGACCGGCGTGACGAACTGACACTTCGTCCGCCGTCGAAGCGTCGCGGCTACTGGACTGCTAGCGTGACCTCGAATCTCCTGATTAAAGGTTTGCATGGACGCGTCCAGCCACATCGCCGTCGCCGAGACTTCGCCCCGTTATGAAGGCTGGCGGATCGTCGTGGTCTGCTTTCTGGTGGCGACCTTCGGCTGGGGCCTCGGCTTTTATGGCCAGAGTGTCTATGTCGCCGAACTGCATCGCCTGCGCGGCTGGCCGGCCTCGCTGATCTCGAGCGGCACGACGTTCTTCTATCTGTTCGGCGCGTTGCTGGTCGCCTTCGTCAGCGAAGCGATCCGCGCCTTCGGCCCGCGCAACTGCCTTGTGGCCGGCGTGCTTGCGATGGCGGTGGCGGCCGTCTCGATCGGTCAGGCCACCGAGCCATGGCAGCTTTATCTGGCCAATGCCGTACTGGCTTTCGGCTGGGCCGGGACCAGCCTCGGGATCATCACCAATACGCTCGGCCTCTGGTTCGACACCAAACGCGGCATGGCGATCAGCCTCGCGCTGAACGGCGCAAGTTTTGGCGGCATCATCGGTGTGCCGCTGCTGGTCGCAGCGATCGGCAGCTTTGGGTTTTCGGGTGCCATGATCATGGCGGCGATCGCGATGGTCGTGCTGATGGTGCCGATCATTCTGTTTTTCGTCGGACGGCCGCCCATCGGTTCGAGCGCCGTCGCGGCGGCGGCTGCGGATGCGCCGTCCGCCACGCAGATCCGCGCTCAAGCGTTTCGTGACACGGGGTTCCTGACCGTATCCATTGCGTTCGCTCTGGTGCTGTTTGCGCAGGTCGGCTTCATCGTCCACTTGATTGCGTTCCTCGATCCAGTGATCGGACGGGAGCACGCCGCGATCGCGGTCGCGCTATTGACGGCGATGGCGATGGCCGGGCGCGTGCTGTTCTCAACCGTGATCGACAGGCTCAACCAGCGGCTGGCTTCGGCGATTTCGTTTGTCAGTCAGGCCGTGGCGCTGGCGATCATCATCAATTCGCGCAACGACATGGTGCTGATTGCGGCTTGCGCGCTGTTCGGATTCTCGGTCGGCAACCTGATTACGCTGCCGTCGCTGATCGTGCAGCGCGAGTTCGATCCGCGCTCGTTCGGCGTGCTGATCAGCCTGATCACGGCGATCAATCAGGTCACTTATGCGTTCGGCCCTGGCGTGATCGGCCTGCTGCGCGATGCGTCCGGAAGCTACACGCTGCCGTTTTACGGCTGCATCGCGCTGGAGCTGATCGCGGCTGTGCTGATCATGGTTCGCGGGCCTCATGGTTCGAGACGCGCGAAGACGCGCTCCTCACCATGAGGGATCACGCCTCGCGCTGGCGCAGCAGATCCTCGAGATCGAGCCGATGCGTGAACATCGCCAACGATCCGTCTGGCTTGCGCGGCCATTGCGCTTGCGGCCGATCCCAATATAGCTCCACGCCGTTCTCGTCGGGATCGCGCAAGTAAAGCGCCTCGCTGACGCCGTGATCGCTGGCGCCGTCGAGATGAATTCCCGCCTGCATCACCCGATACAACGCATCCGCCAGCGCAGGCCGGGTCGGATAAAGGATGGCGGTGTGAAACAATCCCGTCGTTCCCGGCGGTGGCGGATGGCCGCCTTTGCTTTCCCAGGTGTTGAGGCCGATGTGGTGGTGATAGCCGCCGGCCGAAATGAACGCTGCGCCGGAGCTCAGGCGCTGCGTGACTTCAAAGCCCAGCACGCCGCAATAAAACCCCAACGCGCGATCGAGATCGGCGACCTTGAGATGAACATGCCCGATGCGGGTACCGGCAATGATGGGCGTCGGGCTTTCGGGCATGTTGTCTCCGTTTCGCAATGATCGCTTCGGTTACGATCTAGGCAGCAGGCGCGCCTATGCAAGCTCCGACACTTCGCCCTCCGGCAATTCGAACTCGAATGTATTCAGCGTCATCGACACCATCGTGTAGTAGCCGCACAGGCCGATGACTTCGACTATCCCGCGTTCGCTGAGCACCTTCACGGCCTCGTCGTACAGGCCCTTGGATACGCCGTGGCCTTCGTGCAGCGATTTGGAGACGTCGTAGATCATCTGGCCCTTGGGATCGTCGAATTTGGGGGTGCGGCGATCCCGGATGTCTTCGATGATCTTCGGATCCATGCCGCCCTTCAGCGCCAGCCGCTTATGGGCATACCATTCGTAATGCGAGGTCCAGTGCCGTGCGGTGACCAGGATCGCGATCTCGGAGAGTTTTGCTGGAAACAATGTATCGAACCGCAGGAATCCACCCAGACGCGTGGCGTGCCGCGCCATCTCCGGGCTGTTGAGCCAGGCCATCATCGGCGGCGGCGGGGCGCCGCGCTTGCCGGCGATCGATTCATCGTAGGTTTGTTTCTGGTCCGCGTTCATTTCGCCAGGCGAAAGCAACTTCAGGCGCATCTCGGTTTCCTCTGGTTTTTCAATCGTTGCGGCGTTGCGAATACACCCGATCGGGGAGCATGACCACATCCGCCGCCGCATGGGCGGGACCAGAGATATATTGAATTCCGCCATCCGGCGGCTAAGGTCGATCCAACAGCCCAATTGGAAACGCCGCCATGTCAGATCTCGATCAATTCCGCCGCGAAACCCGCGCCTGGTTGGAGGCCAATTGTCCGCCGGAGATGCGGCGGCCGATGACTTCGGATGAAGATACCTTCTGGGGCGGCCGCAACACCAAATTCTCCTCCGAGCCGCAGCGCGTCTGGTTCGAGCGGATGCGCGACAAGGGCTGGACCGTCCCGCACTGGCCGAAAGAATACGGAGGAGCGGGCCTCGATCCGGAACAGGCAAAAATCTTGCGCCAGGAGATGGCGGCAATCGGCGCGCGCCAGCCGCTGGTCTCGTTCGGCATTTCCATGCTCGGGCCCGCACTGCTGAAATACGGCACCGACGCGCAGAAGAAAGAACATCTGCCGAAAATATCAGCCGGCCTGATCCGATGGTGCCAGGGCTATT
>Ga0137409_10008200_pt1 | contig 10681 bp, 4 predicted proteins | sample CZODoug1_16funga_FD_122059 | JGI IMG/M metagenome (GOLD analysis project Ga0137409, IMG submission 122059) | Vadose zone soil fungal communities from Angelo Coast Range Reserve, California, USA - CZODoug1_16fungal (Hybrid Assembly) | ecosystem: Environmental > Terrestrial > Soil > Vadose zone... | reverse complement strand
TCGGAGCTGACGGCCTTCTCTCGGCGCGCGGCCCACCACGCGATGCCGAACAGGATGAGGAAGTAGCCCGCGATGAATATCAGGTCGAAGGGGTGGAGATTGCTCATTGGGTCGGCCTTCTCGCGTTGAGGAGATATTGAACAGCGAGGTCGGTGAGACTCCAGAGCTGCACGTCGCCGCTCGAGCCGAATCGCACCGGACGCAAGGTGCTGCCGTCCATCACGTAGCTCCACAACTCGGCGTGCCGCAGCCCTGAACGCTCCACCGCGTCGAGCGTTTGCGCTAGCACGGCTCGCGCCTCGGGGCGCCGCGCGAGCGCGGCGAGCAACACGTTCACTTCGCGCCCCCACACCACGCGGGGAGAATGATACAGGTCGCGCGCGAACATCGCCCACACCGCCGGGGTGGCGTATGCATCGTTGGCGGCGAGTGGCCCCAGGCCGTCAACGAACAGACCCACCGGGTAGGGCAACATGAACGAGCGCAGCACCTCGGCCTCGCGCGCCGGCGGGACGTCCTCGAGCAAGAGCAGCATCGCCGGATCGGTCGACATGACGGGAATGGCCCGGCCCTGCGCGTCGAGCGAGACGGCGAGGAACCGCAGCGTGTCGGTCGGGAAGCCGCTGCCGGCGAGCACGCTGTCCCAGTGCGTCCGCTCCGCGGCGGGAAGCGAGGCGAGCTTCGCCCGGACCCGCGCGACGACTTCCGCGGGGGCGAGCGCCACCGCGAAGTGCTCGATGGCGCCTCCCCACGTGTCGATCGCGCTGTCCAGCGCCAATGAGTCGGGGAGCGTCGCAGCGGAATCGAGCCAGGGACGGATCACGGCGATCGCGCGCAGCGCCGCCGGAACCCAGACGACGTTCACGTCGAACGCGAAGCGGCCGCCCGCGTAGCCGACGCGCGAATCGCGCCAGCTCCCCGGGTGCCACCAACCGTCCGGGTCGCGCTGAAACCCCACCAGGTTCGTCGCCACCGGGGCGCGCGCGTACGGCTCGGCCCGGCGCCAGACGTACGCGAGGTTCCGCGCCAGCAGGCGCCCGTAATCCGCCACGAATCGATGCTTCCGCTCGGCCGGCACTCGGGCGTTGGCGAAGTAGCGCGCCGCGACGGCCGGGAGCTGGAAGTCGTCGTCCACCATGAAATAGTTCTCGCGCACCGTTTGGGGATGCGCGAGGACGCGGAGGTTCCCCGTCCGGTTGTACTCGGCGACGTTCTCGCGGATCGCCTGGCGCCCCACGGCTTCCTCGTGGCTCACGTCGCCCGACGGCCCGAGCTTGCGCAGCGCGGCTGCGATCACGTACTCCGGCATCGTATCGGACCAGACCGGCTCCATGAGCAGGGCGGTCATCAGCATGTCGCGGCCGAAGTAGGTCGCGAACGTCGGCAACCCCGCCATGAACTTCTCGCGCGAGCTGAGCAGCTCGAAGCCGCGGATCTCGCGCTCGAGGCGCGCGTCGGCCGGGCGCGTGGCGACAAAGCGACGAAAGGCGTCGTTGAAGATCTGCTCGCGCGTGAGCGGCGTCAGGGCGGGACCGTCCGTGTCGATCTCGACGTCGATCGCGATCGGTCCTGTGACGCGCCGCCGGATCGTGACGCTATCGCGCCCGGCAGTCACGCTTGCCTGGCGCGCGTCGCCGCTCAGGATCAGGGTGAGGTGGTTCTTGCCGTCGAAGCTCGGCTGAGTGACGCGCACCAGCCAGGTAGTGGCAGTCTGCTCGACCGTGATGCGCGGCTCGAGCCGCGCCCGCAGCGTCGCGACGTTCGCGGCGCCGAGGGACGCGAGGGCAAGGCGCCGCTGGCGGCTTGTGGGTGGGAGGCGGGCGAGCTTCGCGATCAGCGTGTTGAACTCAGTGGGAGCGTAGGAGCCAGTGTATTGAAAGTCCCGCTCCACCCGCATTGAGCCGAGCAGGAAGTGGCTGAGGCGCAGCGGCCCCCCGCCCTGCGCCGTCAGCGAGTAGCGGAGTGAGCGCTGACCGCCCGTCTCGCCGAGCGTCGCTTCCGGTGCGCCGAATGCGACTGAATCCCGCGCCGTGAAGCCGATGCTTTCGTCGAGCGCGTCGGCCCAGAGGTGCACGACCCGCCCGGCCTTGGCGTCGATATAGATCTGGACCGCGTTGCCGCGGGCGTCGCGGTAGATGCGGGTGGTGTAGCCCTGGTACTTCGCGGGATCGTCGAGGCCGGGCTGGGGAAAAGCCACGTAGGGCGGGGCCTGGGCGGCCTGGGCCTGGGCGACGAGCAACAGGGCCAGCAATGTCATTGGGCGCCAATCGTACGCCATTCAGGGCCACCCGGCCAGCAGCACCGGCTCGTACTTTTTTTCACAAGCGGCACCTCGGCGTCCCTTGACAGCGCCGCATACGGGGGCCATTTCGGATGGGAGAAACGATTCCCGTAACGCTGCGTTGACCCGCCGCCGAGGAAGATTCGTATGCGATTGAATCGCTTCGCCGTTCCCGCGCTCGTCGCTGGCCTGTTGTGGACGATCCCGCTGCATGGGCAAGGCACCACCGGCACGATCACCGGTCGCGTGATCGACTCCACCACCCAGCAACCCCTCTCCGGAGTCAGCATGCAGGTCGTCGGCACCGATCGCAGGACGCTGACCGCGGATGATGGGACTTTCCTGCTGAACGATGTCCCGGCGGGGATCCAGCGGCTCCGGGCCAGCCGGATCGGATATGCCATGCTGCAGCAACAGGTCACCGTCACGGCCGGTGAGACGGCGCGCGTGGAGCTCGCGCTCAGCGCGCACGCGATGCTGCTGGACGCGGTCGTGGCGACCGGCTACGGCACGCAGAGCAGACGGGATGCCACAGGTTCAGTGTCGGCCATTACCGAGCAGGATTTCAACCGCGGGGTGATCTCCTCTCCCGAGCAGCTGTTGCATGGACGTATTGCCGGTGTGCAAGTCACCATGGCCAGCGGCGAACCCGGGGCGGGCGCCAATATCCGCATCCGGGGCACGTCGTCGGTCCGGGCCGGCAACCAGCCGTTGTTCGTGGTCGACGGCGTGCCGTTGAGCGGAGGGCCGGCGCAACCCGGCGGGCCCGACTACGGCGCCGGCACCCAGTCTCCGCGCAACCCACTCGCGTTCCTGAATCCCGACGACATCGAGAACATCAGCGTATTGAAGGACGCCTCGGCCGCAGCTATCTACGGATCGCGAGGCTCCAACGGCGTGGTCTTGATCACCACCAAGCGAGGAACGGCGGGACCGAGCATGACCGTCTCCTCCTCGATGAGCGTCGGCAGCGTCGCGAAAAAGCTCGATCTGTTATCGGCCGGTCAGTACGTCAGTGCCGGACAGGCAGCGGGCGCCGACCCGTCTGTGATCAACTTCGGCGCGGCCACGGACTGGCAGGATCAGATTTTCCGTACGTCGGTGACCCAGGATCACTATCTCAGCTACGCCGAGCGTACCGCGACAGGCGCTTACCACATCTCCCTGGGGTATGGCGATGAGAATAGCATCATTCAGAAGGCAGCCCTACAGCGCGTGACGGCGAGAATCAATGCCGATCGACGCTTGCTGGACGACCGGCTGAAGTTCCAGCTCAGCCTCACGGGCAGCAAGATCAACGACACGTACGCCCCGGTCGGCAATAACGCCGGGTTCGAAGGCAATCTGCTCGGGGCTGCGCTGCAGGCCAATCCGACACGTCCGGTATTCAACCCGAACGGCACCTATGCCCAGGCCACCGACTGGCGCAATCCCATGGCGATGCTCGCCTTCATCGATGACAAGGGCGAGACGAGTCGCATCCTGGGGAGTGTCAGCGCGACGTTCGACCTGAGCAGCTCGCTGTCGTACAAACTGAACCTCGGATATGAAAACACGGAGTCCGTCCGTCGGACCGGACTCTACCCGGCACTCGCAGCTTCAAGCGGGTTTACATTCCTCGCCCCAACGAACGGCCGGGCCGAGATCAACAACCTGTATATCAACTCCGGGTTGATCGAGCATACGCTCAATCTGCGACACGCCATTGGCGGCGGGGGCATTGACGCGCTGGCCGGCTTTTCTTACCAACGGTTCGAGACCAGAGGAGACTGGCTGCGGGCCCAGTATTTCACCACCACCCAGATCCCGTTGATCGACAATGTTGATGGGGTCAATAACGAGGCCAACAAGGCCTTTACCGCTGCCTCCAACAGGAACGTCGACGAGCTCCAGTCCTTCTTCGGGAGGGTGAACTACAACTTCAACGACCGGTATCTCGTCACGGGCAACTTCCGCGTCGACGGCTCAACGAAGTTCGGGAAAAACAACCGATACGGGTATTTCCCCTCGCTGGCCTTCGCCTGGCGGTTGTTGAATGAGAACTTCTTCGCCGGGCTGCGCGACAAATTCAGCGATCTCAGGCTGCGAGCCGGATGGGGAAAAACGGGCAACCAGGAATTTGAATCGGGTGTTTCGCTTGCCTTGTTCAGGACAAACAACGACGGATCGCTGACGCAGGTCAACAACCCCAACCCGGACATCAAGTGGGAAGAAACAAGACAGTGGGGAGTCGGGCTCGATTACGAGCTATCGAGCGGCCGGGTCGGCGGATCTGTCGATTACTTCAACAAGACCACCACGAATCTCATCTTCCGCACGGACTATGCCCAGCCGGCCGCGGTCGACTACCAGTGGGTGAACCTACCTGGCGAGGTTGTCAACAAGGGCGCGGAAATCGCTGTCTACGCCTTTCCGGTACGCAGCTCCCGGCTTTCGTGGCGGGTAGATTACAACATGAGCTTCCTGCACAACGTCGTCCAAAACCTGGGCACGTCCGTCAATACGGGTCAGATTAACGGCCAGGGTCTGTCCGGCGCCTATGCACAGCGCATTGCGGATGGGCAACCGCTCTACGCCTTCTACATGCGGACATTCCTCGGCTTCGACGCGAACGGGCTGGGCATCTATGCCAACAATGAGCAGCTCTCCTTCGTAGGTTCCCCGATCCCCAATATGACTCTCGGGTTGACCAACACCCTCACGTTCGGGAGGCTCGACGTCAGCGCGTTCCTGGAGGGGGCCTTCGGCCAGAAGGTATACAACAACACGGCCAACGCTATTTTCCTGAAGGGCAACCTGAGGAACGGCCGCAACGTGACCACGGATATCGCCGCCAGTGCAGAATCGCCGAACAACTTCGGGGAGGCATCCACTCGTTTCCTCGAGAACGGCAGCTACGTGCGGTTGTCCAACCTGAGTATCGGTTACAACGTCCCGGTGGGGCGACTGCTTCGGGGTGTCCGGAATATGCGGATCGGCCTGACGGGGCAGAATTTGCTGGTGATCACCAAGTATTCGGGGTATGATCCGGAAGTCAACACGGACAAGTCGATCAACGGCGTGCCATCCCTGGGGATCGACTACACGGCCTTCCCGCGACCGCGCACATTCACGTTCAATGTTCAATTCGAGCTTTAGAGCCGCTCGAGAGGATCCGTCGCCATGTTCAAGATGAAAGCATGCCTGCTGTACCTGCTTGCCGCACTGGTCGTGGCGGCGTGTACAGACCTCAGTACGAAAGTGGAAGACGCGATCGGCGAGGACGTTACCGGCGGCTCGACTCCGCCGATTTCCGACCCGGCCGCAGCGCTCACTGGCGTTTACAACCAGTTGAGGACGATGAGGGGCGTAACGAACACCTTTGCCCTGATGGAACACACGACCGACGAAATGATGGGCCCGACCCGGGGCACCGACTGGAGCGACTTCGGGGTGTGGCGCCAGCTGCATGCACACACCTGGGACCCGTCGCACGGTCAGGTCCTAGGCACCTGGAACGATCTGAACGCGGGGATCTTCAGGGCGACCCAGGTCGTCGATGCGCCGACGTCAACGGGTCGACAGGTTGCCGAGGCGCGGTTCCTGAGGGCGTTCTTCGCGTTCTACGTCATGGACCTGTACGGCCAGGTTCCATTCCGTCCCTCGAACGCTGCCCCCTCCGCGATACCCACTGTCATGCAGCGGCCCGCGGCTTTTGACTTCATCGTCCAAGACCTGCGTGCGGCCAGGCCGCAGCTCCCCAATCTGACGTCAGGCGCGGACGCGGGAACGGCCTCGCAGGAAGCCGTCGACTTCCTGCTGGCCAGGCTCTACCTGAACCGGGCGGTCTATACGACATCGACGCCCGCGAGTCCCTCCGCTGGTCCGTACACATTCGCCGCCGTGGATATGGACACGGTGATCGCGAGGGTGCAGGCCATCATCAACAATCCCTATACGGATCTCAGCCCCTTCTGGGACAACTTCCACTGGGACAACACCACTCGTTCCAACGAGCTCGTGTTCGTCAAGGCTGAGGCTGCCGCGACGGGCGGAAATTTCACCACATTCTGGTGGACCCTGCACTACAACGACAGCCCGTCGGGCTGCTGCAATGGGTTCGTCACGCTGGGCGGGTTCTATGATCTGTTCGAAACAGCGGACGTCCGGAGGACGGCGTATATCACCGGCATGACCGATTCAACCGGCGTCAAGGCGGGGATCTTGGTGGGACAGCAGTATAAGAGCTACACCGATTCCCTCACCCCGGTTGGGCCATTGTCGGACCGCGGCGGCCACCCGCTCGTCTTTACCCGCAACGTCGACCTGTTGTACTCGAACGAGACCATGGGCTTTCGGGTGATCAAGTACCTGATCAGACCGGGTGCGCAGCGCGACCAAGCCGGCACGGACTGGGTCTTCTTCCGCTATGCCGATGCGCTGCTGATGCAGGCGGAAGCGCAATTCCGCAAGGGCGCGCCCGCCGCGGCGCTAATTATCGTCAATCAGATCCGAACCAACCGGGGCGCTTCCGTGCTGGCGAGCATCACCGAGCAGGATCTCCTCAATGAGCGGGGCCGGGAGCTCTACTGGGAAGGCTGGCGCCGGCACGACTTGATCCGCTTCGGCGTGTTTACGCAAGCATGGGAGGCCAAGCCGGTATCGGGGGCCTATCGGGTGATGTTCCCGATCCCGCAGCGGGCCCTGGATACCAATCCCAACCTGGTACAGATCGTGGGATACTGATGTAGAGCAGCGTCGGTAGGGGCGCAGCATGCTGCGCCCCTACTCTTTCCCCTTCCTCTCCGTGTACAAGCTTCTCCCTTCGGTTTGCGTGGCGCTTTTGGCCTGTAGCTCCGCTCCTGACCGGCGCTTTGAGTTGCTGGGTCCGCAAGCAACGGGGATCGGCTTCGTCAACGCACTGAACCCCACGCCGGAGCGCAACATCTTCAATTACCTCTACTACTACGACGGTGGCGGTGTTGCGGCCGGAGATCTCAACCGCGACGGTTTGCCGGACCTCTACTTCACGTCTAACGAGGGTCGGAACCGGCTGTACATCAACAGGGGGGATTTCAAGTTCGAGGATGTTACCGACCGGGCGTTCGAAGCGCAGCCTGATTTCTGGTCGACCGGTGTCGTGCTGGTCGACATCAACGGCGACGGCCTCCTGGACATCTATGTATCGAACGTGGGCGGATACCCGCCGTTCACGGGACACAATCAGCTCTTCATCAACCAGGGCAGCGACCGGCAGGGCGTTCCCCGGTTCGTGGAACGCGCCGCAGCATATGGCCTCGACTTGGTCGGACTCTCCACTCAGGCCGTGTTTTTCGATTGCGACCAGGACGGGGACCTGGACCTGTACATGATGAACCACTCGCTGCATGCGTTCGGGACGTTTACGGATACAACGCTCCGCAGGACGCGCCATCCGCTGGCAGGCGATCGCCTGTTTCGCAATACGGGCGGCAGATTCAGGGAGATCACCGATCAGGCCGGCATCTACAGCTCCGCCCTTGGCTACGGGTTAGGGATCGGGGTTGGCGATCTCAACGAGGACGGGCACCCCGATTTCTATATCGGCAACGATTTTCACGAAGACGACTATCTCTATCTCAATAAGGGGGACTGTACCTTCACGGAATCGCTGGGCAAGATGATCCGCCACACCAGCTACTCATCCATGGGCAACGATCTGGTCGATATCAACAATGACGGCCTGATCGACATCATTTCGCTGGACATGCTGCCCGAGGAGTACGAAGACTCGAAGGCTTCAGTCACCGAAGATCCGCCGGACATTGCCGATCTCAAGCGCTCCTATGGCTACAAGGACCAGGTGTCGCGCAACACGCTGCAGCTGAACCGGGGGAGGGGAAAATTCAGCGAGATCGGACTGCTGGCGGGCGTGTCCGCGACCGACTGGAGCTGGGCCGCGCTGGGCGCCGATTTCGACAACGACGGACATACGGACATCTTCATCACCAATGGCATTTATCGCCGGACGAACGATCTCGATTACACCAATTTTATCTCGCAGCCAGACATACAGCGGCGGCTCAGAGGACCACTGACGGAGGCGGACCTCAAACTGGCCGACCGAGCGCCATCCGTCAGTAAGCCGGACTACATGTATCGCAACCGCGGTACCCTGTTTTTTGAGAATGTCTCGGCACAGTGGGGATTCGATCAGCCGACATTCGCCAACGGCGCGGCCTACGTCGACCTGGACAACGATGGGGATCTCGACCTCGTCACGAACAACGTCAACCAGCCGGCTTCGGTCTACCGGAACATGACGCGGGAGAGGTCCCCCGCCACTTCAAACTACCTGAAAGTCAGATTCAATGGTCCTCCAGGGAATACGTTCGGCATCGGGGCGCGGATCACCATTCCACGGGACGACAACAAGGTCATCATACGGGAGCTATATCCCGTTCGGGGGTTCCAGTCCTCGGTCGAACCCGTGCTCCATGTAGGACTCGATTCGCTCGACGTGATCCCCGAACTGCACGTGCGCTGGCCGAACGGGAAGCAGCAGACACTCCGGAACATCCGCACCGGGCAGACGCTGTCAGTCGACTACCGGGATGCGGGAGCTCCGCCTGAGAAGCAGCGGGCAACGGCCCCGGTCGCCCTGTTTGAGGAGATTACCGATCGCCTCGGTATTTCATACAAGCACGAGGAGAACAGCTTCAACGAATTCAATCGCGAAGCGCTGATGCCCCACATGGTCTCACGAGAGGGCCCAGCCCTGGCCGTCGGCGACGTAAACGGCGACGGACTGGAAGACTTCTTTGTGGGCGGTGCAAAACGCCAGGCGGGCTCGCTCTTTATCCAGCAGCGCGACGGTACGTTCAAAGAGAAAAAGGTGGCCGCGTTTCAGGAAGACTTCGTTTATGAAGACGTGGACGCGCATTTGGTGGATTTGACCGGTGACGGCAAGCTGGATCTGCTCGTGGTGAGCGGCGGGAATGAGTACTCAGGCGCCTCCGAATACATGCAGCCCCGACTCTATGTGAATGACGGCGCAGGGAATTTCAGCAGGGATCTGGACCGGCTGCCGCGAATCCGGCTCACCGGCTCGGTCGCCGCTGTCGCAGATGTCAACGGGGATGGCCTTCCCGACCTATTCCTCGGAGCGCGGGCGATGCCCTGGGGCTACGGGGCCAGCCCCACGAGCTACCTGTTGATCAACCGCGGAGGCGGCCATTTTGAGACAGACACGAGCGGATTCGGCAAACGGTTTTCCGACCTTGGGCTCGTGACCGGCGCCCGGTGGGCGGATATGGACGGCGACGGCAGGCAGGATCTGGTGGTGGCTTCCGAGTGGTCGAACCTGAAGATTGTCCCCGGTTCCGGGGAACGTACGGTGGAAATTCCCGGCTCTTCCGGTCTCTGGAACACGCTCGCCTTGGCCGATCTGGATAATGACGGCCGACCCGACATTCTGGCTGGGAATCTGGGACTGAATTCCAAATTCAAAGCCTCCGAGACGGCTCCCCTGCGCATGTACGTGGACGATTTTGACCGCAACGGCACCATCGAGCAGATCATCACCTGGATCGACAGAGACGGCCGTGAACGCCTCTTCGCAACCAAGGATGAGCTGGATACGCAACTACCAGCCATGCATCAAAGATTTGCAACCTACCGGGCCTTTGCCAACGCGGGGCTCAACGACGTCATGAGCCGGAGACTGCTCGATCGGGCCGTTCATTATTCCGTAACGGAATTGCGGTCGGCGGTCTTTTACAACCACCCTGACGGTTTCTCTACAGTCGCATTGCCGGTCACCAGCCAGTTTTCCCAGATTCGGGATTTCCTGGTTAGGGATCTGAACGGAGACGGCTTCCTGGATGTGATCAGCGTCGGCAATTTCTATGATGCCACCGCCCAACGCGGGAGGTACGACGCCGACTACGGGAATGTGTTGATCAATGACGGGCATGGAAGGCTGCGGCATCTTCCCAACCGGGATATCGATTGGTACCTGGAAGGACAGATCCGGAGAATCGAGCTGATCCGGATCGGAGCGAGGCCGGTCGTGATCGTTGCGGAGAACGGCGGCCCGCTGCGGTTTTTCCGCATCAACGGGAGGCCTGGAGCGCTAGCCGCGATGCCTCATTGATCCGATCGCTTGGTCTTAATGACAATCACGCCGTTGCTGCCGCGCACGCCGTACATGGCGGTGCTGACCGCATCCTTGAGGACTTCAATGGACGCGACGTCGTGCGGGTTGAGCCAGCTCAGCGTCCCGTTCGGACCCGGCGTGATCGGGACGCCGTCGACCACGAACAGGGGCTCGTTGCTCAGCGAGAAGGATGATTGGCCGCGGATCTGTATTGAGATGCCGCCCCCGGGCGCCCGCCTCACCCGCACGCCGGCGACCCGCCCCGCGATCAGCTGCTCCAGCGG
>Ga0137409_10008199_pt1 | contig 10681 bp, 8 predicted proteins | sample CZODoug1_16funga_FD_122059 | JGI IMG/M metagenome (GOLD analysis project Ga0137409, IMG submission 122059) | Vadose zone soil fungal communities from Angelo Coast Range Reserve, California, USA - CZODoug1_16fungal (Hybrid Assembly) | ecosystem: Environmental > Terrestrial > Soil > Vadose zone... | reverse complement strand
GGTCGGGCCCGCGATCATGTAGGCGAGCTCGCTCGCGATGTAGAGGTACCCGCCTCCGTTGTAGCGGATGTCCAGGATGAGGTCCTTCACGCCCGCGCCGGCGTTGGCGGCATTGAGCATGTTGACGGCGTCGGCCAGTGCCTTCTCGGCTGTCGCCAGATGGTCGGTGAACTGGATGTACCCGACCGTGTCCGCTCCCGGGATGGTGTGGACGTCGGGCACGGGGTTGGTGATGACGTCCTTCGAGGTGAGCTCGAAACTCTGCTGAGCGGCCGTGGCGTAGTCCTCGAGCACGAAGATGTGCTTCTCGTCCGCCGTCTTCGGAAAGAGGCCCGCGTTCAACGTGTCCCGCGAAGCCTGGCCGGTGCCGTTCACCATGTCGACGCCGTCGATGGACATGATCCGGGCGCCACGCCGGATGCCGTTCAGCGTTGCCGGAGGATTCGGCTCGAGATAGGCGACCCGGTACTCCCGGGGAGGACTGGTGTGCAGGGCTTCCCAGGTGAGCCCGTAACCGAGATCCTGTCCGGATTTCGAAAAGCGCTCCCAGGCGGCGGTGTCGTAGGTGAAGTGGAATCGGTCCTTTGGCTGGGTGCCGATCGTCACGGGCGTCATGAGGACGTCGAAGTACGCGATCGCCGTGGGAAACCCCGCGGGATCATACGCAGGCACTTCGCTGTACCAGAGGTACAGATCGTCGGTCCACGCGCGCAGGAACTTCTTCTCGTCATCGAGCGTACCCTGCCGGTCGATGCCCGCCCGGGGCGTGGCGCATATTCCCCCGAGATCGCGCCAGGACGGCCCGTCGCCCCCGCAGGACGTGAGGATGAGGACGACAGCGGCGATTGGAATCCAGCGCATCAGCACCTCTCGAAGGGTCACCGGAGTCCGCTACTAGCAGCCATGCCGGCGGGCCACAATGTGGGCATCGGTGTGTCGTCAGCCCGCGGGCAGCCGGGACATCGGGCTTCGGCCGGATGCCGAAAATGCGATTCACCTCGTCGATGGGACCTGGCCGTGCAACTGGGCGAGCTTGCCTCGACCACGTACGCCAGACTCGGGTCGGATGACCGAGATCTTCTGGTACTTCTTCCGGTTGCGGTGTTCTGGCATCGACGCGTAACTCGGTGCGCATTGACTTCACTTGTCGCGAGTCTCTAGCCCCCGTCGCGTGCAGCAGAGAGCCGCACCCCGCCGCCGTCTGCGCACGAGAGGGGAACGACGACATGGCCAAGAAGCTTCCGGGTACCCGGGAAGAGGACTCCTGGTTCAGCGAAGAGCAGCTCGAGCACCTCGTCCCCGCGGACGAGAACGATGAGCTCAGGTCTCCGATCCCCACCCAGATGGTCTCGAACGGCGAGTACCTGCCGAACCCGCAGACCGAGGAGCAGAAGCGAGTGGAAGTCCGCATCGGCGATCTGGCCGATCAGGTCGGGAAGAAGCTCGGCGTGAGCCGGCGGCACTTCCTCGCCAGCTCCGGCGGAATGGCCGCGGCCTTCGTGGCGATGAACGAAGCGCACGGCGCCGAGTATTTCAAGGTGAGCAAGGAGGAGATGTTCGAGCCGGGCGCCCACGCGGGGAACGCTCCGCCCAAGGATCTCTTCGTGCTCGATGATCAGCTCCACACCATCCGGTCCAGCCGGATCGGTCCCGGAAACGTGCTGCGGGACATCGCGCAGGGAAACCACAGCTCGCTCAACCCGAGCGACCTTCGGGACGAGCTGAACCGGGTCAACTTCCCTTGGAACCCCGCCATCGTCGGGCTGCAGAACCTGAACTCGAACTTCCACCTGATCCAGTTCATGAAGGACGTCTACCTGGACAGCCAGGTGACCATCGGCATCCTCAGCAACAACACCTCGGCGGCAGTGCCCGACGGGCCGGTGAACCGGCCGCCGAGGAACATCCGCGAGTCCGAGTCCGGCGAGTTCCTGACCGCCCCGCAAACCGCGTCGGTCCGCGACTGGGTGAACCAGATCGCCGGTTCGACCCGGATGCTGGCCCATGGTCAGCTCTTTCCGGGAGTCGGCAATCAGAGCGATCCGTTCTACGGCGATTACCACCGCTGGCAGATCGAGAACCTGAAGCCCGATTCGTGGAAGGGGTACACGTCGGCGAACTCGGCCAAACGCTCCGCCGACCCGCCACCGCCGGCCGACCCGAGCTCCATGACCCGCTGGGTCCTCGACGACGACATGGCCGACGCGGTGTTCAGCGTCATCACCGAGTCCAGGTATGCCGAGTACAAGAGGACGCACCCGGGCTTCTACAACATCTGCATCCACAAGGGGCTGCAGACGAACGCTGCGGACAACCCGAGCTCGGAGCCGCTCGGCTACCCGACGGACATCCCCAGGGCGGCGGCGAAATGGCCGCAGCTGAACTTCCTCATCTATCATTCGTGCATCCGGCCGGGCTTCTGGGTGCGCAACGCCCTGCTCGACGTGCAGTCGGGCAACACGCGCATGGGGGTGCCCGACATCCTCTGGACGACGCGGTTCCTGGTCGATTCGGCGAGGTTCCCGAACGTCTATGCCGAGTTGGGCACCACCTTCGCCTCGTCCGTGATCACGTTCCCCTCCGTGTGCGCGCACATCCTGGGACAGGGGCTGAAGTTCTTCGGCGAGGACCGGATCGTCTTCGGATCGGATGCTGTCTGGTACGGCGCACCGCAATGGCAGATCGAAGCGCTGTGGCGGTTCCAGATCCCGGAGAGCATGCGGCAGGAATATGGCTACCCGCAGCTCACCGAGAGGGCCAAGCGGAAGATCCTCGGGCTCAACAATGCCAGGCTGTACGGGATCAAGAACGTCAACGGGCAGCTCACCGACGAGCGCGACCGCTGCGACGATGACGACGACCGAGGGAAGGGCAATGGCGACGGCCGGGAACGGAGCGCGTACCACCCGGTGCCGGTGAACTACGCCTCGCTCATCCCGATCACGCTCAAGCAGACCATGGAATTCGACAAGTTCGCCCTCGACGACAAGCTCTCGAAGATGAGGCGCGAGTACCTGGCCAGCGGCGCGCATCCGACGAACTTGCGCCACGGCTGGTTGCGGACGAGGACCTGAGCCGTCGAGTCCCTGAGAGGCGTCGGGGAATCCCGACGCCCCTCGCGTCAGGGCGCGCGCGGGCGCCAGGTGCCGTTCGAGCGCGAGTGGTAGAGCTTTCCGTCGGCCGCGCAGGCGAAGACGTCGAGCTGGAACTTGCCCCAGGTGCAGGCGACGGGTCCCGCGGTGAACAGGATCGGCGCCGCATCCGGCGCTGCGGGCGCCCCGAGCGATTCGAACGCCGTCCAGCGCTCGCCGTCCCAGGTCGCGTGGAAGAGATGGCCGCGAGGTCCGCGGATGAAGACGTCCGCGCGCGAGCTGCCTCCTCCGCACACCGCCGCGGGCCCGGTCAGCGGCGTCATCCACTCCAGCGCGGGATCGAGCGGATCGATCTCGTCGATCCCCCGGAGCGGTGTGAACGGGCGCCACTGCTGCTGGGTCGTCCAGAGCTTGACCAGGAGGTCGCCGAAGGGCCCGCGCGCGACGACGCCCATGGCGCGCAGGCCGGCATCGAAAGCCGAGATGGCGCCGAACACGGGCGCGTCGCGGCTGGGCCCGCCAATTCCACCGAGCGACTGGCATTGGCCGAATCCCGTTCCGTGATGGACGGTGTGCAGCAGGTCGCCTTCTCCGGCGACGGCGAACACCTCCAGGCGCCCGCGCTCGCGGCAGCACGCCGCGGGCGCGCCGGCGATTCCCATCGGCAGCGCGCTTCCGTGGCCCTCCGCCTCCGGAACGCCGATCGACTCGAACCCCGACCAGTCCTTGCCGCGGAGGCGCCCGTGGACGAGGTCGCCCTCGACGCCGCGAGCTACCAGGTGGATGTCGCCGTCCCGCGTGCTGCAAGCAGCGATCGGCCACTCCACGGGGATGGTGACGCGCGAGCCCTCGACGCGCGCCACCGGCACGCCGAGCGAACGGAGCTCCCCAAAGGCGTCTTCTTGCCGCTCGCGCACCAGCAACTCACCGCTCGCGCCGCGCATGAAGACCGAGACGCCCCGCTCGCCCCACGCAGCCGCGGCCGGGCAGAAGACGCCATCGGCCAACACGGACCAGCGCTCCGGGCCGGGCTCGGGGGGCATCGCTGGAGAATACCCTGGCCGGCGCACCACGGTTCGCCGCGCGGCATCGAATGGTCGTCATGTCCGCATTCTCGGTTCTCGATCTTGCACCCGTCATCGAAGGTGGCGACACTGGCCTTGCCCTTCGCTGCTCGCTCGATCTCGCACGCCATGCCGAGCAGTGGGGATACCGGCGGTTCTGGCTGGCCGAGCACCATGGGATGCCGGGCATCGCCAGCGCCGCGACCGCGGTGGTGATGGGTCACATCGCGGCCGGCACCACGGCGATCCGCGTCGGCGCGGGCGGGATCATGCTACCGAATCACGCGCCGCTGGTGATCGCCGAGCAGTTCGGCACGCTGGAGTCACTGTTTCCCGGCCGGATCGATCTCGGCGTCGGCCGCGCGCCTGGAACGGACCCCCGGACCGCGCTCGCCCTTCGCCGGAACCTCGACGGCGACGTCGACGAGTTTCCCCAGGACGTGCTCGAGCTGATGGAGTACTTCCGCCCGGCGCAGCCTGGCCAGCCGGTGCTCGCCGTCCCCGGAGCGGGCCTGGAGGTGCCGATCTGGATCCTGGGGTCGAGCCTTTACGGAGCTCGCCTCGCTGCCCTGCTCGGCCTGCCGTACGCGTTCGCGTCCCATTTTGCGCCTGCGGAGCTCATGAACGCGATCGAGCTGTATCGGGCCCAGTTCCGGCCCTCCGCGCAGCTCGCGCGTCCGTATCTCATGTTGGGAGTGAACGTGATCGCCGCGGAGAGCGACCAGGAGGCGGCGCGGCTGGCGACGTCGCTCGAACAGGCCATCGTCAACCTGCGCAGCGGCAGGCCGGGGCGCCTGCCTCCGCCCTCGGTTCGCCGATGGGGCTCCGGGGAGCGGGCGATCCTGGATCAGGTGCTGGCCTGCTCGGCGGTAGGCTCGCCGGCCACGGTGAAGAAGTGGCTGAACGATTTCACTGCCCGCACGGGAGCGGACGAGCTGATCATCGCCTCGCAGATCTTCGACCACGCAGCGCGGCTTCGCTCGTATGAGATCGCGGCGGACGCGCTCAAGTCCGCTCCCGTGCAAGCCGCGGGTTAGCCCGGCTACTTGTCGACCTTCTTTTCCTCGCGGAAACGGGTCCGACAAACACACACCTTCGCCGGCATTCCTTGCTTGCGGGCCGATCTCCCCGTACGCTTGCACTCGTCGTGCTCGTCCGTCTGCGTCATCCGCCTACACGCAACGCCGCTCGGTTCCGGCGGGCGTTGGCGGCGGTGCTTGCGCTGCTGCTGTCCGGCGCGCCGGTGCTCGAAGCCTTCCACGCGGCGCTGGTCCAGCACGTCACGTGCCCCGAAGACGGCGAGCTGATCGACGTTCCGGCGAACGGCCTCGCCTCGCGCACGGCCGTCGCCGCTCATTCGCACGGCGACGGCTCGCTGCTCCTTGCCCAGAGCGAGCCGGTGCCTCTCTCTGTCGATGGGCTGAGCCACCATCACTGCGCCGTCGCTCTTCAAGGAAAGCTCCGCGCGCGGGCCGATTCGAAGTCGCGGCCTGCAGGCCTGCCGCGTGAAAGCGAGCCTTCGCCTTCCGTCGCGCCCGAGCCACCCCGGCTCGGTGGCCTCGCCGTCTACCTGTTGGCTCCGAAGGCGTCTCCGCCGCTGGCGTAGCAGCTCCGGCTGCACGAGGTGGGAGCAGCGGCGAGCGAGCGCTCTCCGCGCGCGTCTGCATCGCAAGGTGTCCGATGGGCGCCCGGCGATCGTCGCGAGAACCTGCTTCGCGCAGCTGCAACGCCCCTGCAGCGAATTGCCCTTTCAACCCGGCGGCCCCGCGCCGCCATGAACACGGAGCCTTTGAAATGCAGTCTTCCAACCGGCTTTTCCTTTGGAGCGCGCTCGTGCTCGCCGCGGCGTGCGGCGGGAGCAGCAACGGAAACGTCAATGCGGGCTACGATCCCAATTGCAAGCCCGCTTCAGGGAACACGCTCAACACGTCCTGCAACCCTGGATTTACGCAGCAGGCGCCCAACAAGGCAGGAAGCATCCAGGTGACGTTCTCGGGCGAGCAGTTGGGCGAGTTGACCGGCCTTACCTTCGATCCCTCCGTCACGAACCCCAACCTGGCGACTCAATTCGTCGACGGTTGGAGCATGCAGTTCGACGAGCTCCTGGTCGTCCTCGGCAACTTCCGCCTCTCGCCGGGCGCGACGCAGTATTCGTCGCAGAGCACGTTGAACGCTGCTGTCGCGACGAAGGTCGGCCCCTACGTGGTCGACATGCACAACCCGCCGCATGACTTCACCGCAGCTGCCGGCGAACCCGCAGGCGCTCTCTTCAAATGGGACACCCAGGACAGCGGTCAAACGTTCGACACGTCCGTCCGGTACGCATTCTCGTACGACACGCTCCAAGCAAAGTACCCGGTGGCAAACGTGAACCTGACCAGCGCTCAGCAGGCCGACTACGACATGATGGTCACGAACGGCTGGAGCAAGCTCTATCGCGGGACGGCGACATTCGTCGGCAATCCCAACGCGGGAACGTATCCCAACAAGGCGAAGTTCGATTTGATGCCGCAGACGGTGAAGTTCTTCTTCGGCTTCAACGACGCCGCGTCGCTCATCAACTGCGTCAATCCCTCGAATAGCGGCGCAACGGGAGGAGACGACCTCGCGGCGCGCGGAGTCCAGCCGAGCCCGACCGGCGCCGTCACCGCGCAAGTGACGATGCACGTCGATCACCTGTTCTGGGACAGGTTGATCATCCACGGACAACCGCTCCGCTTCGATCCGATCGCCGCCTGGGCCCCCGCTAGCGCGGCGACGACGGCAGTGGATATGCGGAGCATCCTCTTGACTCCGACGGGTGCCCGCTCCGTCGCCGCGACGTTCAGCGATGGCACGCCCATGAACGACCGCGGTCCGATCATGTGGCCGGCCTTCACGACGGACATGACCGCAAGCGGCGGAAACGTGGTGTACGACCGGCAGGGCGTGCCCACGGTCAACGTGCCGGACCTGATCAACTTCATGGTCTTCTCCACGCAAACGCAAATGCACCTCAACGCGGATGGTCTCTGCTACACCGTCGGGCAGCATCCCAACGACCCGTACTTCACCCCGAACATCCACTGAGCCAATCCTCGGGGCGCGGATCCGTCGGGTCCGCGCCTCTTCGTGCGCACGAAGGTCAGAAGCTCGCATCTCTTGGAGACGCAATGCTGGTCGATCTGTTGAAGCACGCGCTGCTCGATTTGAAAGCCTCGTGGGTCATGTGGATCCTGCTGGCCCTTTCCGTCGTGGACCTCGTCATCATCGGTGAGCGCTCGCTCTTCCTCTTCAGGGTCCGCGACGACGTCGGGAAGCTCTCCGACGATCTCGACAAGCGGCTCCGCGAAGGCAAGGTCCGCGAAGCGTTGGAAGGTCTGGAAAAGTCGCCTTCGGCGGAGGCGGCTGTCGCCGTCACGGGATTGCGCCACGCCGATCTCGGTCCCGTTGCGGCAGAGAAGGCGATGACCGGCGCCGCGGCCCTGCAACGCGTTCGCCTCGAGCGCGGCCTCGCCGTGCTGGGCACGGTGGGAAACAACGCGCCCTTCCTCGGGCTGCTCGGAACCGTCATCGGCGTGATCGAGGCGTTCGAGATCCTCGGACGTCCCCAGGCCGCGGCGACCGCCGCCGCGGCGTCCGGCCTGGCGCCGCAGGCGATCATGAGCTCGATCGCCGAGGCGTTGATCGCCACCGCGGTCGGTCTCTTCGTCGCGATTCCGGCGGTCGCCGCGTACAACTATTTCCAGCGGCGCATCCAGGGGATCGGTGCGAACACGGAGGCGCTCACCAACATCCTCCTCGCCCATCTCAATGCCGAGCCCCCCGCTAGTGAGCCTCCTTCGACCGTCCGGCCGCTCCCGTTGGGAGGCAGCTGATGGCGGGCTCCGGGAAGGACGCGGGCAATGGCATCATCGGCGGAATCAACGTCACACCGCTCGTCGACATTACGTTGGTCCTGCTGATCATTTTCATGGTGACGGCCAAGCTCGTCATCGCGCCGTCGACGGCTCTGCCTTTGACGTTGCCGAAAGCGGCAACGGGCGAAGCGTTGCAGGTGGTCTTCGCGATCTCGCTCACTAGCGATGGCAAGGCGTTCATCGACGGCAAGCCGGTGCCCGGCGACGAAGCGATCAAGACGCGCGCAGCGGACGAGCTTGCGCAGCATCCCGACCTTCGCGCCGTGATCCAGGCAGATGGCGAGGTGCCGCACAAGCGCGTCATCCACGTCATGGACCTGCTCTCGCAGGCGCACGTCAGCCAGATCGCGTTTGCCGTCGTTCCCGAAACTCCGAAGCAGGAAGCTCCGTGAGTCGTGCGGTCCGGCGAAAGCGCATGCGCATCCTCCGCGTTGTGCCGGAGGTCGTCCGCCGGGACGAGTCGCCGCTATCGCCGGTGCTCAGCTTCGGCACGCTCGGCCATGCCCGGTGGTCGCTTCCCGCGGGCGCTCTGGTCATCGCCCTGCTGTCCCACGGGGTTCTCGTGCTGGCGGTCGGCATCAAGCACACCGGCGGTCACGAACAGCCGCCAGCGCCCCGCCAGGAAGTCAGCGTCGCGCTGCAAAAGGCAGCGCCTCCATTGCCTGCTGCTCCACCTCCGCCGGCGAGGATCCCTCCGCCACCGGAGGCCAGGCCTTCGCCGAAGCTCGCCCGGCCGCGGCAGCCGCCGCCGGCTCCCGCGCAGGCCGGAAAGGCGATCGTCGCGGCGCCTGACCCGGAAGCACCGATCGACCTGACTGGATTCAACCTCGCCGTCGGCGAGGGGAGGACCTACGCGGGCGGGTCCACCTCCGCCAAGGGGACGAGCACCGAGGCGATTGCGGATCCGAACCCCGTCGTCGGCGGGAAGCCGAATGCGCCTCCGGTCGATCGCTCGCGGCCCTCGTCCCCGATCCATCGCGAATGGTCCTGTCCATGGCCCTCCGAGGAGCAGACCAGCGACATGCGCGACGCGTACGTCACCATCCGGGTCCAGGTGGACGCGGACAGCTCGCCGACATCGGTCGACGTGCTCAAGTCGCCTCCAGGCGGCTTCGCCGCCGCGGCCCGACACTGCGCGGAACGCGAGCGCTTTTCCGCGGCCCGCGACTCTTCCGGCAAGACGGTTGCCAGCGCCACGCCTCCATTCGTCGTGCATTTCTTCCGATGACAAATCTCCGCGTCTTCACAATGGGGGCCGCCGCCGTCTGGCTCAGCTTCGCTGCCCTGGCGCAGGAGGTCGTGCCGCCGCAGCCCATCGAGACGCCTGCAGCCACCGCGCCTACGGGCGCGACCACGGGCGCGATCGTCGGATTGCTCGTGACGGTGGGCCCGGACGGAGCGGTGCAGGACGCGTCCGTGGACGTGAGCGGAGGGGCCGCGTTCGACGCGGCGGCGCTCGATGCGGTGCGGAAGTGGAAGTTCCGCCCCGCCTTGCGCAACGGCGTTCCATTCGCGGCGCGCGTGCGGATTCCGTTCCGCTTCGTTCCCGAAGGCACCGCACCAATTCCTGGCGGGCTGGTTGGGACCGCCGGGGCGCCAGCAACGGTTCCAGGCCCCGGATCGCCGGACGCGGGAGCTCCGACGCCGTCAGCTGTCGCGGGCGGCGCCGATGCCGGCGCTCCCGCAGGACCCGCAGCCGAAGTCGCGGGCGCCGATGGCGGCATGCCGGTGGAACGGCCGACGCCCACGGCAGCCGGACAGGCGGGTGACATCGGCGAAGTCAGCGTCCGCGGCCGGCAGCGGAAGGTCGAGAGGGGCGGGAGCGACTTCCAGATCGACGTCGGGCAGCTCGCTATCATCCCGAGGAAGAATGCGGAGGATTTGCTCAACCTCGCCCCCGGGATCTTCATCGCCAACGAAGGCGGCGAGGGTCACGCCGGGCAAGTGTTCCTCCGGGGGTTCAACGCCGGAACGGGCGAGGCCATCGAATTCACCGTCAACGGCGTTCCGATCAACGAGGTCGACAACCCCGATGCTCACGGCTACGCCGATACGCACTTCATCATCCCGGAGCTGATCCGGGACCTGCAGGTGATCGAGGGACCGTTCGATCCACACCAGGGCGACTTCGCGATCGCGGGAAGCGCACGCTACGAGCTCGGGGTGCGCGATCGCGGGATGCGCGCCGAGGCGAGCTTCGGATCTTACGGCACGCGAAGGCTGCTCGGCCTCTGGGCGCCGAAGGGACAGCGCGAAGGAACGTTCGGAGCCTTCGAGTACCAGACGACCGACGGCTTCGGGATTTCCCGCGCCGCATCGCATGCCACCGGGATGGCGCAATACGAAGGAGAGCTGGGACCGCGCGGGCTGTATCGAATCCTCGCGGGCATGTACGCGACGCATTACCGGTCGGCGGGCGTGCTTCGCAAGGACCAGGTCGATTCCGGGCAGCTGGACTTCTACGGCACCGAGGACGCGAGCCAAGGCGGCGATGCCCAGCGCTACATGGCATCGTTCGACCTCGAATCACCCGTGGGCGACGGGGTCGTCACGGCGCAGACGTTCTTGATCTACCGCTCCCTCCGCATCGACGAGAACTTCACCGGCTCCTGGCACAGGCCGAGGA
>Ga0137409_10008197_pt1 | contig 10681 bp, 9 predicted proteins | sample CZODoug1_16funga_FD_122059 | JGI IMG/M metagenome (GOLD analysis project Ga0137409, IMG submission 122059) | Vadose zone soil fungal communities from Angelo Coast Range Reserve, California, USA - CZODoug1_16fungal (Hybrid Assembly) | ecosystem: Environmental > Terrestrial > Soil > Vadose zone... | reverse complement strand
GAAGGAAACCGTTAAAACCATTGCGCGGGGAATGCCGGGCGTTTTCCGGTGTGACCGTGGTGACTAACGCGCGTGTTACCTACACACCACGCGCGGCTGCGGGCGCATCGGGCGCCCGGCATTCCCTGCGCCCTCTGACGGCAGAGGGCCGAACGAGCAGGACAAGCCTCGCGCGAAACCCGCGGCGAGATCGCGAAGCCGTCTGTGCTGTTTGAAATTCGAATCCGCGAAATCCGCGGGGTGAAGGCGCCGCTCACGCCGCGCCTGTCCTACGATTCTTTGAAAAGCTTAGCCCGCCGCCATCTCGGAGCGGATTTCGGCACGCAGCCGCTCTACAGTCCGGAGTAGAGCAAGCCGCATATGCTCGTAACGATCAGTACGATGCCGGCTATTCTCATGGCGGTCGCAGAACGGATGGCCGAATGCAAATTTGACGCGTGGATCGTCTGTTCGGACCGGCGCGCATAGCCCTCGACGATAATGTGCCGATTGAAATTGCTGTTCGCGTCCAACGCATCGGACACGCCGGCGCAGATCAGCAGGATGCCCAGGAGGCAGAGACCGGCAAACCCCAACAACGCCAAGATCAGCATTGGAAACAGGCCGGCCAGAAAGACCGGCAGCAGCGGCAACAGCAGCAGTGCTTCAGATTGCCTTCGCATCGGAGAACACTCGACGCAATCGATGGCGTGTTTCGAGTTTAGTCTCCGCCTTCGTGGAATCAAGACGAAAAGGGCGTATCGAAAGGCGGAACTCAGCCCGCCGCCATCCCGGAGCGGATTTCGGCGCGCAGTTCGTCGATCAGCCGAAGGCCCTTGTTGGTCTCGACGTGCCAGAAGGTCCAGCCGTTGCAGGCGCCGGAGCCTTGCGCCACCGCGCCGATGCGGTGGATCGAACCGACCTTGTCGCCGAGCATGATGGCGCCGTCGGCGCGGACCAGCGCGCCATGGCGCTTTTTCGAGTCGACCAGTCTGGCGCCGGGCGAAATCATGCCGCGTTCGATCAGTTCGGAGAACGCGACGCGGGGCGCGTCGCGCGCGGTCATGAACGGCGCCAGCGTGGCTTCCGGCAGCGGCTCGATGGCGGCGATGCGCGCTTCCGCCGCGGCCGCATAGGTCGGATCGCGCTCGAAGCCGATGTAGCGGCGGCCGAGACGTTTTGCCACGGCGCCGGTCGTGCCGGTGCCGTTGAACGGATCGATCACGAGATCGCCGGGCTTCGAGGACGACAGCAGCACGCGCGCCAGCAGGCCTTCGGGCTTCTGGGTCGGATGCACTTTCTTGCCGTCGGCGCCTTTGAGCCGCTCGTCGCCGGTGCACAGCGGGATCAGCCAGTCGGAACGCGCCTGCACGTCCTCATTGGCGGCCTTCAGGGCTTCGTAGTTGAAGGTGTAGCCCTTGGCTTTCTCGTCGCGCGCCGCCCAGATCATGGTCTCATGCGCATTGGTGAAGCGGCGGCCGCGGAAATTCGGCATCGGATTGGTCTTGCGCCAGACGATATCGTTGAGAACCCAGAACCCCAAGTCCTGCATGATCGCGCCGACGCGGAAAATATTGTGGTAGGAGCCGATCACCCACAACGTCGCCGACGGTTTCATGACGCGGCGGCAGGCCAGCAGCCAGGCGCGGGTGAAATCGTCATAGGCGGCGAAGGATGAGAACTTGTCCCAGTCGTCGTTGACGGCGTCGACATGGGATTCGTCGGGGCGCTTGAGATCGCCCTTCAGCTGCAAATTATACGGGGGATCTGCGAACACCAGATCGACCGAGCCTGCCTGAAGCTTCGACATCTCGGCGACGCAATCGCCTACGACGATTTGGCTGCTCGGCTCAGACTCGAATTTAGTGCGGGGCGCCCTTGCAGACGCCCCGCGACGCGACACAACCATGACTCGATTACTCTGACTCAGGCGACGCTGTCGGCGACGCGGGACTAAACAACCGACTGGCGGTACTTTGACGCGCCGAGGTAAACACCGGGTTATCGCGTGCCCGTTTGGTCATCATCATGGCTAGGCAATTTTTGCCGGGCGGGTTATTGATTAATCGAATGGAAATTTTACGTCATTGGCGCGTTGGCTATGCGCGAGTTCGCCGCCACCGGGCTGAAATGAGGAAACACCGCCATGCGCTACGATGACTTCCGCCGCAGCGACGATATCGATGACCGTCGCGGCGACGACGGCGGCGGGGCGGGCGGTGGTGGCGGCTTTGGCCTTCCCATGGGCGGCGGCGGACTTGGCATCGGCACCGTCATCGTGCTCGGCCTTCTCGGTTATGCCTTCGGCATCGATCCGCGCATCCTGATCGGCGGCGCGGAAATTCTCACTGGTGGCGGGCAGTCGTCGAGCTATCAGACCGATCGCCGCTCCGCGCCCGCCAAGACCGGCGCGCCGACCGACGAGATGGGCAGCATGATCTCCGGCGTGCTCGGCGAAATCGACGATCGCTGGAGCGAGATCTTCCAGGCCAGCGGGCAATCCTATTCGGGTCCGCGCATCGTGCTGTTTCGCAACGCCACCAATGGCGGGCGCTGCGGCATGGCGCAGTCGGCGATGGGGCCGTTCTATTGCCCGCCGGACAAGCAGATTTTTCTCGATACCGGATTCTTCCGCCAGGTCGAAACGCGGTTTCACGGCTGCTCGGGCAATGCCTGCAAATTCACCGCGGCCTACATCATCGCCCATGAAGCAGGGCACCATATCCAGAACCTGCTCGGTATCCTGCCGCGTGTGACGCGGTTGCAGCAGCAGGCCGGCAGCAAGGCCGAAGCCAATGCGCTGCAGGTGAGGGTCGAGTTGCAGGCGGATTGCCTGTCGGGCGTCTGGGTCAACCGCGAAGAGAAGAAGCGTCCGGGCTTCCTCGAGGCCGGCGACATCGACGCGGCGTTGCAGACCGCCAGTGCGATTGGCGACGACACGCTGCAGCGTCAGGCGCAGGGACGGGTGGTGCCGGATTCCTTTACCCACGGCTCCGCGGAACAGCGCAAGCGATGGTTCATGACCGGCTATCAGCAGGGCACGGTGAAGGCCTGCGATACCTTCAGCGCGGGATCGTTGTAAGTGTTACGTCATCCAGAGGTGCGAGCCCTCTTTGGCGAGCCTCGAAGGATGACAAGCGGGGTGCCCGCGACCCATCCTTCGAGGCGCGCAAGCGCGCGCACCTCAGGATGACGCCGGAGTTTGCGCGGAGAGGTTAGTCATGTCCTCGATCGACGAGTCGAAAAAATTCATGCCGCTCAACATCGCGGTGCTGACCATTTCCGACACCCGCTCGCTTGCGGATGACAAGTCCGGAACCACGCTGTCGGAGCGCCTCACCGCCGCCGGTCACAAGCTCGCGGCGCGCGAGATCGTCACCGACGACGTCGAGGCGATCCGCGGCATCATCAGGAAATGGATCGCCGATCCAGGCGTCGATGCCATCATCACCACCGGCGGCACCGGCTTCACCGGCCGCGACGTCACGCCGGAGGCGATCGAGCCGCTGTTCGAAAAGCGGATGGATGGTTTCTCCATCGCGTTTCACATGCTGAGCCACGCCAAGATCGGCGCCTCGACGATCCAGAGCCGCGCCACCGCCGGCGTCGCGGGCGCGACGTTCATCTTCTGTCTGCCGGGATCGCCGGGCGCCTGCCGCGACGGCTGGGACGGCATCCTCGCCGCCCAACTCGATTACCGCACGCGGCCCTGCAATTTTGTCGAGATCATGCCGCGGCTCGATGAGCATCTGCGACGGCCGAAAGCAAAAGGCGCATCGGCCTGAATGCCGTCCGCGCCTGCGTCAAGTATCTATCTCAGGCGACGATGATCCGGCTGCGCAGTAGTATGCGGGAGGAGCGGCCGAGCTGGCGGAGCAGTCTGGCTTCCGAGCGGCGGGCGTCCGGCGCGTAACCGCCGAGCCGGTCGTAATGGTCCCGCGCGATCAGCAATCCCTGTTCGGCCGACGGTCCTGTGATCATTCGCGCGACGAATTTGAAACCGTCGCGCAGCCGCGTGTCGGCATAGGGCGAACGGGCGTAGCGGAAAATACCCGCGCGGGGACGGCCGCTGTTGGAGACGCCCTGGATGAATTGCGTGGTCTCCTCGATCCAGCCCGAGTCCAGCACGGCGCCGGCATGCAGGAACATCAGCCATGGCGAGCGGGCCTGCCGCGCGCCGGCCGCCAGCGCCGCTGCGCGCGAGCCCTCGAACCGCAGGAATCGGCATCCCGCGACATCCGCGACCCGCTCGATCACGCCAGTGTCGGCCCGGTCGACCAGCAGCACCTCGCGCACCACGCCGGCCGCGGCGCCCGGCACCAGCGCCGCCAGGGTCGCCACGGCGGACTGTTCGACGCCTTCGGTCGGTATGATGACACTCAGCATGGACGGTTCTTCGATGCCTCAAAAACAGGAAAACGCCGCACTGTTATCACCTTGTCACAATCAAATCAGCCCGCCGATTGCAGCTTTTTGCGGCAATCGGCGGGCGAGCCGGTGTTTGTGGCATGGGTCTAGGCGCCGGTAGCGGCCGGCGCCGGGCTCCCTATTCAGACAGTTTCGACGCGCAATGACGCGCGATCGTCGTCTCCTCGCTGGTGGGAATGATGAGAACGTCGACCCCGCTATTGGCCACGCTGACGCATCGTCTGGCTTGATCGTTGGCAGAATGGTCCATTCTGATGCCCAGCCATTGCAATCGATGGCATATTTGCTGCCGTATCTCCTTGCTGTGTTCGCCGATGCCGCCGGTGAAAACCAGGCATTCGAGACCGCCGAGCGTGTTGGCCATCGCCGCGACCTCTCTGGCGACGCTAAAAGTGAACAGCTCGATCGCGTCGGAAGCCCGCTGATCGTCGCTGGCGAGCAGGACGCGCACATCCGCGGAAAGGCCGGAGACACCGAGCAATCCCGATTCCAGGTACAGCATGTGCTGGATGTCATCGACCGACATGCCCTGCTCCTGTTGCAGATAGAGCAGCACGCCGGGATCGATCACGCCGCAGCGCGTGCCCATCATCAATCCGTCGAGTGGCGTGAGCCCCATCGTGGTGTTGACGCTTCTGCCATGGCGCATGGCGCAAAGGCTGGCCCCGTTACCAAGATGCGCCGCGACCGTACGCTTAGCCGGCAGCGCCGGTGAGATCTCGGCCAGGCGCCGGGCGATGAATTCAAAGGAAAGTCCATGAAAGCCGTAACGGCGGACACCCATCTCTTCGAAGCGTCGCGGGATCGCGAAGCGGCTGACCGGCGGGGCAAGGCCATGATGGAAGGCGGTGTCGAAACAGGCGATCTGCGTTAGGCCGGGCCGAAGCGACTTGATGCTCCGGATCGGTGACAGGCAGCGCGGCTGATGCAGGGGCGCAAGCGGTGCCAGTGCGGCCAAGGCCTCGATCGTCGCATCGGTGATTTCGACCGGAGCCACAAAATCGCGACCGCCGTGGACGACGCGATGTCCGACGGCCAGCAGCGAGCCGCCTGCAAGATAGCCATCGATCCAATCAAGGATATCGACGAGCAGGGTCGTGCCGTCATTGTCGGTCGCGCCGCGGCGTTTCTCGAACAATTCATGGCCCGATGCGTCCATCACCGTGAGGCGCGGTTCGGCGTCGTGTTCGTCGAGCAGGCCTTTGCAAAGCAAATCCGGCTCGCTCCGCGAAAGATCGAACAACCCGAACTTGATGCTGGAGGAGCCCGAATTCAGGACCAGAATGGCGTCGGACATGATTGAAATCTCTGACTTGAGCAGCGTTCGAGACGATCGCTATTCGCTCCCTCTAGTCGGAGACGTCTGCATCCTTGCCATATGGCCAGATCCAGCCGCTGATTTTCGGCATGTCTTCGCCGTGCTCTCGGATATAGCGCGAATGCTCGATCAGGGCGTCGCGAAATTGCTGCTTGATGTGGGCCGCGGCAATGCCGAGCCCAGGTACGCGGTCGATGACCTCGATCGCCAAATGGAATCGGTCGAGCTCGTTCAAGACGACCATATCGAATGGCGTCGTCGTCGTGCCCTCTTCGGCGAAGCCCCGGACATGCATCCCGGCGTGGTTGGTCCGATTATATGTCAACCGATGGATCAGTTGGGGGTAGCCGTGATAGGCAAAGATCACCGGCCTGTCGCAGGTGAACATGCCGTCGAAATCACGATCGCTAAGCCCGTGCGGATGCTGTTCTTTCGGCTGCAGCGTCATCAGATCGACCACATTCACGACGCGGATTTTCAGGTCGGGCAAGGATGTTCGAAGCAGGTCCACGGCGGCGAGTGTTTCGAGCGTTGGAACGTCGCCGGCGCAGGCCATCACCACGTCCGGCTCGGCACCTGCGGTTTCGGTGCCGGCCCACGCCCAGATTCCGACGCCCGCGTCACAATGGGTCGCGGCCTGCTGCATGGTCAGCCATTGCGGGGAGGGCTGTTTGCCGGCCACGATCACGTTGATACGGTCATACGTCCGCAAGCAATGGTCGGCGATCCAGAGCAGCGTGTTGGCATCCGGTGGAAAGTACACGCGGACGATGTCAGCCTTCTTGTTGGCGACGAGATCGACAAAGCCGGGGTCCTGATGGCTGAAGCCGTTATGGTCCTGCCGCCAGACATGTGAGGTGAGGAGATAGTTGAGGGAGGCGATCGGGCGTCGCCACGGCAGGCCGCGCGAAACCTTCAGCCACTTGGCGTGCTGGTTAAACATGGAATCCACGATGTGGATGAAGGCTTCGTAGCAGGAGAAGAAACCGTGCCGGCCGGTGAGCAGATATCCTTCGAGCCAGCCCTGGCAAAGATGTTCACTCAAGACCTCCATCACCCGGCCATCCCGAGCCAGATGAACATCGTAAGGCTCGATAGCCTCCATCCAGACCCGTTCGGTCACCTCGAACACCGCATCGAGGCGGTTTGACGCGGTCTCGTCGGGTCCCATCAGCCGGAAATGACGCGTCTCGGCGTTCAGCCGCATGACGTCGCGGAGAAATTGCCCCAATAAGCGCGTCGCCTCGGCCTCGGTGCCGCCGGGTCGAGGGACATCGACGGCATAATCACGAAAGTCCGGCAGCTTGAGTTCGCGCTTCAACAAACCGCCATTGGCATGCGGATTGGCACCCATTCGCCGCTCGCCAACGGGTGCGAGGGCTTGCAATTCCGGGAGCAGGCGGCCGGTCTTGTCGAACAGCGTGTCGGGCTCGTAGCTGCGCATCCACTGCTCGAGCAGTTCAAGATGGTTGGCATTGCCGCGCGGGTTGGCGATGGGCACCTGATGCGCACGCCAGAAGCCTTCGACCTTTAATCCATCGACTTCCTTTGGGCCGGTCCAGCCCTTGGGGCTGCGGAGCACGATCATCGGCCATTTTGGACGATCGCTGGTCGTGCGTCCGTCGCGTGCGGTTTTCTGAATGGCTCGGATGCTCCGCAGCGCGGTCTGAAGCGTGTCGGCCATCAGCCGATGCATCAGCTTGGGGTCGCTGCCTTCGACAAACAGCGGTTCATGGCCGTAACCGACAAAGAGACTGCGAATCTCATCGTCGCTCATTCGGCCGAGTACGGTGGGATTGGCGATCTTGTAGCCGTTGAGATGAAGGATCGGAAGCACCGCGCCGTCAGACGCGGGATTTAAGAATTTGTTGGAATGCCATGAGGCGGCGAGCGGCCCGGTTTCGGCTTCTCCGTCGCCCACCACGCAGGCGACGACAAGATCAGGATTATCGAAAGCTGCCCCATAGGCGTGCACCAGTGCGTAGCCGAGTTCGCCGCCCTCATGGATTGATCCGGGCGTTTCCGGAGCCGCGTGGCTCGGGATGCCGCCGGGAAACGAGAACTGGCGGAATAATTTGCGCAGACCGTCGCCGTCGCGGCTGATGTCCGGATAAATCTCGCTGTAGGTACCTTCCAGATAGGTGTTGGCGACCATTCCCGGCCCGCCATGTCCTGGTCCGCATACATAAATAACGTTCAGATCGGATGCACGGATGGCGCGGTTGAGATGGGCGTAGATGAAGTTGAGCCCCGGCGTGGTTCCCCAATGCCCAAGCAGCCGTGGCTTGATGTGTTCCGGCCGCAGCGGTTCGTGCAGCAAGGGATTGTCGAGCAGGTAGATCTGACCGACCGACAGATAGTTCGCTGCGCGCCAATACCGGTCGAGTAAATCCAGATCGCTGGCCGCTGCCAGGCTATCGTGAACGGCTGCCGTTTGCATGTTGATGCCCCAGGGATGACTATGCGCAACAAAACCGAGCCCTCATCGATCCCTGCTCATGTGAACAAAGATGAGGCGGAATGCCTGGATCGCGCCAGCAGGCAGCGATCGTATCCAAGCTGCGGCCGTGTCGGCAGGTCCCACCGCGCAACCCTATCTCGCACCGACTGGCCCGGTATTGATTCTCCGCAACCAAGAAATCAGCGGGTGTGCCTGGCGACCCCGGGTTCAATTATCCCGCAGGGCGGTCCTTTGTTCTTGATTTGTTCTATCGGCGTGTTATGTTCTGACCATGAGCAGAGCATCCTCTCGTGCCCTCAAGCACCCGCCGGTCACGGCGCCCTCCGAGCCGGCGGGTGCGTCTTCTCCCTTTCCCGAGCTCGCCGTCGCGATCGAACGTGAGCGGCGGCGCGGCCGCGGCGCGCAATCCAACGACAGCGGCCGTTTCGAGGCTGAGGCGCGGGTTGCATTCGACGACGGCTGGCAGAGCCTCGACGAATTGCCGCCCTTCAAGACCACGGTGGCGGTCGACACCGCACGCAAGGTCATCACCCGCAACGACTCGCCTGACATCGGCTTCGACCGTTCGATCAACCCTTACCGGGGCTGCGAGCATGGCTGCGTCTACTGTTTTGCGCGGCCGACCCACGCTTTTCTGGGCCTCTCGCCGGGCCTCGACTTCGAATCAAAGCTGTTCGCCAAGCCCGATGCGCCGGGTCTCCTGGAGAAGGAGCTGGCGGCGCAGGATTACGAACCGCGCATGATCGCGATCGGCACCAACACCGATCCCTATCAACCGATCGAGCGCGACCGCAAGATCATGCGCGGCATTCTCGAAGTGCTGGAGCGCGCCTCGCATCCCGTCGGCATCGTCACCAAGTCGGCGCTGGTGACGCGCGACATCGACATCCTGGCGCGGATGGCGAAACGCAATCTCGCCAAGGTGGCGCTGTCGGTCACGACCCTCGATCCAAAGCTCGCCCGCACCATGGAGCCGCGCGCCTCGACGCCGGCGAAGCGGCTCGAGGCGCTGCGGCAACTGTCAGAGGCCGGAATTCCGGCCACGGTGATGGTGGCGCCGGTGATCCCCGCGCTCAACGATTCGGAGATCGAACGGATTCTCGATGCGGCGGCTCATGCCGGCGCCAAGGAGGCGAGCTATGTCTTGCTGCGGCTGCCGCTCGAGGTGCGCGACCTGTTCCGCGAATGGCTGATGGCGAATTATCCTGATCGCTATCGCCACGTCTTCACGCTGATCCGCGATATGCGCGGCGGTCGCGACTACGATTCGCAATGGGGAACGCGGATGAAGGGAACGGGGCCGATGGCCTGGATGATCGGGCGCCGCTTCGAGATCGCCTGCGAAAAGCTCGGGCTCAACAAGCGGCGTTCGAAACTGACCACCGATCATTTCGCACGGCCAAAACGCAGCGGACAGCAACTGAGCTTGTTTTAGTACGATGGAGAAGTTCCGGTATGAATCAAAAGCCGCCTGCGCCGGTCGCGCGCCTCACCATGATTACGCTCGGCGTCAGCGACATGCGGACCAGTATCGCGTTTTACGAAGCGCTGGGTTTTGAGCGGAAATTTCGCGCAACCGGCGAAGCCGTCGCGTTTTTCGAGACCGGCGGCACCGCGATCGGGCTGTTTCCGTGGCATCAGCTCGCGCAGGATGTCACGCTGCCGGAAAATCCGCGGCCGCAGGCGTTTCGCGGGATGACGCTGGCCTGGAATTGCCGCACGACCGACGAGGTCGATGCGGTGCTGGATTTTGCGATCTCGAAAGGCGCGTCGCTGCTAAAACCCGCGCATCAGACCGACTACGGTGGCTATTCCGGATATTTCGCCGATCCGGACCATCACCCCTGGGAAGTCGTGGTCGCACCGGGCATCGAGGTGGGTGAGGACCGGCGCGTTCATTTGCCGGATTAAGCCTCACGATTGAATAACGGGAATAGCTCGGAATTCCCGGTTGCGCCAAGGGCTTCGCCTGCGCACGATCCCGGTATGATTCGCGATAAATCCGGGAAAGATCCCGCCAAGCTGCCAAAAGGCGTGATCGCGGTCGCGCCGCCGAGCTTTCGCCGCGAGCGCGCGCTGATCAAGCGCGGCGTCTGGCCGGTGGCCGGCTGCGACGAGGCCGGGCGCGGTCCGCTGGCCGGTCCGGTGGTGGCCGCGGCTGTTGTGCTCGACCCCAAGCGGATTCCCAAGGGTATCGACGATTCCAAGCGGCTCACGGCGGGGCGGCGTGAGGAACTGTTCGAGGAAATTTGCGCCACCGCATCGTTTGCGGTCACCTTCGCATCGCCGGCGCGGATCGACCGCGACAATATATTGCGCGCGTCGCTGTGGGCGCTGGCGCGCGCAGTAGATGCGCTGCCGGAAATGCCAAGACACGTGTTCGTCGATGGCCGCGACCGGCTCGACACGGCTTGCGATTGCGAAGCGGTAATCGGTGGCGACGGGCTGGTTGTCTCGATCGCGGCGGCGTCGATCATCGCCAAGGTCTCGCGCGA
>Ga0137409_10008196_pt1 | contig 10682 bp, 8 predicted proteins | sample CZODoug1_16funga_FD_122059 | JGI IMG/M metagenome (GOLD analysis project Ga0137409, IMG submission 122059) | Vadose zone soil fungal communities from Angelo Coast Range Reserve, California, USA - CZODoug1_16fungal (Hybrid Assembly) | ecosystem: Environmental > Terrestrial > Soil > Vadose zone... | reverse complement strand
GACTTCGATCCCCGCACAGGCGGATCGACGATCTCGCTGGAGTATCGCTACAGTTTTTGAGGAGCGGCAATCATTCCCAACTGTCCCTGAGCCGCCGAAGCCGCCGCCTCGCCACACTCTTTCAACCGGCAGGCATTGCGGCGGAGGACGGTCGAAGGACCCCCTGATTCTCTGCCGGTGTGGCGGGGGGTTGCGCGATGCACATGCGGAGGGGGTCCTTCGACGTCCTCCGGCACTTCGTGTCCTTCGGCAGTCTCAGGATGACAGCGACTGGTTTTTCGTTGCCACGAGGATGATCTGGTAGGCGAACAGTCCTCGCCAGATCCTCGTGATCCACGTCAGCACACGCTCGCCCGGACGAAGGAGCAGTTCCGGCATCCAACCGATGATCAGTCGAAGCGGAACGGAAGATCCGCGGATCGCAACGATGCGAAAGCCTGCGTTTTCGATCTCGCGCCGGATCGTTCGCATCGTGAAGAAACGGAGATGCGTGAAGTCGAGTATCCCGCGATCGCGGTACTCGAAGACGGGGAAGAGCTCGACGTCGGCACCGGTGGCAAGCTCCAGGTGCCGGCGTTGCGTGGCGTCGCCTATCGCGCTCCCTTTCTGCACGACGGATGCGCGGCGACGTTGCTCGACGTTCACGGTAAGGTGCAGGTTGTCGTCGACGTCTGGGTCGCCGACGATCGCATCTTCGTCGTGACGCCACCGTCGATGGCTCAGAAAACGGCCGAGGCGCTCGATCATTACCTGTTCTCCGAGAAGGTGGCGATTACCGACCTCTCCGCTGAGACCGCGCTGCTCGTCCTGGTTGGGCCGCAGGCCCACGAGACCGCCGAGCGCGTGGCCGGCGCGCGGCCCGGCGAGGCGGTGTGGTCGCACGTCGTGGGCAAGCTCGGCGAGGCGCCCGTGCGGCTCGTGAGTGGGGGCCGGGAGACCGGCCAGGCCGAGGTGTGGATCGTCGCAGCCGCCAGCGAGGCGTCGCGCCTCTGGGACACCCTCATCGCCGCCGGCGCCAGGCCCATCGGACGCGCGGCGTTCGAGTCGCTCAGGGTCGAGGCGGGAACGCCCGTGCTCGGCCGCGACGTCGACGAGTCGGTGCTGCTTCCAGAGATTCCGTTCGCGAACCTGGTCTCCCAGACGAAGGGATGCTATCCCGGACAGGAAGTCGTGGTCCGAATCCGCGATCGCGGCCACGTGAACCGGATGCTGGTGGGATTGCTGCTCGACGCGACGGCGCCGGGCGGGGCCGACGCGGTGCCGGATGGCGCCGAAGTGCTCGCCGACGGTGCCGGGGTGGGCCGGGTCACGAGCGCGACGTGGTCGTTCGGTCTCGAGCAGCCGATCGCTCTCGCATTCGTCCGTCGCCAGCACGCCGCAGCCGGTAGCCGCGTCGCGGTTCGCGTGGGTGAACGCGAGCTCTCGGCCAGCGTGAGCCATCTGCCGTTTGCCCTGGCGCCTTCCAGGGCGTGATCGTGGCCGAGAATCGGCTCGCGCGCGAGACCAGCCCGTACCTGCTCCAGCACGCCCACAATCCCGTCGACTGGTACCCGTGGGGTGACGAGGCCTTCACGCGGGCGAAGACCGAAGACAAGCCGGTGCTCCTGTCCGTCGGCTACTCCGCCTGCCACTGGTGCCACGTGATGGAGCACGAGTCGTTCGAGAGCAACGAAATCGCCGAAGTGATGAACCGGCACTTCGTGAACATCAAGGTCGATCGCGAGGAGCGCCCCGACGTCGACCAGATCTACATGCAGGCGGTCCAATCGATGACGGGCCATGGCGGCTGGCCGATGACCGTGTTCCTGACGCCGGCAGGCGTGCCGTTCTACGGCGGCACCTACTTCCCGCCGGTCGACCGCCACGGGCTGCCGGGGTTCGCGCGCCTGCTGGCGGCGATCGCGGACGCCTGGGCGACGCGCCGGGGCGAAGTGCTCGAGTCGTCGCAGAAGATCGCCGCCTCGCTGGCCCAGACGGAGCGGTTGCGGGCGGCCAGCGAGATGCTCACGCCGGGCATCCTGGGCGAGGCGTTCCAGGCGATCTCGGCGCAGTTCGACGACGCCGACGGCGGTCTCGGCGGCGCGCCGAAATTCCCGCAGCCGATGATCTGGGAGTTCGTGCTGCGCTACTGGAAGCGCGCCCAGAACCCGCGCGCGCGCCAGATGGCCCACACGACCCTGACGATGATGGCCCGCGGCGGTATGTACGATCAGGTCGGCGGCGGCTTTCATCGCTACTCGGTCGACGCCCACTGGCTGGTGCCGCACTTCGAGAAGATGCTCTACGACAACGGCCAGCTCGCCTCGCTCTACCTCCACGGCTGGCTGGCGCTCGGCGATCCGGAGTGCCGCCGGATCTGCGAGGAGACCCTCGACTACATCCTGCGTGAGATGACCGACCCGGCGGGCGGCTTCTATTCGTCGCAGGACGCCGACTCCGAGGGGCACGAGGGCAAGTTCTTCGTCTGGACCGCGGACGAGCTCCGCGAAATTCTGGGCGAGGGCGACGCCGAGTACGCCGCCCGCTACTGGGGCATGGACCGCGGCGCGAACTTCGAGGGCAAGAGCATCCTCTACGTCGCGGGCGAGCCGGACGCCGAGCGGATCGCGCCGATCCGGGCGAAGCTCTACGCGGCGCGGGAACGACGCATCCATCCGGGCCTCGACGACAAGGTCCTGGCCTCGTGGAACGGTCTCGCCTGCCGCGCGCTCGCGGAAGCCGGCCGCGCGCTCGGCCGCGCCGACTACGTCGCCGCCGCGGTGAAGAACGCCGGGTTCCTGCTGGAGGCGATGCGCGCCGACGGCCGGCTGCTCCGGACCTGGAAGGGCGGCCGGGCCAAGCTGAAGGGCTATCTCGAAGACTATTCGATGGTGACGGCCGCGCTGCTCGAAGTGTACGAGGCGACGTTCGATCGGCGCTGGCTCGACCAGGCCCGCGCCCTCGCCGCGGACATGGTCAGGCTCTTCTGGGACGAGCGACTCGAGGGCTTCTACGACACGGGTAGCGACGGGGAGCCGCTCATCGTCCGGCCGCGCAACCTCTTCGACAACGCGGTGCCCTGCGGCGCCTCGGTCGCCATCGAGGCGCTCTTCCGGCTGGCGGTGCTGACGGGCGAGTCGCAGTACGAAGCGACGGCGCTGAAGGCGCTCCGGCCGATGGGCGACCTGATGGCCAAGCACCCGAGCGGCTTCGGCCGGTTCCTCTGCGCGCTCGACTTCCACCTCGGACCGGTGACCGAGATCGCGCTCGTCGCCCCCAAGGGCGGCGACGGACTGGCCGCGCTGGAGACCGAGGTGTTCGGCCGCTATCTCCCGAACCGCGTCGTGACCGGCATGGTGGCGGGCGATGCCGGCGCCGCTGCCGGGATTCCGCTTCTCGAGGGCCGAGAAGCGGTGGGCGGGAAGCCGACGGCGTACGTCTGCCGGAACTACGCCTGCGAGCTGCCGGTCACCGATCGCGCGGCGCTCGCTCGCCAGCTCGAGGATGCCTGAGCCGCTGCGTCGAGTGGCGCTGTACGTCGCGGCGTTGATGCTGGCGACCGCCGTGCCCGCTTCTGCCCAGCTCGACTCGATCCTCAAGGAGCTCGACACGCTCACCCGTTCCGGCGCGGCGACGCCCGGCGACGCGAAGATCGGCGCCGCGCTCAAGCAGGCGCTCCAGGTGGGCACCGAGAGCGCCGTGAAGCTGACCGGAAAGACCGACGGCTACTTCGCGAACCAGGCCATCAAGATCCTGATGCCGGAGCGGCTGCGCACGATCGAGCGGGGGTTACGCGCGGTCGGCTACGGCGGCGAGGTGGACGAGCTCGTGCTCAGCATGAACCGCGCGGCCGAGCACGCGGCGCCCGAGGCAAAAAAGATCTTCTGGGACGCGATCGGGAAGATGACCATCGACGACGCGCAGCGGATCTTGAACGGGACGCCGACCGCGGCGACCGACTACTTCAAGGACAAGACGGCTGCCTCGCTCACGCTGGCCTTCCGCCCGATCGTGGATCGCGCGATGAACGAGGTCGGGACCACGCGACAGTACAACGAGCTACTTGGCCGGGCGCAGGCGATCCCGTTCTTGAAGACCGAGAGCTACGACCTCGATCGCTACGTCGTCGGCAAGGCCCTCGACGGTCTCTTCCACGTGGTCGGGGAAGAGGAGCGAAAGATCAGGACCGACCCGGCTGCCCGCGTGACCGACCTCCTGAAGGAGGTCTTCGCGAAGTAACCCCGACCAGGAAGACCACCGCCGACGGCGCCCAGATCCAGCCGATCTCGCTCCACATCACCTGAAGCCCGCGCGGACCGACGAACTCGCGGATCGAGATCGGCGAGACGACGATCGGCGCCGAGCGCCCAGATGGTCAGGCGCGACGGCCCGGCGACCGCCACGCCGCCGACCGCGACGGCCGCGATGGCGTGCGAGAAGACGGAGGGCATCTCCCGCTTCGAGCGGCGACTAGCCCCCGGAGCCGCCGGCGTCGCGCGCCGGCGCCGTCAGTGTCGTGCCGCCGTCCACCACGAGCGTGTGGCCCGTGATGTAGCGCGCGAAGTCCGAGAGCAGGAACCGCACGGCGTGGCCGATGTCCCATCCGGTCCCTTCGATCCCGAGCGCGGAGGCCTTGCGCCGCTGGTCGCGGGACGCCGGGCTCATGCCCCGCTGATAGACCATCGGCGTGTAGACGGGACCCGGGGCGACGCAGTTGACGCGGATGCCCTCGGGGCCGTGGTCGACCGCCATCGCCCGGGTCAGCGCGATGACCGCGCCCTTGGAGACGGAGTAGGCGGTGAGACCGCGCGGCCGCAGCGCGGAGATCGACGACACGTTGACGATGGCCCCGCCGCCCACCCGGCGCATGGCCGGAATGGCGTGCTTGGCGGCGAGAAACATCGTGTCGACGTTGACCGTCATCAGCCGGCGCCAGCTCTCCTCGCTCTCGTCGACGACGGACCCGCGGCTGCCGATGCCGACGTTGTTGTCGAGAAAGTCGAGACGGCCGAAGCGATCGAGCGCCGCTTCCACCATGGCCGCGCAGTCCGAGCCTCGTGTCACGTCGGCCTGGAAGGCGAGCGCTTCGCCGCCGCCGCCACCCGCCTCGATCAGCTCGACCGTTCGCTTCGCCAGCGCGAGGTCGCGGTCGACCACAACGACCCGCGTGCCGGCCCGGGCGAGCAGAATCGCGGAGGCCCGGCCGTTCCCGATGCCGTCGCCGGCCGCGCCTCCGCCCGTCACGATCGCGACTTTTCCCGTCAGTCCCCAGCTGTCCGGGACGTCGAAGCCGGCTTGTCCTTGTGCCATGGCGCGGATTCTATCAGACCGTCGGCTGTTTCTCGTTGACGAGCGAGCGTCGTAAGCGGCGTCGTGGACTCATCGTAGCCGAACACCGAGAATCGGCACTATAGACAGCACGTCCTGGCGCGGCGAACCCGACGGGCAGTACCCCACGGACGACAACGGGAAGATTGACCGGCCGCGGGCCGAAAATCTAAGTTGGATTCATGGCGATATCCATTGCAACGCGATGCGCGCGATGCCAGACGGCTCTGGTCGCGAATAACGTGGTCACAGTGGACGATCGGGCCTTCTGCCGAACCTGCTCCGACATCTTCAAGATGCAGATCCGCAACCGCTCGACCGGCACATCCCCGGGCGTCGCGTCCGTCAACTATCCGTTGGCGGCGCTCGGCGCCATTCTGGGCGGTACCGTGGGCGCGCTCGCCTGGTGGGGCCTCACGGTGCTCACCAGAACCGGCTTCGGCCTCGTGGCCGTGGTCATCGGGCTTCTGGTCGGCCTGGGCACGGTTTTCTTCGCCCGCGGCAAGCGGAGCGTCGGGCTGCAGGCGTTGTCGCTGTTGATCGGCGTCCTCTCCTTTCTGATCGCGGTCTATCTCGTCAACATGACGTTCCTGAACCAGCTGCTCGCCCAGCGCGGCGAGTCGGCGCGCGTGGCGTTTCCGCCGACGAGCCTCGAGACCTTCTACAAGGTCGTGGCGATCAACTTCGGCATCATGAAGGTCGCCTTCCTCGGCGTCATCGCGTACCTGGCCTGGGTCATTCCGCGCCCGGTCAAGCTTCCGAAGCCCTGAACCCAGCCTGACCGGTCCGTCCGCCGATACCGCCGTTGGCCCGGTAGCCCGCCACCGAGTACACTGCCGTGGCGGGAGGTTGTTCATGACCGAGACCCCCACGAGCGAGATCGTCTGGCGGCCCACGCGCGAATACGCCGAGGGCTCCCGTATCGCGCGCTTCATGAAATCCCTCGGTATCGGCACGCTGGCCGAGCTGCAGCGCCGGAGCGTCGCGGACCCCGATTGGTACTGGGACGCGGTCGTGCGCGATCTCGGCCTTCGATTCACGCGTCCGTACATGCGCGTGCGCGACGTCTCCCGTGGCCTCCAGTGGCCGCGCTGGTTCGAGGGCGGCCTGATGAGCTTCGCCGACAACTGTGTCGACCGCCACCTCGACGCCGGGCGGGGAGAGCAGCCGGCGATCATCTGGGAGGGCGACGACGGCCGCAGCCGGAGCCTGACGTACCGCGAGCTGGCCCGTGAGGTGAACCAGCTCGCCAACGCGCTCAAGCGTCTGGGCGTGCGAGAGGGCGACCGCGTGGGGGTGTTCCTCCCGATGTCGCCCGAGGCGGCCATCGCCACGCTTGCGGTCGTGCGAATCGGAGCCATCTACACCCCGTGCTTCTCGGGCTACGGCCCCCAGGCCGTCGCCTCGCGGCTCCAGGATTGTGAAGCCCGGGTGCTGGTGACGGCCGACGGCTTCTATCGCCGCGGGCAGATCGTGAAGATGAAGGAGACCGCCGACGAGGCGGCGGCCGCGTCGCCCTCGGTCGAGCACGTGATCGTCTACAAGCGGCTCGGCCGGGAGATCCCGTGGAATACCGGGCGCGATCACTGGTGGCACGAGCTGATCGGCAAGGAGTCGGCCGAGTGCCCCGCGCTGCCGGTCGAGTTCGATCGTCCGTGCCTCATCATCTACACGTCGGGGACGACGGGCCGGCCGAAGGGCGCGGTGCTCACGCAGGGCGGGTTTCTCCTGAAGTGCGCCCACGACTTCGGCTACCTCATGGACGTGGGACCGGGCGACCGCCTGTTCTGGCTAACCGACCTGGGCTGGCTGATGGGGCCGATGCTGATCACCGCGGGGCTCTTCCACGGCGGGACCGCCGTCCTCTTCGAGGGCGTCCCGGACTATCCCAGACCCAATCGTCTCTGGGAGCTGGTCGAGCGCCACAAGATCACGGTCATGGGGCTCTCGCCGACGGCGGTGCGCGCGCTCATGCCGCACGGTGCCGAGCACGTGCACGCCCACGAGCTCGGCTCGCTGCGCGTCCTCGGCTCGACGGGCGAGCCCTGGAATCCCGAGCCCTATCGCTGGCTCTTCGAGAACGCGGGCAAGGCTCGCGTGCCGATCATCAACTACACCGGCGGCACCGAGATCTCCGGCGGCATCCTCAGCTCGTTCCCGATCGCGCCGATCAAGCCCTGCTCGTTCACCGGGCCCATTCCCGGCATGGCGGCCGACTGCTTCGGCGACGACGGCCGCCCCGTGCGCGGACAGGTGGGCGAGCTGGTCGTCACCGCGCCGTGGCCCGGTATGACGCAGGGCTTCTGGAAGGATCCGCAGCGCTACGAGGAAACGTACTGGTCGCGCTGGCCCGACGTCTGGGTGCACGGGGACTGGGCGTACGTGGACGCGGACGGCTTCTGGTTCATCCAGGGACGCTCGGACGACACGCTGAAGATCGCCGGCAAGCGCCTGGGCCCGGCGGAGGTCGAATCGGTGCTGGTCTCGCACGAGGCTGTCGCCGAGGCCGGCGTCGTGGGCGTGCCGCACGAGGTGAAGGGCGAGGCCATCGTCTGCTTCGTCGTCCTGCGGCCGAGTCATCAGCCCTCCGAGCCGCTACGGTCGCAGCTCTCCGATCTGGTCGCGCGGCAGATGGGCCGAGCGCTCAAGCCGGAGCGCGTACTGTTCACGCGCGACCTGCCGAAGACCCGGAGCGCCAAGATCATGCGGCGCGTGATCCGGGCCACCTACCTCGGCAAGGCCGCGGGCGACCTCTCCTCGCTCGAGAATCCCGGAGCCGTGCGGGCCATCACGGAGGCGTCATGATGTTCCACTACCTGTCGGTGTACCGGCGCCCCGGCTGGGCCGGCCGACGCGAGAGGTGAGAGGGCGATGCTGAACCGTGACGAGAACGAGCTCCTGACGCGGACCGGGCCGGGCACGCCGATGGGCGCGCTTCTTCGGCAGTACTGGATCCCGGTCGTCCTGTCGAGCGAGGTGGCGGCGGGCGGACGGGTCAAGCGGGTGAAGCTGCTGGGCGAGCGCCTCATCGCGTTTCGCGCGAAGAACGGCCGGCCCGGGCTCGTGGGCGAGTTCTGCCCGCACCGGCTCGCGTCGCTCTACTTCGGCCGCGTCGAGGAAGCCGGGATGCGCTGCGTCTATCACGGCTGGAAGTTCGGGATGGACGGCCGGTGCCTCGAGATGCCCAACGAGCCGACGGAGTCCGGCTTCGCCGCGAAGATCCGGCACGTCGGCTATCCGTGCGAGGAGCGCGGTGGAATGGTCTGGGCGTACATGGGCCCCGCGAGCCCGCCGCCCCCGCTGCCCCATCTGGAATGGACGGTCCTGCCGGAGGCCAACAGCTTCGCGTCCAAGCGCGTGCAGGAGTGCAACTGGTTCCAGGCCATGGAAGGCGGCATCGACTCGAGCCACATCTCGTTCCTGCACGCCCCGATCAATGCTGACGATGCCGAGGTGAATCGCGAGCTGGACCGCGCGAGCTTCGGCATCGGCGTCGCGGTGCAGACGAGCGACCGCGCGCCGCGGTTCGAGGTGGTGGACACCGACTACGGCGTGCTGATCGGCGCGCGGCGCACGCGCGCGGACGGGCAGCATCTCTGGCGGGTCACCCAGTTCCTGATGCCCTTCTACACGATGCCGCCCACCGACCTCGACGAGAAGATCACGCAGTCGCACATCTGGGTCCCGATGGACGACACCAACGTCATCAACTGGATGGTCACCTGGCATCCCGACCGCCCGCTCACGCGGGAGGAGATCGACCTGAACGTCGCCGGCAAGGGCGCCCACGTCTGCGATTACCTGCCGGCGACGTCGGAGCCCTACGGCGACATCCGGACGGCGGCGAACCGCGACAACGACTACGAGATGGACTGGGAGGCGCACCGCACGCGCATGTTCTGCGGGATCCCGGGCTTCGGCGTGCAGGACCAGGCGATCCAGGAGAGCCAGGGGGACATCGTCGACCGGGCGCTCGAGCACCTGGGCGCCAGCGACACCGCGATCATCCACGTTCGCCGGCGCTTGATGACCGCCGCCAGAGCGCTCCGCGATCACGGCGCGGCCGCGCCCGGAGGCGATCCCCGGTCGTTCCACGTTCGCTCGGCGTCGGTGGTGCTGCCGCCCGGCGCCAGCTGGGTCGACGGCGCGCTGCCGCGGCTGATGGCCACGACCGGCCGCCAGCTCACCCGCGTCTGAGGCCGCGCCAGCGGCATCTCCGGCACGGTGGTATACTCCGGCCTGACGTCGTGGGGGGAGGAATCCTGAGAACCGGGTGCGGCCCGGGACCCCTCGAACCTGATCTGGGTAATTCCAGCGAAGGGAACACGGCGGACAGAGGACCAGCGGCCGCACCCGTGAAGGGGCGCGGCCGTTTTGCTTATGAAGATCGTCGTCAACGGTAAGGACCTGGAGGTCACCGACGGCCTGAGCGTGGAGGGCCTCCTGACGCATCTCGGCGTCAAGCGCCAGTACACCGCCGTCGCGGTGAACCGCGAGGTGACGCCGAAGAGCGCCTACGAGGCGACGATGCTGCGCGAAGGCGACCGGGTGGAGATCGTCAGACCGATGGGCGGGGGATAGGGCACGGAGGCTAGAGCCATGAGCGACACGAATCTGGTCATCGGGGGCAAGGAGTTCTCGTCGCGTCTCATCGTGGGCACGGGCAAGTACTCGTCCATGGAGGTCATGAAGCAGGCGCACGAGGCCTCCGGTGCTCAGATCATCACGGTGGCGCTGCGCCGGGTCAGCCTGCCATCGGGCGAATCGCTCCTCGACCACCTCGACACCACGCGGTACACGCTCTTGCCGAACACGGCGGGCTGCTACACGGCGGACGAGGCGATCCGCACGTGCTATCTCGCGCGCGAGGCCGGGCTCGGCGAGATGGTCAAGCTCGAGGTCATCGGCGATCCGCGCACGCTCTTTCCCGACGCGCTGGGGCTCCTCGAAGCCACGAAGACACTCGCGCGCGAGGGGTTCACGGTGATGCCGTACACCAACGACGACCCGGTCATGGCGAAGAAGCTCGAGGACGCGGGCGCGGCCGTTGTGATGCCGCTGGGTGCGCCGATCGGCTCGGGTCTCGGGATCCGCAACCCGTACAACATCAAGATCATCCTGGAGACGGTCAGCGTTCCCGTCATCGTGGACGCCGGCGTGGGCACCGCCTCGGATGCCGCCATCGCGATGGAGCTCGGCTGCGAGGGCGTGCTGATGAACACGGCGATCTCGGGGGCGCAGGATCCCGTCGGCATGGCGCGCGCCATGCGGCTCGGCGTCGAGGCCGGCCGCTTCGCGTTCCGCTCGGGCCGGATCGGCAAGAAGCTCTACGCGACCGCGTCCTCGCCGCTCGAGGGCGTGCCCGATTGGACGAG
>Ga0137409_10008195_pt1 | contig 10683 bp, 6 predicted proteins | sample CZODoug1_16funga_FD_122059 | JGI IMG/M metagenome (GOLD analysis project Ga0137409, IMG submission 122059) | Vadose zone soil fungal communities from Angelo Coast Range Reserve, California, USA - CZODoug1_16fungal (Hybrid Assembly) | ecosystem: Environmental > Terrestrial > Soil > Vadose zone... | reverse complement strand
CCGAGTATGCATACTCTGCCGCGCCTCGAGCTCCAGTGCTTCGGCGCTCCGACGGCGCGCGTCGACGGGCACGACGCGCCTCCGCAGGTGCTGTGGCACAAGCACTTGGCGTTGCTCGTGTACCTCGCCCTCTCGCCCAACCGCACCCGCACGCGCAGCCACCTCTTGGGCCTGCTCTGGCCCGAGAAGCCGGAATCGCAGGCACGGCATTCACTGAACGAGGCGCTCAGCCGGCTGCGGGTCGAGTTGGGCTCGAGTCGCTTCACGTCGGCGGCGGACGCGCTGACGCTGGCCGACGGTGCGCTCGAGGTCGACGCCTTGCGATTCGACGCCCTGGCGGATCGCGACCCCGCAGCCGCAGTCGGGATGGTGCAGGGGGACTTCCTGGAAGGGTTCGACGTCGACGGAGCCCCCACCTTCGAGCAATGGGCCACGGAGCGACGAGCCTACTACCACGCGCGCGTCGCGGCCAGCGTGGTGTCCGGCGGGGAGGAGGCACTGGCGAAGGCGCGTTGCTCGGACGCCTGCTCCGCCGCGCGCAAGGCATTGTCGCTCGAGCCGTATTCCGAGCGGGCGATCACGCTCTTGATGCAGGCAGCGGCGTTGAGCGGCGACACGGCGGGTGCGCTCGCGGCGTTCCATGAATTCAGCGCGCGTATCGCGGCCGAGATCCACGAGCGACCGGGTCGCGCGCTCGCCGGGCTCGCCGAGCGCATCCGCGCCGGCCGCGGGCCGTCCCGCCGGCCCGGCGTGAAACAGGAACGATCGGCCCTCGTCGGTCGGGAATCGCTGCATCGCAGCGTCTTCGGCTTGGTCGCCGAAGGCACGCGCCAAGGGCCCCGCACGCTGCTCATCGTCGGAGATCCGGGGACGGGGAAGACGCGCCTGCTGACGGAATGCATGGACCGGCTGGCGCTCGACGGTGCCACCGTCGCGGTCACCCGACCCCTCGATAGCGACCAGGACCTCTCGTGGAGCACGCTCCGAGCGCTGTTGCGCACCGGACTCCTCAAGGCGCCGGGCAGCGCCGGGACCGATCCAGGCGCGCTGGGCGTTGCATAATGCGTGGCTTTCGATGGCGAACATGACAGCCATCGGCGTGAGCGGGTTGGATCTCTATGTGAAAACCGAGTCGGGCGACTGGCGCTGGCTCGGGGTGGGCCAGCCGACTGCGCAGACGAATCAGGTGAAGCTCACGGAGAATCTGATCTTTGCATGGCGGCTTGAGATGGTAGGCATACACGGGCACTTGGTCATTCCGTAGTTTCCTCCACTCTTCGGCGAGGAGGGAGGGTGTGAGATGTTTGGTCTGTTTGGCCAAGTCCGCGAGCTCGTTGGGAAACGAGGATTCGATGAAGGCCGCTTTGAGTTCCGGGATCGTCCGGCCCAGGCTCCAGATTTCTTCCGTCTTATAGGTGTCGCCGCTATAGAGCAACGCGGCCCGCCGGTCCTTCACCACGTATCCCACGATGGGCACCGTATGGTTGACCACAATCGGTATAACTTCAAGATGGCCGAGTGTCACTGGCTTACCAGGCTCGAACAGCAGCGATTGCTGGACCGCCAACGAGTTGTGGCCACTTTCGGTCTGATAGGTCAGCCGGCCGCCAACCAGGAAGAGCAGGCCATAGTCGGACAAACCTTCCGCTCGCCACTGAAACCGTCGCAGCCATCGCCGCCGCTCGCGCCGCCTCGGCGGCGGACAGGCCGCCCTCGAGCGCCTGGCGATGCGCCGCGACCAGGAAGTAGGCGTTCTCCGAGACGATCCCCACCATCATGATGGCGCCGACGAAGCTCGAGATATTGAACGTCGCGCGTCCGAGATGAAGCGCGGCGAAGACGCCCACCAGCGAGGACGCCACCACCAGGAGCACGGCGGCGGACTGCGGCCAGGACTTGAAGGAGACGAGCAGGATCACGCTCACCAGCGCCACCGCGCCGAGCAGAACGCCGGCGAGCCCCCGGAAGCTCGACTGCTGCTCGGCCCACTGCCCCGCGTACTGGATGCGGGCGTCCGGCGGGAGCGCCACGCGCTGCCGCACGCGGCGCTGAATCTCTCCCATCGCCGAGCCCAGATCGCGGCCGGAGAGACGCGCGGTGGGCGCGACCATGGTGCGAAGATTGTCGCGCTGGATCTCCGTCTCTCCCGGCGTCGTCGTGATCGAAGCCACGTCCGCCAGGCGCACGAGTCCCGATCCAAAGGGAATCGTGATCCACCTCATGACCTCGGCACCGCTCAGACCGGCGGGCCGCGGCAGCACGAAGCGCACGGGCCAGGAGCGCGCGCCCCGCGCGATCGATCCGACATCCGTTCCGCCGACGGCGGCGGTCACGTTCTGCGCGAGATCCTCGGCGGTCTTGCCGGTGCGCGCGGCCGCGGGCCTGGGGGAGATCGTCACGTTCGGACCGCTCACCACGACGCCGGTCTTCACGTCCACCACACCCGGCACGTTCGTCAGAACCTCCGCCACCTCGCGGCCCTTCTGCTCCGCGATCGTGCGATCCTCGTCGAAGATCCGGACCTCGATCGGCTGCGGGGTGGTGGTCAGGTCCCCGATGACATCCTCGACCAGCTGCCCGAACTCCACCTCGAGCGCCGGCTGCGACCCGGCGATCTTCACTCTCAGGTCTTCGGCGATCGCATCCGCGCCGCGCCGGTGCTTGGGGCGGAGCCGGAGCGTGTAGTCGCCGATGTTGGGCTCGGTGATGAAGAATCCCAGCTGGTCGCCGGTGCGGCGCGACCACGACACGATCTCCGGCATGGCCCCGATCTCCTTCTCCACCTCCTGCAGCATGCGGTCCGTCTCTTGTAGCGACGTTCCCGGAGGGGTGATGTAGTCGAGGATCAGCGAGCCTTCGTCCATCTCGGGAAGGAATCCGCTTCCCAGCGTGAGATAGAGCGGAATCATGAGGAGGATGCACGCGGCGGACGCGGCGACCCCCAGCCACCGTTGCTCGATGGCGCGGTGGAGCGCCTTCCGGAACCGGCCCTGCCCTGCTGCGCGTCCCTGCCCGTGGGAGCCGCCGGCGGCGGGGCTCAGGAGCGGGATGAGGGTGAGACAGAGGAGGAGAGAGGCTCCCAGCATGAGTGCCATGGACAGGGTGAGCACCCGGAAGAAGGCCCCCGTCACGCCTCCCAGCATCACGAACGGCAGAAAGATCGCGAGCGAGCAGAGGCTGGATCCCAGGAGCGTCGGCGCGATCTCCGCCATGGCCTGAGCCCGTCCGACGGGGTGCTCCCCCGTCGAGCGCGCGGCGATGTGCTCCACGACGACGATCCCGTCATCCAGCACCAGCCCCACGGCGGCCGCGATTCCTCCGAGGGTCATCATGTTCAGCGACTGTCCCGTCATGGCCAGCCCGAGGATCGTGAGCGCAATGCTCGCCGGAAGGACCGCCGCGCCCGCCAGACCGAGGCGGGCGCTCCGGAGGACGATCATGATCACCAGCACCGCGAGGATCGCCCCGACCAGGAGGCTGTCGCGCACGCTGCCGACGGAGGCGTGCACCAGGTCCGACTGGTCGTAAAACGTCTGGATCGTGACGCTCTTGGGAAGGCGCGCCTTGTTCTGCTCGAACCAGCGGTGCGCCGCGTCGGAGAGCGTGATCGCGCTGGCGGAGGGCTGGCGGAGAAGGTTGATCAGCACCGCCTCCCGCCCATTGGCCCGATAGCGCTGGAACTCCGGCGCCTCTTCGAGGCTGATGCGCCCCAGCTGGCCCAGCATCACCGGAGGGCCCGAGGGCGCCGGAATCATGAGCGAATCGAGCGACTGGAGATCGCGGGGCCGCCCGTCGACGAGCCCCAGGTAGAGCTGCGCGTTCGTTTCCAGGAGTCCGACCGACTGGAGCGTGCTCGCCTTCCGCACCCCGTCCGCCACCGAAGCGGGATCCAAGCCTCGGGATTGGAGCGCGATCGGATCCAGGGTGACCCTGGCCTCGAGCCTTCGACCGCCCTGGATGACGACCTCTGCTACGCCGGGGAGGCGCGACAGCTCCTGGCGCAGAACCAGCTCGGCGAAATCGCGCATCTGGGCCAGCGCGACGTGATCGGACGTCATCGAGAATCCGACCACCGGAAAGAGGGTCGGATTCATGAGCCGAACGTCCACCGTCGTCCCGGCCGGCAGATTCGTCCGGGCGGCCTCGATCTGCGCCTGCACCCGCTGCACGGTGAGGTTCAAGTCCGTTCCCCAGCGGGAGTCCAGATTGATCTCGGCCGTGCCGCGGCTCGTCGTCGAGCGGATCTGGGTAACGCCGGGCACGCGGCGGATGGATTCCTCGAGCGTGCGGGTCACGTCGCGCAGCATCACCTCGCTCGGCAGCTCACCCGAGTTCACGATCACCTTGACGCGCGGGAACGTGACTTCCGGAAGGATCGAGGACGGCATGCCGCGCAGGGCCACCGCGGCGAGGACGACCAGCCCCGTGAGGAGGAGTGTCAGGGCGCGACGCTGGGTGTGGACGCCCTCGAACAGCCCTCTCACGGACCCACCGTGACGTGCGTGCTGTCCGGAAGCCCCCGCTGGCCACGGACGACCACCGGAGTTCCGGCGGGAAGCGCGGGCTCGAGCACCTCGTGCCAGCCCTCTTCCCCCGGCCCCAGCCGGACCGTCGTCCAGACCGCGACGCTGTCGGGCAGCACGCGCGCGATGCGCACCTCGCCGGTGAGATCGTCCTGGACCAGCGCCGAGTCGGGAACCAGGACCGCCCGGTGGATGGCGCCCGTCTCGATGGTGGCGTTTCCGAATCGGCCGATCGCGCCGAAGGGGGCGCGCACGCTGGGATCAAGCCAGAAGAGCGCCGTCTGATCCGCCTCGCTCGTCTGCGGCAGCTTCCGTTGCACGGTCGCGGCGACCGTGCCGCCGCCGTCCATGCCGATCTCCGCCCTCTGGCCGGCGTTGACGCGCGCGGCTTCGGGCCGTGGGACGTGCACCTCGAACACCACCGAGCCGACCGGAACGATCGTGAGAAGCTCCCCTCCCTCGACAACCTCGGAGCCGGGCTCCACGGCGCGACGAAGAACGGTGCCGTTCGTGGAAGCCACGATCGGGACGCGGATGAGATCGCGCTCCGCGAGGCGGAGCGCGCGGGCCGCCTCGTCGTGCTCCGGGGGAGAACGGGCCTGGCGGACCAGGATCTCGGCCCCGCGCAGCGCCGCGCGCGACTCGTAGGTGACCAGGGTGCCGAGGGCATCCCCGCGCGCGACGGAATCCCCGGTCCGCGGCCCGAGCGCCTCGACGTAGGCTTTGAACGGCGCCGACACCGTGACCGAGTCGGAGAGGCGCCACTGCCCCGTCCCCTTCATCCGCTCCCGGACGCTCCGCTCCTCCAGCCTTCCGATACCGACGGGCACGGTCGGATGGGTCTCCGCGGAACCGGCATCGCCCCCCTTGCTTCCGCAGCCGGCGAGCGCCAGCGTCCCGGCGAGCGCCGCAACCGCAACCCACTTCATGGGCGGTCCTCCGCGCGGAACTGAGCGCTGCGGCTTTCTTGCAATGCATCCGCGTGCCGCTCCACCGCGTCCTGGTACAGGCGCCGGGCATCGAGAAGATCCAGGAGAAGGATCGCACCCCCGCTGTAGAGGCTCTTGACGCGGAGGAGATTCCGCTCCGCGCCGATGGTGGCATCGCGCGCCACCACCAGCCGGGTGTACGCCGATCTCCAGCGCGTCAGGATCTCGAGCGCGATCCTCTGCTGCGTGACCCTCTGGCCTCCGCTCTTGAGACCCGCCGCTCGCAGCGCGATCGCCTTGGACTGCGTGGAGAGGCGCGCCGCGCTTCCGCGGATCGGTGCACGTACGTTGATCGTCGCCGAGGCCCCGAGGTCCCTCCGCAGCCGGTCGGCCAGGGTGGCATTGGGATCCTCCGCGAGCAGGTCCGGAGGCACGGTATGCGTGAGGTCGGTTCCGGCGAGCCCCGCGTCCAGCGAAAGGTCCACCGTTGGGGCGGTGGTCCGCTTCGCCTCGAGGATGTCCAGGCGCGCCCGCTCCTCGGCGATCCGGGCGATCCCGATCTCGGGCTGGCGTGACACGCTTGCCATGATCCGAATCGAGTCCTCCGTGTTCGGCGGCCGGTCCGGGAACCCCGACCGAATCTCGAAGGTGGAGTCGGGTTCGAGTCCCATCAGTGCCATGAGGTCGATCTCCGCGGTGCGCTCGTCGAACTCGGTCTTCTCCAGAGCCGCCGCCGCGCTGTTCCGCTCCAGCGCGACGCGCACGGAATCGGTGGTGCTCCGGACTCCCGCCCGCACCGCGCCGCGCATCAGGAGCGCCAGGCGGTCGATCCAGTCGACGGCCTCGATCTGAGCGAATTCGACCTCTCGGAGACGAAGCAGCGTGATGGCGAGGTCCGCGCCCTGGAGCCCCACGTCGCGCCCCTGCATGGCGGCTTCGAGCTTCGCCTGCGCCAGGTCGAGCGCGCTCCGGGCGCGCGCCCGCGCGCGCAGCCCCCCATCCGCCAGGGCCCAGTCCAGCACGACCTTCGCTTCGTATTCGCCGAGGTTGGTGATCGCCGGATCGTAGAAGCCTTTCGGCGCGACGAGCGCCCGCCCCGCCAGGGCGAGATCGGGCCTCCGGTTCCGGGCAACGGCGGAGGATTCCAGTGCCGCGGCCTGGCGGTCCAGCTCGGCGGCCAGGACCGCGGGAGCGCGATGGCGGGCCAGCTCCACGACGGCCTCCACGCTGAGCGTGTCCGCCGTAACCGACGCGCCCATGGCCTCCGGCGCGCGCACGGCAGCGCCGAGACAAAGGACGAAGAGGAGACCCCCGATCCACCTCATTCCATCAATGTTACAGAAACCGGCGACCCCACGTCTCCAAAACGAGGATGGACCAGATCAGCTGGGCCCTGTCATGGGTGCCCGCGCGGTGATCGGTCCAGAGCCTCCGGACCGCGTCCGTGTCCAGGAATCGGGAGACGAAGGGATCCCGCGCGAGGACCCGCCGCTCGAAGATCTGGCCGACGCCGCCTTCGAGCCAGCGGTTGAGGGGCGGAGTGAATCCACGTTTGCGGCGATCGAGAATCGGGGAAGGCACGAGCCCGCGAAGCGTCCGTTTCAGTAGCCGCTTGCCGCGGCCCCAGGCGACCTTGGACGAGGAGGGCATCCGGGCGATGAGCTCGACCAGCGGTTGGTCCAGGAGAGGAACGCGGACTTCGAGGCCGTGCGCCATGCTGGCGCGATCCACCTTGGTGAGGATTCCATCGGCGAGGTAGGTCTTGAAATCGGTGTACTGGAGACGTGACGTCGAATCCCAGCCATCCCGTCTTTCGAAGGTTGCCAGGATCGTGGAGCGCGCATCGTATCCGTCGAGAGCCGACCGGAACGCGTCACGGTACAGGGTCTCTTTCAGCGCGGGACCGCAGATCGACATCTCGGAAGCATAGGCCGCGATCGGCTCCTGCGCGGCGCTCCGGAAGAGCGGCCCGAGCCGGAGCGGCTTGGGAAGCCACTTGCCGGCCGGCGCCATCCTGCCGGCCGCGGCGAGCAAGGTGGACGCCTGCTCCCGGGGCACGAGCCGGCGGATCGCGAGGCGCGTCTCGTTCTCGCGGTAGCGCCGGTACCCTCCAAAGCTCTCGTCGCCTCCGTCCCCCGAAAGACACACCGTGACATGCTTCCGCGTCTTCTCGCAGAGCACGAAGGTGGGAACCGCGGAGGGATCGGCGAAGGGCTCGTCGTAGTGCCATGCCATCCTGTCGAGCAGATCGCCGGTCGGCTCCGCGACCGGAATGTCGTGCCAGCCGGACCCGTAATGCTCCGCGGCCAGCTTGGCGTAGGTACGGTCCTCATCGCGTGTGTCGGGGAAGCTCGCGGTGAACGAGGGAATCGATCCTCCCATGCGCTGCGCCATGAACCCGAGGACGGCGGTCGAATCCATGCCACCGGAGAGCAGAGTCCCCACCGGAACATCCGAGCCGAGCTGCCCCGCCACCGCCTCGCCCAGGGCGCGGCGGAGTGTCGGGACGATCGATTCGGCCGCGCTCGCGTCGGCGGAAAAATCCAGGTCCCAGTACTGCGTCCGGACGAGGCCGCGCTCCGTCACGAAGAGCATGTGCCCTGCTTCGAGCTTGGAGATCCCCTGGAAGATCGTGCGCGGCGACGGGACGTATCCAAACGTGAGGAAATCCTCGACGCCGCGCTCGTCCACACCGCGCGAGACGGAGGGATGACACAGGATTGCCTTGGGCTCCGAGCCGAAGACGAACGTCTCTCCATTCCAGAAATAGTAGAGCGGCTTGATGCCGAGCCGGTCGCGGACCAGCCACAAACGGCGCTCGCGCTGGTCCCAGAGCGCGAAGGCGAACATGCCGCGAAGCCGCGATACGCAGCGCTCCCCCATCGAATGGTAGAGCTGGAGGAGCACTTCGGTGTCGCTCCGGGTGCGGAAGCGGTGTCCTTCCGCGATCAACTCGTCGCGAAGCTCGTTGTGGTTGTAGATCTCGCCGTTCAGAACGAGGACGGTGTGGCCGTCCTCGCTCACGAAGGGCTGCGCGCCCCCCTCCAGATCCACCACCGCGAGCCGGGTGTGCGCGAGTCCGATTCCCTCACGACCGTACGTTCTCTGACCGTCGGGCCCGCGATGGGCCAGCGCCTTGTTCATGCCATGGAGGATGGTCTCGGAATCGGAACGGTGCGGGCCGAAGCCGCAGAAGCCGGCTATGCCGCACATGGGATCACCACCGGAGGGTGATCCCCGGATGGATGAGGAAGGCTGCGTTGTTGTCCAGGCTCAGGCCGATCGAGTAGGCGAGCCCGTCGAGGGAGAGATAGCGCGCGCCCAGGGTGCCCACGATCTCGGCGCCGCCGATTTCGGTCGTGCCCGGGACCCCCGGGGTGGCCGTGCCTTCCCCGGTGCTCTGCGCGGCGGTATGACCGAACACCTCCCCGACCAGCTGCCACCGTTCCTTCCACTGGAATTCCTCGGAAACCGCGAAGTTCTCCATGTTGTTGACCTGCACGCCCGACGGCGCGCCCACGACGGTGTAGCCGAGGTTGACCTGCGTGTCCCAGCGCCCGGAGCGCTTGCCCCCGATGACGTAGACACTGTAGTCGGTCTCCCCGGAGCCGATGCGTAGATTCTTCGCGGTCGGGACCTTGACCTCGCCCGCGAGCGCCAGGCTGGGGGACCCCTTCCTCCCCTCGCGCAGGAGCATCGTGGCCGTCACCTCGACGTCCCCGAAACCGCTCTGCGAGACCGCTCTCGTGTCGTGGATCCGGTTGTACGGGACCGGCTCGACCAGGAGCTCGAGACGGTTCGTGATCCCGTACTCGATGGCGAGCGGCGTGGCGGTTTCCGTACCGTCCCCCGACCTCTGGTGCTCGAACCCTGCTTCGAGCTCGAACCTACCCTTGCCCAACATGTGCGTCGATTCGGTTTCCAGGGGTTGACCCGCCCAGGCCGGCGATCCGATCAGGATCACCGCCGAGCCGACTGCCAGCAGGGTCACAGCGCGTTTCATCATTACCTCCATATGTAGCACGGCGATCCGTCTCATCATCACCTCATTGTTTCGGCACGGGGATTGAATGGAGTCTGAACCATGGGGAGCCGCGCTTCCTACCGCACCCACGCCCGCACTCACGATGGGGAGAGCCAGGTGGGAATGAACAGCTCGAAGCGGGCGCCGCCCAGGGTGGAGGAAGAGACGAGGACGTCCCCTCCATGGGCGCGCGCGACCCGCCGGAGGATCGGGAGCCCGAGACCGAACCCCTCGTGCCCGGCCCGGGCCTCGGCACTCCGGAAAAAGGGATCGAAGACGCGCTCGCGGTCCGCGCTCGCGATTCCGGGTCCGGCATCTTCCACCACGACGGTGCCGCGCCCGGACCCGTTGAACACGCGTACCCGGATGCTCTGGCCCGGAGCGGTGAACTTGAACGCGTTCGAGAGGAGATTCCGGATCGCCGACGCGAGAAGCGTCGCGTGGCCGCGCACCAGGACCTCGTCTTCCGCCGCCACCGCGAAGTCCCCGGCGCGCTTCCGTTCCGCTTCACGGAATTCGCGGTCCAGATCGCGGACCAGATCGCTCAGGTTCACCGGCTGGCCCAGCTCACCCCGCACGCTCGATTCGGGATCCGATCCACGAAGGAGGAGCAGGAGCGCCTCCACGAGATCGGACATGGCGCGCGCCTGCTGCAGGGCGCGGTCCAGGCCGTCGCGGATGTGCGGTGGGATGGAGGGATCCTGGACCGCGTACTCGATCTCGCCGCAGAGCACCGTCAGCGGCGTCCGCAGCTCGTGCGCCGCGTCCTGCGTGAAGTTCCGCTCCGCCCGGAGGATCTCGTTCAAGCGCTCGAGGAGCCGGTCGAACGATCCGGCGAGCACGCTGATCTCCTGGGGATCGGCATCGCTGCTGAAGCGGCGCACCTCGCCGTCCCAGGACGTGTCCTCCGCCTGCGAGGCGATGCGCGACAGAGGGCGCAGGGCGCGGCGCGCGATCACCCGGCTGGACGCGCTGACGACGAGGAGGAGCGGGAGGGCGGTCATCGCGAGCGCCAGGATCATCGCGAGGACCGCGCGCCGCCGCGGCTCGTCGGACATCGAGGCCACGATCGAGCCTCCTCCTTCCAGGGGGAGACGGATTTCGCGCCGGTGCTCGTGGGGCGCTCCCTGTCCGGGGGTCGACAGGATCTCGGCTCCCTTGGCATCGAACACCCGGATGTAGACCCCGATGGGGGCATCCTCCTCGA
>Ga0137409_10008194_pt1 | contig 10684 bp, 11 predicted proteins | sample CZODoug1_16funga_FD_122059 | JGI IMG/M metagenome (GOLD analysis project Ga0137409, IMG submission 122059) | Vadose zone soil fungal communities from Angelo Coast Range Reserve, California, USA - CZODoug1_16fungal (Hybrid Assembly) | ecosystem: Environmental > Terrestrial > Soil > Vadose zone... | reverse complement strand
GCTATCCAGGGGCTCGCTCCCTACATCCGCGGCGTATCGACCACGCAACAGGCCCAGGGTCGCTAGTGTCGTCCCTGCTGTTGCGATACCTCTCCATCGCTGTTCTGGGGATCGCCGCCCCGGTCCTGGCTGCCGATCCCGGCACGCAGCAGGACGGCTTGGCGTGGCTGAAGAAGATGGCGAGCGCCTCGCGCCAGCTCAACTACAGCGGCACCTTCGTCTACCGGCACTCCAGCCAGACCGAGACTTCCCGCATCGTTCATTTCGTCAACACGGCTGGCGGGGAATTCGAGAAGCTCGCCACGCTCGACGGACCGGCGCGCGAGGTGATCCGAACCAACGACCAGGTCGTCTGCTACCTCCCGGAGAGCAAGACGGTGCTGATGGAAAAGCGCGGCAAACGCCGTTTCCCGGCAATGCTGCCCGACCGGTTGACCGGGCTGCCAGAAAACTACACGGTGCGCGTCAGCGGGGTGGACCGGGTCGCGGGGCACGATTGCCAGGTGATCGTGCTTGAGCCAAAGGACAAGCTGCGCTATGGCCATCACTACTGCGCCGAGACCCATTCCGGGCTGCCGTTACGCGCGCGCACGTTCAACGAGAACAAGGAGCCGCTGGAATCATTCGTCTTCACTGAGCTCACCATCGGCGGCAAGTTCAACCGTGACCAGGTGAAATCGCACTATGCGGCAAAAAGCCGTGACTGGAAAGTGGACCATTCGGGATTCCCGACCGCCGAAATTGCTTCCGATACCGGCTGGGTGCTGACCCAGCAGCCATCCGGCTTCAAGAAACTGACTGAACTGAAGAGAGTCATCGCCAGCCGCGGCGGCGCCATGGTGTCGCATATCGTCTTTTCGGACGGCCTTGCGGCCGTGTCCGTCTTCATCGAACCGCTGGCCAAGTCCCGCCCGGCGGGCCAAAGCCTTTCGCATCAGGGCGCCGTCAATATCTACACGCGTCCCATTGCGGACCACATGGTCACGGTGCTTGGGGAGACCCCGGCCTCTACCGTCATGCAGATCGCCAATTCGCTAGAATTCAGGGGGGCATCGCCGCGCTGAAGCTGGCGGCCATGCTTAACCTGGACTTTGCACTTTCCAACCACACGCACTCACCGTCGAGCCCCTTCATGTTCAAGCGCCAGTTGCTGCGCATCTTGTTTGCGCTGTCATTCGTCGTGCCTGCCATCGCCGCAGCGCAACTGCCCGATTTCACCGAACTGGTGGAAAAACAGGGACCCGCGGTGGTAAACATCAGCACCACGCAATCGGTACGCAATCCGCTGGCGCCGCAGATTCCCAACCTGCAGGAAGACGACCCTTTCTACGAGTTTTTCCGGCGTTTCATTCCCCAGCCCGGGCCGCGCGAACTCCCTTCGCAGTCACTCGGCTCCGGGTTCATTATCAGCCAGGACGGCTTCATTCTGACCAACGCCCACGTTGTCGAGGCGGCGGATGAGATCACCGTCAAGTTGAACGACAAGCGCGAATTCAAAGCCAAGGTGATCGGCGCGCACCGCCGCACCGATATCGCGCTCATCAAGATCGAGGCGACCAATCTGCCGGCGGTCCGGTTCGGTGATCCGACCCGGCTCAAGGTCGGTGAATGGGTGCTGGCAATCGGCTCTCCGTTCGGTTTCGAAAACACGGTCACCGCCGGCATCGTCAGCGCAAAGGGGCGCTCGCTGCCGCAGGAAAACTACGTGCCATTCATTCAGACCGACGTTGCAGTCAACCCCGGCAACTCGGGCGGCCCGCTGTTCAACCTGCGCGGCGAGGTCGTGGGGATCAATTCGCAGATCTACAGCCGTACCGGTGGTTTCATGGGGCTGTCTTTCGCCATTCCCATCGATGTTGCGAACGATGTGGCGCAGCAGCTGCGCACGACCGGCAAGGTGTCACGCGGCCGCATAGGCGTCGTGATCCAGCCCGTTACCAAAGAATTGGCTGACGGCTTTGGACTGTCCAAAGTCCAGGGCGCGCTGGTCAACTCGGTGGAGAAGGGCGGTCCGGCCGAGAAGGCGGGTATCGAGGCCGGTGACGTCATTCTGCGTTTCGACGGCAAGCCTGTTGCCGCTTCCGAGGACCTGCCGCGCATCGTCGGGGCTGCGAAGCCAGGCTCCAAAGCGACGGTGCAGATCTGGCGCAACAAGCAGGCCCGCGACGTGCAGGTGGTCGTGGCGGAAATGCAGGACGATCGCTCGGCGCGCCAAAGCCGGCGGGGAGGCAAGCCTCCCGCAGCCTCCCCGGGCCTGTATGGGCTGACCTTGTCCGAGCTGACCGAGGCCCAGCGCAGCGAGCTGAAAGTCTCGGGCGGCGTGCTGGTCGAAAACGTGCAGGGCGCGGCGGCGCGGGCCGGTGTTCGCCGCGGCGACGTGATTCTTGCGATCAACAACCAGGACGTGAAATCGGTGGAGCAGTTCAACCAGATGATGGGGCAGTTCGACAAGGGCCGGATCGTCGCTCTGCTCATCCGTCGCGGCGCCAACTCGCTCTACGTGCCGTTCCGCATCGATGGCAACTGATGCTCAACCAACGCTGACCGTCTATAGCCGCGACTGTTGCCACTTGTGCGATGAAATGATCGAGGCCCTGCGGAAATTGCAGGGCCTTTTTCATTTCGAGATCACGGTCATCGATATCGATACTGACCCGGAATTAGCGCGCCGCCACGGTGAAAAGGTGCCGGTATTGACGCACGGCGGGCGGGAGTTGTGCCACTACCGGCTTGAACCCGCAATCGTTACTGCGTATCTCTCGAAATTCCGATAAAATACGCGGCTTTACGCGAGCATAGGGGCACTCACCGTGCCCTCGGTGGCGCCTCCTGCATGCAGCATATCCGCAATTTTTCCATCATCGCCCACATCGACCATGGCAAGTCGACATTGGCCGACCGCTTCATCCAGTTGTGCGGCGGGCTGGCTGACCGCGAAATGGAAGAGCAGGTGCTGGATTCCATGGACCTGGAGCGCGAGCGCGGCATTACCATCAAGGCACAGACTGCGGCGCTCGATTACCGCGCCAAGAATGGGCAACAGTACCTGCTCAACCTGATCGATACGCCGGGACACGTCGATTTTTCGTACGAAGTATCGCGTTCGCTCTCGGCCTGTGAGGGCGCGCTGCTGGTGGTGGATGCTTCGCAGGGCGTGGAAGCACAAACCGTAGCCAACTGCTATACCGCCACCGAGCTGGGGGTCGAAGTGATCCCGGTGCTCAACAAGATGGACCTGCCCCAGGTCGAGCCCGACCGCGTGATCGAGGAAATCGAGGACATCGTCGGCATCCCCGCAAAGGACGCGCTGAAGGTGAGCGCCAAGACCGGGGAGGGAGTTGCTGAAATTCTCGAAGCCGTGATCAGCCGCATTCCGCCGCCATCGGGGGACCGTGCAGCGCCATTGAAGGCGTTGATCATCGACTCGTGGTTCGACAACTATGTCGGTGTCGTGATGCTGCTGCGTGTTTTTAACGGCATCGTGCGGCCAAAGGACAAGATCCTGTTGATGGCCACCGGTGCCCTCCACCTGGACGAAGAGGTGGGAGTGTTCACCCCGAAAGCGACCAGTCGCGAAGAACTCGCGGGCGGCGAAGTCGGATTTGTCGTCTCCGGCATAAAGGAGTTGCGTGATGCGCGCGTCGGCGACACGGTTACGCACCAGACCAAACCTGCATCGGCGCCGTTGCCCGGATTCAAGGAGATCAAGCCGCAGGTGTTCGCGGGCCTGTACCCGGTGGAATCGAACCAGTACGAGGCGCTGCGCGACGCGCTCACCAAGCTGCAGCTGAACGACGCCGCGCTGCATTTCGAGCCGGAGGTGTCACAAGCGCTCGGCTTCGGATTTCGCTGCGGCTTCCTCGGTCTGCTGCACATGGACATCGTGCAGGAGCGGCTCGAGCGCGAATACGACATGGACCTCATCACGACTGCGCCGTCGGTCGTCTACGAGGTGGTTTTGCGCGACGGTTCCGTGAACGTGGTCGAGAACCCGTCCAAGCTGCCCGATCCGGCGCGCATCGAGGAGATCCGCGAACCTATCGTGTCGGTCACCATTTTTGTGCCACAGGAGTACGTCGGCGCCGTCATGACCTTGTGCACGGGCAAGCGCGGCGTGCAGACCAACCTGGCCTACCACGGACGCCAGGTGCATCTCACCTACGACCTGCCGCTGGCGGAGATCGTGCTCGACTTTTTTGACCGCCTGAAGTCGATCTCGCGCGGTTACGCGTCGATGGACTACGAATTCAGGGAGTACCGCGCGGCCGACGTGGTGCGCGTCGACATGCTGATCAACAGCGACCGGGTCGATGCACTGTCGATCATCGTCCACCGCGCGAACTCGCAATACCGCGGCCGCGAGATCGCCGCCAAGATGCGCCAGTTGATCCCGCGGCAGATGTACGACGTGGCAATCCAGGCCGCCATCGGCGCCAATATCATCGCGCGCGAGAACGTGAAGGCGTTGCGCAAGAACGTGCTCGCCAAATGTTACGGCGGCGACATCACGCGCAAGAAGAAGCTGCTCGAGAAACAGAAGGCGGGCAAGAAGCGCATGAAGCAGGTCGGCACGGTCGAAATTCCGCAGGAGGCGTTCCTCGCCATCCTGCAGGTGGAGGATAAGTGAATTTTGCGTTGATCCTTTTCATCCTTCTGGTGATCAGTGGTGCGATGTGGCTGCTCGACGTGATGCTGCTGAAGCGGCAACGCGTCGCCGCCGCTGGGCGCGCGCTGGCAGACTTTGACGCCAGGAACGGCGAGGCGCGGGCGCTCAACCCGCCCGCGCTCGACCGTGAGCGCGCCGCAGTCGAAGAGCGGCTCACCCGGCGCCCGTGGTATCTCGAGTACACGGCGAGCTTCTTCCCCGTGATTCTCGTGGTCTTCGTGTTGCGCTCGTTTTTCTTCGAGCCGTTTCGCATTCCGTCCGGTTCGATGATCCCGACGTTGCAGATCGGCGATCTGATTCTCGTCAACAAGTACACGTACGGCGTGCGGCTGCCGGTGATCCACGCCAAGATCATCGACATCGGATCGCCCCAGCGCGGCGACGTGATGGTGTTCCGCTTCCCGCACAATCCTTCGCAGGACTACATCAAGCGCGTAGTTGGCCTGCCCGGCGACAAGATCGAGTACCTGAACCGGCGGCTCACCATCAATGGGGTTGCGGTCCCGACGCGGCCGGCCGACAAGTACTTCGAAGAGGGACGCGTGCAGTACTACAACCAGTTCATCGAAACACTCGGCAAGGTGGAACACCGCATCATCCTGAACGACGGGCCCGGCGTGCCGATCGCCCAGGGTTACCAGCACACGCATCCGCAAGCCTGCCAATACGCGTCGCCTGAAGGCGTCACGTGTACCGTGCCGCCGGGGCACTATTTCATGATGGGCGACAATCGCGATAACAGCGAGGACAGCCGCTTCTGGGGGTTCGTGCCCGAGGAGAACATCGTGGGGCGCGCCTTCTTCATCTGGATGAATTTTGGCAATATCGGCCGGATCGGCTCGTTCCGTTGAGAACTGGTGGTGAAGAAAGCAACGGCACGGCAGGTAATCACGGAGGATCAATGAAAACAATAAGTCCGCGCATGCGCCAATACGGCCTGAGCCTGATCGGCGTGCTGTTCATCGGCCTGATCGTGGTGGTGCTGCTTCTGCTGGGTGCGAAACTGGTGCCCGCGGTAGTCGAATACATTGCGATCGAACGCGCGGTGCAGAAGATCAAGAACGAAGGCAATACGGTCGGCGAAATCCGTTCGGCGTTCGAACGCCATGCGACGATCGACGACATCAAGTCGATCAGCTCGAAGGACCTGGATATCACGAAGGAAGGCGACAAGGTGGTGATCTCATACGCCTACACCTACAACATTCCACTGATGGACAACGTGCGGCTCGTGATCGATTTTTCCGGCACCACGCGCGACCGCGCTACCAAGGCGGTGCCTTGATGAACCTGCGCGAAGGCGGGCGTGATGGACCTCGCGGCGCTTGAAGAGCGCCTCGGATATCGCTTCACGCAGCCGACGCTGTTGGAGCAGGCGGTCACGCACCGCAGCCACGGCGCCGTGCACAACGAGCGCCTCGAGTTCCTCGGCGATGCGGTTCTGAATTGCACCATTGCGCACCTGCTGTACCAGAAGTACGCGCGCCTGAACGAAGGTGACCTTTCGCGCCTGCGCGCCAACCTGGTCAAGCAGCAATCGCTGGCCGAAATCGCGCAGCAGCTTGGCCTTGCCGACTTCCTGCGCCTGGGCGAGGGCGAGATGAAAAGCGGCGGCTTCCGCCGCCCGTCGATCCTGGCCGACACCATGGAAGCCGCGTTCGGCGCAGTGTTCGTCGACGGCGGATTCGAAGCGGCACGCGACGTGATCGGGCGCCTGTTCGACCCGGTGTTAAAGAGCGTCGACCCGAAGACACTCGGCAAGGACAGCAAGACGCTGCTGCAGGAATACCTGCAGGGCAAGCGCCTTCCGTTGCCCGTCTATGCGGTCGTCGAGACACGAGGCGCTGCGCACAACCAGGAGTTCGAGGTCGAGTGCAGCATTCCGAAGCTCGAGATCAGCGTGCGTGGTACCGGCCGCAGTCGGCGCGCGGCCGAACAATCGGCGGCGAAACTGGCGCTGGAGAGTGCGCAGGCGGCGATGCAGGCGTTGCGGCGCTCCAAGCGCAAGGCGGCGGGCGAGGCGCAGGCCGCAGCGAGCGACGAGCCTGCGCCGACACCGGAGGCGCAATCTGCCACCGCAAACTCCGCCGAACCGGGCGACGCGACCATTGCCCGCTGAGCCGATGCAGGAACCCGGCGCCCCGGTGGCAAAAACCGGCATGGTCGCCATCATCGGGCGCCCCAATGTCGGCAAATCGACGCTGCTCAACGCGCTCGTCGGCGAGCGCGTTTCGATTACATCGAGCAAACCGCAAACCACGCGCGAACGTGTGCTCGGCGTGCTGACGCGCGGCAGCCCGCCCGCCACGACGCAGTTCATCTTTGTCGATACGCCCGGCCTGGGGCGCGCCAGTTCGTCGTTGCTTACGCGGCGGATGAACCAATCGGCGCGCGCGGCGCTGGGTGAGGTCGACGTGATCGTGCTGGTCATCGACGCGCGCGGCTGGCGCGAACACGACGAAACGGTGCTCGAGTTGCTGCCGCCTGAGCGCCCGAACATCGTGCTTGCACTCAACAAGGCCGATGCGCTGGCTCGATACCAGGATGTCTTGCCGGTGCTGCAGGATTCCGCGCGCCGGTACCCGTTCGCCGCGCTGGTTCCGGTCAGCGCCGAACGACGCAAGCAGCTTGACGAACTGCTGGCGGAGATCGAAAAACTGCTGCCGGCCGGCGAGCCGCTCTTCGATGCCGATCAGTACACCGATCGCAACGTTCGTTTCCTTGCGGCCGAGCTGGTTCGGGAAAAGGCGTTCCGCCTGCTCGGCGATGAGCTTCCATACGGAGTCGCGGTAACGATCGAACGCTGGCATGAAACCGACAAGCAGGTTGAAATCCTCGCCGGACTCCTGGTCGAGCGCGAGTCGCACAAGCCGATCGTTATCGGCGCGCAGGGCGCCAAGCTGCGCGAGATCGGCCGTCTTGCGCGCGCGGATATCGCTGCCATGCTCGACAAAAGCGTGCACCTGGAGACGTGGGTGCGCGTGCGGCGTGGCTGGACCGACGATGCACGCGCGCTGAAATCGCTCGGTTATGACTGATGCGACCAGCACCATTGTCAGACGCACCGCGGCGCGCCGCGGGGTGCACGAGTCGCGCATCGATCAGCAGCCGGGCCTGGTGCTGCACTCCTATCCGTGGCGCGAGACGAGCCTTGTCGTGGAGGTGTTCACGCGCGATCATGGCCGGATGGCCCTGGTGGCACGCGGCGCCAAACGCCCAACCTCACAGTTTCGCGGCCTGCTGACGCCGTTTGCGCCGTTACTGGTTTCCTGGAGCGGTCGCAACGAGATCAAGTCGCTGGTGCGGGTCGAATGGTGCGGGGGCCTGGCACCGATGCGTGGCGAAGCGCTGCTCGCCGGGTTTTACCTGAATGAATTGCTCGTGCGGTTGCTCGCCCGCGCCGATGCGCATGAGGTTCTGTTTGCACGTTACTTCGAGGCGTTGGCGGCGCTGGCGGGGCGACAAGAAGGCCACGACGGCGTGTTGCGCGCATTTGAACTGGAACTTCTGCGCGAAACCGGGCATGCACCCGCGTTCGATCAAAGTGCCGACGGTGCGCCGCTCGAACCGGATGCAATCTATCGCGTCGACGCCGAGCGTGGCTTGGTACGTATCGCGCAAGGAGATCCCGGCGATGACTCGGCGTGCCTGCGTGGCAGCTCCGCGCTTGCAATTGCGCGCAGCGATTTTTCGTCGCCAGTGGTGGCGAACCACTCGAAGCTCGTTCTGCGCCATCTGATTCGCTACCATCTCAACGGCCAGCCGCTGAACACGCGCCGCATCCTGCACGATCTGCGTCAGCTTTGATCGCTGTTGCCCAATTTTCCGCACCATGACCTCGCTCAGCGTCAACCTCAACAAGGTCGCGCTCCTGCGCAACACTCGCACTATCGGCATTCCCAAGGTCGAACATCTGGCGCGGATCGCGCTCGAAGCGGGCGCCGATGGCATTACGGTGCATCCGCGTCCCGACGGACGCCACGTGCGTGCTCCCGACGTCGGTGAACTGGCCGCGTTGCTGCGCCATTGGCCCGCAACCGAATTCAACATCGAAGGCAATCCGTTCCATCAGTTGATGGAGTACGTGCGTCAGGTGCGTCCGCAGCAGTGCACGTTTGTACCCGACGAGACCGGCGCTTTCACCTCGGACCACGGCTGGAATCTGACACGCGACGGCACACGGCTGGGCGCGTTGATCGCAGAAGCCAAGTCGATTGGTGCCCGCGTGAGCCTGTTCACGGATCCCGATCCCACCGTGATGGCAGATGCGGCCGCGCTTGGCGCCGATCGGGTCGAGCTTTACACCGAGCCTTATGCAAGGGCCTTCGGTACCGCACAGCAGGCAACGGAACTGAAGCGGTACACCGCTGCGGCCGAGGCAGCACTCGCTGCCGGGCTCGGTGTCAACGCCGGGCATGACCTGAACCGGGCCAATCTCGAACCATTTCTGGTTGCCGTTCCCGGCGTGCTCGAGGTTTCGATCGGGCATGCATTGATCGCGGATGCGCTCGAATTCGGCCTTGCGGATACGGTGCGCCAGTACCTTGCCGCCATCCGCAGGGCCGATGGCAAACGGCGCGGATCGTGATTTACGGGATCGGTACCGACGTGATCGAAATCGCGCGCATCGAGGAAGCGATGCGGCGCAACGGCCGGCGCTTTGCCGAGCGCATCCTCGGCAATCAGGAATTGCAACGCTATGAACAGCGTTCGCAGCGTTATGCGGCGCGCGGTCTGAGGTTCCTGGCGACGCGCTTCGCTGCGAAAGAGGCGGTATCCAAAGCGCTCGGCCTCGGTATGCGGCATCCGATGACCTGGCGCGCAGTGGAAATCCTCAACGCACCCAGCGGCAAGCCGATCGCCATCACGCGCGGCGCGTTGCAGACCTTCGTAGCCGAGCGGCGCCTTATCTTGCACGTTTCGGTGACCGACGAGCGCGAGTACGCCGTGGCCTATGTGATCGCTGAAGTTGGCGCAGGAGATATCTGATGCTTGGACCCGTGGTGATCGATGTCAAAAGCGCGCGGCTCACGGAGGAGGAGCGGGACCGCTTGCGTCACCCGCTGGTCGGCATGGTGATCCTGTTCGCGCGCAACTTTCAGTCGCTTACGCAACTCGATGATCTGACGGCAGAGATCCACTCGTTGCGCGATCCGTCGCTGCTGATCTCGGTTGACCACGAAGGGGGCCGAGTGCAGCGTTTTCGCGCGGGATTCACGGCGATTCCCGCGATGGCCGAGCTTGGCCGGGTCTGGGAGCGCGATGTGCTTGGCGCCTGCCGGACCGCCGTTTCGACCGGCTACGTGCTCGCCGCTGAACTAAGGGCCCACGGTGTGGATTTCACGTTCGCACCGGTGCTGGATCTCGACTGGCAGCACAACGCGGTGATCGGCGACCGTTCGCTGCACGCCGATCCACGTGTGGTAACCATGCTGGCGAATCACCTTTGCCACGGACTGCTGCTCGCGGGAATGTCCAACTGCGGCAAACATTTTCCCGGCCATGGCTGGGCTACTGCCGACTCTCACTTTGCGCTGCCGATCGACGAACGGCCGCTGCAGGACATTGTCGCCGGCGATGGTGCGCCGTATCGATGGCTCGGCGCGTCACTCGCGAGCGTGATGCTCGCACACATCGTCTATTCGGCGGTGGACCGCATGCCCGCCACGTTCTGCAGCAAGTGGATCGAGGAAACGCTGCGCCGTAATCTGGGTTTCTCCGGTCTTGTCTTCAGCGATGACCTGTCGATGCAAGGGGCGCGCATCGCGGGTGATCCGTTGCAGCGGGCGCAGGCGGCGATCGATTCCGGCTGCGACATGATCCTGGTCTGCAACGACCCCGCAGCGGCCGAAAGTGTGCTCGAAGGTTTGCGCTGGACCCGCACCGAAACGTTCGACGCGCGCCTGGAGCGCCTGGCGCCGCGCGCCGCGCCGCCCGATCGCGAGTCGCTGGGGCACGACGTCACATACCGCAACGCCCTCGCGGATATCGAAGCCTGGCGCGGCAGTATCGCGCCTA
>Ga0137409_10008192_pt1 | contig 10685 bp, 9 predicted proteins | sample CZODoug1_16funga_FD_122059 | JGI IMG/M metagenome (GOLD analysis project Ga0137409, IMG submission 122059) | Vadose zone soil fungal communities from Angelo Coast Range Reserve, California, USA - CZODoug1_16fungal (Hybrid Assembly) | ecosystem: Environmental > Terrestrial > Soil > Vadose zone... | reverse complement strand
GAGGCCAATGCTTCACTAGGTCTGGTCTTCAATGTGTTAAATCGCGCAAATCAACGCCTTGAGCGCGAGACCGTGTCGCAGAGCCCAGAACGACAGCAGAAGACCGATTCACGGATTGAAAATAGATCCCATGACGCGGAGGGGACATATCCTACCGGAATGGCGAATGACGACAAGTTCAAAGACGTCTTGAGACGCCTGGGACTCGCAATCTAAGACTGTTCGTCGCAATTCGGTCGAGGGTGGCGGGCGGGATCACGCGGGATGTCATAGGCGCTACTCGTCGTGTTCGCCGAATGTGTAATGGACTTGGTACGGGCCGTTGAATCCTGTCGAAGTGACGACGTATGAGAAAGTAGCGTGTCCTTGGAAGCCCGCCAGACCTCCAGAACCGGTCTCCTCAGCTTGGCCGGTTCCAGCGCCGCCGCCGGGGCTTTGGGTTGTGAATCGGATGTCAATTGACCCCGTCTTACCAGCAACCGTGCACGGGCACGTGACGGTTCCTGCGCCAAACGAGGCTCCAGATGGAAGGACCAATTGGTAGAACGTAAAGCTCGCCGCGCCTGTCAAGGTTCCCGAGAAGACGTCCGGTCCGGCAAAGTAATAGAGAGTGTACCCGTCGTGTGAGAAGATGGTCTTAAAAGTGGTGATCGTGGCAATGAAACTGCCCGAACCAGTAGTCGTTTCTGACGCAAACGCCGTGGCGGGAACGAGCAGAAGCAGCGGCAGCAGAAACAGCGCGAGCGAGGCAGCCTTGTTGAAACTTGTCATATTCAACCGTGAGCTATTACTATTATTACTATTTAATTATTGAGTTCTCATCCCATCTTTTCGTCAAGAAAGTACTTAGTATTGTGGAAAGGGATTCACTCCCCGGGATTTCTCAGCGGCGACGTCTTCCAAGGCAAATATCCAGAAGAACCCGGACGTGCGGCGCGCGGCGCCTGGTATCCGCAGGTGGATGCGGCAGCCGGCGTTCAGCGGACCCGCTTCGGCGCCACGGTATTGGGCCCGCTGGCCAAGGATTTTCCAATATTCTCCGCCTATGCCGCGGGCCCGCAAGTCAGTTACGACTTCGATCTCTTTGGCGGCACGCGATCGCGCGTCGACCAGGCGGCTGCCACCGCGCAGTACGAGTCCGCCGAGCTCGGAGCGGTGGAACTTAGCGTCAGCGGGAACGTAGTCATCGAGGTGCTGCAGATCGCGGCGTTGCGTGCGCAGATCCATGTGGCGCAAGACATCGTCGCCGACGATGAACATATGCTGAGTCTCATCCGCGCCGCGCGCGAGGCGGGCGCCGTGTCGGGGATGGATGTGCTCAGCGCGCAGAGCCAAGCCGACCACGATCGTACGTTTCTGCCGCCCTTGCACCAGCAATTGAGTGCAGCGCAGGACGCGCTGGCGAGCCTGAGCGGGGTGGCGACGTCCGAATGGACGCCGATCGACGTGGACCTGGCCACGCTCAGGCTTGCCGACGACCTGCCGGTGGCGGTTCCGTCCGAACTCGTGCACCGGCGGCCCGACATAATCGCGGCCGAGGCGCAATTGCATGCAGCGAGTGCCGCGCTTGGCATCGCCACGGCAAATTTGTATCCTCATTTCGCGCTCAGTGCCCGCCTGGGCGAAGAGGGCCTGCTCGGTGGTGGTCCGTCGGAAACGGCCTGGAGTGTTTTAGGAGGCTTGACAGCACCGGTGTTCCATGGCGGTGCGCTGACGGCGGAGCGGCGAGCCGCGCAAGATGAGTACCAGGCGGCTTTTGCTACTTACCGGCAGACGGTGCTGAACACTTTCAGTCAAGTCGCCGCCAGCCTGCAGGCCCTGGGGAACGACGCGGAGTCGTTGCTCACACAACAGCGGGCACTCGAGTCCGCGAGCGCATCGCTCGCGCTCACCACACAAGCCTATGCGGCGGGCAATGCCGGATACGTGCAGGTGTTGGATGCTCAGCGGCTGCATCAGCAGGCGCAACTCGGGGAGGTGCAGGCGTATAGCCAACGTTATGTGGATGCCGTGAAGTTGCTGCTGGCGGCCGGTGGGCGCGTCGATTTACGCCGAGATCGATAGCGCAGCGGGAAGTGAGCATTTCAATTGAAACCGCAATTCGGCCTGCCGAAATACCGCCGCAACTCATGACACACAATCTGCTCGTCATTGTGTTGCACGCTGAAGGTACCGCGCCAAGCTGGACCGCAGCGGCAACGAATACCGCTCGAGGGATTTTACCTGTAACGTTTGCATCATTGATTCTGTCGCCGGCCGTGGTACTTTTTCGGAACTGCGGATTGGCGCATTGTTGAATCGCGTCATCATTCTCGGAGGCTAGCCCATGCATTCGTTCCGCCTGTGTAGAAGCGTATTCGCGGATATCATCATCTTCGGCGCATTGTGCGTAGCGGGCGCGTCGGCATCAGCTCAAACGCCGGCCAATCCCAGTGCACACGAATCAAACCAGGTGTGCCCGCAGGATGACAGCGGGCTGAAGTTGCCGCCCGGCTTCTGCGCCACCGTCTTCGCTGACGGTGTCGGACACGCCCGTCACCTGGTAGTCGCGCCGAACGGGGTCGTCTACGTGAACACGTGGTCAGGCCGCTATTACGGGAACGATACGCCGCATGCCGGCGGATTTCTGGTGGCGCTGCAAGACACCACCGGCACGGGAAAGGCCAATGTCGACCAGCGTTTCGGCGAAACGGTGCGGAGCGGGGGCGCTGGGGGCACGGGCATTGGTCTCTACAAGGGCGCGTTGTTCGCCGAGATCAACGACAAAATCGTGCGCTATGCGCTGGCGGCCGGCATGATCGTCCCGCAGGGCTCTGCGGAGACGATCGTGTCGGGATTACCGCTTGGCGGCGACCATCCCATGCATCCGTTCGCGATCGGCGCGGATGGTTCCCTGTACGTCGATGTCGCAACCGCGACCAATGCCTGTCAGGAGCGAAACCGCACGCCGAAATCGCCGGGCATCGACCCGTGTACCGAGCTCAAGACGCGCGGCGGCATCTAGCGCTCTGACGCCAACAAGACGAATCAGCGATTCTCACCGGCCGAGCGCTTCGCGACCGGCATACGCAATGCCGAAGGCCTTGCCATCGATACGGAGAACCATGTCTTCGTCACGCAGCATGGGCGCGACCAGCTGCACACGAATTGGCCGGATCTGTACAAAGCCGACGAGGAAGCGACGCAACCGGCCGAAGAGTTGCTGCTCTTGACGCGGGGCGGCGACTACGGCTGGCCGGAATGCTACTACGACGCGGTGCAGAGGAAATTGGTTCTCGCTCCGGAGTTCGGCGGCGACGGAGGAAAGAAGCTGGGTCCGTGCGCGGCCAAGAGCGCTCCGATTGCGGCGTTTCCGGCGCATTGGGCGCCGAATGGGATGGTGCGGTATGACAAGCAGCAATTCCCCGCTCACTATCGCGACGGCGTGTTCATCGCGTTCCACGGATCGTGGAATCGAGCACCGTACCCGCAAGGCGGTTACAACGTCGTCTTTCAGGCGTTGGCGGGCGATCACGCATCGGGCATGTGCGAGGTATTTGCCGATGGATTTGCGGGGGCGGTGAAGTCACCGGATCAGGCCGCGCATCGCCCGTCCGGCTTGGCGGTCGGACCCGATGGGGCACTCTTTGTCTCCGACGATGTGCGCGGACGGATCTATCGGATCGTCTACCGCGGCGGATCGAATAGCGGCAGCAGCGCCGGGCAGGTCGTTCCATGTCCGAGCGCGTCGGCGCCGGCCGGCGCCATCAGTGTAGCGGACGCCAAACCCCCGGAAGGCAGTCATCCGGATGCCGGCGCCGCCGCCGAAACGGCCAGTCTTCCCGTTCCGAACGGAGCGACGAAGGAGATGATGGTACTGGGCGATCGCATCTACCACGGTCAAGTCGGCGGAGCGACCTGCACGGGCTGCCATGGTGCGGCCGGCACAGGCACGGCCCTCGGCCCCAATCTCACAGACACTCAATGGCTGTGGGGCGATGGCAGCTTCCGTACTATCGCCAAAACCATAACTGCCGGCGTGCCGGAACCCAAACAATATCGCGCCCCCATGCCACCCATGGGTGGAGCAGAGCTCACCCCCGATCAAGTCTCGGCGGTCGCGGCCTATGTCTGGGGCTTGAGCCACCGTGCACCCTAGTACGCGGACCGAGCGCTGCGCATGCGATGGCGCGACTAGGTTCGGGGCTAGGTCCGCAAGTAGTCACGAATTGCCATGTCTACTCCGGCTGCCGGTGCGGAAATAGTCTCCACGCGCCTTCCGCCTTGAGCCAGGGTTCCGAAGGATAGTCGGTGATGGTCAGGCCGCCGTCGACGATCAGCGTCTGTCCGGTCACGAAGCTCGCTTCCGGAGAAGCGAGAAACACCACCGCGCGAGCGATCTCATCCGGAGCGCCCATGCGGCCGAACAGCGAGGCGGCACGATCCACTTCTTCATGCCCGGTGGTCACGTCGGTGGCGATCCAACCCGGCGAGACGCCGTTGGCGCGGATTCGATCGGGGGCACCTTGTACCGCGAGTGCCCGCGTCAGCGCTTCCAGCGCCGCCTTGGCGATGCCGTAAGTACCCCAGCTGCCATGCACGGCAGCGGTGGAAGAGATATTGACGATCGATCCGCCGCCGCCCGCGCGCAGCACCGGCAGCGCATGGGCGGCAACGTGGTACGCCGCATCGAGATTGATGCGCATAACTTTGCGTAGACGCTCGCCCGGCCCGTCTTCCGCGCTGATGTCCGAATACCGAGTGCTGGAGCCCGCATTGTTCACGACCACGTCGATGCCGCCGAAGCGCGCTGCGACAGCCGCGACCAGGTCGGCCGCGGGGGACTCCTCGCCCAGACTGGCGGCGATGAACGCCGCTTTCTATGCCGCATTGCATTTACGGTCCGTCACCACCGATCTGGTCGAAAACAGTATCCCACAGAATCATGCCGCCTCGATTCTCAAGGCCGACCTCCGCGGCACCTTGATCACGGGCGGGACAATGGCGATTTCCATCGAAAGTCCCGGTACGGAAAGCGGCAACAACCAGCCCACGGACCTGGATATTTACACGACGACCGGGGTGATCCGGAATGGTCCCCAGATGAAGAGGACGACCGGAAGGCGCGTCGCGGGTACCTGGCTGCCACCCGTGAGCAGGCTCATCACGCCGGCCGAGCCGATGACGCCTCTTGTGATCAGCTATTCACGCCCCGAACTGTTCCAGGCGCGCTTCGATCTCGGGTTGGGTGTAGGTCGGATAGGCGGCTTTGATCTGCGCCCACAGACGATTGCGGCGGTCGACGTAGGCTTGCAGAATTTTCATTTGATGGTCGCGCATCTGATTGATCATCGATCCCTCCAATTCGATGCTCACTCTCGCGCGCGCATTAGAGACGAAATTTTCGAAATGAAAACCGTAACCTTAATCGTTGGTTAATCGCCACCCCCGTTTTCGCACCTGCGTCTTTACCAAATCGTAAGGTTGATCTCGCGGCACGAGCCAGATGTGCTATCGTGTCCTCGATGCGGCGGACGACCCCCGGAGTGGTGTGGAGGCCCCCCATCCGAGCGGAGTCTGCAAATTCAAGTCCTGCTCACAGCAGGAGACGAGCGCCCGGTCGCACCCGGGCGCTCGACAATTATGGGCCTTGCTTGAGGCCTTTACCGCTCGTTGCAGCCCTTCACCTGTGTAGGGTGGGGCAAAGGCGCGGGCACAGAGCTTCCTCACAACACGATCTCTCGTACGCCGTGCCCACGTGCTGCGTTGCGTGAGCCGAGGTCCAGATGGTGGGCACGGCGCATGAGAGACTTCAGCTCGCGGGAGATCCGTGCCAGCGCGCCTTTGCCCACCCTACAAGAAAGCTCGTTGTGGCCGTCACTTGTCGAACAGCGCGAAGGTCCACAGCGACGCGCCATAAGGCACGTTGCTCAGGTTGGGATCGCCGCTGCGCTCCGCATAGACGCCGCCAATCCCGCTGATCACCGTGACATATTGCTTGCCGTCCTTCTGCCAGGTGATGGGCTGGCCGACGATGCCCGAGGGAGTCTGGAAGCTCCACAGCACCTTGCCGTTCTCGGCATCGAGTGCCTGGAGCTCGCCGGTCATCACGCCGGTGAACACGAGATCGCTCGCCGTCACCATGGTGGAGGAGTAGTTCGGGCTCTTGTACGGCGTCTCCCATTTCGACTTGCCGGTCATGGGATCGACAGCCTTGAGGTAGCCGCGAACGTTGGGATCGTCGAGCACGACGGTGCGTTTGACGGTCGGTGTACCGGCCGGGCTACCGGGCGCGAGCTTCGGCGGCTCGGGCGCCTCGTAGGTCATGCCGATATGGAGCGTGTTGATATAGAGCAGCCCGGTGCGCGGGCTGAACGACGCATGCTGCCAGTTGGTCACGCCCGAAATCGCCGGCCATACGGTGACGTTCTTGCCTTCGAGCGCACCTTTGAACACATCGGTGGTGATCGGACGCCCGGTCTTCAGGTCCACGCCGCTCGCCCAGTTCACTTTGCCGAAGGTGTTGGCCGCGATGAGCTTGCCGTCCTTGGCATCGAGCACATAGAGAAAGCCGTTGCGGTTGGGCTGCATCACGACCTTGCGCGCCGTGCCGCCGACATTGACGTTGCCGATGATTGGAGTCTGCACCGCGTCGTAGTCGAACGGATCCTGCGGCGTTGTCTGGTAGTACCAGACGCGCTCGCCGGTCTTCGGCCGCACCGCGAACACCGCGTTGGTGAAGAGATTGTCGCCCTTGCGGGCGCGCGCATTCCAGGGCGCCGGATTGCCGATGCCCCAATAGACGAGATCGAGCTCCGCATCATAGGTGCCGGTCACCCAGCTCGAGCCACCGCCGGTGAGCTGCGAATCGCCTTCCCAGCTTTCCGAGCCAGGCTCGCCCTTGGCCGGAATCGTATAGGTCCGCCACAGATGCTTGCCGGTCTTGGCGTCGTAGCCTTCGAGCAAGCCGCGATGACTGAACTCCGCACCAGCGACGCCTGCAATGACCACGCCGTTGACGATGAGCGGCGCGCCGGTCATGGCGTAGCCGTTGGCGGTGGTGACCGGGTCCGGCGACTTGGTGGTCCAGGCCACCTTGCCGGTCTTGGCATCGAGCGCGACGAGGCGGTTGTCCATCAGGGCGCGGATGATCAAGCCCTCGTAGATCGCAGCGCCGCGATTGACGATGCCGCAGCACACGACCTTCAGCGCCTCCGGCGGATATTCATGCACCACCCGCCAGATCGGCTTGCCGGTCAGGGCATCGACCGCGGCCGTCGCATTGTGCGTGGTGACGTAGATCACCCCGTCCTTGACGATCGGGAATCCTTCCCCGCCCTGCAGATCGTTCAGCGAGTAGGACCACACCGGCACCAGCTTGCCGACGTTCTGCTTGTTGATCTGAGTCAGCGAGCTGTAGCGCTGGCCCTGATAGCCCATGCCGTAGACCAGCACGTCATCCGGCGTGTTGGCGTCGTTCTTCAAGTCCTCGGCAGTCTGCGCGAGCGCCACCAGCGACGTGGTCGCACTCAGCAATGCCGCAAGAAGCCCCGTTCGAATCATAGCGTGTCCTCCCTGAGACGCTCATGGCTCAATACGGAAACGTTAGTCGCTTTTGCTCCCGGCGCCAATCTGCGCCGCGACTTCCTAAGTGTCGCGGCTATGCGCCCACGCGGATCGAGTGGGCAGCATTCTCACGACCCGCGATCAATACAACGGCGGTAATCCCAGGAAACGGCCTCACGCGATCGAGCGCACCACGCCGCCGTCGACCCGGAGCGCCGCGCCGGTCGTGGCCGAGGCCAACGGCGAGCAGACAAAGACCACCATGTTCGCCACCTCCTCCGGGGTCGCCAGGCGGCGGATGATCGAGGTCGGACGTCCCTCTGCGATCAGCTTCGCTTCCCGCTCCTTCTGTGGGAGATCATTGCCCTCGTTGAGCTTGGCGAGAAAATCGACCACGCCTTCCGAGCGCGTAGGCCCGGGTAGCACCGCGTTCACGGTGACGCCAGTTCCGGCAACCGATTCGGCAAGCCCGCGCGAGATCGCAAGCTGGGCGGTCTTGGTCATGCCGTAATGGATCATCTCGACCGGAATGTTGAGGCCCGACTCGCTCGAGATGAAGACGATGCGGCCCCAGTCGCGCGCGACCATGGGGGGCAGGTAATGCCGCGATAGCCGCACGCCGCTCATCACGTTGACGTCGAAGAAGCGCTGCCAATCGGCGTCCGCGATCTCGACGAACGGCTTGGGCTCGAAGATGCCGAGATTGTTGACCAGGATGTCGGCGTCGCCGGCGCGCTTGATGAAGGCTTCAACACCGGCCGCCGTGCCGAGGTCCGCGGCGATGGCCTCGACTTTCGCCTGCGGCAGTGCCTGCATCAGGCGCTTCCGGGCGGCCTCGGCCGATTGTTCGCTGCGCCCGTTGATGACGACGGCCGCGCCTGCTTCTGCGAGCCCGCGCGCGATGGCGAAGCCAATTCCCGCGGTCGAGCCAGTGACAATGGCCCGCTTTCCGTGAAGCTCGATCTGCATGGGTCAGTTCCAGATACGACTGACTGCGATCTATTCGCGCAACGCCCAGCCGCAATCACGTGGAAACGCCGGGCGGCCATGCAGACGAGGCATTGCAGGCGAGCCGTCCAGATGCTCCTTGAGCGTATTCGGGCCAACAAGGGAGCTCAAACCAGGACCGCGCCACCATCCACGATGATGACCTGACCCGTGCTGTAGCTCTGCCGCATGAGGTAGAGATAGGCTTGAGCGATCTCTGCTGCGTCGCCGACATGACCGACTGGCAGAGCGTCCGCCACCTGCTGATACAGCGCCTTGCGGTCCGCTTCCGTCATGTTCCCCCACAGCGGCGTTCGCACCACGCCGGGTGAGACGATGTTGACGCGAATGGGCGCGAGCTCGACGGCGAGTGCGCGCGTAAATCCCTCCATGGCCGCGCAGATGCTTGCGCCGAGCGACCAGCCCACGTGCGGCCGCCGTCCGGCAACGCCGGAGGTAAACACGATCGAGCCGCCCTCGCGAATGCTGCTGCTGCCATACTTGGCGGCGCAGTAGGCGCCCCAATAGCGCAGCGTGAAGAAACGGCGGGCGGCCTCGATGTCCGCCGTCGCCAAGCTGCCGAGCTGGAGCGTTTCGCCGGCGGTAAAGACCAGGTGGTCGAAGCTCCCGAGCTGCTGGAACAGCGCTTTGGTTGCGTCGGCGTCTGCCAGGTCCAGCACATGACCTTCCGTCCCCGCCGGCAGCGTGGCCAGTGCCTCATCGATTCGTTCCTTGCGGCTGGAGGCGATCACAAGGGCCGCTCCCTCGCGTGCCGCAGCCTGCGCTGTGGCAAGGCCGATACCTGAGCTCCCGCCCAGCACCACAATCCGTTTTCCGTCGAGTGTCATGGCCGTCTCCTTGTTGCTGATGCCGTGACACTTGGCGCGACACCGGACTTGCCGCCAGCGCATCTTTGTCCATACTTAAATGATTGGAGATCATCATGGCGTTCGATGGCAGGCTGCTTGGCGGCATCAGCGTGCTGGCCGCAGTTGTGGAGACCGGCAATTTCGTCAGGGCGGCCGAGTCGCTCGGGCTCACTCAATCCGGCGTCAGCCGTGCGGTGGCGAGGCTGGAGGCGCGGGTGGGCGTGCGGCTATTGGACCGCACGCCGCGCGCGGTGTCGCTCACGGACGAAGGCCGCCGTTTCCATGCTCAGGTGGCGCCTCTACTCGCAGGGTTGGACGAGGCGGCATCCGATGCGGCGCAATCCGCCCACGCAGTCCGAGGTCGGCTCAGGGTGAACGTCGATCCCTGGTTTGCACGATTGGTGTTGGCACCGCGGCTCTCCGGCTTCCTCGCCGCACATCCGCAGCTGTCGCTCGAACTGCTGGTCCGCGACACGCTGGGTGATCTGGTCTCGGACGGCGTTGATGTCGCGGTCCGGTTCGGGGAGCCTGAGCCATCGGGTTTGATCGCGCGCAAGCTTTTGGAGACGCGCATCATTGCCTGCGCCTCCCCCGCCTATCTTGCGCGCCGTGGTCGGCCACGGCACCCGAGCGATCTCGAGGGGCATGAGTGCCTCCTCTACCGCGATCCCGTGACGGGTCGTCCCTTCCCCTGGGAGTTCCATCGGGCCGGCAAGGTCGTTGAGGTGAAGGTGAGCGGCCGGCTCGTGTTCAACGAACTCGCGACCAAACTCACCGCCTGCGCTGCCGGCCATGGCATCGCGCAGACCATCGAGTTTGGTCTCGCCCCAATGTTGGTGAACGGCGAGCTGGTCCAAATCCTCGCGGATTGGGCGGAAGAGCGCTATCCGCTCTATGCGTATCACCTCTCGCGCCATCTGCCGCCGGCAAAGGTGCGCGCTTTTCTCGACTTTGTGCTCACCAGCATCGCGCCACCGACTCCAGGACGAAAGGAAACCGCTAGCGCGTCCAGGAAAGCACGAAACGGGCAACGCTAGGTCCATCGGCGCACAAGGGTTCCCGCGTTCATTAGAGCTTCTCGGGCGGCAGCTCGCGCTGCTGCCCGCGTGGTGGCGGCGTCGCAGCAAGTGGGACCGCAGCCCACTGGTCGCCGTGCAGAGCCGACTTGCTGATGCTGAGCTCGAACCGGCAATCATCGCGCACGAGATAGAGCCGGGCATGATACGGGTCGACGTCGGCGCGTTCGATCACGAAGCGATTCAAATCGCCCGGCAGATTGGTCGG
>Ga0137409_10008190_pt1 | contig 10685 bp, 9 predicted proteins | sample CZODoug1_16funga_FD_122059 | JGI IMG/M metagenome (GOLD analysis project Ga0137409, IMG submission 122059) | Vadose zone soil fungal communities from Angelo Coast Range Reserve, California, USA - CZODoug1_16fungal (Hybrid Assembly) | ecosystem: Environmental > Terrestrial > Soil > Vadose zone... | reverse complement strand
GTATGGAACACCGCGGTGCCCATCGCCGAATCGAGGAACGCCGCCAGCATGCCGCCATGCACGATGCCGAGCGCATTGGCGTGCTGTGGCCCGGGCAGGAAGCCGCGGATAGCGCGGCCATCCTCGAGCTTCTCGAACCACGGGCCGTTGGCCGCGGCGAAACCGGACGCTTCAGTGAGTTGGCGAAAGCCTGGGGGAATGGACACGCGCCATTGTAGGGCACAGCTCATCACTTGCCTCCCCCGTCTTACGGGGGAGGTGGCCCGCAGGGCCGGAGGGGGAATGCAGCACGCGCGGTGTATGCCGATTTCCGATCTGAAATTTTTGAGAGTCGTCTCTGCGGCCTTCCCCCTCCGCCCCCTCAGGGGGCACCTCCCCCGTATAACGGGGGAGGAAGGGCGGCTAGGCAATCCCCGCCAGCAGCACCAAGCCGTAGCCGACATAGTAGGTGGCGAGCACGGTGATGATGCGGTTCGACCAGGTGCGGAACTGCTGGTCGGTGAGCTTCTCGAGCAAAAGCTTGCCCGCCGACGTGCCGATCATCGACGAGGCGACGGCGATGGCGAGGAACCACGGCTCGACCGAGCCCGACTGCTCGATCAGCGCGCCGAAATAGACGAGCTTGAGGCTGTGGCTGAAGAGCTGGCAGGCGGCCTTGGTGGCGACGATCTGCTTGCGTTCGAGCGGAGAGCGCAGGAACAGCGTGTCGAGCAACGGGCCGGTGACGCCGGCGACCAGCATCAGCATCATGCAGACCATGCTGCCGCCCAGCATCTGGCCGGGGCCGAGCGTGCGCGGCAGCACGCGGTCGGGGATGGCGCGCACGAGGAACGGCGAGCAGCCCAACAGCAGCAGTGCCACCGCCTTGTCAGGCACGTAGAGCCAGATCGACCACAGGCCGAGCGATAAAAGGCTGCCGACGATGCTGGCCGCCGCCGTCTTCCACACGATGTGCTGGCGCCACAACAGCGCCCGCCAGCCGTTGGACGCCATCTGGGTGACGGCGTGCAGCACCATGGCCTGCGGCAGCGGCATGACGACCAGCAGCACGCCGACCAGGATCAGGCCGCCGGCCATGCCGAAGATGCCCGACAGCAGCGCGGTGAAGATCATCAGCAGGGAAAGGCTGGCGGCCAGCAGGGCGGTCATGGCGGCGTCTCCGGTGAAGTGCCGCCACGATGGGCGTTCGCCATCCAAACTTCAAATATATGATAAGTCGCTTATCCATATGTTATATATATCCCCATGGAACTGCGCCACCTCCGCTACTTCATCGCCGTCGCCCATGAAGGCCACATCACGCGCGCGGCCGAGAAGCTGCACATGCAGCAGCCGCCGCTGTCGCAACAGATCAAGGCGCTGGAGGAGGAGATCGACGCGGCGCTGTTCGTGCGCCATCCGCGCGGCGTGGCGCTGACCGACGCCGGCCGCTCCTTCGTGGCCGATGCCGAGGCGATCCTGGCTTCGGTCGATCGCGCCGCCCAGCGGGCGCGCCGCACGGCGCGCGGCGAGACCGGCCGCATCGCCGTGGGCTTCACCACCTCGGCGCCGTTCCATCCGCTGGTGGCGCGCGCCATCCGCGAGTTCAGGACGACGCGCCCCGACGTCTCCTTCGTGCTCGAGGAAAGCAGCTCCAGCGATCTTCTGGCCGGCCTGCGCGAGGAACGGCTGGACATCGCCTTCATCCGCTCCCCGAGCACGTTCGCGTCGTACAGATCGATCGCGTCCTCAAGACGATAGCCGGAGCGTGCGCTCCTGAGCACGCGCAAACCGAGCGTTTCAAGCTCGCCGATCAGCTCGTCTACCTCAATTCGCGAAAGATTCAGAGTCCGTCCGATTCGTTCCTCGGAATGCACTTCGCCGTCGGCCAGGATGCGGAGCAGAGAAAACCGGACGGTGCCCATGCGCGAGAATCACGAGAAGGAACCGGGCAATACTAGCATCGCGAAGCGTTAAGGGGCGACGGCCGTGAAAAAGTCACGCGACCAGCGCTTTGAATTTCGACTTCTCGTTAGATTGTGCACACCAACTCGCCGAAATTTCGGAAGAAAAAATCTCTCGGCCTTGTCACGCGCTTTCTCCGATGCTATGATGCCGTCATAGTTGAATATAACAGCGCTCGGAGAGTTCCCGCCGGGCGCTTCAAGTTGCCCGCCGGCCCAGCAAACGGCGGCTAAACGGGGGAAACCCTCCCTTCCCCCGTTTTTTTTCGCCCCCTTTTTTTGATTACGTTCTTCGCGATCACCGCCGACCGTAGTATCTATAATGTGCGCCTGCTGGAGCACACGACTCGACGCATGCAACGACCTTGGCCCTATCCGCGGATCATCGCCCATCGCGGCGGCGGCACGCTCGCTCCCGAGAACACCCTGGCGGGGATTCGCAAGGCCGCGGAAATGAGCTTCGGCGCCGTCGAGTTCGATGTGATGCTCTCCGCGGACGAAGTCGCAGTGCTGATTCACGACGAGACGCTGGAGCGCACCACGAACGGTCACGGCAGCGTCGCAGCCACGCCCTACGCCGCGATCGCCGGCCTCGACGCCGGGAGCTGGTTCGGTCCGAAATACCGCGACGAGCGCGTACCCACGTTCGAGCAGGCCGGAAAGCTCTGCGTCGAGCTCGGACTGTGGCCGAACATCGAGATCAAGCCGGCACCGGGATTCGAGCGCCAGACCGCGGCGGCCACGGCAAGGCTTGCGACCGACCTTTGGGGCGGAGGCTCGCGCAAGCCGCTGCTGTCCTCTTTCCATCAGATTTGCCTCGACGTCGCCCGGACCGCCGCGCCGGATTTCCCGCGCGGCTACCTGACCGACCGCCTCGAGCCCGGATGGCAGGAAGCGGCCCGACGACTCGGGTGCATCTCCGTGCACTGCAATTGCGAGCACCTCACGGAAGCGCAGGCGTACGACATCAAGAACGCCGGCTACTGGCTCCTTTGCTACACCGTTAACAAGGCGGACTCGGCGCGGCGCTTGTTCTCCTGGGGCGTGGACGCCTTGTTCACGGATCGGCTGGATCTGTTCCCGCCGAAATTCGCCTGACGGCGCCCGAGCCTCACTCGAGCTGCATCGCAACGAGAAAGCGCGACACCAAGTTGTAGCCTGCGATCGTCGCGGTGAGCTCCACTATTTCTCTGTCGTCAAAGGTGCGCCGGACTTCGGCAAAGACCGGATCGGGCACGCGGATTCCGCGGGTCATGCAGTCGGTGTACGCGAGGACCGTGCGCTCGCGATCATCGAATGCCTTGGACAGCTGCCATCCCGGGATCGCGTCGATTTGCTCCTGGCTCATTCCTTCCTGCAGCGCGAAGGGGAGGTGCGCGCGGTACTCGTAATCGGCGCCGTTGAGGAGCGCAACGCGCAGGATGGCGAGCTCCCTGCAGCGGCCGGAAAGCTTCGTCTTCTGGCGGATGGCGGTGAACAGCTTGAGCCAACCCTCGGCGACCGGCGGACTGTTGAGCAACGCCTGATAGAGATGCAGGAGCTTCCCGCCGCGCTCGGACTTGATGGTCGCGATCAGTTGGGCCAGCTCGGGGTGTCCTTTTTCTTCGATCAGCGGCACGCGCGTCAAGGTGCCTTCCTCGGTGTCTTCGAATGAATTACCGGCGCTAGAACGGCAGCTTGGCGTCGGGCTTCGCAGCGAGCAGCACGCGCCGGAACTCCGCCTCGATGCGCGCCAGCCCGGCCTGGTTGTCGGCCTCGAAGCGCAGAACCACGACCGGCGTGGTGTTCGACGCGCGCGCGAGACCGAATCCGTCCGGATATTCGACGCGCAGACCATCCAGCCGGATCACCTCGGTCGCGCCCGGAAATGCAGCCTTTTCCTGCAGCACGCCGATGAGGCGGTGCGGCTCGCCCTCGCTCAAGGGCAGGTGCAGCTCGGGCGTGCTGACCGAGTCGGGCAGCGCCATGAGCGTCGCGGTCGCGTCGGCGGTCTTGCTCAGGATCTCGAGCAAGCGCGCGCCCGCGTACTGGGCGTCGTCGAACCCATACCAGCGCTCGACGAAGAAAGTATGGCCGCTCATCTCGCCCGCGAGCGCCGCGCCGCGCTCGCGCATCCTCGCCTTGATCAGCGAATGACCGGTCTTCCACAGACTGGGAACGCCGCCGTGCTTGCGTATCCAGGGAGCGAGGTTCCGTGTGCTCTTGACGTCGTAGATGATCTCGGCGCCGGGCTGGCGCGACAACACGTCTTTTGCGAAGAGCATCAGCTGCCGGTCGGGAAAAATGATGTGCCCTTCGGCGGTCACCACGCCGAGGCGATCGCCGTCGCCGTCGAACGCGATTCCGATTTCGGCGTGCTCCCTTTTCACCAGGGCGATCAGCTCCTTGAGGTTCTCGGGATTGGAGGGGTCGGGGTGATGATTGGGAAAGCGCCCGTCGACCTCGCAATAGAGCTCGAGCACCTCGCAGCCGAGGCGCCGGTAAAGGTCGCCCGCCGTGGCGCCGGCGACGCCGTTGCCGCAGTCGACAGCGATCTTCATGGGCCGGGCAAGGCGCACGTCCGACGCGATCCGCTCCAGATAGGCCTCGCGAATATCGGCGCGGCGATGACGCCCGCTGCCGTTCGCGAGCTCGCCCGATACGATGCGCCGGCGAAGGCGCTGCACGTCCTCGCCCGCGAGCGTCGTTCCCGCAAGCACCATCTTCAGCCCGTTGTATTCGGGCGGGTTGTGGCTGCCCGTGACCGCGACGGCGCTGCCGCAACCCAGCTCGTGCGCCGCGAAGTAGGCGATCGGAGTCGCGAACATGCCGATCTCGACGACGTTCACGCCGCTCGCGCAGATGCCCTCCATCAAGGCCCCGGCGAGCTCGGGGCCGGAGAGCCGGCCGTCCCGGCCGACGGCGATTTCCGCCGGTCCACTCCCGGCGTTGCGATCGAGAAGCTCGCTGCCGAGCGCTTGGCCGATGAGCCGCACGCCTTCGACGGTGAGCGATTTGCCGACGATGCCGCGTATGTCGTAGGCCTTGAAGATCTCCTGGGGGGGCAGGTTCATGCGGGAGCGGTGCCTCGGTGCGGGATTATCCCATTTGCGCGCGCATGCGATCCAGCCTCGCGCGCCGCCATGGCTTCCTCGAAAAATGCGGTGATCCGCCGCGGCATCCAGTCGATGTTGCCCGGAAAGGGCGCGCCGACGAAAGCGGCGTGCCCGCCCTCGTCGGGAAACTCGAGCCGGACCGCGGTGGACACGTCGGCTGTACCCGGGAGCGCGGCCGCGGGGAGAAACGGGTCGTTGCGGGCGTTCAGCAGCAGCGTGGGCACCCGGATGCCCCTCAGCACCGGCTTCGCGCTCGCGCGAGTCCAGTAGTCGTCGGTGTCGCGGAACCCGTGCAGCGGCGCCGTAACCACGTCGTCGAATGCGCGCAGCGTGTCCGCTCGCCGCATCGCGTCTCCGTCGAACAGACCGGGAAAGCGTGCGAGCTTTTCCTCGGCCTTCCTCCTCATCGTTGCCAGGAACGCGCGCGTATACACGAGATTGAATCCGCGGCCGAGGGCATCCCCCGCCGCCATGAGATCGACGGGCGCAGAAACCGCCGCGGCGGCCAGAAGGACATGCTTCGATTCTGCATCTTCACCGAGCCATTTGAGCAGAGCGTTTCCCCCGAGCGACACGCCCGCAGCGAAAAGCGGCGCGCCTCGGGACTCGGCCGCGAAGCGCCTGAGGATCCAGCCTATCTCCTCGGCGTCACCCGAGTGATAGGCTCGCGGTAGCCTGTTCGGCTCACCGGAGCAGCCGCGAAAGTGCACGACCGCGCCGCGCCAGCCGCGATGCTCCAGCTCGCGCGCGAGCGCCCCGGCGTAGTGGCTGGCCGAGCTGCCTTCCAGGCCGTGGAAAAGAACGACCAGGGGGGCGCCCGCGGCGCCGGACAGGCGGTCGATGTCGATGAAGTCCCCGTCCGGAGTGTCCCAGCGCTCCCGCTTCCACGCGATCTTCGAATGGGCGAACAAGACCCCGTAGAGGGTTTGCAGGTGCGCGCCCGGTAGCCACCACGGCGCTCGGTAGGAGATGCTCGGCCTCAATGCAGGATTTTCGGCAACGACTCGGCGGGGACGCGCGTTTCCGCCGGAGCGGGGGACCCGTGATGCAGGATCATTCTCCAGCCTTTGCCGGTACGCAGGTAGACGTTGGTGGCCGTGATCGGCGCGCGCGAGCGCGATTCGCCCTGGACCAGGATGTTCTCGTGCACGCTGTGGATCGCGAGCATCATGCCCGAAAGCACCACCTGATTGGAAATATGCACCTTGAGCCGCTGGCCCGAGCCGAAAATCTCCGCCCAGCTGCCGCGCACCTGTTCGAACCCTGCAAGCCTGGGACCTCCCGGGTGCACGCAAACGATCTCCTCGTCCTCGGCCCACACCTCCATCATGGCGTCGAGGTCAGCCGCTTCGAGCGCCTCATAGAAAGCGGCCTCCGCATCCTGCGGCGTCGGAAAGGTGCTTTTCTTCACGGGAGCGGCTCCGGAGCCGCGTAGCGTAGCCGAAAAAGCGCGCAGCCGCCAAGGCCGCGGCGCGAGACCGCTCACCGCGAGGGGCGCTCGAAGGCGACGGCCGCCTCGCACCAGCGCGCGACGCGCAGGAGCCGGATGTCCTCGCGGGCGGGACCCGCGAGCTGGATTCCGTAGGGCAGACCCGCGTCGGAGAGCCCCGTGGGAATCGTGATCGCGGGGAATCCCAGCAGCGTCCAGAGCGTGCAGAAGCTCGGATCGCCCGTCATGTCGAGGCTAGCCGGGGCCGCGCCGGGCGCGGGAAGCGACGCGATCGCGTCGCAGTCCGCGAACAGGTCGAGCGCCAGCTCCGCGAGCGCGGCGCGCTTCGCGAGCGCGGCGCGGTATTCGTCGTGCGACATCGCGAGCCCTTCGTCTATCGCCGCGTTGAGCTCCGTGCTGAAGACGCGCCTGTGCACGGCCTGGCGGGGCGCGTGCTCGCGCGCCCCTTCGTAATACATGATCGTACGGTGTACGCGCTTGGCGTCCTCGAAGTCATCGGGAAGATCGATGGCTTTCACCTCGGTTCCCGCGGCGGTGAGCCGGGCAAGAGTCGCTTGCAGCTGCGCGGCCGCGTCCCGCTCCGCCGAGTTCCAGGGAAAACGCGGCAGAACCGCCACCTTGGGCGGGCGCGACAGCGCATCGAGGTCGGCGGCGAACTCGCCGGATTCGGCGAGGCAGGCGGTGAAGTAGGCCGCGTCGGCCACCGAACGCGCAAACACGCCGACGTGGTCGAGCGTCTGGGCGAAAGGCAGCGCGCCCTGGATCGGGAGGGTATCGAGGGTCGGTTTGAATCCGACGACGCCGCAGTAGGCCGCGGGCCGGATCACCGACCCGTTGGTCTGCGTGCCTATGGCCACGGGAACATGGCCCGCGGCCACCGCCGCCGCCGAGCCCGACGAAGAACCGCCGGGCGTGTGCCTCGGGTTCCAAGGATTGCGCGTCTCCGCCGGATGCATGAAGGCGAATTCAGTCGTCACTGTCTTGCCGAGAGCATAGCCGCCGGCGGCGATGATCCTGTCGACCACCTGGGCGTTTTTCGCCGGCTGGTTTCCGACGAAAGCGGGCGATCCCATTTCGGTGGGCAGATCGTCCGTATCGAAAAGATCCTTTACGCCCACCGGAATACCGTGCAGCAAACCCTGCGCGTCCCTGACGTCGCGCGTCGCCGCGATAGCGCGAGCGCGATCCTGGTTGAGCGTCACCCATGCCTTGATCACCGCCTCGTTCGCGCGAAAGCGCGCGAGGCAGGACTCGCAGTAGGCGCGCGCCGTGAGCGTTCCGTCCAACAGCGCCTCGACCGTGGCTTTCAAGTCTCCCGCTCGAGCCAGCTTGGGGGCTGAGCTGTTGGAGGACATGTGGTGCGGGCTTCCCTAGCGGCGCCGCTTGGCCCAGGCTTCGGGATTGAGCAGGCTGGGCGGGCGCTTGCCAGCGAGAGCCGCGGTCAGGTTCTTCACCGCAAGCAGATTCATCTTCATGCGCGTCGCGACCGTCGCGCTGCCGATGTGGGGGATCAGAGCGACGTTGTCGAGCTCGAGAAAGCCGGGGTTGAACTTCGGCTCTCCCTCGAAGACGTCCAGGCCCGCCGCGGCGATGCGCTTGTCCTTCAAGGCCTGGACCAGGGCCGCGTCGTCGACGATGCCGCCCCGCGCGGCGTTGACGAGAACGGCAGTCGGCTTCATCAGCGACAGCTCCCGGGCGCCGATGAGATGGTGCGCTTCCTTCGAGTACGGCAGGTTGAGGCTGACGAAATCCGATTCCTTGAGGAGCTTCTCGAGGCTGACGTATCTTGCGCCCGATGCCTTTTCGACGGCCTTGGTCGCGCGCCTGCGGTTGTGATAGAGGATGCGCATCGAAAATCCCTTCGCCCGCTTCGCGATCGCCTGGCCGATGCGGCCCATGCCGACGATCCCGAGGGTCGCGTGGTGCACGTCCTGGCCGAGAAGACGGTCGTACTTCCAGCCCTGGATCCAGTTGCCCCCGCGCATCCAGCGTTCCGCCTCGGTGACGCGCCGCGCCGCCGCCATCATCACCGCCCAGGTCGTGTCCGCGGTGGTGGCGTCTAGCACTTCCGGCGTGTTGGTGGCGAGAATACCCCGCTCGCTGCAGGCGGCGAGATCGATGTTGTTGTAGCCGACCGCGACGTTGCACACGGCCTTGAGACGCGGGGCGGCGTCGACGATCGCGGCGTCGAAACGATCGGACCCGGTGGAAAGGACGCCGTCCTTGTCGGCGAGCCGGCGCTTCATCTCCTCGCCGACCAGGGGCGTGTCGTCCTTCTGGTTGTCCTCGACCTCGAAGCGCTCGCGCAGCTTGGCGATGACGTCTTCGAAAGTGGCGCGCGTCACCAGAATCTTGGGTTTCAAATTGCCCTTTTCCATCCAAGCACGATCTCAGCGACCGTACAACACCTGGGGCAGCCACAGGCCGATCGCCGGGAACAGGTACAGCAACACCACGGCAATCACCTGGATACCCATGAAGGGCATCATGCCCGCGAATATCTGGTTGAGCGTGACGTGCGGCGGCGAGACCCCTTTCAGGTAGAACGCCGCCATCGCCACCGGCGGGGACAGGAAGGCCGTTTGCAGATTCAGCGCGACGAGCAGCCCAAAGAACAGCGGGTCGATGCCGAAGTGCGGCAGGAGCGGGATGAAGATCGGCATGAAGATCACGATGATCTCGGTCCACTCGAGCGGCCAGCCCAGGATGAAGATGATCAGCTGGGCGAGGATCATGAACTGCACCGGTGTCATGTTCAGGGACAGCACCCACTTCTCCACCAGGTCCTGCCCGCCGAGCAGCGCGAACGCCGCGGAGAATATCCCGGAGCCGACGAACAGCCAGCAGACCATCGCGCTCGTCTTGGCGGTGAGGAACGAGGATTCCCGGGTGATGACGCCGAGCTCCTTCACGGTATTGGAGACTGCTGCAGCCTTGGTCCCGGCCCCTTCGCGCCAGTGATGGAACAAGCGGTACGCCGCGGCGAGAATGAAGCCGCCGAAGGCGCCGACCGCAGCCGCTTCCGTCGGGGTCGAAAGGCCGAACACGATCGAGCCGAGCACCGCGAGGATGAGCACCGCCAGGGGGAAGAAGGAAGCGAGCAGGAACTTGAACACCTCCAGCCGCTCCCAGTTGAGCAGCCAGGAGATGCTGCCGGCAGCGGCGACGCCGATGGCGAATACGATCCAGAACCATCCTGGGATCGGCAGCCGCTCCTGCGACGCCGGCACCGCTGCCGCCGCCTTGGGAGTCGCGGTCTGCGGTTCTGCCGCGGGCTTGCTCGCTGCGGCAGCCTTTGCATCCGCTGCGGCCGCCTTCGCATCCTCCTGTGCAGCGCCGGGGGCTTCGGAGAGGCCGCTCGCGACTTCTTCTTCCTTCACGTCGGCCGCGATATCCCCGCCGGCTTCGACCAGTCCTGCGGTGTCGGTCTTGACCTCCGGTAGGGTCGCCGCGTAGTAGGCCACGCCGAGGATCGCCGCAATGGCGAGCGCCGGAAGCAGGGAGATGACGAACTGCAAGCCTGCAGTGTGCCTGGCGACGCTTGCACCTCCCGCCAGCGCGCGCCACAAACCGGCGAGGGCGTTGCGGCCCTTCGGCGCCAGCGCCTGGGCGAAGGCGGGCAGCGCAATGAGTCGCTCCTCCTTCGACAACGGCGGCATCAGGTCCGGTTTCCATTTCGCCAGCACGATGATGTAGCCGATATAGAGCCCCGCAAGCATGAAGCCGGGCAAAAATGCGCCGGCGTACAGCTGCACCACCGAAACCCCAGCGGTCGCCCCGTAGACGATGAGCAGCACCGAGGGCGGAATGAGAATGCCCAGGCACCCTCCGGCGGTGACCGCGCCAGCGGACACCTTGATGTTGTATCCGGCCTTGAGCATCGCCGGAAAGGCGAGCAGGCCCATCAGGGTCACCACCGCGCCGACGATCCCGGTCGCCGTGGCAAAAATCGCACAGGTGATGATGGTGGCAACCGCGAGCGATCCCGGCACGCGCGCGGTGGCAAGGTGCAGGCTCTTGAACAACTTGTCGATCAGCGCCGCGCGCTCCACCAGGTAGCCCATGAAGACGAACAGCGGTATCGCGATCAGCACGTCGTTCGACATCACGCCGTAGGTGCGCTGCACGAAGAGGTCGAGCACCTGCCGCATCGCCGTGTCCGGATTCACCGAGCGGTAGGAAAGCCAGGCGAAGAAC
>Ga0137409_10008189_pt1 | contig 10686 bp, 9 predicted proteins | sample CZODoug1_16funga_FD_122059 | JGI IMG/M metagenome (GOLD analysis project Ga0137409, IMG submission 122059) | Vadose zone soil fungal communities from Angelo Coast Range Reserve, California, USA - CZODoug1_16fungal (Hybrid Assembly) | ecosystem: Environmental > Terrestrial > Soil > Vadose zone... | reverse complement strand
GAGGTTCTTCAGGCCGCCGGCGTAGCCGGCCGCCGCCATCAGCTTGCGCGCTTCCGCCACGGCGGGCTTGATGTCCTTCTGGTAGCCGAGCTTCTTCTCCAGATCCGCGCGCGGCGTGGACATGTCGTGGAACGGGTAGACGAAGCCGCCCACTTGCATGGGCGCCGTGTCCTTCACGACCTCGACCAGCGTGTGACGGTCCATCGCGAGGTGGATGGCCCGGCGCACCCGGGGATCGGCCAGCGCCTTGTTCTTCTGCGTGTTCGTCCAGAACGCCTGGATGACGGACTGGTTGAAGTTGGCGGCGGTCACGCCCGGCATCTCCTTGGCCTTGCGCCAGCTGACCGGGTCCAGCAGCCGCGCGTAGTCCACGCGGCCCGACAGCATGGCCGCGCCCAGCTCCGGCGTGAAGGGCAGGAAGTGGTAGATCTCCAGCTTGTCGACGAGCGGCAGCCCCTTGTTCCAGTAATCGGGGTTGCGCTCCATGATCCAGATTTCCTTGTCCTTGCGCGAGACGTGCTTGAAGGGGCCGGTGCCCGGGTAGGCCATGACCTGGCGCAGGTTGCCCTGGTTGTCGTCGAGCGTCTTCTTGCGCACGATGATGTTCCAGCCGCTGGCGAACGCGCCCAGCATGTAGGCCTTGGGCCGCGGCTCCGACATGCGGAACTCGATCGTGTGCGGGTTCACCACGACGATGTCGCTCACGGTGGCGAACAGCGGCGTGCGCGGGATCACCACGCCCTTGGCTGGGTTCCGGATGCGGTCGTACGTGGCCTTCACGTCGTCGGCGGTGAAGTCGGCGCCGTCGTGGAACTTGACGCCTTTGCGCAGGTGGAACGTGTACTTCTTGTTGTCCGGCGAGATCTCCCAGCGCTGGGCGAGGTCGGGGATGATCGTCTGCCCGTCCTTGGGGCTGCGCCGCAGCAGCGTGTCGTACATCGGGGACTGGGGGCCGATGTTGGCCACCGTGCCCGACTGGTGGACGTCGAAGTGCGCGGGCGCGTTGTGCACGGCGTAGCGCAGGGTGCCGCCGCGCTTGGCGGCGGGATCCGGCCGCACGGTGGCGTCCTGGGCCGCCGCCACACCGGGCAGCGAGAGCCGGCCGGCCACGGCCACGCCGGCGCCGACGAGGCCCGCGCGCTTGAGGAACGTTCGACGGTCGACGTTCGAGTCGCTCATGTACTGCCTCCTGTTAGAGGGCGGGGCGAAAGTGCACGGACGATAGCAGAACCCGGGGCGGCTTGCACGACGCGCCGCACGAGCCTCAGTCCCAGGCCCTGGCCCCGCGCCGCTCCAGCTTGGGCCACTGCGCCAGGAAATCGGCCCGCGCGGCTGCCCGGCGCGCGCGCTGGCGGTGCAGCAGCCGGCGCACCGCGGCCCGGGCGGCCGCGCCGCGTGCCCGGCCGAAGGCGCCGCGCAGCCGGCGCGCGGTGATCGACGCATCCTGGTGCTCGCCCAGGATGTCCTGCAGCTCACGCGCCTTGTCCACGAACCGCTGCACGGGGCGGCCGCGCAGCGCGAGCTCGCCGGCGTAGCGGGCGCGCTTCACGGCCAGCCGCACGGCGTGGAGCGCGCGGTCGCTCGGCGTCTCCGGCAGGTCCTCGACCGCGCGCCGTAGCCTGGCGAACGCTGCGGCGGCGACGTCGCGGAGGGCGAAGTCCTCGGTCACCAGCGGCGGATGCTGGATGCGCGCGTCCAGCTCGCGCAGCAGGCGCTGGTAGCGCGGGGTGTCGAGCGCGGCCAGCACCGCCACGCGAGTGCGCGCGCGCTCACGCTCGAGCGCCTGCAGCAGCCGCGCGATGAGCACCGTCTCGGCCGGCGTGAGGCCGTCGAGCCCGCGCAGATAGTCGCGCTGCACGTCGGCGTCCCGGGCAGCGCCGAGCGTGGTGCCGAGCCAGCGCAGCTCGCCGCGCAGGCGCGCGACCTCGTCCGGATCGAAGATCTCGCGCACCGTGCGCAGGTCCGCCCGCAGCCGCCGGGTGGCGGTGCGCATCTGGTGCAGCTCCTCGGGATCCGCCCCGCTGCGCACCCCGGGCTCGTGAGCGCGGAGGGCGTCGAGATGGCCCTGCATCGTGGCCAGCACGTGCTCGATGTCCCGGCGGGCGTCCTCGCGCGCGGGCCCGCGGCTCACGGCGCCCCTCGCAGCATGGTCAGAAGAAGAACAGCAGGGCGAGGAAGACGAGGACGATGAGCCCCACGCAGCCGTAGAAGCCCTTCTGGATGATGCCGAGCTGGTCGCGCTGGGCGCGCGCCTCGGCGGCCAGCATCAGGCGCAGCCGGCGCTCGGCGTCGTCCTTCGGATCGGGCTTGGGGTCGGGCTTGCGCTCGTCGCTCACGCGGTCGTCACCCCTGGCGATGATAGGGCGGCGCCGCCCCGGCGGCCAGCCCGAGGTAGGCCGTCCGGATGCGCGGATCGACCGCGAGGTCGGCGCTGCGGCCGGCGGCGACGACGCGGCCTGTCTCCAGCACGTAGCCGCGCGCGGCCAGGGCCAGCGCGGCGCGCGCGTTCTGCTCGACGAGCAGCACCGCCACCCCCTCGGCGTTCACGCGGCGGATGACCCCGAAGATCTCGCGCACGAGCCGCGGGGCCAGTCCGAGCGAGGGCTCGTCGAGGAGCAGCAGCGAGGGGCGCGTCATCAACGCGCGGGCGATGGCCAGCATCTGCTGCTCGCCGCCGGAGAGCGTGCCGGCGCGCTGCCGCCGCCGCTCGCGCAGCACCGGGAAGGTCGCGTACGCGCCCTCCAGCCGCGCGGGCACGTCGCGCGCGGGCACCGTGTGGGCGCCGACGAGCAGATTCTCGAGCACGCTGAACTCGGAGAAGACGTCGCGGCCCTCGGGCACGTGGCCGATGCCGGCCGCCACGATGGCGTCGGCGGCCAGCCGCGTGAGATCGCGGCCGCCGTAGCGCACGCCGCCGGCGGCCGGACGCACGAGCCCCGAGATGGCCCGCAGCGTGGTGGACTTGCCGCTGCCGTTGGCGCCGAGCAGCGTGACGATCTCGCCCGGCGCGACCGTCAGCGACACGCCCTCCAGCGCGCGCCGCTGCCCGTACGACACGCCGAGATCCGTAACCTCGAGCACGGCCGGGCTCAGGCGACGTCGCTCGCGCTGCCCAGGTACGCCTCGATGACCGCCGCGTCGGCGGCCACCTCGCGCGGCGTGCCCTCGGCGATCTTGCGGCCGTAGTGGAGCACGGCCACGCGCTCGCAGAGCCCCATGACGAGCTCCATGTCGTGCTCCACCACCATGACGCTGAGCGCGCGCTCGTCCCGCAGGCTGCGGATGAGATCCATCAGCGTGCGCGTCTCGGTCGGATTGAGGCCGCCGGCGGGCTCGTCGAGCAGCAGCAGGCGCGGGCCGCCCGCGAGCGCGCGCGCCATCTCGAGCCGCTTCTGGCGGCCGAGCGGCAGGCTGCCCGCCGGGACGTCGGCGACGTCGCCGAGCCCGACGCGCTCCAGCAGCGCCTGCGCCCGGGCGCGCGCAGCGGCTTCCTCGCGCCGCACGCCGGGAGCGCCGACCGCGGCGGCCAGCACGCCTCCGTGCAGGCTCGAGTGCGCGCCGACGAGAACGTTGTCGAGCGCGGAGAGCGCGCGGAAGACCTCCGTGTTCTGGAAGGTGCGCCCGATGCCGGCGCGGGCGATCCGGTGCGGGCTCAGCCGCGCGAGGTCGGCGCCGGCGAACGTGAGCCGCCCGCGATCGGGACGGTAGAGACCCGTGAGCACGTTGAAGACCGTCGTCTTCCCCGCCCCGTTGGGGCCGATCAGGCCGAAGATCTCGCCCTCGCCGACCTCGAAGCCCACACCGCTCAGCGCGGCGAGGCCGCCGAAGGCGACGGCGAGATCCTCGACCGCGAGCAGAATCATTGGGTAGGGGCACCCTGGGAGGGTTCCCCTCTTCCCCTCCTCACTCCGCCTTGAGCCAATCGGTGAGCTGCTTGAAGCGGCCCTTCTCCACCTTCACCCAGAATCCCTGGCGCTGGGTTTCGTGGTCGGCGCCGATGGTGATCGGCGGCAGGATGCCGCTGTCCCAGCCCTTGATGCCTTCGAGCGCGGTGATGAGGCCGTCGCGCGTGAGCGCCCGGCCGGCGCGCTTGGCGCCCTCGGTGAAGAGCATGGCAGCGAAGTAGCCGGACAGCGAGTAGCGGTTGACCTCGTTCTTCGCAAAGTGCTTCTGCATCGCCTCGCGGTACGCCTTCACGCCGCGCAGCTCGGAGGTCAGCGGATCGGGCCACAGCGACAAGCCCTCCACGCCCTCGGCGGCGTCGCCGGCCAGCGCCAGGTAGCGCTCGTCGGTCAGCGGGCCCGAGGACACCATGACCGTGTCGGTCCAGCCGATCTTCTGGCGCTCCTTGAGCGCCTGGGCGCCGGCCGGCGGCGTCAGCACGAGGAACGTCACCTGCGGCTTGGCCGCCTGCAGCTTGGCGATCTGCGCGCTCACGTCGTTGACGCCGCGCTTGACCGGCTCGGCGACGGCGAGCTTGATCTGGTGGCGGTCCAGGTCCTTCTCGAACGCGGTGAGGAACGCCTTGCCGTACTCGTCGTCCTGGTAGAGCACGCCGAAGGTCTTGTACTTCCGCTGGCCGACCAGGTAGTCGATCATCATCTTCGACTGGCGGTCGTAGAGCGTCATGCCGCCGAAGACGTACTTGCGCCCGCGCACGACGGGCGAGCCCTGGAACGGAAAGAGCAGCGGGACCTTGTTGGTCTCGAGGTACTCGAGCGTGGCCACGACCGGCGGCGTGCCCTGCGGCGCGATGACGGCGAAGAGGCCGTCCTGCTCGACGAGCTTGCGCGTGTTGGCCACCGCATCTTGAGGGCGATAGCCGTCGTCGTAGTACACCGTGCGCACCTTGCGCCCGTGCACGCCGCCCGACTCGTTGAGCACCTTGAAGTAGAGATCGACGCCGAACTTCGTGGCCTGCTCGCCCGTGAAGGCCAGCGGCCCCGAGAACGAGTTGGAGCAGCCCGTCACGATCTCGGTGTCGGTCACGCCCTGCTCGGCGCCGACCGGCGCCGCCATCAGCATGGCCAGCCCGGCCAGCACTCCTGCCATCGACGAACGCCGCATGAACGTTCTCCTCCCAAGGGCGGTCACCGCCGCGAGCCCGCGGGTGAGACCGCCCGGCATGAACAGCATGCACGCAATGAGAATGGCGCCGAAGAGCAGCGGCCGGTAGTTCTGGAACCCGGCCAGGCTGTCGTTGAGCACGGTGACGACGGCGGCGCCGAGGAGGGAGCCGGGCACCGAGCCCAGGCCGCCGACGATGATCATCACCACGAAGTCGACCGACAGGAACACGTCGAAGGCGTCGGGCGAGAGGAAGCCGACCACGAAGGCGAAGAGGCCGCCGGCCACGCCGGTGTAGAAGGCCGACAGCCCGAAGGCGATCGTCTTGTAGCGCGCCACCGGCACGCCGCTGGCCGCGGCGGCGATCTCGCTCTCGCGGATGGCCAGCAGCGCCCGGCCCGTGCGCGTCCGGGTCAGGTTCACCGCCGCCGCCGTCATGAGGACCGCCACGCTCACCACGAGATAGTAACGCGAGGCGTCGGTGCTGAGCGCCCACGGGCCCAGGCGCGCGGCGGGCACGCGCAGGCCGTCGGCGCCGTGGGTCAGCGCATCGAGGTTCAGGATCGCCTCGGTGATCACCACGCCGAAGGCCAGCGTCGCCATCGTGAGGTAGAGGCCCTGCAGGCGCAGGCACGGCACGCCGAAGGCGAGGCCGACCGCGGCGGTGACGAGCCCCGCGAGCGCGAGCGACACGACCACGGGCACCGCGGGGACGTGCGTGGCCAGCAGCGCCGCCGTGTAGGCGCCGATGGCGAGGAAGCCGGCGTGGCCGAACGAGAGCTGGTGCGTGTAGCCGGACAGGATGTTGAGCCCCAGCGCGACGATCGCGTTGACGAGCATCAGGCTGGCCAGGAAGACGAAGTAGCGCGAGGCCAGCCACGGCCACGCCGCCAGCAGCACCGCCAGCGCGGCGAGCGGCGCGCGCGCCGTCACACTTTTCTCTGTTCGACGCGTCCGAGCAGGCCTGCCGGCCGGATCAGGAGGATGGCGACGAGCGCCACGAACGGCACCGCGTAGCGGATGGACGACGGCAGGTAGAGCGGCGCCAGGTTCTCCAGCACGCCGAGCAGCATGCCGCCCACGACGGCGCCCGGCATCGAGCCGAAGCCGCCGAGCACCGCCGCCGTGAAGCCGTTGATGACGAGCAGCCCCATCTTGCTCGACAGGAACACCACCGGCGCCACCAGCACGCCGGCCACTGCGCCCACCACGCCGGCCAGGATCCACGCGGAGGAATAGACGCGCTCGACGCTGATGCCCATCAGGCGGGCCGCGCGCGGGTTCTGGGCCACCGCGCGCATCGCCCGGCCGAGACGCGTCCAGCGGAAGAGCGCGGCCAGGGCCAGCATCAGCGCCAGGGAGGCGCCGATGATGCCGAGCGAGACCGGCGCCAGCCGCACGGGCCCGAGCGCGATCGGGCGATTCGGGAAGAACGACGGAAACGGAAACTCGTCGTGGCTCCAGGCGATACCGGCGCCGGCCCGCAGCATCAACGACAACCCCAGCGTGATGATGAGCACGTCCCAGTGCGTCGCGCCGATCGCCCGCCGGATGACCACGCGCTCCAGCACGAACGCGAGCGCCGCTGCCGCCACCACCGAGATCAGCAGCGTGACGATCAGCGGCAGCCCGAACGCCCGTTGCACCGCCCACGCCACGAACGTGGACACCATCAACATCTCGCCCTGTGCAAAATTCAGCGTCCGCGTCGCGTTGTAGATGATGACCAGACTCAGCGCCATCAGCGCATAGATGCAGCCGGTCGCCAGCCCCGACACGATCACGTGAACCACCGCGGCCGAACTCACGCCGGCCGCGCCTCGAAACGGCACTCGGCGGCGCCCATGGCGGCGCAGCCGGTCTCCACCACGCGCGCGGGGCGCCCGAGGGCAATCGTGGCCAGCGACTCCAGCACGCCGCGCGTGAGATGGCAGACCGGCGCCGTGGACGGGCCGTACGCCTCGGCGAACGGCGAGCGGCGGACACTGACGACCATGCCGTCGGCGGCGAGGCGCTCGAGCGCGAATTGCCCCCAGCCGATCGTGCCGCCCATGGCGGCCAGCCCGCGCACGCGCTCCTCGGTCGTGCCCTCGAGCGCCGCCGTCGCGCGCGCGCCGCCCGCGCGGCCGCCGGCGGCCAGGCAGTCGGCCGCGCGCGGGCCCAGGGCGCTCTCGACGGCCTTCTGCAGCGCGGCCAGCGTCTCCGGGCGGATCAGCAGATAGCGCGCGCCGTTCAGCGTCACCGCGCCGGCGCCGTCGTTTTGAACCTGGGGGGCCCCGACATGGCCCCCCAGACCCCCCTGGGCTCGGGCGTCCCCGGCGGAGCCGTGGCCGCCCTCGATCTCACGCGCCGTCACCGGATCACCCGCGACCACGTGTACGCGGCCCAGCCCTCGTGGAAGAGGGTCATGACCTCGCGGCACGTGAGATCGCCGAGGCCGAGGTGATCGAGCGCGCGGCCGCCGGTCAGATCGCGGCCGAGCAGGACGCCGAACACGCCGAGCAGCCCGGAGACGGCCGGCGTCGGCACGCCCGCCATCCGGCCGGCGGACTCCAGCAGCGTGAGGCCGAGCGCGGCGTCCTCGGTCACGTAGCGGTGCTCGTAGGTCAGCACCTCGCTCCACAACCCACTGGCGATCAGCTTGGCCTGGGCGCCGGCGCCGTAGAGTCCCTCGCTCGCGCGCGCCTCGTCGTAGTACGTCGTGGCCATGTCGTAGTGCGGCGGCGGGTAGCCGAGGCCGTGGCGCGCGGCCACGCGCTCGGCGTCGACGGCGTCGATCAGCTTGCGCGCGCTGGGCGAGGTGCCGGCGGCGTGGACGTCGAAGCGGCCGCCGTCGATGGATGCCGCGTTGACCAGCACCAGCGGCGGGTGGATGACCGGCCCCACGTTGGTGAGCGCGGCGTCCAGCACGTCCACGCACGGCCGCGTCGCCGGGAAGAGCGCGCGGATGCGCTCCAGCGCCGCCTTCGCGCGCGAGGCCGGGAACACGCCGACCGGCAGGTTGGCGGCGCGCACCGGGGCCGCCACCGTGGCCGGGCCCGTCTTGCGCGTGAGGAACGGGAGCGTGCCGGTCTCGGCGAAGGCCAGCGGCAGCGTGGCGCCGGCGCGGGCGAGCACGCGGGCCATGACGTAGCTGCCGAGCGTGCCCGGCGTGAGCAGCACGATCTCCTTGCCGGTGAGCCGGCCGGCCAGCCGCGCGGCCACGTCCTCGTGGCTGGTGGCCGGCAGCGGCACCACGACGACTTCCGCGCCCTCCAGCGCTTCGCCGACGTCGGACGTCGCGCGGTCGAGGCGCGCGGCGCCCTGCCGCTCCTCGGCGACCAGCGTGAGCGTGCCGGTCTTCAGCACGGGCGCCAGCTCCGCGGCGTCGCGACGCCACAGGCGCACGCGGTGCCCGGCCAGCGCGAGATCGGCGGCGGTCGCATACCCGCCGTTGCTGCCCCCGACGATGCAGACGTTCATCTCACCACTCCCTCGCGGCGGAGCGCGGCGACGCGCTCGGCCGGATATTTCAGCAGATCATGCAGCACGGCGTCCGTGTGCTCGCCTAGCCGCGCCGGCGGCGCCAGCGGCGCCTCCAGCGCGCCGTCCACCTTGATCGGCGTGCCCAGCGTGGAGACCGCGCCGTGGCGCGGGTGCTCGAGCTCCACCACCATGCGGCGGTGGCGCACCTGCGGATCGTCGAGCACGCGGTCCACGGCCAGGATCGGCGCGGCGGGCACGCCGGCGGCGTGCAGCCGTGCGAGCCACTCCTCCGTCGTCCGCTCGCGAACGCGCGCCTCGATCAGCGTCATCAGATCTGCGCGGTGGGCCACGCGATCGCGGTTCATCGCGAAGCGCGGGTCGCGCTCCCACGCCGGCCGCTCGACGGCGGCGCAGAAGCCGGCCCAGAACTTCTCGGCGAAAATCGCCACGATCAGATGGCCATCGCGCGTGGCGAGCGCACCGTAGGGCACCACCGAGGCATGCCCGGAGCCGAGCGGGCGCGGCACGCGGCCGTCGGTCCAGAAGTACTGCGCCATGTAGGTCAGCAGCGAGACCTGGCAGTCGAGCAGCGACAGATCGACGTGCGCCCCCTGCCCCGTGCGCTCGCGGCGGAAGAGCGCGCCGGCCACCGCGAACGCGCCGAGCATGCCGCCGGCGAGGTCGCCCATCGGCAAGCCCATGCGTACGGGCGGGCCGCCGTCCTCGCCGGTCACCGACATCGCGCCGCCCATCGCCTGCAGCGCGAGGTCGAAGGCCGGCCAGTCGCGATAGGGGCCGTCCTGGCCGTACGCCGAGATCGAGCACATCACGAGCCGCGGATTGACGCGGGCCAGCGCCGCGTACGCGAGCCCGAGGCGCTCCATCACGCCCGGCCGGAAGTTCTCCCACACGACGTCGGCCTCGGCGGCCAGATCGAGAAAGACCTGGCGGCCGTGCGGCTTCGTGAGATCGAGCGCGACGGACTTCTTGTTGCGGTTGATCGAGAGAAAATACGCGCTCTCGCCGTCGGGCAGGAACGGCGGGCCCATCACGCGCATCGGATCGCCGCCGTCGGGCTCCTCCACCTTGATGACCTCGGCGCCCATGTCGGCCAGCAGCATCGAGCCGTACGGCCCGGCCAGCATGCGGGAGAGGTCGAGCACGCGCACGCCCTCGAAGAGATTCATCGCGCCCCGAGCGCCGCGTGCACGCGCGCGGCGGTGATCGGCAGCGCGGTGAAGCGCACGCCGATGGCGTCCTTGACCGCGTTGGCGACGGCCGCGGAGACGGGGATGACGCCCGACTCGCCGAGGCCCTTGGCGCCGAAGGGGCCCTCGGGGTCCATCGACTCCACCAGGCGCACCACGAGCTCCGGCATGTCGGCGGCCTTCAGGATCGCGTAATCCATGAACGAGGCGGTGAGGATGCGGCCGTCCTCGACCACGAGCCGCTCGCTGAGCGCGTAGCCGAGGCCCATGTGGATGCCGCCGTGGATCTGGCCCTCGGCGGCCGCGGGGTTGAGCGCGCGCCCGACGTCGTGGGCGGAGACGACGCGGACCACGCGAATGACGCCGGTGGCCTCTTCCACGTCGAGCACGACGGCCTGGGCCGCAAAGCCGTACGCCGCCGAGACGTTGCCGCGCAGGTCCTTGTCGAGCATGCCGGTCGGTGGATCATAGAACGCCTCGGCCACGAGCGTGCGCCCGCCCTCGCGCAGGTGCCCGGCGCGCGCGGCGCGGTCGTAGGCGATGCGGCGCTGCGGGTCCTCGGCCACGAAGATCCAGCCGTCGGCCACGCGCAGCCGCTCGGCGGGAGCGTCCAGCTCCCCGGCGGCCATGGCCAGCAGCTGGGCGCGCAGCGCCTCGGCGGCCAGCCGCGCGGCGTTGCCCGCGACGAACGTGGTGCGGCTGGCGTGCACGCCGACGTCCCACGGCTTGATCGCGGTGTCGGAGTTGACGACCTCCACGCGCTCCAGCGGCACGCCGAGCGTCTCGGCCACGATCATGGCCAGCACGGTCTCGGAGCCCTGGCCGATCTCGGTGGCGCCGGTGATCAGCGAGACCTTGCCGAAGTCGTCGCACTTCACGATGGCGCCACAGCCGTCCGACTTGTAGATGCGCGCGCCGCCGCCGACGTGGAACATCGCCGCGTACC
>Ga0137409_10008188_pt1 | contig 10686 bp, 8 predicted proteins | sample CZODoug1_16funga_FD_122059 | JGI IMG/M metagenome (GOLD analysis project Ga0137409, IMG submission 122059) | Vadose zone soil fungal communities from Angelo Coast Range Reserve, California, USA - CZODoug1_16fungal (Hybrid Assembly) | ecosystem: Environmental > Terrestrial > Soil > Vadose zone... | reverse complement strand
AATCATGCCTTGGATTGAGTTGTAACGCGTAAGCAAAACGACATCAATAAGTTGGCCGTACCGCATCAAATTTCAAAACCCCTCCGATGGCCGAAAAACTCCGGCTTTTTGCAAGTCAGCCCGGCCAGACGCAACCAGCCGGCAACTCACTGCCGAAATTGGGAATACCACCTCTGTTCACCTGCAAAGCGCTTGCTTGCCGAGTCGGCAATCGCGGCGGCCTGGGCCCGGCGGCTGCGCGCCAGCTCGAGGAGAAACTTCGCACGCAGTGTCATGCGCTCCCCGGCAGTCGATTCTCTCGCTCGATCGATCAATGTGACCGCCGCGGCGGTGTCACCGATGCCGATTAAGAAGATTGCGTTCGCGCCATTGAGGTAACGGTCGCCGGGAAAGAGCGAATCGGCTGTCCGATATTCGCGCCGTGCCCCCGCCGTGTCGCCAATGCCGGCAAGCACCGCCGCGGCCGATGCGTGGGCTCGGTAGGACTCCGGATGCTCGGCGAGCAACGTGACCAGCTGCGAACGGTTGTCCCGCCACGCCGGGAGACGAGTATACGAGCGCCATCCACATGAGATCACGACGATCACCACGGCAACCGCGGCAGGGCGCCGACCGCGTCGCGACGCGAGCCAGGTCGCAGCCCAGCCGACGACGGCTGCCGGCAACGCCGCAGCGAGATACAGGTTGCGCTCCGCTAGAACGATCCCCGACGGAAAGAACAGGTTTGCCGTCGGCAGACATGAGAGCGCGGCAAGACCAGCGGCAAACGAGATCGCCGGCGCGCGGCGGCGGCACCAGAGTGCAAGCGTCGGAGTCCCCACCAGGACCACGAATCCCAGCACCGCCGCTATCGAAAGGCCGGCACGAGCGGGAAGCACCTGCGGGTTGTAATCGACCGAGAGCGACGCGGGCCAGATCAGCAGTAGCGCTGCGCGCAGCAAGGCGGGAAGCGCGATCGCCAACCGTCCCCACGTTCCTCGGTCGTAGAATACCGCGGCCTCGTCGCTCTCACCGACCCAACCGACAGCGAACCAGGCTGCGAGAAATCCTATCGTCACCACTGCCAGTGCGATCCAGAAGCCCCTGGGGTAGGGTCGTTCGTCAGATCCCTGTAGCCACCTATCCAGCAGTATGACGACACCGGCAATGACACCGTGCTCCTTGCTGAACATCGCGAGTGCCGCGCAGAGTACAGCCACTCCCCACTGCCGGCGCTGCGCGGCCAGCGTGGCGCCCAGGATACCCACCGCCGCCAGCAGCTCCGCGCGACCGACCAAACTGGCGACCGCTTCGACATGGACCGGGTGCCAGGCGAACACGAGGCCCGCTGCCACAGCGCCGAGTGCCGGGAGCCAACGCGCAAGGAGCACCACTAGGAGTACCGTCGCCAAGCCGTGCCACAGGGCGTTCATCAGATGCAGCCAACCGGGCCGGCCGCCGGAGACGGTCCAATCGATCGCGTAGCTCAGAATCGTCACTGGCCGGTAGAGTCCTGCGCCGGTTTCGCGCGGCCAGTACGGATCATCGAACGCTCGGAGCGCTGCACCGATCGAATGCGCGGCCGGATTCGACGCGATGATCGCCCGGTCGTCCTGCACGAAGCCGTATCGGGCCGTCGGGAGATAGAGCGCGACCGCGGCGACGAACACGAGCAGCAATTCGCGTCTCATCGCATCCGCGCGAGGAGCGAATCGGCAATGGCGGAATCGCCGCGCGAGCGCGCGGCGAGTGCCTGGGTGCGGTAGGAACCCGGGCACCGGGAACAGAGCAGCTCGGCGCGGGCGAGCAGCGAGTCGGCGAGACGTGACTGCCCCAGCGTCAGCGCCGCGTCAGCGCCGGCGATGAACAGCGTGGGATCGCGGTCATAGATGCGGGTGGCCGTGCGCAACGCCGCGAGCGCGCGTTCCGGTTGACGGTGGCTCTGGAAAATCGCCGCCGCTCGGGCGGGCCCGCGGTAGGATTCGGGCGAGTCCTTGAGAATACTCTGCGTCACGCTGAAATCGTCATGCCACACGGGTGTTCGCAACGCCGAGCGAACACCACCGGCGAGGACGATGAGCGCCAGGGCGACACGAAGTCGCTGGACTGGCAACCGCGCGAGCGCCGCGCCGGCCGCGAGCGCCAGGCCGACCGACGGCAGATACACCGTCCGTTCCGCAAACAGCACACCAGTCGAGAACAGCAGGTTGGATACAGGCAGGAACGCGATCGCGATCCAGCCCAATCCATACGCCTCCAGACGCCGCTGCCGCCGCCACGCCATAACGAGGACCGAGGCCCAGAGCGCCAAACACGCCAGGCCAAGCAGGAATCGGCCGTCCAGCAGCGATCGGACGATCGTGCGCTCCGCGGGGGAGTAGTCGACGCGGAGCGTCAGCGGCACCAGCAGCAGGCGCAGGACATCGCCAAGCGCCGCGATCGCGGTGAGCCGGCCCGCGAAGCCGCTCTCGCCCAGGAACACGGGCGCGATGGCGTGCAGCCGTGCGTAGGGGTGAAGGACGACGCCGCGGACGGCAAGGTAGACTCCCGCGATGACCACCCAGCTCGCCGCGAATGCGAGCATGCGCCGGGACGTGGGGGGGGGGCGCGAAGGCAGGCCGACGATCCACGCCCAGCCGATCAAGGCGGGCGCAACGACCGCGTTCTCCTTGCTGAGCAAACCCAACATGAGAGCCGCGCCGCTCAAAAGCACGTCTTGTCGAACGACCGCCGCGTACACGGCGAGACACACCCCCGCAGCGGCCATCAGCTCGGCAAGTCCGATCACGTTCGCGACCGCCTCGACGTGGACGGGATGGACCGCAAAGACGAGTCCGGCGGCGAGCGCGGCGGTCCAGTCTGCCCAACGACGCGCGAGTGCCGCCACGAGCACGGCCACCCCCGCGTGCCAGAGCAGGTTCATCACGTGAAACCAGACCGGGTGACCATGGGCGATGGTCCAGTCCACAGCGAACGTCGCGAGTGGGAGCGGGCGGTACATCTGGCCACCGAGGTCCGGCGGCCAGTAGGGTTCACCGAAGGCGCGCCAGACGCCGTGCACTGAATGCACGAGCGGGTTCCAGAGGATGATGTAGAGGTCGTCCATCGCGAACCCGTTCCAGAGCGCCGGCAGGTACGGAACGAGCGCGCAGGCGATGACAGCGAGGTAGAGGCGCCGGTCTCTAGTGTCCACGGTTCACGGCAAAGAGCCAGCGTCCATCGGGCCAGCGGTAGATGGCGGTAAACATCGACGGATAAGCACCGATCAAGCCTCGCAACTCGATGGCCGACGGGGACGTCGCGCTCGCCAGTAGGACATGCGTCACGCCCATCCGCTCGAGATATGCTCGATGCTCGGCCGGCGTCGGTCGGATCAATTCGCGGCCGTGATAGCTCTCGAGATAGAGCGGGACGGACAACCGACGGCTGTAGAGCCAAACGAGCGCCTCGTCGTCGGTCGCGAGGACCGCAGAGTCGGGTAGATTCTGCACGACCGGAAGGAGCTCTGCGAAGTTGGCCGAGATGGCCCGCGCCTGCGCGTCCCACCACCGTCCGCTGAAGCCTTGAACCTCATAGCGCAGGTACCCGCTGACAACCACGGCGCAGAGTAACCCGACGGGAATCCGCGCACGCGGCCACCGCCGCCAGAGCTCGACCGCTCCTACAGTCCACGTCAACGCGAGCCAGGGAAGGACAACCCAAATGAATCGGTCGGGTGGGTATGGCCAGACCGCCAGGATGATCGCATAGAAGACGAGCGCGCAGCCAATGGCGGAGCGACGCGCCAGCAGCGCGAGGCCGTACAGGCCAACGCCGAGCGCGGCAGTGGCCAGAACGATGTACAACCAGCGCACGGGAATCCAGCCGAGGGCGAGCACCTCCAGCGGTCGCGAGAGATCGCGGATATTGCCGGCGACGGCCGAAATGCCCGCCTGGCTCAGCGGTGCGCTGTAGGTCCCATACACGAGCGCCAACGCGGGATCGATCCCGCTCGCATGCCTCGCGACCCAGATACCCCACCCAAGGGCGGCGACCAGCGTGGGGAGCAGCAGCGCACGCCACACGCGCCATGGCGAGCGCCGCACGAGGAGAAAACAGAGGGCACCGGCGACGACCGCAATGCCGATCGAACGTGTGACCAAAGCCAGAGCGGCCGCGGTCCCCGCAATCCAGGCGGAGCCTACGCCTGGCGACGAGTCGGTGGTGATGATCGTGATGGCAAGCAACACGCCGAACAAGGGCTCGGCAAAGAGAACGCCTTGTGTTGCCAGCACAGGGATCGCGACGCCCGCGGCAAATACCACCGCTCCGGCGACCCAACGTGGAATCCTCGCGCCGAGCAGCGCGGTCTTGGCGGCATGCCAGGAGATCAGCCCGGCCGCACCGGCACCCAGGAGGGCATTGAGAACCTTCCCGGCGATGGCGGCGGACTTTACCGACAACGCGCCGAAGAACGGGGCCAGCAGGATCGGGTAGAGCGGCGGGTAGTGCACGGCCGCGGGCATGCCGGGGAGATTGGGATGAACGTATCCGTGACCACTCCCCAACGCCGTCGCCAGCCCTGCGTACAGGCCGTCGTCGTAGAAGACTCCGACGAGCGCCTGATTCAGGGTGAGGAGGCCGACGGCCAGCGTAGCGGCCGCGGTGACGAGACCGGTCTTTACTTCGCTGGTAAGCGCCAAGCGTTGACGTTACCCGGGACAAGCAGGTTGTACCGAAGAATGTGAAACAGTGCGGCGAACCCGTCGCGCCAGGTGATTTTCTTTCCCTCCGCATAGGTGCGGCCGCTATAAGAGATCGGCATTTCCCAGATTCGCGCGCGGGCCTGCGCCAACCGCGCGGTGATTTCGACCTCGAATCCGAACCGATTGGACGACAGCGGCAGCCGTTTGATCAGGTCCGTGCGGACGAGCTTGTAGCAGGTCTCGAGGTCGGTGAGGTTCAGGTTGGTAAACATGTTCGACAACAGCGTCAGGAAGCGGTTGCCGACGTAGTGCCAGAAGTAGAGCACGCGACGCGGGCCGCCCTGGAACCGCGATCCATAGACCGCGTCGGCCTGGCGGGCTCGGAGCGGCAGCAGGAGTGACGGCAGGTCCGCCGGGTCGTACTCGAGGTCCGCGTCCTGCACCACGACCGCGTCGCCGGTCGCCACCGCGATGCCGCTGCGGATCGCGGCGCCTTTCCCCCGGTTCTTCTCGTGATGGATCACCCGGTCCACCAGCCCTTTGTCGGCGAGGCCGTCGAGGATTTCCCGCGTGCCGTCGTTCGATGCGTCGTTGACGACGATGACCTCGAGTCGCAGCGCCACCTCGCGGATACGGCGCAGCGCGATCTCGACCGTCGCGGCCTCGTTGTAGGCCGGCACGATTACCGTGAGCAGCAGGTTGGGGGAGCGTCGCTCTTCCCGCATCACGCCGCCTCGCCGATCGCGATGATGGATTGCCCTACCCGCCAGGGGATCAGCCGCTCGAGCCGGAACAGCGGGACCAGCGCGTCGTACAGCTTGAGCGAGGCCGCCGGAATCATCTGCCGCCGCAGGACTCTTCCGGCGAACCACCACCCGGGGACGCCGGCGAGGTTGAAGTATTCGACGTGCGCCACCTTGAACCCCGTCGCTTCCAGCAGTGACGTCAGGGGGGCGCGCTTGTAACGCCGGTGATGGCCGAGGGCTTTATCGATGGTCCCATACAACGCGGGGAGCGCAGGCACGAGCAGGATCAGGCGGCCTGCCGGGGCCAGCATCCGCCGGATCGCCTGGAGCGAGGCGGTGTCGTCGTCCACATGCTCGAGGACGTTGAGGCAGATGATCGTGTCGAAGTGCTGCCCGGCGAGCGCGCCAAGCTCGGTCGGCAGATAGAGGGGCGCCACCGCGACATTGGCGTGCTTTGCGAAGCGCGTGCGCAACCGGTCCAGGTACTCCTCCCGCGTATCGGTGAGCACCAGCCGTTCGCAGTGCCGCTCGACCAGGAACGCCGACAGGTTGCCGATCCCGGATCCGATCTCCAACACCCGGCGGCCCACCCAGCGGTGCAGGCGATCGAACATCCAGCGGTTATAGCGCTCGGCGCCGGAAAGCTGCTCCAGCGTCTCCGCACCGACCGGGTCACTCGGCGCGGGCGGGGGGGGCGGCCGCTCGATTGCTATTGGGGTCCGCTCGTCTCGGAATCGGGTTTCTTGTCGCTGCCGTCGTAGCGACTGAGCTTGCGGTAGAGCGTCGAGGGGTCGATGCCCAGCACCTCGGCGGCGCGGGTCTTATTCCCTCCTTCGCTCTGCAGCACCCACGTGATGTACGCCTGCTCGATCACGTCGAGTGACGGATTCTTGTGCGGCCGCTCCGCCACCAGCGGCTCCGCCTTGCGCTCGCTGATCCGGTCGGGAATAGCCGAGCGCGGAATCATGTCGCCTTTGGTCAGGGTGACCGCCCGCTCCAGGGCGTTCTCGAGCTCCCGCACGTTGCCGGGCCAATCGTACGCCATGATGATCTCGAGGCCGTCCTCCGCCAGCGCCTTGGGCTGCTCCTTGCGCTCGACCGCGATGCGCTCCAGGAACGCGTTCACGAAGATCGGAATGTCCTCGCGACGGTCGCGCAGCGGCGGGAGGCTGATGTTGATGACGTTGAGCCGGTAATAGAGATCGCTGCGGAAGCGCCCGCGCTTGATGTCGTCTTCCAGGTTGCGGTTGGTGGCGGCGACCACCCGCACGTCGACCGGAATCGCTTCCGTGCCGCCGACCGGTATCGCTTCCCGCTCCTGCAACACGCGCAGCAGCTTGACCTGCGTGGCCGGCGACATCTCGCCGATCTCATCGAGGAAGAACGTCCCACCGCGCGCGGCGGCGAACAGTCCCTGCTTGTCGCGTACGGCGCCGGTGAACGATCCCTTCACGTGGCCGAACAGCTCCGACTCGAGCAGGCTCTCGGGCAGCGCGCCGCAGTTCAGCGAAAGGAATTGGCCTTCGGCCCGCGCCGACAGCTCGTGGAGGTAGCGGGCGATGACTTCCTTACCGGTTCCCGACTCGCCCTGGATGAGGACGGTGCTCTCCGTCGGGGCGACCTGCTCCGCCAGCCGCATGACGTCGCTGAAAAGGCGCGACTTGCCCAGTGGCTTCACCTGGCCGGAGCGCTCGCGCCGGCGGATTTCCTGCTTGAGCTGCTTGTTCTCTGCCCGCAGGCGCCGGTGCTCGGCGGCACGGCGGCAGATCGCCACCATGTCGTCGTTGGAAAAGGGCTTCTGTATATAGTAGAAAGCGCCCTCGTTCACGGCCTGAATCGCGGTCTGGAGCGACGCCTGCGCCGTCATCAGGATGACCGGGGTTTCGGGATCCTGCCCGCGAACCGCCGAGAGGATCTCGATTCCGGTGACGCCGGGCATCTTGAGATCGGTGAGGACGATGTCGGGTGCCGAGCCCTTGAGCTGCTCCAGCCCCGCCTTGCCCCCCTGCGCAGTCGTGATGTCGAAGCCCTCGTTCTTCAGCAGGATGCGGAGGGTTTCGAGGATTCCTTGTTCGTCGTCTATGACGAGGATCGATGGAGCGGTAGGCATTACGCGGCCTCCTCCTTGCGACGGGCAGCCGGGAAGTAGACGGTAAACGTCGTTCCTGCGCCCGCCTTCGTGTCCACCAGCACCAGGCCGCGATGCGCTTCCACCGCGCGCTGCACGATGGCGAGTCCGAGCCCCGTACCGCCTACGCGTCCGGTGGCGAAGGGCTCGAACAACCGTTCCTGGAGATCGGCAGGGATGCCGGGGCCGTTGTCGCTGACCCGCAGCGCCACCGGGTTATCGATGCCGGCGCCCCCCGGCAGTTCGTTCGCCGCGGCGAAGCCGGTGCGCACCTTCACCGCCGCGCCCGAGCCGGCCGCCTGCACGGCATTGAGCACGAGATTCGACACGACGCGGTGCAACAGGTCCTCGTCGCCTTCCATCGGCGTGGGACCACCCTCGAGCGTGATCTTCACGCCGGCGGCGCAATCGGGGTGCTGGCGGACCAGGCGGATGGCCGCCTCGGCGACCGAGTGCAGATCCATGGGGCGACATTCGGTGACTCGCACGCGCGAGAAATCGAGGAACTCCGAGAGCAACCGCGACAGCCGGTCGCTTTCGCGCACGATGAGACCGGCGAGGAACTTCTCGTCCGGGTTGGCGCGCGACGAGCGACCCAGCTGCTCCACGGAGCTGCGGATCGACGCCAGCGGATTCTTGATCTCGTGCGCCAGGCTCGATGAAAGCTCCGCCACCGCCTCGAGCCGCTCGGCGCGCAGATGCAGCTCCTCGAGACGTTTGGAGTCGGAGATGTCGGTGAAGATCGCGGAGACACGGGGCCGTGCGCCGACGGGGCCGTCGAGCGTGGTCGTGGTGACGCCGATCGGGAAGCTGTGATCGGGACGGTGCACGGTGGCCTCGACCCGCATCAAGCGGACCCCCCGACGCGCGGTCGACGTCACGGCAGCCCAGAATTCGGGCGCCAGCCGAGCAAACTCCGGCATTACGGAGCGCCCCAGCCACTCGCGGGCCTTGAATCCCAGGATCTCTTCTGATGCTGGGTTCGCATACAGGAGGTGCCCGTCCGCGTCGACGGTGATCACGCCCGTGCGAATGTTGCGAAGCACGTCGTCGGCCTCGAGCTGCACCTGGCGGACCTCCGCAGTGAGGGCCACCTCACGCCGGCCCAGCACGTTGACCCGGCTCGAGACGTAGCCGATGACGACGGCGACGAGCGCAAACACACCGAGCTGAATCCAGATGCCAGCGGAAACGCCGCCGGGGTGGCCCCAGAAGACGTCGGCGAAGTACACGAGGCCGGCGAACAGCGTGACGAGGCCGGCGTTGGCCGGCGGCATGAGCAGCGCCGTCACCGCGACCAGGATGACGTACAGGCTGGCGAGGTCGCTATCGGCACCGCCCGTCATGTGCACCACGACCGTGATCAGGCAGACGTCGAACAGCGCCTGGAGGTAGAGGAAGGTCGGGCCCGGCACCCTGCGGCGGAAATGGGTGTGCCAGTAAGACGCGAGGGTGACGGCCGCCGCAGTCACGAGCATGAGCGACGTGACGAGGATGTCCAGCGGGGCCGCGACTCGAACCTTCAGGGCGGCAGTGACATAGATAGCGATGGCCAGGCACATCCGGCCTACATAGAGGAGGCGGAGGAGCCCCAGGGTGGTCGGGATCCCCGCCCCTTTGGATTTGACGCCTAGCCAGCGCATGCGGGGGCATTATTGGGGGCGGTGCCGCAGAATGCAATAGTGGCGGTCACGATGACGACGGCCGGACGGTCGGACGGCCTGACGGCCCAAGAAAAAAGGCCCCCGAGGGCTTCTCGGGGGCCACGTTTTCAGACCGTCCGGCCGTCAGACCGTCCGCCCCTCCTATTGGACCGCGTTGACCATGTCGAAGATCGGCAGGTACATCGCCACGACCATGCCGCCGACGATCACGCCCAGCACCACGATCATGATCGGTTCGAGCAGCGAGAGCAGCGCGCTCACGGCGGCATCGACTTCGTCGTCGTAGAAGTCGGCGATCTTGGTGAGCATTTCATCCAGTCCGCCCGTCTGCTCGCCCACCGCGATCATCGAAATCACCATGGGCGGGAAGACCTTCGACTTCTGGAGCGGCGCCGCGATCGTTTCACCGCCGGCAATCGACGCGCGCGATTCCATCACCGCGTTGTGGATGACCATGTTCCCCGCGGTGCGCGCGGTGATCTCGAGTCCGTCGAGAATGGACACACCCGACGAGATCAACGTGCCGAGCGTGCGCGTGAACCGGGAGACCGCCGACTTGCGCAGCAGGTCGCCGAGCACCGGCATGCTCAGCAGCAGTTTGTCGATCTGCAGCCTGCCCGACGTCGTCTTGTTGTACCGGTTGATGGCGACGACGCTGAAGATCCCGGCGGCGATGATCGCCCACCAGAAATTCTTGAGGACGTTGCTGGCGCCGATGACGATCCGTGTGGGCAGCGGCAGCGCCAGGTTCACGGACGCGAACATGCTTTGGAACGTCGGGATGACGAAGATCAGCAGCACGGCGATGGCAATGAAGGCGACCGAGAAGATCACGGCCGGATAGATCATCGCCCCCTTCACCTTGCGCACGATGGAGTCGTTCTTTTCGAGGAAGACCGCAAGCCGCAGGAGAATCGTATCGAGAATACCGCCCGCTTCACCGGCGGCCACCATGTTGACGTACAGATCGCTGAACGCCTTGGGATGCTTGCGCAGCGCGTCGGCCAGCGTGTGGCCGCTTTCGACGTCGTACACGACGGCGCGCGTCACATCCGCCAGAACCTTGTTTTCGGTCTGCTGCGACAGGATGTCGAGCGCCTGCACCAGCGGCAGACCGGAGTTGATCATGGTGGCGAACTGCCGGGTGAAGATCACGACGTCGCGCGTCTTCACGCCCGCCTTGAAGAAATCGGCGATCCCGCCGCCCTTCCCCTTCGCTTCGCGGACCTGCACCACGATCATGCGGTTCTTCCGCAGATGGGCAATGACGTCGTCGCGCGACGCGAGGTCGATCTTATCGCGAACGAGATCGCCCTTCATGTTGCGTGCGGTATACTCGAAGACGGGCATACTCTATTCCTCCGCGCCGCGCCCTACGGGCGCATGGCGACCTTTGGTGGGGCCCCTTTCGGCGTCGCGCCCGCGACCGGTGGACCGTCCTTCTCGTCCGGGGGCGTTTCGCCGATGGACCGCAGGAAATCGTT
>Ga0137409_10008187_pt1 | contig 10686 bp, 8 predicted proteins | sample CZODoug1_16funga_FD_122059 | JGI IMG/M metagenome (GOLD analysis project Ga0137409, IMG submission 122059) | Vadose zone soil fungal communities from Angelo Coast Range Reserve, California, USA - CZODoug1_16fungal (Hybrid Assembly) | ecosystem: Environmental > Terrestrial > Soil > Vadose zone... | reverse complement strand
GGTGTCCACGATCCGCTGCGTGCCCGTGAAGAACGGGTGGCAGACGGAGCAGATCTCGGTCTTGAGCTCTTTGCGCGTCGACCCGGTCGTGAACGTGTTCCCGCACACGCACGTGACGAGCGCGTCTTCGTAGTAGGTGGGATGGATCTGTGCTTTCAAGGTCTTGACTCCAAAAAATAGTTTACCGGGCGAACGTGCCGAGCAAGGTGCTCGCTTGAAGGCTTGCGACCCCCAGGTAGATGACGAGCGCCAGCCACGCGCCTCCCATGGCCCAGCGAGCGCCGGATGGCACCGACGTGTAGTAGGGGTTGCTCGCTTCCCTGAACCGCCTGATCAGAGACGGGATTCCAAGCAGGGCGATGATGATGATCAGCGGGCTCAGCAGGAAGTGGAAGAAGAGCGCTCCCACGCCGATGATCGCGTAGCCGGCAACCTGGAACCACTTCGAGACCGGCGCCAGGATCCAGGCTCCGTCCAGCTGCCAGACCGGGATCAGGTTGAAGAGGTTGATATAAAACCCGATCAAGGCCGCGAGCAGCAGCACCTCCGAGTGCGTCGCGCCGTACAGCGCAAAAGCCGCGGTTGCCCCGATCGTCCCCGCGATCGGGCCGGCAATCCCGATCTCGGCCTGCTTAAGGGCGTCGGTCGGGTGGGTCCTCTGGAAGATCGCGGCGCCCATGAACGGGATGAAGATCGGCGCGGTCGCCTCCATACCCTGCCGCCGGATCTCGAGGACGTGGCCCATCTCGTGGACGAAGATCATCGTCACGAGCGCAACGGCGAACCAGGGTCCATAGAAGATCGCATAGCCGCCGAAGCTGACGACCAGCGAGACCAGGGTGCCGAAGGCCGGGATCTTGAAGGCGAAAAGCAGGCCGTACTTGAGAAAGCCCCAAGCGGCGAGCAGCGCCGCGCCGATACCGCTCAGCAGGCCGCGATTCCGAGACGTGGGCGCGGGCGAGTAGTGGTGCGGCGAGTCCGGCGGGATGTCGGAAGTCACCTGGTACGGCGGCTGCGGCGGCGGGACCTGGCCCGGCGCCAAGGGGTCGTTCTGGCTCATTTGCTACTTATTGATACCCCTGGCCGGTGGGGCCTAATCCCGGAGGCCGTTCCGCGCGGAGCTGAGGGCGTGGGCGGAAACCTAGCCCGAGCTGCCGATGACGTGGTGGCGCGTGCTCAGCCGCCGGACGGTCGCATGGCGGCTCGACATGAGCAGCGAGGAGGTTTCCGCGTAACCGCTCCCGAAGAGCACACCCGGCAGCAGCTGCCCGCCCGTGACCCCGGTGATGGCCACCGCCACGTCGGCGGCCGGCGCCAGCTCGGCTAGACCGAAGACATGAGAAGCCAGGTCCCCGACGAGCGTCCGCTCCTCGTCGTTGCGCGGCCAGAGCCGGGCCTGGAGCTCACCTCCAAGGCAGCGCACAGCACACGCCGCGATCAGCGTTGCGTGCAGGCCGTCGATCCCGATCGCGGCGTCGATCCCGGTGCCACCAACGGCGGCCATGACGGCGCCCGCGACATCACCCTCTTCCAGCGTCCGGACCCGGGCGCCGGCGGCGCTGACCTCCGCGATGATCTCCTGGTGCCGGGGGCGATCGAGGATCACCACGGTGAGGTCCTGAACTCGAGCATCGCGGGCGAACGCGATGCGCCTGAGGTTGTCGGCGATGGAATCGTCCAGGTCGATGGCCCCGCGAGCGCCAGGTCCGGCGACCATCTTCTCGACGTACCACAGCGGAGGGAGCTTCGCGAAACCGCCCGGCTCCACCGCGACGACGATCGACACCGCGTTCGCCGAGCCCCGTGCTACCTGGCTTGCACCTTCGACCGGGAACAGGCCCAGGTCGACAACGCGTTCGCCCGACGCAAGTGAGGCGCCGTACGCGAGGTTGGGATCGTCGCGCGGACCGAGCACGACGGGGCCCGAGATGCCGGCTTCCTCGAGCACGCGCCTCATCGCCTCCCCGGCAACCTCGCTGACCCGGTCCGGGTCGCCCTTTCCGAGCAGGCGCGCGCATGCCAGCGCGGCAGCTTCGGTGGCGTGGACGAGCTCGAGCGACAGCTCTCCGCGCGCCATGAACGAAGGGATCGCCCCTCTTTGCTGCTCCATCGGAATCTAAGGGGTCTCGGTCTCTTCCAGCAGCTCCGCGGGACGCAGCTCCATCTGGTCGATGCCGCTCTGCAGGAACGCCGCCCGCACGAAATCCCGGAACAGCGGGTGCGCCCGGTTTGGCCTCGAGCGGAACTCCGGGTGGAACTGGCTCGCGACGAACCAAGGGTGATTCGCCAGCTCGACGATCTCGACCAGCCTGCCGTTCGGCGAAACGCCGCTGAACACCATGCCGGCCTCGCCCATCACTTCGCGATACTCGTTGTTGAACTCGAAGCGGTGGCGGTGACGCTCGTACACGACTTCCTCACCGTACGCCTTGTGTGCGAGCGATCCGGGCAGCAGCTTGCAGGGATATAGGCCAAGGCGCATCGAGCCGCCCATCTGGTCGACGTTTCTCTGCTCAGGCATGAGGTCGATCACCGGTGTGGAGGTGAACGCCGCGAACTCCGTGGAGTTGGCATCGGGCGCGTCCAGCGCTTCGCGCGCGAAATCGATCACCGCGCACTGCATGCCGAGGCACAGGCCCAGGTACGGGATGCGGTTGTGGCGCGCGTATCGCGACGCCTGGACTTTCCCCTCGATGCCGCGATATCCGAATCCCCCTGGCACGACGATGCCGGCGACTCCCATCAGGGGCGAGGTGTCACCCGCGTCGAGCTTTTCCGAGGACACCCAACGGATGTCGATCGCAAGGTTGTGATGAATGCCCGCGTGCTTCAGGGACTCGATCACGCTGAGGTAGGCGTCAGGCAGCGCGATGTACTTTCCGACGATCGCGATCGGCACGGTGGCCTTCGGATGCTTGATCCGGTCGACGAGCTGGATCCACGGGCCGTGGTCCGGAGCGTGAGCCGTCTCATCCAGCTCGAAGTGCTTGGCCATGACCTTGCCGAGGCCGGAGGCCTCGAGCATCAGGGGCACCTCGTAGATCGAGTCGACGTCTGGAACCGACACGACGGCTTCGCGCGGCACGTCCGTGAAGAGAGCGATCTTCTCCTTGAGGTCCGCATCGATCGGAATCTCAGAGCGGCAGATGATCGCGTCGGGCTGGATGCCGATGGCGCGCAGAGCCTGCACCGAGTGCTGCGTGGGTTTTGTCTTCATCTCCTGGCCGCGCACCACAGGCACGAGCGAGCAGTGAACGTAAAAGACGTTCTGGCGGCCCAGGTCGTTCTTGAGCTGGCGGATCGCCTCGAGGAAGGGAAGGCTTTCGATGTCTCCCACGGTCCCCCCCACCTCGACGACCACGGCATCGGCCTGCGGGTCGCGCGATGCGCGGAGGATCTTCTCCTTGATCACGTTCGTCACGTGCGGGATCACCTGAACCGTCGCGCCGAGATAGTCGCCGCGCCGTTCGCGCGCGATGACCTCCTGGTAGATCTTTCCAGTGGTCACGTTCGACGCGACCGTCAGGTTCTCGTCGACGAAACGCTCGTAGTGCCCGAGGTCCAGGTCGGTCTCGGCGCCGTCATCCGTGACGAACACCTCGCCGTGCTGGTAGGGGCTCATCGTGCCGGGGTCGACGTTCAGGTATGGGTCGAGCTTCTGGAGGGAGACGGTGAGGTGGCGGGCCTTCAGGATGTTCCCGATCGACGCTGCTGTGATGCCCTTTCCCAACGAGGAGACGACACCCCCGGTCACGAAAACGTACTTCGACATCCAGACCTCCAGGGCGGTTTTAGAGATGTTACCGGGTTGAGCCCGTCAGTTAAACCTTTGGCTCGATTTTCGGTTCGAGAACCACGACTTTCGTCTCGTACTCACCAGATGACGCCTGCACCGACAGTTTGGCCTGCGGCTCGGCGGAGGTGACCGCCATCTCCTTCAGGAAGCGGTCGAGCGGGTCCAGCTGCAGCTTCAGGCCGGGAATCGCGTAGTGCATGGGCACCACGAAGCGGGGCTCGAGCTGACGGACGATTTCCGCCGCCTGGGCGGCGTTGATGGCGGTATGGCCACCCACCGGCACCAGCAGCACGTCGGGCGACGAGATCGCCTCGGCCTCGGCGTCGTCCAGGCTGTGTCCCAGGTCCCCCAGGTGGCACACCCGCACGTCGTCGATCTCAATCAGGTAGACGGTGTTGCGCCCATGCTTGGCCCCTTTCTCCGAGTCATGGAAGGTCGGCACCCCGATCACGCTCACGCCGGCGACCTCGTACTCGCCCGGCCCGCGGATCTCGTAGGCATCCCGCATCACCTGTGTGTAGTTGTGGTTCTCATGCTCGTGGCTCACCGTGACGAGGTCGGCGTCGAGGCGCTGCAGCTTGAGCCCAATCGAGGGTGGGTACGGGTCTGTGACGACTGCCGCGCCGCGACCTCGCAGCCTGAAGCAGCCATGTCCGAGCCAGGTGACGTCCAACTCTCTCTCCTTATTAGTGTGTCGGGCCGCGCAGGCTACATGCGGTCGGGCGCGCTCACGCCCATCAGGTCGAGCGCGGTCTTCAAAGTGTGACGCGCGGCGCGACACAGCTCTAGGCGCGCGCGGGTCACGTTTACATCGTCCACCACAACGCGGTGTTCGCTCTTCTCGTTGCCCGCGTGATAGAAGCGATGCACCGCGGTCGCGAGATCCTGCACGTAGTAGGGGATACGATGCGGCTCCAGCAGGCGCACCGCGTCGTCGACGATGTCAGGCCAGAACGCGAGCTGCCGGGCCACCTCGAGCTCCCACGGCTCGACCAGCAACGATACGTCCGCGTTCTCCGGCAGCTGTGGATGTTTCTCGCCGGCCGTCACCTCGACGTTGACCAGCCGCGCGTGTGCGTACTGGGCGTAGTAGACAGGGTTCTCGTTGCCCTGCGTGACCGCCAGCTCGAGGTCGAAGTCGATGGTCGTATCCGGCGAACGGAGCAGGTAGAAGTAACGCACCGGGTCCGAGCCGACCCGGTCGATCAGCTCGTCCAGGGTGACGAAGCGGCCGGCGCGCTTCGACATCTTGCCTTCCTTGAGGTTGACCATCTGGTGGAGGATGATCACGAGCTTGTTCGGGTCGATCCCAAGCGCGGCCGCCGCCGATTTCATGCGCGGCACGTACCCATGGTGGTCGGCGCCCCACACCTCGATCACGCGCTTGAAGCCCCGATCCTCGAACCGGCTGAGCAGGTACCCGAGGTCCGAAGCGAAGTAGGTCGGCTGGCCGTTGGACCGGATGACGACCCGGTCCTCTTCCTCGGCTACCGGCTCCTTACCCTCCTCGAGCTCCTGCAGCGCCGGACCGAACCACAACGCGCCGTCCCGCTGCTTCAGATAGCCCTCCTCCCGGAGGCGCTCAATCGCGCGCTGCGCGAGTCCCTTCTCCCAGATCCACGTCTCCCAGAACCACTCGTCGTAGTGGATGTTCAGCCGCGCGACGGTGGCCTTGATCTGCTCCACGATCTTCTGCATCGCGTACATGCGGAGCTTCGGCTCCGCCTCCTCCTCGGGCAGCTGCTCGATACCCGGCAGGTCGTGGCGCGCCATCTCCGCGATCTCGATCACGTATTCGCCCGTGTAGCCACCCTCGGGCGGTTCCTTTCCATGCAGGCGCGCGTAAACGGACGCGCCAAAGCGCCTTGTCTGCGTGTTGTCGGAGTTGACGTAGTACTCGCGCTGCACGTCATGGTGGGTGAACTCGAGCAGCCGGCAGATCGAGTCGCCCAGGATCGTGCCCCTGCCGTGGCCGATATGCAGCGGGCCCGTCGGGTTGATGCTCGCGAACTCGACTTGCAGCCGCTCACCGCGGCCGATGTCGGCCGACCCGTAAGCCGGCCCGGCCGCTGTCACCTGAGAGACCAATTGCTGCAGCCACTCAGGGGCGAGGCGGAAGTTGACGTAGCCTTCGACCGCCTCGACCGTGGCGGCGCCGTCGGGGACCACGATCGTTTCCGCCAGACGAGCGGCAATCTGCGCGGGCGCCTGCTTCAGCACTCGGGCAAGCTTCAGCCCCGCTGAGCTGGCGTACTCACCGCGCTCGGGCGCCTTGGCCCGTCCGAGCTCGAGGTCGGGCAGTTCGCCATCGACACCAAGCGCTCGCACCGCCTTGATCAGGGCATGTTCGAGCTGCTCGCGGACGCCGCCGGTCACCACCCTGCTCATGTGCAGGTTGGGTGTTGGCCGGACAGGGTCAGCTGCGCTTGCGTCGAGGTTCCCGCGCGGGTGTAGGTGACCGCCACCCGCTGGTTGGGGTGGAACCGCGACCGCAGGACCAGGCTCAGGGGATGCGCGGCGTCGAGCTTGACGTCGTCCACCTGTGTGATCACGTCGCCGGGCTGAAGGCCCGCCGAAGCCGCAGGTCCTCCCTTATCGATCGTGACGAGCTGAGTGCCCTCGGGAAGACCGGTCAAGGACGCCATCTCGGAGCTGAGCTCCGTGGTGGCGGCGCCGAGCGATGGGACGACGACCTGACCGGTCTGCAGGATCTGCTGGACGACGTCCTGGATGTCAGCCACGTTGAGGCCGAAACCGCTCGCTCCGGCCGCCGGCTCCGATTGCATCGCGATACCTATCACCTGGCCCGCAACGTTGAGCAAGGGTCCCCCCGCGGTCCCTGCGTCGATCACTGCGCTGGTCTGGATGGTGTCGGCGAGCTCGAGCAGCTTGCTGTCAGAGGAAGGGTTGGAGATCGACACGACGCGGTGCATCGCGCTGACGTATCCCGGAGTCACCGCGCTTCCATCGAAAGGGCCCCCCACGGCGACGATCCGCTGCCCCTGCACCAGCGCAGTCGAGTCCGCGAACGACAACGTCGGCAAACCGCTGACCTTGTCGATCTTTACGACGGCCACGCCCGTCTGGCAGTCGTAGTCGACCAGCCTCGCTTCGTGCGCCTTGCTGTCGCCTGGAACCAGGACGGTCATGCCGCCTGCGCCGGCGATGACGCCGATGTTCGTCACGATATATCCATCTGAGGTGGCAAGGTAGCCGGATCCACGGGACACGGCCGGCTGCTGCTGCGTGACAACGCTCACCACCGCGGGCCGTGCCCTGGCGGCTGCCTGCACGATGGCCGAGTCCTCAGTCAGGGTCACACCCGAGCGCAGGTTGACCTGCTGCGGATTGGTGCGCGACTGCACTTGCAGCACGGCCAGCGTGACCCCCGCGGCGACCAGGGCGGTGACGAGCAGGCCCGCGGCCACGAGCAGGATAGGTCTCACCCTCTGATCTTAGGTACGGCGGCTCAGCGGGGTTGGAGGGGGTCCTTCGGATACCAGGTCATGACGAGCTGGCGGTTCGTCTCAAAGCCCGCGGAGCGGTAGAGCCGGACGGCCGACTCGTTGTCGGGGCGGGTCCACACGTAGGCGAGGGTCACGCGGCGCTCGTCGAAGAGCCTGACGGCTTCCCTGACGAGCATGTCGCCGATCCCGCGTCCACGATGCTCGGCCGCCACGTACAGCTCGGCGACCTCGCCCTCCAGGCCAGTTCCGGGGTCGTACAGGACGATCCAGCAAAAGCCGACCATCTCGCCGACTTCGTCGCGGACCGCGTAGATGACGTTCTCGCCGCGAAAGGCCGATGGAACCTCGGTCAGGTGGCGCTCGATCTCCCCGCGGCTCAGCTGCGGATGGTCGGAATAGTGGACCTGCTCACCCAGGTGGAGCTCGACCAGCAAGGGCTTGATGAGGCCGTAATCCCCCGCCGCAAGCTGCTCGACGTCCAGTGTCCTCATCAACTTCGATGCTAGCCTAAGGGCCCGCGACTACGCGTGAATTCACGCGATTTCGCAGACCAATTTGCCGACGTAGCTCAGCTGGCAGAGCAGCCGCCTCGTAAGTGGCAGGTCGTGGGTTCGAATCCCACCGTCGGCTCCGTGCGAAACCCGCATTCGCCAGTCGGATGCGGGTCTCATCGCGGAGTCAAACCCGCATTCCACTGTCCGATGCGGGGATTGATTGCATGTCTGGCGGTTTCCACACGAAGGACGCCAACAGCAGCGCCTCAGAGAGGAGGATTGGGACGGCCAGCACCAGCAGCGCCAGCTCGAGCAGCGCGTAGCCGACCACCAGCACGCTCAGCTGCAACCGTGACGGCTGCGCGCGCAGGACCAGCCATCCCGCCACCACGAGCATCGCGAAATCCTGGAAGCCGACGTAGGGCGTGAAGAGCAGCGACGCTGTGATCCCGGCGGCGATGGGCACCTCGACCCCGGCATGGCGATGGCGCCAGGCGGCCACGACAGCAGTCGCCACGACTATCGCCTGGACCACATATATCTGCGGGCCTAATCCAAGGGGGCCCGCGACCGCGTACCGGCGGGTCGGCTCCCACTGCGAGGCCAGGCTGAGCACGTCCCTGTACCGATTGAGGCCGTCGGGTCCGAGCGCGGCGAGCACGACCAGCACCATCACGCCGGTCGCCACCAGCCAGCTCCCGAACATTCGCGCGTGGCCCGAGACCAGCAAGCACAGCGGCACCAGCAGCGCGGCCTGTGGCTTGATCGCGATGGCGCTCAGGGCGAGGCCGGCAAGGACTGGGCGGTTGCGAGCTGCCAGCCACCAGGAGGCCGCCACGGCCGCAGCGACCAGGGCGACCGGCTGCCCCACCATCAGCCCGAAGGCCACCGGGAAGAGACCCAACCACAGGGCAAGATGGGCGGCACGGGTCAGGCGGCCGCCGGGCGCCGCCAGGTACCAGGTGAGGAGCGCCGCGGCGACCAGGAGCGCCGTCCACAAGATGATCGCCGCGTTGAAGGGAAGCAGCGTGAAGGGAGTGGCGAGCCAGACGAGGGGGGGCGGGTTCAGGAAGGGCGACCAGTAGAAGCCGGGGCCGAGGCCCTCCACGGCCGCCTTCTGGGCGGACAGGTCGTAGAGGTGGCTGTAACCATCTCGCAAGGCGGTGAGCGCGGCGCCGTAGATCAGCCGGAAGTCGTTGCGAACCTGGTACTGCGGGATGTAGGTCACCGCCGCCGCGTAGAGATCGAACGCGATGAGCAGGATGCCCGCCCACAACCCGGCCGCGCCCCACAACCGGGTTCGCGCCCGGAGGTACTGGATCACCGACAAAAAATAAGGGCTCGGACCGTGGCCCGAGCCCTTAGCTGGAACTTTGTCTTAGTTGACTTCGCGGTAGTCCGCGTCGACGACGTCCTCTTCTTTCTTCTTGGTTTCCCCAGACTCATCGCCGTCCGCGTGAGCGGTTGCCGATGAGGTTCCGCCCGAAGCGCCTGCCTGCTGGTAGATGTGCTCACCGATCTTCTGGAGGGATTCGTTGAACTCGTCCATCTCCCGGCGCAAAACTTTCGTGTCCGATCCCTTGGCCGCGGTCTTCAGGGACTCGAGCTTGGCTTCGACTTCGGTCCTGACGTCGGCCGGGATTTTCTCGGCGTTGTCCTTGATGACCTTCTCGGCCTGGTGAATCATGTGGTCGGCCTGGTTGCGAAGCTCGACCTCTTCCCTCTTGGCGCGGTCCTCGGACGAGTGCGCTTCGGCCTCTTTGACCATCCGCTCGACCTCTTCCTTGCCCAGCGTCGAGGACGCGGTGATCGTGACCGACTGTTCGCGGCCTGTGCCCTTGTCCTGCGCCTTTACCTGAAGGATGCCGTTGGCGTCGAGGTCATAGGTCACCTCGATCTGAGGCATGCCTCGCGGCGCGGGCGGAATTCCGTCGAGGTGGAACCGACCCAGCGTGCGGTTGTCGCGCGCCATCTCGCGCTCGCCCTGCAGCACGTGGACCTCGACGGAGGTCTGATTGTCCGCAGCGGTCGAGAAGACCTGTGAGCGTGAGGTCGGGATCGTCGTGTTGCGCTCGATGAGCTTCGTCATGACGCCACCGAGGGTCTCGACTCCCAAGGACAGCGGCGTGACGTCGAGGAGAAGGATGTCCTTGACCTCTCCCTTGAGCACCCCGGCCTGGATGGCGGCTCCGATGGCGACCACCTCGTCGGGGTTGACGCCCTTGTGGGGCTCTTTGCCGCCGAGCAGGTCCTTGACCAGCTTCTGGATCACGGGCATGCGGGTGGAGCCACCCACCAGCACGACCTCATCGATCTGCTGAGGCGTCAGGTTCGCGTCCTTCAAAGCGGCAAGGAAAGGACCGCGGCAGCGCTCGGTCAGGTCAGCGGTCAGCGACTCGAACTTGGCGCGGGTGAGCGTCATCTCGAGGTGCTTGGGACCGGTCTGGTCGGCGGTGATGAACGGCAGGTTGATGCTTGTCTCCAGCCGGCTCGAGAGCTCGATCTTGGCGCGCTCGGCCGCCTCGGTCAGCCTCTGCAGAGCCTGGCGGTCGGTCTTGAGGTCGATGCCGTTTTGCTTCTTGAACTCTTCGGCGAGCCAGTCCACGATGCGGCGGTCGTAATCGTCGCCACCCAGGTGGGTGTCGCCGTTGGTCGACTTGACCTCGAACACGCCGTCACCGACGTCGAGGACGGAAACGTCGAACGTTCCGCCACCCAGGTCGAAGACCAGGATGGTTTCATTCGCCTTCTTGTCGAGGCCGTACGCCAGCGAGGCCGCAGTGGGCTCGTTGATGATGCGGACTACGTTCAGGCCCGCGATCTGCCCGGCGTTCTTGGTCGCCTGGCGCTGCGCGTCGTTGAAGTAGGCCGGCACGGTGATCACCGCGTCGGTGACCTTCTCGCCAAGGTAAGCCTCGGCGTCGGTCTT
>Ga0137409_10002182_pt2 | contig 10686 bp, 8 predicted proteins | sample CZODoug1_16funga_FD_122059 | JGI IMG/M metagenome (GOLD analysis project Ga0137409, IMG submission 122059) | Vadose zone soil fungal communities from Angelo Coast Range Reserve, California, USA - CZODoug1_16fungal (Hybrid Assembly) | ecosystem: Environmental > Terrestrial > Soil > Vadose zone... | reverse complement strand
AGTGGCGCCTGATGCCGAAGTATCGACTTCGAGCAGAGGCGCAACGCCCGCTATCTCCACTTTTTGTATTTGGCCTTCTACGCGGAGAGTCACGTTCAGGGCAATCGCCCGATTCACCGTAATTTCCAGGGATGCCACGGTCTCAGGCGCGAAGCCGGCCTTCGATGCCGTGATTGCATAGATCCCCGCAGCGAGGCCCACAACCCTGTATTCGCCAGAGGCATCAGTCACCGTGCCGCGATCGATAGCCGCGGCCAAGTTTCTCACCCTAACGACGACGCCCTCGATGGCTAACCCCTGTTGATCGGCGACCCTTCCTTCGACAACGGAGGTGGTCTGCGCCGCGAGATTCGCCGCGACGGCAAGAAAAATTATGTTTGAATACAAAAAGGAGCGTAGGAATCTCTGCCCGGATGATTTCGTCGATGGAACTATCTTCATTTCTTCCCCCTTAGCAATTCGTATCCTGCAATAAGGCATGCACTTCAAGGGAATGACGTCACACAGATGTTGGCGCCAAAACCGAGCCTGACGTGTCGCCTGGGAGGGGGTAACTGCTTTTGCGGCTGCACCTTTGTCCGAAATTTTTCAGTCGATAGTCACTCCGTGTCTTAAGCCCTCTCTTCCTTGATGCCCATTGCGCCCTAGCCAAACTTCTAGTTGCCCGCGGAGCACGTTGAACTCCACCGGCTTTGGCACGATGCTATGGCACCCGCTCTCAAGAATACGTTGCCGATCCGAAATCATGACCTGCGCCGTCACCGCGATTACCGGAATATCCTTCAGCGCCGGCTGCTGGTGCATCCACGCTGCCAACGACAAGCCGTCCTCTTCGCCAAGTTGTACGTCAAGCAGCACCACGTCCGGCTGCTGCTTCTTCAGCGCCGCGAACCCGGCGTCCAGGGTAGGTGCGATCACCGCTACGTAACCTTCCATTTCCAGCCAATCCCGCAGCAATTCGCTGTTCAGCGGATTATCTTCCACGATCAAGACGTGCTGCTTCATGCCTTGGCCACCTGTGGTTTTCCTACCGCGCGTTGAAGTTGCTTTACCAGTCCTTCCTGCCACGATTCTTGTTTAAGGAATAGGGACTGCGCGTGTTCTTGCAGGTAACTCTTCTCTTGTTTGGTCAAATCCTTGCTGGTTAGGACAAAGATCGGAATCGCGGAGGTGCGCGAATTCGCTCGCCATTCCGCCAGTAGTTCAAATCCGCTTACCTTGGGCAGCATAAGATCGAGGATGACTAACTCAGGCAGAGAAGCAGCCACCTGCGCGCGCGCGGCCAGACCGTCGATCGCGCTGTTTACTGCATACCCCTTCCCACTAAGCAGTTCGACGATCATCTCCCGCGTCGCGACGTCGTCATCAACGACGAGGATCGGCGCGGCCGGTCCTAAGCCTTCGCGGCGCGCGATACATCGCTCCACCGCTCCCAACAACGTCTTCCGGTCCACCGGCTTGACCAAATATTCGTCCGCGCCGATCGCCGCTCCCATAGAAGCGTGGTCCACCACGCTAACGACAATCACCGGAATATTCGCGGTGCGAGCGTCGTTTTTCAATTGCAGCAAGATCTCCCATCCGCTCGTCGGTTTCATCAGCAAATCCAACGTTATCGCTTGCGGTTGAAGCTCCGCCGCCGCTTGCAGTGCGTGCTCCGGCTCATTGCACGAATAGGCTTCATACCCGGAAGACGTAAGTTGTGATTCGATGAGGTGGATGGCGGTACGGTCATCTTCGATAATCAGGATCTTCGCCCGTCCACTTGCCTTCCTCGCCCCTTCCGCCCATGATTTGCTCGGCTCCGGAACCCCGCTGCCAATCGGCAGACTAAAATAAAAGCAACTCCCTTTTCCCGGTGCACTTTCCAAGCCAAGCGTTCCGCCTTGCAATTTCACCAGGCTGTCCGTGATGGCCAGGCCCAGCCCGGTGCCTTCCACGCCCTCGCCCGATTTGCGTAGGCGGTAAAATGCCTCGAAGATCCGCCTTTGCTCCTCCGGCGGAATTCCTGGCCCGTCATCTCGTACTTTCAGTTCGATCTGATTTTCGACTTGCTGAGCTTCCAGCTCGATATGCCCGTTCTGCGGAGTGAATTTAATCGCGTTGCCGACCAAATTCATCAGCACTTGTTTAAATCTAGTCGGGTCCGCGTGAACGGTCACGCTGCGATCGACATTGGAAGACAGCGCCTGTGCTTTCTTGTCAGCAAGCGGGCGCAAGGCGCTCATCACTTCTCCGAAAATATTGGCCACTGATAAATCTTCGCAAGAGAGCTCCAACCGCCCGGCTTCGATCTTGGAAAGATCAAGAATGTCGTTGATGAGTCTGAGCAGGTGTTTTCCGCCCACCGTGATGTGGCTGACGTACCGTTGTTGCCGCTCATTCAGTTCGCCGCAGCGCTTGTCGGCGAGCAGGTCGGAAAATCCCAGGACCGCATTCAGTGGAGTGCGCAATTCATGACTCATGGTGGAAAGGAACTCGTCTTTGAATTTGCTGGCTCGCTCGGCTACATCTTTTGCTTCTGTCAGCGCTTTTTCCACGCGCCGCCTCTTGCGGATCTCATGCGTTACAACAATGCTGTACACCGGAAGCATGACAAAGATTATTACGATCATCAGAATGAAGATGGCGCCGAAATATTTCGAGGTGATATTCACCTGAACCTTATGCGTGATGAGGTAGTCGTAGGCACAAATCCAAAGCGCTGCCGTCCACAACGTCACGCAAATTCCAACGCGAACTTTTCGGCTAATCGTAAATTTCATATGGTGCCAAACCTCGCCCACGGAACGGCGCAATACGGCCGCTATGATCGGAGGTTCTTCAGGGAGGGGTAAAAACCAGAAGTTCCAGGCTCCATACTAAAGCCGAAACTGCATCGGAGTGTCAAATTCCATCAAGCTTTTTCTCAATCAGTTACATCCCGATCCAAGACGCCGGACATTCGTCCTGCTCTAGCTTTGCGCTGACCATTCCAAGTATTTTAGGTTGTCCACCGTAGCGTAAAGGAGTAGAGTTCCAGCCACTCCGTGGAGGACCTTCCATGAATCCACTTCATATGAAATGGCGTGCACTGATTTTTCTCGCCGTGGTGTTTCTGAATTGCCGGCTTTCCGTGGCTGCCGCTGACGAGCCAACTTTGAGTAAGGAGCAGATTAAGCAATTCCTTCTCAACGCTAAGGTCGTGAGCAGTCACGAGTCCTCGAAAGGCATCACCCATCCACCGCGGCTGACGCTGTCCGACGGCACCGTAACCCATGACGGCTCTTTCCAATCGATTGATGAACACAAACAAATGGCGCAGCTTGGCATCGGCACCGAAATGAACTTCGTAGACTCCTACAAGTACAATCTTGCCGCTTATGCACTGGCTGAGTTGCTTGGCGTAGAGGACTTGCTACCCGTATATGTCGAACGTAAATGGAAAGGCACTACCGGCTCGCTGAGTTGGTGGTTACCGGTGAAGATGGATGAGGTCGAGCGCCACAAGCAAAAATTGACAGCGCCGGATGCGGACGCTTGGAACAGTCAGATGTACAGGGTTCGGGTCTTCGACCAGCTGGTCTCCGATTCCGATCCCAACCTGACTAACGTGGTGATCGGTGAGAATTGGAAGATTTGGAGGGTTGATTTCACTCGCGCGTTTCGCCAGAACAAAGAAGTGAAAGCGCCTAAAGACTTGGTACGTTGCGACCGCCAATTGCTGGAGAAACTGAAGACGCTGGACGCGAGCGCGCTGACAGAAAAAACCAAGCATTACCTCACCAAGGACGAGGTAAAGGCAGTGATGGCGCGGCGGGACCATATCGTGGCTCAGTTCCAGAAGATGATCGCCGAAAAAGGCGAGAACGAAGTGCTGTACTGAAATTTTAGTTTAAAAGCTTGCTCTTTCCGGTCCCCAGGGTCTAGTGTTCGGGTTACAAATCACGTCTTGCCGGTGATCCCGGTAATAAGGAGAGAAAAACAATGCTGAAGAAGCAAGCCACTCTGCTGTTCGCGTTGGTACTTACTTTGCTGTTGACGGCGGTGTTCGCTCATCAGGCTCCTGCCCAGACGAAGGCGGCCAAAGAGGCGCGCTGGGAAGGTAGAGTTGTAAGAATGGATAAGGCGGCCTCTAGCCTGACGGTTCGTAAAGCCGGCGGCACTCTCGAAAAGACCTGCGTGTACGACAGCTCGACGAAGTGGGTAAGTCAGTATCACGCCGACAAGAAGGTCAACGACATCGACGCTGGCCAGGTTAAAGAAGACGACTACGTGATTTGCAAGGGCACTGCGGAGAAAGCCGGCGAAATTAAAGCGACCGTAATCTCTAAGCGGCTCTCCCACTCCTCCAACAAGTAAACGAGTTCGGCCTTGTAGCCTGAGCTGAATCGATCATTGCAGGCATCGGGTTCACTCAGTTGGCGAATCGCGGAGCCACCCAGGTAATGGCTCCGCATTCGTGCCTTTTCACTGTAATTAGCCCCTGAATCAAATACCGCAACAATTTTTGACCTCGAACTGAGCCTGCCGAGGTTAGAAATACGTCGCTTGGTGGACGCCAGTGCCTCGCTATGGCCTGCCATCGGTACCCATATCTTCCGGACTGTTGACTTACGCAATGCTGGCAGCCTAAGATGCGCCCCAACAGGACACCCGGGCAAAACCCAATGCTTTCGCTAAATTTCTGCGGCTTGGCTTTAGGCAACAGCGAAGTGTTCCGCCTTTCCGTGTGTATTTCTGCCCGCCGCACTTGTGTGTTTGTCCTCCTGCTCACAGTGTCAGCGGTTACGGCATGGCCCCGACCAGCAAAGAATCCACCGGCACCGCGCGAATCTATAGTCGCTATTGCCGATGTCCACAATGATTTAGACGATTTCGTTGCCATTCTCCGGCACATTGGCCTTATAGATCAGCAGAACCATTGGACCGGCGGAAAAACAATCTTCGTCCAGGTCGGAGACCTCTTGGATCGCGGCCCCAAGCCGCGCGAAGTCATGAATCTGACAATGGCCCTCGAGAAAGAATCGGCACAAGCGGGCGGCCGCGTAGTGGCCCTGCTTGGCAATCACGAATTGATGAACATCATGGGCGACTTGCGTTATGTCACGCCCGCAAACTATGCCAGTTTTGCCGACGGCAATTCCGAGAAGCGCCAGAAGGCCGCGTATGACGAGTACGTGAAATGGAGGAACAGCCACGCATCATTGCTGGCCGAGCTTCCCCAGCCCATGGAGTTGACCGAGGCAGAGTGGATGGCGCGTCATCCGGCAGGTTTCGTCGAGCAGCGTGAGGCGTTTTCTCCGAAGGGAGAATACGGTCAGTGGTTGCGGGGACATTCCGCCGTGGCCCAGATTGACGGAATCATCTTCTTGCACGGAGGAATTCATCCCGATCTCGCCAAGACGAAAATCGATGCCATGAACAATCGAATCCGCGAGGAAATCAAGGCATTCGATGACTCCAAACAGTATCTGCAGAATGAAAAGTTGCTCCTGCCATTCTTTAATTTGCAGGAAATCAATAATGTGCTTCAGGCCGAAGTCATCGCTGAGCTTAAGTCACGCGTGCCCCCCAGCAACGAGCGCCAGGCTAAGATCCAGGAATTCTTGAAGCATGGAGATTGGTTCAGCGTGCGCGTTGACGGCCCACTGTGGTTCCGCGGTTACGATCAGTGGAACGATGAAGAGGGTACAGCGAAGGCGACCAAGCTCTTGGAGGATTACAAGGCCGCACACATTGTGGTTGGACACACCGTGCAGAAGAGCGGTCGCATCCGGCCTCGCTTTGGTAACAAAATTTTCCTGATCGACACCGGCATGCTCAGCAGTTACTACCCTGGGGGCAGGCCGTCAGCTCTGGAAATCTGCGCCGACAACAAAATCATCGCTGTGTACCTGGACCAGCAGGTAGTGCTTCTCGATGCCGCTAAGGCTTCGCCTCAAAACGGAGGCTCCGGACAAAATCTAGCTGTCGGAGACGGGCCGGCGGTTTCGGAAAAACCAGGCGTCCTACCTTCCAACGGTAGATGTTCCGCAGCAACGGCCGCCCGGCAATGACACAGCGAAGTTACCAAGGAAGGTACCGCGGATGAAACGGTGGACCGAGCGAGTCCTGAACATCCAACCAGGAGATCTTGGTCGCGGCATCCTTTTGTGCGCTTGTCTGTTCCTGATCATGAGCAGCTATGTAACTGGAAGAGTTGCGCGTGACGCCCTGTTTCTTGCCCGGTTCCAAGCGGTCCAGCTCCCCTACGCGGACATCGCGAGCGCGCTTCTAGTCGGAATCGTAGTGGTTGGCTACGTTCGTCTGGGGCAGATGACCTCTCTTCGTAACCTTCTGGTGGGCAGCCAGTTCTTCTTCGCCACAAACTGCGTGCTTTTTTGGGCCCTGGCCCATTACTACCATCCGGGATGGCTTTATCCTGCCTTCTACGTTTGGGTAGGCCTCTTCGGGGTGCTCGCTCCGACCCAGGTCTGGACCCTGGCCAATTATCTTCTGACCACCAGAGAAGCGAAACGAATTTTCGGCATGGTGGGCGGCGGAGCCATCTTGGGGGCGATTTTCGCCGGCTATTTCTCGAAGACCGTAGCCAAGGCATTTGGAGCTGAGAGTCTACTCCTCGGAATGGCGTCGCTTCTCTTCATTTGTACCGTGCTGATGGGAACGATGTGGCACAGCTGGAAATCCCGCCTTGCAGCGTCAAGCGAGACGGCTGCTGGAGATAAGGGAATCGGGCAACGGGATCTGCAAGGCAGCATGCGTTTGGTGCTCTCCTCTCCCTATTTACGAGCCATAGCAGCGGTCATCTGCCTGGCTTCGTTCGTCACCACGCTTACCGGGTGGCAATTTAAAGCTGTTGCCAAGCAGTTCCTGGTAAGCAAAGACGCATTGGCCATCTTGTTTGGAAACTTCTACTTCTACGCCGGCATATTGGGACTTTTGTTTCAGTTGCTGCTGACTACGCGACTCCTTCGCCGGTTCGGGATCGGCACGATGCTCTTTGTGCTTCCCGCTGCCGTCCTGGTGGGCTCCTCCGGACTGCTGATTTGGGGCACTCTCGCATCCGCTCTCGTGCTGAAAGGCAGCGACCAAGTACTCCGCTATTCCATGGATAAGTCTGCCGTCGAATTGTTGTACCTGCCGCTACCCCATAGTGTGAAGTTACGGGCCAAATGGTTTATCGACACGGTGATCTGGCGGCTGGGCGACGGTTTGGCCGGTGTAACTGTCCTGATTCTTGCCACCTATCTGCATGTGGGGGCTCGCCACATCAGTTGGGCTGCTCTGCTTCTCGTCGGCGTATGGTTCGGAGCCGTATCCGTCGCCGGAAGGCATTACATCGCTGCTCTGAAGGAATCTATTAGCCAGCATCGCCTGGATGTGGAGCAAGCCAGCACCCCCGTCCTAGACCGATCGACGACAGATCTTCTGGCCGTCAATCTTTCTGGGTCCGATCCCAAGGAAATTCTTTACGCGTTGTCCCTTTTCGAAGTGGAACAGCAAAGAGCTGCGCACCCGGCCATACGGGCTTTGCTTGGTCATTCCGCACCGGAAGTGCGGCAAAAGGCAGTCGCCATCCTTTCGGCGGCGGGCGATAAAGCCGCCGTTCCAGAAGTGAAGGGACTGCTCCGGGACCCGGAACTCAGTGTGCGCACCGAGGCCCTGCTCTTTCTGAGCCATCATGCACATATCGATCCCTTGACCGCCATCGAGCAACTTGGCGACTTCCCTGACTTCTCGGTGCGATCGGCGGTCGTCGCCTTTCTGGCGCAGCCCGGCGAGGCTCAGAACTTGGAAGCCGCCCGGAATATTCTCGACTCTATGGTCAACGAAGCGGGACCCGCAGGCCTGCTTCACCGGGTGGAAGCCGCCCGCCTGCTGGGCAGATTGCCAGACTGTTTCGATCCTTTGCTCTCCACGCTTCTCGCTGATTCCGACACTCACGTAGTGTGCGAAGCCATACATTCCGTCGGAACGTTACGCAAACGCCGGCTGGTGCCCGAATTGTTAGACCGGCTGGCGGACCATAGAGTGGCCCCCGCCGCTGTACAAGCATTGGGCAAATTCGGAGACTCCATTGTGGGAGGGTTACGCGACCATCTCTGCGACTCCGCAATTCCCATTCAAGCACGCAGAGAAATTCCCGGCGTACTAATGGCTCTGGGGACATCGACCGCCGCCACCGTACTGCTCGACAATCTTCTGCAAGGCGACACGGTGCTGCGCTTTCGCACCATCGACGCCCTCAATAAACTTTGCAGGATGAATCCAGAGATTGCGCTGGACCTTCAGATGTTGGAGACCGTACTGGCAGCCGAAATTTTGGGGCACTATCGGTCATACCAGATTCTAGCCACTATCAGCGCCACGGACGACGGCGTCGATCCTCTCGCCCGAGCACTGAAGGAATCCATACAACAAGAACTAGAGCGCATTTTTCGACTGCTGTATCTGCTGCATCCCCGCCTCGATTTGCACAGTGCTTATGTAGGTCTGCAGTCCACGAACGTTTCCGTACACGACAATGCCTTGGAATTCCTCGATAACGTCTTGAAATCGCAATTGCGAGAAATGTTAGTGCCCTTGCTCGACAGCAAGGTCACCGTTGCCGAGCGAGCCCAGATCGCACAACGGTTAGTGCGCTCCAAGATCGAAAGTCAGGAGCAGGCCGTCGCAGAACTCGTTGCTAGCGACGATCCATGGTTGAAGTCCTGTGGGGCTTACGCGATCGGAAGTCTGGGAATTAGATCTTTGGAAGACCAATTAGACCGCTGCCTGAACGAATCGGACCCACTGCTTCGCGAGACGGCCCGCGCCGCCAAACTCCGCCTGGAAGCGCTCGCCGCGAAGTCCTGATTCCTTCGCGGCGTCGCAACACTCGGCAATAGGAGCCGTCCATTGCGGGGCGGCCCCAGTCATCCTATTTCGGAAAGAAGCTATCGAGGCAGGCGCAGGTCTACGCGCGTTGCGTGCAGCACACCTTTATCGTCCAGTGTGCCAAGTACGATCACAAACGAACCTTCCTTTACCTCGTCCTGTTGCCCGGGCTTCCCGCCCTTGGTCCATTGCGTGGAGCTGTCGTACGCAACTTTCCTTACAGTCCCTGACGGGGTCGTACCGCGAATGTCCATCTGCGACTCGTCTTTATAGATCCTTACGACGTTGCCTTGCGCCTTCGTCTCTTTTGCGGCTGGTGCTGCTTTAGTTTCGGACGCGGCCTGCCTACCGCTCGCAGGCATAGCAGCAAATACCGCTCCCGCAAGTACTAAGGAAAGTAAAATCAAGGAACCCTTCATTTGCACCCTCCATCTCGGAATAACAGTTGGATCTCGGCCGATTAAAAAAATGAATGAATACGTGCGGAGAGAATAATGCTCCACCGGGGAAGTGTAAAGAAGAATCTGGGCGCGAAGCGACAGATCCCCGACTCAGGCGTTTGCTGTTGTCTCCAGCCACGCATTGGGCGTAGAGTTAGGCCAAATTCCGGAGACACTCCATGCGTAAATTGCGTAAACACTTGGCATCGCTGCTTTTAGTCGTGGTTGCCAGCCTCATGCTTCCGTTCGTTGCCCCTGCCGCGGACGATCCGCCGCTTACCAAGGAACAGATAAAACAATTCCTTCAGACTGCCGAAGTCATCAAAAGCAAGCAGACCGGCAAGGGCGTCACGCATCCCTGGCGGCTCACCCTCAGCAATGGCACCATCACTCACGACGCCTCGTTCCAAGCTATCGACGTACACAAGGCCCAGATGAAGCTCGAAAGCGGCAGGTCCGAAATTGACTTCAACGATTCCTACCGGTTCAACATTGCGGCCTACGAACTCGCCGAACTTGTCGGCCTCGGCGACATGCTGCCGGTCTATGTCGAACGCAAGTGGCAGGGCAAATCCGGTTCCATCAGTTGGTGGCTGCCCGTCAAGATGGACGAAGCCGAGCGCCTGGAAAAGAAGATCGAGGTTCCTGATTCCGACAAATGGAATAAGCAGATGTTTCGAATCCGCGTTTTCGACGAATTGGTTTACGATTCCGATCCCAACCTTACCAACGTGCTGATCGGCGAAGATTGGACGGTCTGGCGCGTCGATTTCAGCCGCGCCTTCCACAAGAACAAAGAGCTACGAGCCCCGAAAAACCTCGTCAAATGCGATCGCGTTCTGTTCGAAAAAATCCAAGCGCTCAACGCCGCTGAACTCACCGAGAAAACCAAACGCTATCTGAACAAGGACGAGGTAAATGCCGTCATGGCCCGCCGGGACAAAATCGTCGTCACGTTCCAAACTCTCATCGCTCAAAAAGGTGAAAAAGAAATTCTCTACTAGCCGCCGTAAGACCGCAGCATTCGGCTGGAGTTCGTTCTACGCCCTCTGGCTCACTGATTGAAACATCGGTGGCGTCTTATCGAAAGAAGACGCCGCTGACGACGGCGTTGGTACCGCCAGTCCACATGACGTTGATTTTGATGTGCCCAGAGAGATTCCAGACCAGATAAACACCATTACTGAAACTGGACAGAGCCCGCGTATCGAGCACCGCGTTCGTGTTGGCATCGACTACCTGAATGGTTTCGGTTCTTCCTCTTGCATCCCAATCCACAGCGTATAGAGCGAACGGATGGGGGTTGCCGCCGGTGAGATTGACGTCAAAGCTGAACGTGCTATTGCCATACCAGGTTGCGGCAATTCTCCCGGAACCATTCCCGGTT
>Ga0137409_10008186_pt1 | contig 10689 bp, 9 predicted proteins | sample CZODoug1_16funga_FD_122059 | JGI IMG/M metagenome (GOLD analysis project Ga0137409, IMG submission 122059) | Vadose zone soil fungal communities from Angelo Coast Range Reserve, California, USA - CZODoug1_16fungal (Hybrid Assembly) | ecosystem: Environmental > Terrestrial > Soil > Vadose zone... | reverse complement strand
CGCCTCGGCGGCCAGCAGGTAACGAGCCAGCGTCGGGACAACCGTGCGGGACAAGAGGTACGAGGCCAGCACCGCGAACACCACGGCCATCGCCAGCGGCCGGAACAGCGACGCGGCCGGACCGCTGAGGAAGAACAACGGCACGAAGACGATCGCAATGGAAAGGGTCGAGACCATGGCCGGGGTCGCGATCTGTGAGGCCCCGTCCATGATCGCCTGCAGGATCTCCTTTCCTTGCGCCATGTTGCGGTTGACGTTCTCGATCTCCACGGTCGCGTCGTCCACCAATATCCCGACGGCGAGCGCGAGCCCACCCAGCGTCATCACGTTGAGCGTCTGTCCCAGCGCCGCGAGTCCCATGATCGAACAGAGGATGGCGAGCGGAATCGAGATCGTGATGATCAGCGTACTACGCCAGCTCCCCAGGAAGAGCAGGATCATGAGGGCGGTGAGACACGCGGCGATCACCGCTTCGCGGATGACTCCCGTAATCGACGAGCGGACGAAGATCGATTGGTCCGCCAGGAGCTGCACGTCGAGCGACGCCGGCAGCGATGGCTTGATCGACGCCAGCAACGCCTTCACCCGGTTGACGACCGCGAGGCTCGACGCGTTCCCGTTCTTGAGCACGCTCATGTACGTGCCGTGGCGTCCGTTGTTGCGCACGATGTTGGTCTGAATGCCGGCGCCGTCGCGCACGTACGCGACGTCCCGGATGTAGACCATGGCCCCGTTCACCCATTTGATCGGCATGTCGTTGAACTGCTCCACGAGATCGGGGCTGGAGTTCAGGCGGACGTTGTACTCCCGCGTTCCCAGCTTCGCCGAGCCCGTGGGAAGGATCACGTTCTCCGCGTTGATCGCGCTGCTCACGTCCGATGGCGACAGTCCCTTGGCGTACAGGCGCGCCAGGTCAATGTCGACGTTGATCAGCCGCGGCACGCCGCCGTAGGGGGATGGAATGACCGCCCCTGGAGCCGTTGCGAGCGGCGTCCGCACGAAGTTGCCCACATAGTCGTTCAGCTGCGCCGACGTCATGCTGTCGCTGCCGATCCCGATTTGCAGAATTGGCACGTCGGTCGCGTTGAAGCGGAGAATGATGGGCGGCGTGATCCCGGGCGGCAGGGTCCGGATATTGCTTTGCGACGCGGCCGTGATCTGAGCCACGCCGGTCGGGACATCTGCCGTCGGCTGAAAGAAGACCTTGATCACCCCGATGCCGTCCAGCGACTGCGACTCGATGTGCTCGATGTCGTTCACACCCGCGGAGTAGGACCGCTCGAGCGTCGTAACGATGCGCTGCTCCATCTCCTCGGGCGACATCCCCTGGTACTGCCAGATCACGGTCACGACCGGGATCGGGATGGTGGGAAAGATGTCCACCGGCGTCGTCAGGATCGCCAGCGCGCCGCCGATGAGCACGAGGATCGCGACGGAGATGAACGTGTAGGGACGCCGCAGCGCGACGCGAACGAGCCACATCATGGCCGCGGCCTCACAGATCCCGCCCGAGCAGCGCCTCGAGCGACGCCCGAGCGATTTGATAGGTGAACTGCGCGCTCACGAGATCGAGCTCGGACTGCACGAGCGCGGTCTGGGACGCGAGCACGTCGAGAATCGTAGCAATGCCCGCGCGATAGCGCGTCTGAATGACGCGCAGGTCCTCGCGGGCGAGCTGCACCGACTCGCGAGTGAGCCCGATGTCCTGCTCGGCGACGTGCAGGTTGCCCAGCAGCCGCTGCGCTTCCGCGCGGATGAATCGCCTGGTATCTGCCGACGCCACACGAGCGACGTCGGCGACCGCCTCGGCATGCGTGACCGACGCTTCGCGCACGAAGCCGTTGAAGAGCGGGAATGACGTCGTGATCGCGAACACCCACCCCGCGCGGGTAGCCGCGGACGCGTTCACCGCGTTCGCCCAGTTGTATCCGGCCCCCGCGGAGATGGTCGGGACGTACTGGCTCCTGGAAGACCGCACGAGCGCGGCGCCCGCGACCGCTTGCGCGTCGGCAGCGACCACGAGCGGCGCGACGGCGGGGGCGAGCGCGCGCAGGGCCGAGTCGCTGAGCGCCAGCGGGGTCGGGTTGAGCGACGCGAGCGGCTCGACATCGACCGGTCCATCGGCGCCGACCAGCCGGCCGAGTCCGGCACCGGCCATGGCGAGCGTGTCCTCGGCGGCCAGCCATTGCCGCCGCGACGCCGCCACGGCGAGCCGCGCACGCAGCACGTCCGAGCGCGTGGCGGTCCCGGTTGCCGCGCGGTCCGTGGCGTAGGTGAACCCTAACTCCGCTGCGGCGACAAACTCCTGCGCGACTTGTACCAGCTCACGCGCCCGGATCACGGCGAAATACCCCTGCTTCGCCATGAGAATCGTGGAGTAGCGCTCGAACACCCACCCGGCGTCGGCGGCGCGGGTCTCGGCATCGGCCACGCTGCGCTGGGCAGCGCGCCGGCCGCCGGTGAACAGATCGAGTGACGCGGCAACCCCAGCGCCGTAGGTGTTGGTCGGGCTCGTGGACGAAAGCGACGCGGGCGATGATGGATCGTTCCAACCGGCGCTCGAGCTCAGCGAGAGGCTGGGCAGGTACGCGCCGAGTGCCACGCGGCGTGCCGCGGATGCGTCGCGCACGGCGCCATGCGCGCTCGCGATCGCAGGGCTATACGCGAGCGTTCGCGCAACGACGGTCTGGAGCGAGAGCCGCGGGCCAAGCGCGGACGTATCCTCCTGCATCGAAGCAAGGACAAGAGCCAGAAGGAGCATCACTCGCTCTCTTGGGCGTCGGCCTCGCGCACCGTGGTCGCGACAAGGAGGCCCAGACGGGCCCCCTCGCCGAGCGACTGATGCGCTTTCAACGGAGCCTCAAAGCCCCTGCGCGACTTTGGCCGGCGCGACGGGAAACTTCGCGAGAATCGCGCTGACGGTCGTCTGCAGCTCCTGCGTGTACTGCTGCTGGTTGTCCGAAACGTTGGCGACGCCCTGGCCGCGCCACAGCAGGTCTTTGGTCCTCGGATCGAACACGTCGACGACTATGGTGCCTTGCGTGTACTGCGTCACCATCGGGTCAAATGCCGCACCAAAGCGCGGTTGATAGAATCCCCAGCCGCGCCACCGATGTGGGCGGAACGGATAGCCGTAGTCCCACGTCGTGATGTCGAGCTTCTGGTCCGTGCTCGCGTAGTAGGCGACGCAGAAATCCGGTGTGCTGTCGTTCACGGCATAGCCGAGCTTCTCGAATCCCTGCTGCAGATCAGAACGCAGCGCGCGGTTCGAGATCGAGTTGACGAGCATCGGGTCGCTGTTGGATTGCGCGTTCGCGATCTTCGGCTTCGGCGTTTGCTCGACTCGGAACGTGCGCAGCCCCGTCAGGCTCGCGTCCGGGCTCAGTGCCGTGCGCACCTGGACCCCCGACGCGCAGGCTGCCAGAGCGACCACGGCGGCTGTGGGAACGAGTAGTGCGATTCGCATGACATTCTCCTCTAGTGTGTGTTCTGAAACAGTGGAGTCTTCTGCTGCCAGGGCCGTGTACTAGCACCGGGCGTGCCAGTCGAGTCGCGGCGTCGCCCAGTCGCGCAAGTGAAAGCGCTGCCGAGCGTTCAGCCGCCCGGCAGCGATGAGGTGGGACTAGATCGGAATCGGAGAGTGTGGAAGGCTGTTCAGAAGTGCGGAGGAGTCCGCAGGCCTACGACAGCCCGAACCGCTGCATGCGCGTATACAGCTTCGTCCGCGTGAGGCCAAGGAGCCTGGCGGCCTTCGCCTTGTTCTGCCCGGCGTGCCGCAACGCCCGCTCGACGAGCTCGCGCTCCGTCGTCTCGAGATCGAGACTCTCGCGCGGCGGCGCTGACTCGCGCGGCGATTCAGGCGGCGCGGGCAAATGCTCGGGCGTGATCATTCGACCGTCGGACAGAATGAGTGCCCGCTCCACGGCGTTGCGCAGCTCACGCACGTTGCCCGGCCAGGAGTGAGCCAACAGCCGCTCGTGCGCCTCGCGGGTGATGCCGGCTGCGGGCCGGCCCAACACCGCCGGGCCCAGCGCCGTGATGAAGTGTTCGACCAACGCCGGGATGTCTTCCGGCCGCTCGCGTAGCGGTGGCAGAGCGATGGCGAAGACGTGGAGCCGGTAGTAGAGGTCCTCGCGGAATTCGCCGCTGGTGAGTGCGGCGTGCAGATCGCGATTGGTCGCGGCGATCACGCGCACGTTGGCCTTCTGCACGCGGGTGCCGCCGAGCCGCTGGAACTCCCGTTCCTGCAGCACCCGGAGGAACTTTGCCTGCACCGCGGGGGTCATTTCCCCGACTTCATCGAGGAAGAGGGTACCGCCGGCGGCCTGCTCGAGCCGCCCGGGGCGCGCCACGACCGCGCCGGTGAAGGCCCCCTTCTCATAGCCGAACAGCTCCGACTCGAGCAGCGCCTCGGGGAGCGCGGCGCAGTTGAGCGCCACGAACGGTCCGCCCGCGTGCCGCGAGCTCTCGTGAATCAGGTGCGCAATCACTTCTTTCCCGGTTCCCGACTCGCCGGTGAGAAGGACCGTGGCCTCGGTGCCGGCGACCTTGGCGGCGTAGGCCAACGCCTGCCGCCACAGTCGCGACGACCCGACGACTCCGTCTTGATTCGGCGCCGCCCGCAGTCTCCGGTCCTGGGCGATGCCGTCCCGGATCGCATTCAGAAGATCCTGATCGTCAAACGGCTTCGTCAGAAACTCCAGCGCGCCGGCCTTGATCGCTTTCACCGAGGTCGGGATGTCGCCGTGGCCCGAAAGAAAGATGATCGGGATCTGGAGATCGTCTTTGGCAAGCTCCCGTTGCAGATCGAGTCCACTCAGGCCGGGGAGGTGCAGATCCAAGACCAGGCAGCTCGGCATCTCGGCCCGCGGCGTGGCCAGGAACTCCTGCGCCGATCCAAATGTCCGCACGGGGAGGCCCGCCGAGCGAATCAGGCTCTCCACAGCTTCACGGACGGATTCATCGTCGTCGACGACGTACACGGGCGTATCGATCTTCTTCATTCGAGGCCCCCTTCTCGTCGGGTCGTTACGACTTCAGCGCCGCATCCACCGCGTCCAGAAGTGCGTCCTCACTGAACGGCTTGATCAAGTACGCGACCGCGCCGTCTCGCAGTGCGCGCGCGCGCGTTCCCTCGTCGGATCCATGTGCCGTGATGAAAATGATCGGAATGTCACGCTCGCTGGCCGCCAGGTGACGTTGCAGGTCGAGGCCACTCATTCCCGGCATTCGAACATCGAGTATGAGGCAGTCGGTGTTCTCCAGCTGCTCCGAACGCGAGAAGTCTTCGGCGGACGCGAATGTCTGCACGCCCAACCCGATCGAGCGGATCAGGCCGCGCAGCGATTCGCGAACCGACTCATCATCATCGACAATCGAAACCAGAGGGGTTGAGGTCACGGACGAAAACTGGGAGGAACCAGCTCGCTGATCTACTATACCTTCGTATAGAGACCCAGCCGCTCGGACATCCGGACCAGGTCCGCCAACGAGCGGGCCTGCATCTTTTTCATCACCTGGCCGCGATGCACTTTGACGGTGATCTCGCTGGTCCCCAGCTGGCCCGCGACCTGTTTGTTGAGCAGCCCGGAAACCACGCGCCCCATCACTTCCCGCTCGCGCGGCGTGAGAGACTGATACCGGCCCTGTAGCTCGCTCAAGCCCGCGTGCTCGCGGCGTGCGATCCGGTCGCGCTCGATGGCTTCGTGGATCGCCGTCAAGAGATCGTCGTCGCCAAATGGTTTGGTCAGAAACTCGACCGCCCCAGCCTTCATCGCCCGCACCGATGTCGGAACATCACCATGGCCGGTGATGAAGATGATCGGAATCTCGAGATTGACCTCGGCCATGCGCCGCTGGAGATCGAGGCCCGAGAGGCCCGGCAGCTGCACATCCAACACGAGGCAGCTCGGCCCATCCGCTCGCGGGCCCGCCAGGAACTCCTGCGCGGTCGCATAGGTCGCGACGCCTAACCCCGCCGAGCGCACCAGACTTCCGAGTGCCTCGCGCACGGACTCATCGTCGTCTACTACGAAGACCGTTGCGGCTGGCTTCGGCATCGCGCTCCTACGGGTGCTGGGGCACGGTGAACTGAAAAGTCGCGCCCGGCCCATTGCCCGGGACAGCCGACAGCCGCCCGCCATGATTCTCGACGATGGCACGGCTGATCGAGAGTCCCATGCCCATGCCGCCGCTCTTGGTGGAGTAGAAGGCCTTGAAGATGTGCTCGCCGCTCTTTGGGTCCAGGCCTACCCCCGAGTCTTGCACGGTCACGCGTTCCTGATCGCCCTCGACGCGCTGCGTGCTGATCGTCAACACTCGCGGCCGGTCCCCCACCGTGCTCATCGCTTCGATGCCGTTCATCACGAGATTCAGCACCACCTGCTGCAGCTGCACGCGGTCGCCGAGCACGGGCGGGAGATCACCGGCGAGCTCCCACCGCACGAGCACCGCGTTCCGGCGCACCTCAGCGTCAGTCAGAGCCAGCACCTCCCGCACGGCATCGTTCACGTCCATCGGTTGCTTGTTGGTCTCGGCCTTCCTGGCCAGGGCCCGAATCCGCCCGATGACATCACTGGCCCGATTTCCGTCCCGGATGATTCGGCGAGCGGCTTCGCGGGCTTCCTCGAGGTTGGGCGCATCGCCGGCCAGCCACCGCAGACAGGCGCCGGCATTGGTCACGATTCCCGCCAGCGGTTGGTTCACTTCATGCGCGATGGAAGTCGTCAACTCTCCCATGGTCATGATGCGACTGACGTGCGCGAGATCCGCCTGCGCCGCGCGCAGGGCCTCAGCGGCGATGCGCGTTCTGGCTATCAGGCGCGTGACGAGGAAGGCGACGGCAACGAACGTGATCAGCGCGACCACGTCGGTCGTCCCACCGAGGATCTGAAAGGTCCAGTATTCCGAGGGAAACAGGTAAGTCAGGCCCAGAATCGCGAGGATGAGGACCAGCAGCGCCGGCGCGATGCGTCCCCAGAGCGACGTCAAGACGACCGCGGACAAGTAGAGGAGGGCGGCGGCTCCATGCTGAACATGGAGAAGTCTGCCGAGCAGGGTCAACAACGCGAGCGCAATGCCGCCCCAGACGAATGGCGCTACGGATCCCTTGCTCCACTCGCGCAGCCACCGAAGCTCTCTCACACGGGAGATTCTACGTCAGCCCGTCGTGAGCGGAAGGGAATCGAACGGAACTGCGTGGAAACAGACAGTCGGATGCGTGGTGCAAGCGAGGTCTCGCCTGGCACAGCATGTGCAAGACTGCGCGATCATGACTCAGCGAGTCTCCCTCAACGTCATCGCCGCGATACTGACCGTGGGCGCCCTGTACGTGGCGCGCGCGTTCTTCATTCCGCTCGCCCTGGCGCTCGCGCTCCATGCGCTGCTGCGTCCTCTCGTTCGCGGACTCGAGCGGGTACGCATCCCCACGCCGCTCGGCGCTGCGATCATCGTGCTCGGCGCGGTGGCGGCTGGGGTCACGGCCGCGTGGTCTCTCTCCGGACCAGTCGCCGCATGGGTCGAGAAGGCTCCCGCGAGCTTCGCCAACGCGCGGGCGAAGTTGAGCGACATCGTGCGCCCCCTCGACCGCCTGACTGACGCGGCGGTGGGCGCAACGGATCCGCCTCAGACTCCACCCGGACCACCGCTGCTCGCTCGATTCCTCGGCGGAGCGAGCGCGCTTCTCCTCGGTCTGGCCGAGGTGATCGTGCTCCTCTACCTCATGCTGGCCGGAGGCCTCACGCGCGCCGGAAGCGAGCTCCTGCCCGATACGGAATCGATCGTCACGCGCTACCTGGCGTTGTCGGCCGCCATCAATGCTTGCGAGGGAATCGTCGTAGGCATCGTCATGTGGGCGATCGGCATGCCCGACCCCCTGGTGTGGGGGTTGCTGACGTTCGCCTTGGAGTTCATTCCGTACCTCGGCGCCACGGCAATGGTGGGTCTCCTCACAATCACCGGCCTCACCACGTTTCCGGGCATCGGCCACGCGCTGCTCGCACCTCTCGGCTACCTCGCCATCACGATGCTGCAGAACAACGTGCTGTCGCCCTTTGTCTATGCCGGCCGGCTGAAGCTCAAGCCGCTCGCGGTAATGGTGTGCGTGTTGTTTTGGTGGTTCATCTGGGGCGTGCCAGGCGTGTTCCTGGCGATCCCGATCGCCGCCACACTCAAAGCGCTCGGCGACCAAGTGCCCCGTTTTGCGCCGCTGGGCGAGTTGCTCGGCGCATAGGCGTTCGATCGTGACCATCACCCTTTGCAAGAGATCCCTATGAGAGGCTCACACATCGCAGCAGTCATGATCGCCGTGGCACTGTCAGGCGTCGCGCTCGCGGCGACCAGCAACGTCGACGGCCCCCAAACCCGCGCCGTACCATCAGCGCTCGTCGTGTCCGAAGGTCTGGCGGAAGACATTCAGGCAGATCTGGAAACGCGTAACTGGACCATGGCCCGCACGAAAGGTGCCGAGCTCCAAACGAACCGGTCGGCGCTGCGAGCGGTGCTACAGGCGCGGGAAATTGCCGGCTACGACGTGGCACTCGACTCCCTGATCTCGCAGCTCTCGCTTCATGATCGGCCGGCGTCGCTGCAAGCGGCGAATCGACTGAGCCGCGCGATTGTCGGCATCATGGCGAATTACGACGTAACGGTTCCGGTTCAAGTCGGTTATCTGGATGTGGCGGGCCGGGACGTGATCTACGCCGCGGAGGCGGGACGGTGGCAGGACGCATCCGCCGCCGCCGCGGAGCTGCGCGCGAATTATGCCGGCGTGGGCACGCATGTCGCCGGCAAAGACTCCACCCTCGACCGGCGTGTCCGGCAGCGGCTCAGTGGGTTGGATCAGGCGGTGGCAGCGAAAAGCGCGGTGCGTGTCCGCGCGATCGCCACCGCCTTGCTCGACGACGTGGATCTCGTCGAGCGGACCTACTGACCAATCCTCGCACATGAATACGCGACGCTGGTCGGCGCTGGCGGTCATGCTGTGTGCAGTCTTCCTCGCCTCCGTCGACTTCAACATCGTCACGATCGCGATCCCGTCGATTCAGCGCGGGCTGGGGACGAACTTCAGCGAGGTCCAGCTGATCGTCGCGGGCTATGCGCTGTCGTTCGCCGTCCTGCTGATCACGGGCGGACGTCTCGGCGATCTGTACGGTCGCCGGCGGATGTACGCGATCGGGATGACGGGCTTCACCATCGCCTCCGCGCTGTGTGGCTTCGCCCAATCGCCGACGGCGCTCGTCGCATCACGCGTGCTACAGGGAGCGTTCGCGGCCGTCATGGTGCCGCAGGCACTGTCGTTCATCCAGGTGACCTTCACCGCGCGCGAGCAGAGTCGCGCCTACGCGATGTACGGCATGACCATCGGATTCGGCATGATCGCCGGCCAGCTGCTCGGCGGCCTGCTGGTGAGCGCCAACCTGTTCGGTCTCGACTGGCGGCCGGTGTTTCTCGTCAATCTGCCGTTTGGTGCGATCGCTCTGACGCTGGCGTGGTTGCTGGTGCCGGAATCGCGCGCGCCGGCGGGTCTCAAGCTCGATCTGGTCGGGGTTGTGCTCGTGTCGACAGCCCTCGCGCTGCTCCTCTACCCGCTCATCCGCGGCGCGGCTGCGGGCTGGCCGGCCTGGACCTGGGCTTCGCTCGCGAGCGCAGCCGTGCTGCTCGTGGTCTTCGCGCGCTACGAGCGCCGCAAGACCGACCGGGATGGCTCCCCCCTGGTCGTGCTATCGCTGTTTCGGCATCGATCGTTCGTGGTGGGGCTGGGGGTCGGCCTGAGCTTCTTCACGGTGCTCGCGCCCTTCCTGGTTTTGCTGGCCGAGTATCTCCAAAGCGGGCTCGACTTGAGCCCGCGCGCCGCCGGCCTGCGCTTTCTCCCGTTCGCGCTCGGCTTCCTGACGGCCTCGCTTGCATCAGCCCGACTCGCGCCGCGCCTCGGGCGCAAGATCCTGCAGCTCGGCGCGGGCCTCATGGTCACCGGGCTCGCGACGTTGATTGTGGTCGTCCACAGCCCGACACTCGATTCGTCGGGCGTAGCGTACATCGCGCCGCTCTTGATCTATGGCCTAGGCCAGGGCAGCCTGCAGGCACCGCTCGTCAACTTCATTCTGGCCGACGTCCCACCGCACGACGCGGGCTCTGCGTCCGGTGTGGTCACGATGCTGCAGCAGTTCTCCTTCGCGCTGGGAGTGGCAGTAATTGGCAGCGTGTTCGCCGTGGCGCTCGGCCCGCATCCCGGTTCGAGCGGATACGGGCGAGCGCTGGATCATGCATTGTTGTGGAATATTGCCCTGCTGACGGTCACCTTCGTCGCCGCCTTCGCGCTTCCGCGGCGACCGGCGGCGCGTGCCCTAAGCGACGCCGGCTAACCGCTCCATCGTTCGAACAACGACCGAAAAGTCCTCATCACTGTGCGCGACGAGCTGCCGGCCATGCTCGGCGGCGGCGACCTGCACGGCCGCGGCGGTCGCGGGCATCGGCACCGACAGCTCCATGGCCGTCTCCGCGATCAACCCGAAATCCTTGAACATCAGGCGTAACGGGAACGCGGCTGGGTACTCGTCCTTGCGCACGTTTTCCAGCTTGGATCTCTGACTCGGCGATATCACCGCGGTTTCACCCAGTACCTCGACGAGCCGCTGGCGCGATAGCCCCCCTTTCTCCCCGAGCGCGAAGGCCTCCGCCAGCGCCTGCACG
>Ga0137409_10008185_pt1 | contig 10690 bp, 8 predicted proteins | sample CZODoug1_16funga_FD_122059 | JGI IMG/M metagenome (GOLD analysis project Ga0137409, IMG submission 122059) | Vadose zone soil fungal communities from Angelo Coast Range Reserve, California, USA - CZODoug1_16fungal (Hybrid Assembly) | ecosystem: Environmental > Terrestrial > Soil > Vadose zone... | reverse complement strand
CCGGCTCCGAGTTGCCGGCACAACCTGCGGAACGGCCGGTCGGTGACGCCCGCCATGGGAGCCGCGAAAATGCGATTCGGCAAAGTAAATGCGCCCACGCGCGGGCCTGCGTGCATTTGGGAGGACAAGTGGGAACGATCGGGGAGGGCGCGGATTGTAGCCCTCGCGCAATCGTGAAACGCGCTCGTTACGGAAAAATTTTGGTGTTGTGCGCTTGCAAGCGCGCGCTCCATTTCAACGCATCGCTCGCGTTACCGGTGTGTTATCAGCGCACACCGAACATCAGCAACTCCGCCAGCTCGTTGCGCAAGCCGGGAACGAGGTCGAGCGCGGTAAGGCCCAACGCGCGAGCGAACGCGACCGGCGCAAAGCGCGTGGCGAATACCTGCGGCAACCAGTGAGTGACCGCTGCAATCGCGGCGCGATCGATGCGCCGCCTGCGCGCGTAGTCGGCGAGGGTGGCCGGTACGTCATCCGAATGCGTTACCAGACAGTCGATCAGCGACGCGCAATCGCGCAGGCCGAGGTTGAACCCTTGCCCCGCGACCGGATGCAGGGTTTGTGAGGCGTTACCGCTCGCAACGCATCGGTGCGCTTGCACTTCAGCGCGGATTCGTTCATGCAGGCGATAGGAATTGAGAGTCCCGATCGACTCGACCTTGCCGATGCGGCGGCCGATTGCGTTCTGCAGGTCGCCCAGCAACGTGTCGGCGGGCGCACTGCGCCTGGTTTCCGCGACGTCGGGTGGCATGCACCAGACGAGCGAGCGCAGGCCACCACCTCCCGGCCGCGGCAGCAGCGCGAGCGGTCCATCACGCGTAAAACGCTCGAATGCGCTGCCTGGTGCAGGACCACTTACGGTGACGTCGCCAACCAGCGCGACTGGTACGCGGTGATCGTCCGCTCGCTCTCCGGCCGCAGCGTGCGCCGACCATCCCTCGGCGTTGATCGCCATCGCCGCCTCGATCGGTGCACCATCGCTGCAGACGATGCGTACCGCATCGGGCATCTGTTGCACGTCGACCACCCGTCTCGGGCGATGCTGGGTGATGCGCGCCGTTCGGGCGACCGCGCGTTCGAGCGATGCGAGCAAGTCGCCATAGAAGACGGTTGCGCCAAGTTCCTGGCCGTTGAAGTCTTGCGCGCCGATGTGCGTGGCGCCGAATTCGCCGGCGGAACTGACGTAAACATCGGTAATGGGTGCGCGCGGCGGCAGGTCAACGAGCAAAGGCCGCACGATCTGCCAGGAACCGCGTCCAAGCGCCAGCAGACGTCGATCGGAGTGGCCGTTGCCGATCGGCTGCGCATCGAACACCATGCTTTCGCGGCCGCTCGCCGCCAACATCAGCGCGCACGACAGTCCCGTGGGTCCGCCACCGAGGAGCGCGATCGGCCCGTGCCTCACGGTTCAGCCACGCATCAACGCTTCGATGTCATCTACCGCGGTCGGCGCCGCAGCGGTGAGCACCGCGCTGCCGTCTTGTGTGACCAGTACATCGTCCTCGATACGCACGCCGATGTTCTGGAAATGCTCGGGCACGTTCGCGGCAGGCCGCAGATAAAGGCCAGGCTCGACCGTGAGCATCATGCCTGGCGCCAGGTTTCGCCAGGGGCGTGCGCTGCCGTTCGCGGACACCTCGCCGGGTGCGCGATAGTCACCGACGTCGTGCACATCCAGCCCGAGCCAATGTCCGGTTCGATGCATGTAGAACTGGCGGTAGGAGCCCGACTCGAGCGCCGCATCCAGTGAGCCTTCGAGCAGCCCGAGGTCGAGCAGGCCCTGGGCGAGCACGCGAACCGCGGCATCGTGGGGCGCGTTGAAGTCGTTGCCGGGGCGCACCTGCGCGAACGCGGCATGCTGCGCGGCGAGGACCACTTCATACACTTCCCGCTGCGCGGCGCTGAAACGACCGCCGACCGGAAACGTTCGGGTTACGTCCGACGCATACCCATCCAGTTCGCAGCCCGCGTCGATCAGACACAACTCGTCGGCCTGCAGTTGCGCATCGGCAGCGCGATAGTGCAGCACGCAGCTGTTTTTTCCGGCGGCGACGATCGCGTTGTACGCGGGTGCCTGCGCGCCGCGGCTGCGGAACTCGTGCAGCAACTCGGCCTCGAGGTGATATTCGCGCAGTCCGGGGCGGCAGGTGCGCATTGCGCGAACGTGCGCGGCAGCCGAAATCTCGCCTGCTCGGCGCATGGTGGCGATCTCGAGCGCATCCTTGATCAATCGCATCTCGTCGACGATCGCATGCAGGTCGATCGCCTGCGCCGGCGCACGCTGCCCGGTACGCGCCGCTGCGCGCACCGCGCCGAGCCAACGCTGCACCTGTCCGTCCAGCGCCGCATCCGAACCCAGTGGATAGAACAACGCCGGAGCATCGGCGATCAGCTTCGGCATTTCTTCATCGAGTTGCGCGATGGGAAACGCCGCGTCGAAGCCGAACCGGTCGCGCGCTGCTGCGGGACCGTGACGATGGCCTTCCCAGATCTCCCGTTCTTCATTCCGCTCGCGACAGAACAGCACCGAACGGCGGTCGCTACCGTGCGCGATCAACACGATCACGCTGTCGGGTTCCTCGAAACCGCTCAGGTAGAAAAAGTGACTGTCGAAGCGGAACGGGTACTCGCTGTCGCGATTGCGCAACCGTTCGGGCGCCGTCGGCTGTACCGCCACGCCACCGCCGCGCGCGGTCATCGCGTCGAGCACCCGCTCGCGCCGCAGGCGGAAAGTCTCGATCTTGGTTGCGCAATTCATTGTCTGCCGTATTGCCTGTGCCGGTTCGATGCGACCAATCTTACTGAGCGCTCGACGGCAAGGGGCGCTCCCGCAGTTCGCTATCGAGCACATCGAGGTCGGCGGGGGTGCCGATGTTGAACCAGCGGCCGGAGTGCTTTTCGCCGGTCACCCGGCCGCCATCGGCGAAGGCATAGAGCCAGGGAAAAAGCTTCTTCTTTCCGCGCGCTTCACTGGCAAACAGGCGCGGTGCCAGCACGGCGATGTTGGCGTACGTGAACCAGGGCAGCGCTCGTGTGATACGACCGTGCGCCAGGCCCATGTCGCCGCCGGGATGAAAAGGTGGATTGTCGACCAGCACCAGATGCGCATCGGCTGCACCAAGCGAGATCGCCTGCGCGTGCGCCTGCAGATGGCGGTAGTCAAAATCGGTGATGATGTCGCCGCTCACTGCCACGAACGGCGCGCTGCCGAGCAAAGGAAGAGCGTTGACGATGCCGCCGAGTGTTTCCAGCGCATCTTCCGCGCTCGACCCCTCGCGCGCGTACTGGATGCGGACACCGTAGTGCAGTCCGTCGCCGAGCACCGGTTCGAAGGATTCGGCCAGGTGCGCAAGATTGATGATGAGGTCGTGGATGCCGGCACGCGCCAACGCTTCGATCTGCCATTCGATCAGCCGCTTGCCGCCGGCGCTGAGCAGGGGCTTGGCGATCTGGTCTGATAACGGTCGCATGCGCTCGCCGCGACCTGCTGCGAAAATCAGCGCTTTCATCGGTTCAGAACGTGTAGCCGACGCGCGTCGCAACGCCTTCGAGCTGGTCGAAAAGGCGTGCGAGCGGCAACAGCTTGGGGTAGCGTTGGGTCACGCCGCGCACGTACTTCACGAAGCGCGGCGTGTCGGCGAGGTACTGCGGTTTGCCGTCTCGATAGTTGATGCGGGCGAAAATGCCGAGCACCTTCAGGTGACGCTGCAAGCCCATCCATTCGAACGCGCGATAGAACTCGCCGAAGTCGGGATCGACCGGCAGCGCGGCGGCGCGCGCGGCCTGCCAATACCGCACGGTCCAGTCGAGTACGCGTTCTTCATCCCAGCTTACGAATGCGTCGCGCATCAGCGATGCGACGTCGTAGGTGATGGGGCCGAACACCGCATCCTGGAAATCGAGGATCCCGGGATTGGGAGCGCTGAGCATCAGGTTGCGCGGCATGTAGTCGCGATGTACGTACACGGCGGGTTGCGTGAGACAGGCATCGAGGATGAGGCGCGTCTGGTCCTCGAGCGTCTGCCGCGCCGCGGCCTTGAGCGAATGCTGCAAGTGGCGCTCGACGTACCAGTCGGGGAAGAGCTGGACTTCGCGTCGCAACAGTGCTTCATCGTAAGGCGGCAATACTCCGGGCCGGCTTGCGAGTTGCCACTTCACCAAAGCGTCGATGGCGTCGGCAAAAAGCGTGTCGGCGTTTTCCGGCCGGAGCGCGGAAAGGTACGTAACCGACCCAAGATCGGTCAGGAGCAGGAATCCCTGTTCGACATCACGCGCCACGATCGCCGGTGCATTGAGCCCTGCTTGTGCGAGCAATTCCGCCACGTGGATGAACGGCCGGGTGTCTTCTTGCTGCGGGGGCGCATCCATCACGATCAGGGTTTTGCCGCTGTGCCCCGGCGCATCGACGCGGAAGTACCGCCGGAAGCTGGCGTCCGCCGAAGCGGGACGCAGCGACGCCACGTCGATGGACCAGGCGTCGGGTTGCGCGTGCAGCCACGCCGAAAGCGCCTGGACACGCAGGTCGACGCCGCTATTGACGGAGGTTTCGGTCAGGCGCACTTGCGACGTTTTCCGCGTCTGCTGATGAAGAAACGATGCAACGCACGGATTTCAGAGGGGCCGTCCCTATAATGCCACGCGGTCTTGCAGCAATCGTGCAAGCCGTTGCCCATCGACCTGACATACGCCATTGCGAGCCTTGCCGATCCGCCCGTTGCCTGGCTGGCCTCGTTGGCCCCGATCGCTCGCTCGTATTTCGATGCGGCTTGCTGCCGCGGCCAGCGCGTTGCCTTGCGGCCTGGCGTTCGCTCAAGCCGAGCCTGAGCAGGCGCTGCGTCCGGCTCTGCGCCTCGAGCGCTCCCTTGGTGGCGGTCGCCCTTCGACAAAGATCGAAACCCCCGGATACATCCGCGCCGACCACATCGGCGGCGAGATGCAGGAGACCGTGCGCCTCGATGGCAAGGCCGAACTGCGGCGCGAGGGCACTGTGGTGCGGGGCGATCACATCGAGTACACGGTGGCGACCGACGAAGCGCGCATCGAAGGCAATGCGCGCCTGTTTCGCGACGGCACCACGTTCACCGGCCCGTCGCTGCAGCTGAAGGTCGATGCATTGACCGGCACGATGCCGGACGCGACTTTCACCTACGCACCGCGCCAGGGTCGCGGTACGTCGAGCTTCATAGAATTCCTCGGGCGGGAGCGGCTGCGTGCGAAGGACGCGACCTATACGAGCTGTGGTCCCGGCGACAATGGCTGGTGGGTGAAGGCCAATGAAATGGAGATCGACCGCGGCGAGGAACTCGCAATCGCGCGCGGTGCACGTATCTACTTCGAGGGCGTGCCGATCTTCGCTTCGCCCTATTTCCAGTTCCCCCTCGGCGAGCGTCGGCGCAGCGGCATCCTGACGCCGAGTTTTGCAATCAATTCGACCCTCGGTTACGAGGTCACGGTTCCGTTCTACTGGGACATCGCGCCGAACCGTGACTTCACGATCGCGCCGCGGGTGATGAGCCGGCGCGGTGTGCTGCTGCAAAACGAGTTTCGTTTCCTCGAGCCGACCTTCCGCGGCCGGGTTGGCTACGACATCATTCCCAATGACAAGCCGACCGGCGAACGGCGCGACAGCATCTCGATCCAGAACGAATACGCCAACTCGGCAGGTGTGTCCGCCGGTCTGAACTACAACCGCGTCTCCGACGACCGGTTTTTTGTCGACTTCGGCCGCACCATCGTCAGCGCGGCGCAGGCGGTTCTGCCGCAAGAGGCGTACGTCGCCTACAACAAGCCGTTTTTCACCAGTGCGCTGCGCGTCTCGCGCAACCAGACGCTGCAGGATCCGCTTGCGCCCATCGTCAAGCCCTACGAGCGGGTGCCGCAGCTCACGCTTGGCTCGTCGCGCTATGACTGGTACGGGTTCGACCCCGCGGTGACCGTCGAAGGCACGCGCTTCAGCCATCCGACGCTCGAAGAAGGCTCGCGCCTCATCATCAATCCGAGCGTTTCATATCCGCTGCTGGCGCCGGGATGGTTCATCATCCCCAAAGCGCAGTTGCATTTCACGAGTTATGAGCTCGACCCCGCGCTGCATCCCGCCGACTCACGACCCACGCGCAGCCTGCCCATGCTCTCGCTCGACAGCGGCTTGGTCTTCGAGCGCGAAGGGCGTCTTCTGCTTGGCGAACCCAGCGTGCAGACGCTCGAGCCGCGGCTCTATTACGCGTACGTGCCGTTCCGCGATCAGTCCGGGCTGCCGAATTTCGACAGCGTTCTGGCGGACTTCAACTTTGCGCAGCTTTTCACTGAGAACATCTACTCAGGGAGCGATCGAATCGGCGAAGCCAACCAGCTCACGGCGGCGCTGGTCGGGCGCGTGTTCGATCCGGTCAATGGCGGCGAGCGCCTGCGTATCGCCGTCGGACAGCGCTTCTACTTTGGCAGCCAGCGGGTGACGCTCCTGCCCACCGACACGCCGCGCACCGATAGAGAGTCGGACCTTCTGTTTGCGTTTTCCGGCGCGATCACGCGCCACCTGATTACCGACATCGAGGTCGAACACTCGACGCAACAACAACAGATCGTGCGTTCGGCGCTCGGCGTGCGGTGGCAGCCCGCGCCGGCGTCGGTACTGAGCCTCTCCTATCGCTACAAGATCGACGATATCGAACAGATCGACGCTTCCGCCCAGTGGCCGTTGACAAGGCGGCTCTACGGCGTCGGCCGCGCCAACTACTCATTTCGCGACAAGAACTGGATCGAAGTCCTGGCCGGTCTCGAGTACAAGGCGGATTGCTGGGTGGTGCGGTTCGCAGCGCAGCGTTTCGCCACGGCGACCCAGACGGCGACCACCACGCTGTTCGTGCAGCTCGAACTCAACGGGCTCGCGAGCGTGGGCACGAGTCCGGTCGAGCAACTGCGGCGTAGTATCCCGGGCTACCAGGTGATCAACCCGCCCCCGCGCGAGCCGGGGCGCTACGACTATTACGAGTAAAAGCATGACAGGGAAGACGTCTTGTGCGCGCCTCGTGCGCGCTTTGTGTTTGTTGGCGGCCGTAGGCACCGCGAGCGGTGTTTTCGCACAGGCAACGGAGGCGCCTGTCCAGCCCGCCACGCCCGCACCTACAGCGACACCGCAGCCCGCCACGCCCGCGGCCGCGTCGCCGCCCGCCGCGGCGGCGCCGGATCCGGCGGCTGCGAAAACCCCGGCGGCTGCCCTGCTTGTGATCGATCGGATCGTCGCCGTGGTCAACGACGAGATCATCACCAGCAACGAACTGCAGTCGCGCATGAAGGTGGCCGAGCAGCAGCTGCAACGGCAGAACATCGCGTTGCCGGCGCGACCGGTGCTGACCAGGCAGGTGCTCGAACGCATGATCATCGATCGTGCGCAGTTACAGCTGGCGAAAGAAACCGGAGTTCGTGTCGACGATGCCACCGTCAACGCGGCGATTGTTCGCATTTCCGAGCAAAACGGCATGTCGCTGCCGCAGTTTCGCGAGCGCCTCGACAAGGAAGGGATCGTGTTTGCGCGCTTCCGCGAGGACGTGCGCGACGACATCGTGATGAGCCGCCTGCGTGATCGTGAGGTCGACAGCAAGATTCAGATCGGCGAAGGCGAGATCGACAACTTCCTCGCCGAGAAGGCAGGGGTTGCGGTCAACACGGTCGAATACAACATCGCGCAGATCCTCCTGCGGGTCCCCGAGAACGCGTCCTCGGACGCGATCGAGGCGGTGCGCAAGCGGGCCGAAGACCTGGCCGCGCAGGTTCGTGGCGGCGGCGATTTCGCAAAACTGGCGGCGAGTTTTTCGGCTTCCCCGGAGGCGCTTGCCGGTGGCGACCTTGGATGGCGCACCGCCGAGCGGTTGCCGAACCTGTTTCTCGACGCAGTCAAGGATCTGAAGGCGGGGGAACTCGCGCCGATCGTGCGCAGCCCCGGCGGCTTTCATATCCTGAAGCTGGTTGGCAGACGTTCCGCGATCGAGGGAAAACTCGCAACCGGTCCGGTGCAGCAGACGCGGGTGCGTCACATCCTGCTGCGGGTCTCGGAAGTGACACCCGAAGGCGACGTGCTGCGCCGCCTGAATGATCTGCGTGAACGCGTGGTGCGGGGCGGGCAGGACTTCGGCCAATTGGCGCGCCTGCATTCGGTCGATCCAAGCGCCACGCGCGGCGGTGACCTCGGCTGGATCTACCCGGGCGACACGGTGCCCGAGTTCGAGAAGGTGATGAACACGCTCAAGGTCGGCGAGGTAAGCGAAGCGATCCAGTCGCCGTTCGGGTGGCACCTGATCCAGGTACAGGACCGTCGCACCGAAGAATCGCCGATCGAGCGCAACCGCTTCGCGGCACGCCAGGCGCTACGCGATCGCAGGGCCGACGAGGCCTACCAGGAGTGGTTGCAACAGCTGCGCGATCGCACCTACGTCGAACTCAAGCTGGACGAAACCTGAGGCGCTGCCGCGTGCGAGCGCGACGCAATTTGGAACGCCGCTGATGCGCATCGCGATCACCACGGGTGAGCCTGCCGGCATCGGTCCGGAGATCTCGGTCGCTGCGATCGATGCGCTTGCGGACGACGTAGTGATCACGCTGATCGGCGACCGCGCGCTGCTGCAGAACAATGGAGCGCCCGCGGGCGTCGCGATTCAGGCGATCGCCCTGGGCGCGCCGGTCGTCCCGGGCCAGCTCGACCCCCGCAACGCGCCTTACGTGCTCGCGACTCTCGATCGCGCAATCGATGGCTGCATGCAAGGCGAGTTCGATGCCGTTGTCACCGCACCCGTACACAAGGGTGTGATCAACGAGGCGGGTGTCCCGTTTACCGGCCACACCGAGTACCTGGCCGATCGGACCGCAACGCCGCGCGTGGTGATGCTGCTCGCGGGGGCGGTTGCGTGGGGTCAGCTGCGCGTTGCGTTGGCTACCACGCACCTGCGCCTGGCCGATGTGCCGGCAGCGTTGACGCGCGACGGTATCGTCGAGGTGGTCGAAGTCCTGGTACGTGATCTGACGCGCAAGTTCGGCATCGAGGGGCCGCGTATTGCCGTGTGCGGGCTCAATCCGCATGCGGGTGAAGGCGGTCATCTCGGCCGCGAGGAGATCGACGTGATCGCACCGGCGCTTGACCTGCTGCGAGCGCGCGGCCTGTCGATCGAGGGGCCGTTTCCGGCCGACACGATTTTCGTTCCGTCGCTGGCGCAGCGTTTCGACGCGATTGTCGCGATGTATCACGACCAGGGCCTGGCGCCGCTGAAATTCGCCACCTTCGGCGGTGGCGTCAACGTCACATTGGGCTTGCCGTTCGTGCGCACGTCGGTTGACCACGGTACCGCGCTTGATCTGGCGGGGCGGAAAAAGGCCGACCCGAGCAGCATGCGCATGGCGCTCGCGCTGGCGGTGGATCTTGCGCGACGTGCACGCTCGCAGGCTGGATAACCGGCCGCGGCAATGCCGGAAGGCCATCGCGCGCGCAAGCGTTTTTCGCAGAACTTCCTGCACGATGCGCACTACCTCGAGCGCATTGTTGCCGCGATCGGCCCGCAGCGTGGCCAGCATATCGTCGAGATCGGGCCCGGGCTCGGGGCGCTGACCGAACGCCTGGTCGACGCCGCGGGACACATTCATTGCGTCGAAATAGATCGTGATCTCGCGGCGCGTTTGCGCGAGCGATTTACGCCCGCTCAATTGAGCCTGATCGAGGGCGATGCCTTGAAACTCGATTGGGCCACCCTGGTGTTGTCGGTGGGCGGAGGAGTGCGCATGGTCGGCAACCTGCCGTATCACATTTCGACTCCGCTGCTCTTTGCCCTGCTGCCCGTCGCGGCGCGGGTTGAAGATCAGCACTTCATGCTGCAGAAGGAGGTGGTCGAGCGGATGGTCGCGACGCCCGGAGGCAAGGACTACGGCCGCCTGTCGGTGACTCTGCAACTGCGCTATCGCATGGCCAGGCTTTTCGACGTTCCACCGGGTGCGTTCGTGCCAGCGCCGCAGGTGACGTCGAGCATCGTGCGAATGCAACCGCGTGCGCCGGAGGAGCTGCCGCAGATTGCTTTCGGCCCGATCGAACGAATTGTGGCGGCGGCATTCGGACAGCGGCGCAAGACCTTGCGCAACGCGCTCGCCGCCTTGCTCGACGAGGCTGGCATCCGCGCCGCCGGCGTGGATCCCGCAGCGCGTGCCGAAACGCTGCCGCCAGCGGCGTTCGTGTCGCTGGCGCAGGCCGCAACTTCACTGACAGGAACAAGCGGGCGGTAGGGCGGCCGCGGGAGCTTGACGCCGATCGCCCTCGTCCGGCTCGACGTTGCCGCGGGCAGGAACGTTCACGAAACGCTTGCGGTGGGAGCAACAAACTCCTGGCGCAGCTCGCGTTTGAGCACCTTGCCGATCGCGCTGCGTGGCAGCGCGGAGACGATTTCAACCGATGCGAGGCGTTGGGTCCTGCCGACACGCTCGTTGGTCCATGCGAGGAGACCGGCGGCGCTTTCGCTTGCGCCCGGTTTCATGACGACAAACGCAACCGGCGTTTCGCCCCAGCGCTGCGATGGCACGCCGACAACCGCCGCGTCAGCGACCGCCGGGTGGTTGCTCAGGACCGACTCCAGATCGCTCGGGTAGATGTTGAACCCACCCGAGATGATCATGTCCTTCTTGCGATCGAGCAGGACGACGAAGCCGTCCTCGTCGATCC
>Ga0137409_10007842_pt1 | contig 10690 bp, 8 predicted proteins | sample CZODoug1_16funga_FD_122059 | JGI IMG/M metagenome (GOLD analysis project Ga0137409, IMG submission 122059) | Vadose zone soil fungal communities from Angelo Coast Range Reserve, California, USA - CZODoug1_16fungal (Hybrid Assembly) | ecosystem: Environmental > Terrestrial > Soil > Vadose zone... | reverse complement strand
ATGTAGTAACGACTTTAGTCGTTACGGCCCCGTAACGACTAAAGTCGTTACTACATAGCTATCATCTTTCGGACGCCTCCCCTTCGTAGTGACGAATTTATTCGTCACTATAGCCCTCTCGGGATTTCGCCATGTTTTATACGTATCGCCATATGAGTTCGGAAGAGCGCGAAGAGATCGCAGCGCAACGACAGGCGCGTGGTTATCCAACGCATTCGCCCCCTCATCCGCTTCGCGGGTCAGGCCAATACTTGCTCACTGCCGCGAATTACGAGCATCGCCACATTATGGCGGACTTAGGACGGCGGACCGATTTCGAGTCTCGGTTGCTGGGGACGCTACAGAAGGCGGGGATCGAAACATACGCATGGGTTCGTGCTATCAAATCATTATCACGCGCTGGTTGGAGTCGAGAAATTGGATGCCGTTTCAGTCGCGATAAAAAATCTCCACGGGGCGACATCCCGCGAATGGAATCTTGCGGACGGTATGATCGGTAAGCGACGGACGTGGTATCACTTCAGCGATCGGAAAATCCGTAGCGATGAACATTTCTATCGGGCGATTAATTACATCCATTACAACCCAGTCAAACACAGCTATACAAAATCGGTCTACGATTGGCCCTGGTCTAGCGTGCATAATTATCTCTCGGCGCGCGGACGCGACTGGCTGCGTGAAACCTGGCAAAACTTCAACCCTGACTCTATGGGAAATGGATGGGATGACTATGTTCTTGATCAAGATGCGCCCATGCGTTCGTGACGAATAAATTCGTCACTACATAGCGGACGGTCACGGGCTACGTAGTGACGAATTTATTCGTCACTAGCCACGTAGTGGCGAATTATCACTACGTGACGGCGTTGTTTATGAACTCTTCTTTGCGCGATCCATGCGTTCGTGACGAATAAATTCGTCACGAACGCATGGACTGTTTTCAATCGAGGCCGGGGATAAGGTATGATGCGCTGGCTGATGAATATAGTTCTTTACAGGAGGTCGAGTTATGATGCGAGCATACGCGCTCCTCTTCCTGCTCCTCATCACCGGCGTTTTGCGCGCCGCTTCTCTCGCGCAAGAGCCGACGCCCCAATCCCCGACAACAAAGCGTCAATCGTTCGTGGCGGAAATTATGCGCCAGCGGTTGTCGCCGCCAACAATCACGGCGCCCGTCGAGACGGCGGAGGAACCAATCCTGCGCATCGAGACGGTCGTTTTACGGCTGCCGGATCCGAACGCCGGCCTGAAGAAATCCCATCTGGAGAGTTTGTCCGGGCTTTACGAAACGGCGCTCTTCCAGCGCCAGAGGTTCCGCGAAACCGGACAGCCGATAGAATTCGAGCGCGGGAATTTATTTTTCCACCAGGATCGTTACGTCGTGACAAAAGGCCTGATACTTTACCGCATCCAGAATGACCGGATTGATTTCGGACTTTATCAACGCGGCTTTCATAGCGACGCGTCGCCCGATCACGCGCGGGCGCAGCGTTCCGATCCTCGTCATCGGGGGAATGATCACGGCGACGAGCGACAGTACTTTTTCGGCGTGCGATTCAGGCTTGGCAAATCTCCGCATCAAGACCAATAACTGAGAATGTCGTCCCCAATTACCCGTGTCGAAATTGTACAAAACAATCTCGAAAACTATTTAACAACCGCTCCACCGGCCCATCGAGGCCTCAACGAGAGCGACCCGCTGCGACCGGGCGGCTCTCTGACGGCCCGGCAGGCGCTGGAGATTTTTGAAGACCAGGTGACTAGCCGGCTGCTCGACGTCGCGGCGCGCGAGTTGAAGAAGCGCAATCAGGGTTTCTACACCATCTCGAGCGCGGGCCACGAAAACAACGCGATCATCGGGACGCTGCTGCGATTGGACGATCCGTGCTTTCTCCATTACCGCTCCGGCGCGTTGATGGTGGCCCGTTCGCGCAAACTGCCCGGCGTCGACCCGGTCTTCGACACGCTGCTTTCGTTCTGCGCTTCGGCCGACGATCCGGTCTCGCAAGGGCGGCACAAGGTCTGGGGGAGCCGCGCGATGTGGGTTCCGCCGCAGACCAGCACCATCGCGTCGCATCTGCCCAAGGCGGCTGGGCTGGCCTTCGCGCTCAGAACGGCCAGGCGGACGGAGCGGGCGCGGGATTTAAGCGACGATTCAATCGTGCTCTGCTCTTTCGGCGACGCTTCGGCCAATCATGCGACCGCGCTCGCCGGCTTCAACGCGGCGCGCTATTCCGTCAGGCGCGGCGGCGGGGCGCCGATCCTCTTCCTCTGCGAAGACAACGGCATTGGCATCTCGGTCGATACGCCGCGCAACTGGATTCACGATTCGTTCAGCAATCAGCTCTACCTGAAATACTTCGAGGCCGCGGGCGACATTGACGAAATCTGGGAGGTGACCCAGGAAGCCGTCAACGCGTGCCGCCGCGCGCGCGCGCCGGTCTTCCTGCATCTGCATGTCACCCGGCTCTGGGGCCACGCGGGCACGGATGTCGAAACGACCTATCGTACGGTCGACGAAATAACAGCCGAGGAAGCCAGAGACCCGCTGATCCTGAACGCGAAGCGCCTGGTCGAGACCGGCGCGGCGTCGCCCGGCGATCTGCGCGCGATCTTCAACAGGGTCCAATCGCGGATCGACGAATTGATGGACGAGGCCGCGCGAAGGCTGAAACTCACGAGCGTCGAGCAGGTCGTCGAGCCGCTCGCGCCTTATGACGAATCGGCTTGCCGCGCGTTGGCCGATCATGTCGCGACGCCCGAAGCCCGCGAGAAGCTCTTCGACGGCGCTCTGCCCGAACACGCGAAGACGCCCACCAAACGGACGATGGCCGCTCACATCAACTCCGCGCTTGCCGACGAGATGCTGCGCTTCCCCGAAATCATCGTCTTCGGCGAGGACGTGGCCAAAAAGGGCGGCGTCTATTATGTCACCCAGGGCCTACAAAAGAAGTTCGGCGGCGCCCGCGTCTTTGACACGCTGCTCGACGAGACGACCATCCTCGGGACTGCGCAAGGAGCGGCGATGGCCGGCCTGCTGCCGATCCCGGAAATTCAATACCTCGCCTACATCCACAACGCGCTCGATCAGATTCGCGGCGAAGCCTGCTCGCTCTCGTTCTTCTCTTCGGGACAATTCACCAACCCGATGGTCGTGCGCGTGCAGGGGCTGGCCTATCAGAAGGGCTTCGGCGGCCATTTTCACAACGACAATTCAATCGGCGCGCTGCGCGACATTCCCGGATTGCTGTTGGCCGCGCCAGCGCGCGGAGACGACGCCGCGAAGATGCTGCGCGGGTTGATCGCGGCGGCCCGCGCGTGCGGACGCGTCGCGCTCTTCCTGGAACCTATCGCGCTCTATCACGAGAAGGATTTGTACGAGGACGGCGATGGCGCTTGGCTCTTCGATTATCCGCAGCCGGGAGAGACGCTGCTGCCCGGAGAAGTGGGCGTCTACAATCCCGAGGCCAGAGATCTGTTGATCGTCTCTTACGCGAACGGCTTGAGGTTATCTCTTCGCGCCGCGCGCAGATTGAAAGACGAATTCGGCCTGGCGGCGCGCGTGATCGACATTCGATGGCTCAATCCCCTGCCCTTCGAGGCCATCAGACGGCACGCCGATGAATGCGGGCGCCTGCTGGCCGCCGACGAATGCCGCGCAACGGGCGGCGGAATCGCCGAAGTCGTGATTGCAAACCTCGCCGAAAACGGATTCAAGGGCCCGATGCGCTCAGTGCGAGCGGCCGATTCCTATGTGCCTCTCGGCGCCGCCGCGAACCTCGTTCTGATATCTGAAGAACAGATCTTCGAAGCTGGGCGAGATATAACTCAATCCTAAACCAGGATTGGGACATCAAACCGCGGAGGACGCCGCAGTTTGATGTCTGTACTAATGAATATGGGTCTCATCAAGCGCCGTGACGATCATTCCGGCGAGAATATCGAACACCCTGTCGCCCTCTTCAGCAGTCGCAGCCGCCGGGTTTCCGAAATAGGCCTGGTCGCCTCCGATTTCGATGAAGCTGCGCGCGCCCGCTCTGATGGCTTGCGAGAGGCTGATCAGCCTCGGTTCCAGCGCCAGCCGCAGCTCTTCGCGCACAAGCTCGGGCCGCGCGCTCAAGACCAGCGAACTCTCGTATTGTCCGGCGTGACAGGCGCCGCTCTGAAACTCCTCGGTCAACATCTGCGCCCACCTGCGGCGCGTGACATCGGGGAAGGCTATTTCGACGCCGGTCTCGGCTTCGACCGTTTCGCAAGCCGCTCGCAGCGTGGCGATGTGCGCCGGTTCGAGATGCGCGTTAGCGACGGCGATTCGCTTGAAGCCTTGTTTGATGAGCGAGAGCAAAATGTCGCGCGCAAGCGCCGTGGCGGTTTCGGCGCGTATCGAGACGCTGCCGGTAAAACCTTCGCTGAAATCGGTCACGCTGTAAGCCAGTGGCGGAAGCGTCAATGCGGACTCGCCACGCGATTCGAGCGTTCGAGCGGCGCGCGCGGCCATCTCCTCGGCGATGATCACGTCCGCGCTCAAAGGCAGATGCGGCCCGTGCGCTTCGGTCGAACCGACTGGAAGAATCAGCGCGCAAGGTCTCGATTGATTCAATAGGTCGCGAAGTTCGATCCACGCGCGATGCGCAAAGAAATAATCGGACATTGGAATAAACCTTAACCAAACACGGGGAGCACGGGGTGCACGGGGAAAAGTAATACAGATCAGCCTCCCCGTGTTCCCCGTGTTCCCCGTGGTTGTGTGTCCCACATCACAGTCTTCACATCTTGCGAAGCCTGCCGCATATCGCCTCAAACTCAGGCCGGGATCGCAAAATCTCGAAGTCGGGATCCGAAGCCAGCGCGTCAATGTTACGATAGCCCGCCTCGACGGCGCGCTCGATCCACGCCAGAGCCTCATCAGCGTGGCTTGCGCGCGCTTCGGCGCAGGCGATGTTGTAGGCGATCTCCGGCTCCCTCGTTCGCTCGAAGGCTTGCCGCCCCGCTTCGGCTGACAACGCGTGCTCGCTCGAATGAAACGCGGCGATTTGCAGCATTTTATACGCCCCGGCGGCGTATTCAGGTTGCGGCTGGCGCGCGATCAACGGCGACGCCTCCCGAAGACGCCCTGCGATGATCAACGCGTTGGCAAAGGTAAAATTGAGATCAGGCGACGGCGCCGTCGCATAGGAGTATTCGATGACGGGGATCGCGCGCGGCAGTTGATTCCGTTCAAAACTGGCCAGGGCCTGCAACAACGATGTGTGGCCGTAAACGGCCTGTAGACGATCGGCCTCTTTCTTTGCCTGTTCGATGTCAGCGCCGAGAATCAGCCCTTGCAGCAATATCCGCTGCGCCTCTTCCTTCATTTCCACGGAACGCGCGGAATTCAAAGCCTCTTTCGCCAACTGAACGGCCGTCGCGCCATCATCGCTTTTAACCGCCTCCTGCGCCTGGTCGAGCAGCGGGCGCACGCGCCCGTCGCGGTCGTATTGAAGCAGTTGGAAAAGCGCGCTGCCGTTGTTCCAGGAGAAGATGGCCATCAGAAAAACTACCCACATCCATCCGACCGAGAGCGCCCACAGCCCCACGACTGCGGCCACGAGCAGCGAAACACCTCGGGTGATGACTCCTCTGCGTTTCTTCGTCACCCACTGTTCAATGCTGTAGGCCACGTTTCCGCCATCGAGCGGCAACACAGGCAACAAATTGAAGATTCCCCACCCCCAATTGACAAATAACAAGTCTTGATAAGTCTGCCGCCCGAGATGATCGGCAAACAGGTCTGGCAGAGCGATCTTCGACAGAACAACGGCGCCGCCGAACAGAAACCCCGCGAACGGCCCAGCCAAACTAATGGCTATGTGCTTGGGAGGCGAAATACCTTTCTCATCGGTCCACGAAGTCACTCCTCCAAAACCGTAAATCAATATCTGAGGCGACATGCCGAAAGCGCGAACTGTCAGCGCGTGTCCGAACTCATGCGCCAGAATGGAGATGAAGACAACGATGATCCATTCGACTAAAAACTCGAATGGCCCACCCCTGCTGTACCCCAGGAACCCCACCATCAGGAGAAAGAAAGGTTGAACTTTTACCGGTATTCCGAAGATTTTCATTTCAAACTCTTCCGATCAATTTTGCCGCGGTCGTTCTTCGGCAGGCCGTCCCTGAAGATGACGCGGCGCGGATATTTGTGCATGGCCAGTCGCCCCTTGACGAATTCTTGCAGTTGGCGCGCCAGTTCGGCGCTCTGCGCGAATCCTTCGTTCAGCACGACGTAGGCCGAGGTTTTGGTCAGCCCGTCCCCGTCCTGAAAGCCGACGACGGCGCATTCACAGACGGCCTCGTGTTCGAGCAGGCAGTTTTCGACCTCGGTCGGCGAGACGAAGACGCCGCTGACTTTCAACATCTCGTCGGTCCGCCCGCCGTACCAGAAATAGCCCTCGGCGTCGCGCGTGAACTGGTCGCCCGTCGTGCAGTAATCGCCGGCGAACGTGTCTTTCGATTTTTCGTGCGCCTGCCAATAACAGATCGCGGCGGAATCGCCTTTGATCCGCAGCGTCCCCATCTGCCCGTCGGACAGCGGTTGTCCATCGGGACCGACGATCTCGGCCTCGTACCCGGGCACGATCTTGCCCAGACAGCCCTCTCGCACGTCGTCGAAGCGGTTCGAAATGTAGATGTGGAACATCTCCGCCGAACCCACGCCGTCGAGGATTTCAACGCCGAACGTCTCTTTCCACCGGCGATAAAGCTCCGGCGGCAGCGCTTCACCAGCCGAAACGCAGACGCGCAGGCTGCTCAGATCACGTTCACTCGCGCCCGGCGAGTTGAGCATCGCGTTGATCATCGTCGGCACGTTGGTCAAGACGGTCGGGCGGCGCCGTTCGATCACTTCAAACAACTTTTCGGGCGTCGACCGTTCGGCGAACAGAGCCGTCTCGGCGCCCGCCGCGAACGGAAAGAGCAGGTTCGTTCCCGTCGCATAACCGAAGAAGAGTTTCGGAACCGCGACCGTCACGTCGTCCTCGCTCATCCGCAGAATCCGCTTGGCGTAACACTCGGTGTTGTAGGGCAGATCGTGCTGCAGATGCACCGCGGCTTTCGGCTTGCCCGTCGAACCGGAAGTGAAGAGCCAGATCGCCGGATCGTCGCGATGCGTGTCGGCGGTCTCAAGTTCGTCCAGCATCTGAGGCGCGAGAGTTTCGTAATGCCGGAACTCATGCGATTCGGCGCCGGCGACCAGAACGTTCTTCAGATATTTGGCCTGAGCCAGTGTGGGCCGCAGGCTTTCGACCAGCGATTCGTGAATGATGAAGACTTTCGCGCGAGTGTAATCGAGATAGTAGGCGTAATCTTCGGCTGGCAGCAGCGGATTGACCATCGCGATCACCGCGCCGATCTTGGCCGCGCCGAACCAGCACGTGACGAACTGCGGGCAATCGGGGAGGGCGATCAACACACGGTCTTCGATTCCGGCGCCCAATTCGCGCAGCAGATGTCCCGCCTGGTTCGATTGCTTCACGACCTCGGCGTAAGTCCACCGCTCGTCGCCGAACCGCAAACAGACCTTGTCGCCCCGCCCCGCGGCCAGATTACGGTCGAGAAAATATTCGGCCATGTTGAAACGCTCGGGAAACTGCGTCATATCTTCGTGTCTCTTCTCTTTGTTCTATTCGTAGTGAATTTCAGCCACGAATGAACACGAATGAACACGAATTTCTTTCTTGGTCTTGATAATCCATGTTTTGTAACTCTTTGTAATTATTCGTGTTCATTCGTGTTCATTCGTGGCTGAAATTCTTTTTCTTGAATACTATATTTTGTCAGATGGGCGATTCCTTCCATCTCGATCATCGCATCGGGGTTGAACAAACCTTTGACCTCGAATAGAGCCATCGCCGGATAGTGACGGCCAAAGTACGCGCGATGGATTTCGCCCAGCGCCTTCAATTGCGCGCGATATGCGTCGCGGTCGGTGACATAGATGTTGAGCTTGACGACGTCCTGCAACTCTCCGCCGGCCGCCTCGACCACTGCCTTGAGATTCTTGACGACCTGCTCGTACTGGGCGACCATGTCGCCGGGCGCGACGATGCGACCCTCGGCGTCGCTCGCGTCCTGCCCGGCCAGCATCAACAATCGCCCGCCTTCGACGGCTACGCCGTGATTGAAGCCGCGCGGCCGGACAAGTTCCGGCGGATTGATAATTTGCCGCGCCGCATTCGCGGCTCGCGGGAGATGTTCTCCCTCTCCCTCTCCCTCGCTCTCTCGCTCTCTCGTTCTCTCGTTCTCTCGTTCGCTCATCTTCCCGTGAACTCCGGCTTCTGTTTGTTCTTGACAGCTTCGAAGAAGCGACGGTGATCCTCGCCCATCAGCAAGAGCGCCTGGGCCTGCGCCTCGGCTTCGATCGCCGAAGCCAGATCCATACTCCATTCGTTGTTGATCATCGTCTTGGTCATGGCCAGCGCGAAGGCGGGGCCTCGCTTTAAACGATCGGCCCATTCGCGCGCCGCGTTCATCAATTCGCCATGCGGGACGACTCTGTTCACCAGGCCGTAGCGCTCGGCCGTCGCCGCGTCAATCATATCGCCGAACATCAACAACTCGGTCGCGCGCGCCTGTCCCACGACGCGCGGCAACAGATAGGCCGCGCCCATATCGGCGCCGGTCAGTCCGACTTTGGTGAAGAGAAAAGCGAAAATCGCCTTATCCGACGCGACCCGCAAATCAGAAGCCAGTGCGATAACCGCGCCGGCGCCGGCCGCTATTCCATTCACCGCCGCGACGATCGGTTTATCGAGCAAACGCATGTTCTGAATCAGCGCGCCGGTCATCCGCGCGAATTCAAGATGCGAGCGCATATCGCGTTCGATCAATTCGCCGATGATCTTATAAACGTCTCCACCCGCGCAGAAAGCCTTTCCCGCGCCGGTGATGATCACGACCCTGACCTGATCGTCGCGCCTGAGTTCCGCCATCAGGTCGCGCAACTGCGCGTAGATTTCGAACGTCAGGGCGTTGAGCTTATCGGGACGGTCGAGCGTGATCGTCGCGACGCCGTCTTCAACATCATATAAAAAATCGTAGGCCATAATTAGGTTTCAGGTTTCAGGTTTCAGGTTTCAGGTTTCAGGTTTCAGGTTTCAGGTTTCAGAGAGCGCCCCTACCTGAAGCCTGACACCTGAAACCTGAAACCTGGTCAAAACATTACTGCACCGCCGTCAACGTTGATCGCCTGCCCGTTGATGCCCTGCGCGATATCGCTCGCAAGCATAACGACCACCGCCGCGACCTCTCCGGGTTCGATCAGCCGGTTCTGTGGACTGAGCTTCTCCAGCGTCTTTCGAGCTTCGGTCTCCGACATTCCCGTCCTGGCGACGATGTTGTCGACGTTGCCATCGGTCATCGGCGTGTTGACGTAGCCGGGACAGACCGCGTTGACCGTGATGTTGTAGCCAGCCAGTTCAACCGCCAGAGCGCGCGTCAGACCCAACACGCCGTGTTTCGCGGCGGCGTAGGCCACGACGTATTTGCCTCCGATCTTCGACATCACCGAAGCGATGTTGATAACGCGGCCACGGCGCGTCTCGATCATCTTCGGGAGGAACGCCTTGCTCACGTGGTAAGCGCTGGTCAAATTGACGGCCAGCATCCGATCCCACAATTCGTCGGGATGATCGACAAAACGATGGCTGCGCCCGAGCCCGGCGTTGTTGACCAGAATCCCAACGAAGCCGAATTGAGAATTCACTTCTTCCGCCATTCGCCGAACCTGACAGGCGTCGGTCACGTCGCAAACCACGGCCAACGCCCTGCGCCCCGTCGCGCGAATCTTTTCGGCGACGACGTCGATCTCGATGGGAGAGCGCGAGCAAACGGCGACGTCGGCCCCGGCTTCGGCCAACGCGACGGCGCAAGCTTCGCCAATGCCCCGACCGCCGCCGGTGACCAGCGCTATTTTGCCATTCAAGGTGTTCATCTCGGTTTACGCCATATTTCATATGCCATATTTCATATGCCATATTTCATATGCCATATGAAATATGAACTACATTTTCTCCCAGCGGGGCGCGACTAGACGCCGCTTGCCATCATCGCTCTTCGCGACGCCCGGTTCGTCCAGGTTCGCGCGATCCCATAATTTGCAAGTCACCTGCTTGTGCATCTGATCCAGGCCTTCGCAGTAGTTCGTGAAATTGCAGCGGCGCACATCATCGCCTCGGCCCGCCCTGACTTTCAAAAACCAGTCTGGATCGGCCAGCGACGCGCGCGCCATCGCGATGATGTCGGCCTCGCCCCGTCGCAGAGTCGCTTCGGCCAGTTCAAAAGTTCCGATGCCGCCAGAAGTTACGACGGGCGTCGCGCAGCCCGCTTCGTTGACAGCGCGTTTGATCGCGGCGGCCAGCGGGACGTTGCGTCCGAACGGGCCGCGCTCGTCCGAGGTCACCGGCGGCATGCATTCGAAACCGCTGCGGCCCGTGTAAGGATAGACCGCCTGCCCTACCTTCGGCTGCTTCGCGTCGTCGAACTTACCGCCTTTCGAAACCGAGAGGAAATCGAGACCGGCGCGGGCGAATTCGACGCCGAACCAGACCGCGTCTTCGATCCGATTGCCCGCCGCAATCACCTCGTCGCCGAGGAAGCGAACGCCGATTGTGTAATCATCGCCGACTCGCCTGCGCGCCGCAGCGTCCTGATG
>Ga0137409_10008184_pt1 | contig 10693 bp, 7 predicted proteins | sample CZODoug1_16funga_FD_122059 | JGI IMG/M metagenome (GOLD analysis project Ga0137409, IMG submission 122059) | Vadose zone soil fungal communities from Angelo Coast Range Reserve, California, USA - CZODoug1_16fungal (Hybrid Assembly) | ecosystem: Environmental > Terrestrial > Soil > Vadose zone... | reverse complement strand
CGACCGCCGATCCTGACCTGACGCGCCCGCGGCGCGCCGGAACGACGGAGCACAAATGCTCAACATCCTGAGCGAATTGCGGGAACAACTCGGCGACGACGCCGTACTCGACCGCGCAACCGTCGCTGCCCGCGCCCGCAACTACTGGGACCCGGCCCCGCTCGAAGCGCGGGCGCTGGTGCGCCCGCGCTCGACGCAGGAGTTGAGCCGGGTCATGAAGATCTGCCACGCCCGCGATCAGAGCGTGGTGGTGCACGGCGGCCTCACCGGCGTGTGTGATGCCGACCGATCGACGGACCAGGACGTCGTGGTTTCACTGGAGAGCATGACTGCCATCGAGGAGATCGACGCCGTCGGGCGCACCGTAACCGTACAGGCCGGCTGCCGCCTGCAGAACCTGCAGCAAGCCGCGGAGCAGCAGGGGCTGTACTTTCCACTCGATCTTGGGGCACGTGGCTCGTGTACGGTCGGCGGCAACGTCGCCACCAACGCCGGCGGGACCAACGTCATCCGTTTCGGAATGATGCGCTCGCTCGTTCTGGGCCTTGAGGCCGTGTTGCCAGACGGCACGGTCATCTCCTCGATGAATCGCATGCTGAAGAACAACAGCGGCTACGACCTCAAGCAGCTGTTCGTGGGCAGCGAGGGAACGCTCGGCATCGTCACGCGCATGGTCCTGACGCTGAAAGAACGTTCACAGAGTGTCAACACCGTGCTCGTTGCGGTCGACACGGGCGAGAAGCTGCCGCCGCTGCTGAAAGAAATGGATCGGCGCCTCGGCGGCACAATGAGTTCCTTTGAAGCGATGTGGGGGCACTACTACCGTGCGGTCACCGCTCCCGGCTGGCATACCTCACCGCTCGACCGCCGGCATGCTTTCTATGTCATCGTCGAAGCGCAGGGACCTGACCCGGTCGACGACGCGCGCCGTTTCCAGACGGCCATCGAGGCGGTGCTCGAAGCGAAACTCATCACCGATGCCGTCCTGCCCAAGTCCGTGGCGGAGCGCGAGCGCATCTGGGCCATCCGCGAGGACTTCGAGGCGCTGCGACAGCACACACCGCTCTTCCTCTACGACATCAGCCTGCCGATACGGGACATGCTCGCATACGCGGAGGAGGTCAGGATGAGCCTGCAGAAGCAGTGGCCGCACAGTCAGTTCTTTGCTCTCGGGCACATCGGCGATGGCAACCTGCATTTCTTCGTGACGCCCGGTATCGCTGCGACCGATGTTGCGACCCTGCACGCGATGAGCGACGAACTCGTCTACCGGCCGCTGGCGCGTCTGGGCGGTGCAGTGTCTGCGGAGCACGGTATCGGGCTTGAAAAGAAGGCGTGGTTGGCCGTCTCACGCTCGCCTGCCGAGATCGAGCTAATGAGGACTCTGAAGCGCACGCTTGATCCGAAAAATATCCTGAATCCCGGCAAGGTCATCGATGGCTGGGCCAACAGCTCGGCTTGAACACACGGGTGCCCTGCGCCACCGAACCGGTCCTGATACTGCTCCATAGAGCTACCTAGAATGCGCGGATGTGGGACCCCGAGCGTCGCGTCGTCGCATTAAAGCGAACCGCTTCTCTTCGTCAATCGCCTCTACACAACGCGGTCAGACAGCCCGAAGGGCGAGCAAGCCAGGCGCGCCGCCTCGACCGCCAGCTGCAGCGGCGAGTCGTTTGACCGCTCTCGAAGATCGTACCCCGTTCCTCGGCTCATAATGCCGGGGTCGAGGGTTCGAGTCCCTCCCTTTCCACCAATAGAATCAGCGTGATACCGACGGACGCCAAATCTGCCTGGTCGCCGTAAGCGCATGGTAAGCGCAGAAAGTCGACCCCCTGCCGATTTTGATCGGGAAATCCAGGCGTTTTCGACTGTGCTTATAAGCGCAAACCAAAATGCTCCTGAGGTCTTGAGGCCATCTTAGTAGTCGAGTAACAGCCAGCTGCCGAAACGCCTTCCCACTTCAAGCGCATGCTGAGTGCAAGAACTGGCTTTTCGTTAAGTTTTGCGACGGCTTCGCGTCGCTGATCGGGCGCAAGGTGTGCATAGCGCAGGGACATGCCGACGGAGCTGTGACCCAGAAGGTCGCGCACCGTGTTCAGAGGAACGCCGTGCTGCACCAAGCGTGAAGCAAAGTGATGGCGCAGGTCGTGCCAGCGGAAGTTGGTGATCCTGGCTCGCTTGAGGACTTTTTCCCACGCCGTCTGAAATCCGGTGGCGACATCAAAGAGACGCGCTCCGGTTCCGGACTGCTCGCGCCAGCGCCGCAGCACGCTCACGGCTTCGTCATTGAGCGGCACATGCCGGGTCTGGCGATTCTTGGCATTCCGGCCCTCGACGGTGAGAAGCCGGCGGTTGAAGTCCACGGAACCCCAACGCAACTTGACCACCTCGCCGCGCCGCAGCCGGCTATCGTAGATCTCGAAGGGCTTTGTGCTGGGCTGAACCAGCCCACTCGAAAGGAGCTTCGCTCCGATGAAGGCTTGCATGTTCACTTCTCCTCTAAGTGGGAGCTAGATGCTGAACCGCAGAGCGCATGCGCCTATAAGCGCAAAGAGTGTAGGAGTCTCAAAGACCAGGGCGTCGCAACGCGCTGGTACTCTTTACCCTGGGAACGCCATTCCATGCCATCTTGGATGGGCGTTCAGCACCTCAAACGGGCGAGAACCGCGACACGGTACTCCAAGGGTGCTTGACTTACATTGGAACATCGCAGAACTTAATTGGCGCTGTAGCATCAATACGGCGGGGAATTTGGAGTTGTTGCGGATGCTTCGTCGACTAACGGCCGTTGTGGTGATCTGGATGAGCCTGCTCGGTGTGGCTTTCCCAGCACTCGCCTGCTCGTTGGCCGGATCGGCTGACTGCTGCGGTCAGGCGGGCACCTCGTCGCCCTGCGCCCGCGGCGCTGGCTTCTCGCAGCTGCCGGATGTCACGACGGCGCTGTGTTGTGCATCCGGACCGGCGGCGTTTCCGAGTGTCGCAATAGACTCGCGCGGCGCTTCGCATGCGCGCGATCAGCTTCCGAGTTCCCCCGATCCGGTCGTCCTCATCGCGTGGTACGCGACGTGGTCAGCACCGGTTCCCGCGCCTTCGATCATCCCTTCTCTGTTTCGATCACCGCCTAGCGCTGCAGCTCCGACTTATCTGCAAACCGCTCGGTTGCGTCTTTAAATTCCTTCCTAAGCAGATTCGGCTCGCCTAGCGCGAGCCTCTCTTGCGTATCCCCATCGGACTGCAGTCACGCGCGCGCGCGTGCTGTGCCCGGCGATCCGCCCGATCAAGAACATTCTGCTCGAGGGAACGATGAATCCGTTCAAGCGCATTTGTTTCGCCGTAACCACGTGGGGTCGCGTGGTCACGCTCGTGCTGTTGTGCCCGCTTGCCGCCGCAGCCGAGGAGGGCCCGCTGTCGCTCGACGACGCGGTCGGTCAGGCACTTAAGGACGCGCCGCAGGTTACTGCATCCGCGGCGACACTCGAAGCGGCGATGGCGGTCGCGCCGAGCGCAGGTCGTCTGCCAGACCCTGAACTGGTGGCAGGAGTGGACAACCTGCCGGTCACCAGCGCGGAGCGTTACTCGCTCACGCGCGACTTCATGACCATGCGCAAGATCGGCGTGATGCAGACTTTCCCGAGCGGCGAGAAGCGGCGTCTGCAGGGTGAGCGCGCTGAGCGACAAATCGCCATCGCGCAGGGGGAGGTACGCAAGACACGGTTCGATACCTCCCGTGCAGTAGCGGAGGCGTGGATCGCGGCTGCAGTGGCCGAGGAATCGCTTGCGCGGCTGCGCAGCCTCAAACCCGACGCCCAGCTTCAAGCCTCTTCAGGTCGCGCGGCGCTCGCTAGCGGCAGAGCATCTGCCGCCGAGGCGCTATCCGCGCAGTCTCTGGTAGCGGAGCTGGACGAACGAATCTTAGCGCTCGAACAGGAGCGACAGACGCGACGCGCGGAGCTGGCGCGCTGGATTAGCACGGACGCCGAGCGGCCTCTGGCGGACATTCCCACCGATCGCGACCTGAGTCATTCGCCGGAGTTGCTTTTGGCGAACGTGCCTGAGCACCCCCCTTTGGCTCCGGTACTGGCGAAACTCGCGGAAGCGCAGACGGAGGTCGATCTTGCGCGCGCGCAGAAGCGTCCCGATTGGAGTGCGGAGTTCGACTACGCACAGCGCGGACCGGACTACTCCAACATGGTCTCGCTCGAATTTCATATCGCGCTGCCGCTCTTCGCCAAGAACAGACAGAACCCGGTGATTGCCGAGAAGCTCGCTCTGGTACGGGCGCACGAGGCTGAGCGGGATGCGGAAGTCCGCATGCATACGGCGGAAATTCGCACCGAATTGGCACAGTGGCGGCGGGGCCGAGAACGGCTCCAGAACTACCAGGCGGAAATCCTTCCGCTCGCGCGCGATCGGTCCCGCGCCGCCATCGCATCCTACGGCGCCGGGCGTGGCGATCTGCGTCTTGCGACCGACTCGTTGATCCAGGAGATCAACACGCAGCTCGAGTACGTCCAGCTTGAAGGCTCGGTGGCGAACGCCTGGGCGTCTTTGTACTTCCTCCATGACTCGGAGGTCTCGAAATGACCACAGAACGAATCAGCCAGATCAAGACGCTTGCCGCTGTGGTCGCGTTACTCGCTCTGGGCGTCGGCGGGGGCTACTGGTTGGCCCACAGCACGATGATGTCCAGTCAGCCTGCAGGTGCAGCGAGCCTGATGTCCATGGCAAACCCGCCCGCGGCCGCTCAGGGCCACGGCAAGCCGCTGTATTGGTACGACCCGATGATACCGAGCCAACATTTCGACAAGCCGGGCCAATCCCCCATGGGCATGCAGATGGTTCCTAAGTACGCGAACGAAGGGAGCGAAGGCGAGGGCGGGAGTGTTCGTGTGAGCCCCGGCGTCGTCCAGAACCTCGGTATCCGGCTTGGCAAGGTTGAGAAGGTGAGCCTCAAATCGGGCTTGCATGCCGTCGGCAGTGTCGTCTTTGACGACCGATTGGTCGAACTCGTGCAGGCGCGCGTCGAGGGCTACGTGACTCACCTCAACGTGAAAGCGCCGCTTGAGCACGTGCGCCGGGGGCAGCCCCTCGCCACCATCCTCGCGCCCCAATGGCTCGAGGCACAGCAGGAGTACCTCACGCTGGTGGATTCGCGCTCGCAGAGCGCGCAAGGGATTCGCGCTGCTGCCCGGCAGCGCCTGGTAGTGCTCGGCGTGCCCGCAGCGAGCATTCGCGCCGTGGAGACCAAGCTCGAAGCCAACGCCACGACAACCCTCGTGGCTCCAATCGATGGTGTTGTGACCGAGCTCGGCGTGCGCGACGGCGCTGCGTTCATGGCCGGGGCGAGTTTGTTCCGCATCAACGGACTTGCGACCGTCTGGGTTAACGCTCAGATCTCGGAAGCCCAAGTTCCAATGCTTCCACCGGGATCGACCGTAGCGGCACATGCGACGGCATGGCCCGGCGCGACATTCAAGGGGCGCGTCATCGCCCTTTTGCCGCAGGTCGACCCCCAGACGCGCACGCTCACGGTGCGTGTCGCCCTCGACAATCCCGACTTTCAGCTCTCCCCGGGCATGTGGGTCGCACTGGACTTCACAGCCCCTGCGGCCGCGCCGCAACTCGTCGTGCCGAGTGAGGCGGTGATCGTCACGGGGCAACGCAGCGTCGTGATCGTCACCGACGGGAAGGGTTCGTTCGATGTGGTCGATGTTTCGACCGGCGTGGAGCAAGGCGGCCGCACACCGATCCTGTCGGGGCTTAAGGAAGGCCAGTCGATCGTGCTCTCGGGGCAGTTCCTGATCGATTCTGAGGCGAGCCTCACATCGACCGTCACGCGGCTCAAGACGACAGCCCCCGCTTCGATGCCGACCTCGGAGGGTGGGCAATGATCGCGCGGCTCATCCGCTGGTCTATCCAGAATCGGCTTCTCGTGCTCCTGGCGACGGTGATGTTCACCGCCTGGGGTGTCTGGGCAATGCTGCGAATCCCCTTGGACGCCATTCCGGACCTTTCGGATGTGCAGGTCATCATCCGAACAACGTACCCAGGTCAAGCACCCCAGATTGTCGAGAATCAGGTTACCTATCCCCTGGCAACCACGATGCTCTCGGTGCCGGGCGCGAAAAGCGTGCGCGGCTATTCGATGTTTGGTGATTCGTACGTATACATCCTGTTCGCCGACGGCACGGACCTGTACTGGGCGCGTTCTCGCGTGCTCGAGTACCTGAACCAGGTGCAGTCGCGGCTGCCCGCAGACGCCAAGCCCTCCCTCGGCCCGGATGCGACCGGCGTGGGCTGGGTCTATGAGTACGCGCTCGTGGACAAGAGCGGCACCCGGGATCTGTCACAGCTACGTGCCCTGCAGGACTGGTTCTTGAAGTACGAACTCAAGGCGGTGGCGAATGTCGCCGAAGTCGCATCGCTGGGCGGCATGGTGAAGCAGTACCAGATCGTCCTCGATCCGGATCGGCTGCGCGCCTTTAACATCACCCAGCAGAAAGTCATCGATGCCGTTCAAAAGGCGAATCAGGAGACCGGCGGCTCGGTTCTGGAGATGGCCGAGGCTGAGTACATGGTGCGCGCGTCCGGCTACCTGAAGACCTTGGACGATTTCCGCAACATCCCGTTAGCGACGACCGATGCGGGCGTCGCGGTGCGCTTGGGCGATGTGGCGCACGTGCAGATCGGCCCTGAGTTGCGCCGCGGCGTTGCCGAGCTTAACGGGGAAGGGGAAGTGGCAGGTGGGGTCATCATCATGCGCTCAGGAAAGAACGCGCTGGAGACCATCAAGGCGGTGAAGGCAAAGTTGGCGGAGCTCAAGACGAGCCTGCCGCCGGGCGTAGAGATCGTACCCACGTACGATCGCTCAGGACTCATCAACCGTGCCATCACCAACTTGCGAGACAAGCTGATCGAGGAGTTCATCGTCGTGGCGCTGGTCTGCACAGTGTTCTTGTTTCATCTGCGCTCGTCCTTCGTAGCGATCGCCTCCTTACCCATTGGCGTGCTTATGGCCTTCATCGCGATGAGCTACCAGGGTGTCAATGCGAACATCATGTCCCTCGGTGGCATCGCGATAGCGATTGGCGCGATGGTGGATGCCGCGGTCGTCATGATCGAGAACGCGCACAAGCACATCGAGGCCTGGCACCACGCACATCCAGAAACTCAGCTCAAAGGCGAGGAGCATTGGCGCGTGATCGGCGAGGCGGCGGCCCAAGTAGGGCCGGCGTTGTTCTTCTCCCTCTTGATCATCACGATGTCGTTCGTGCCCGTCTTTACGCTCGAAGCCCAGGAAGGGCGGATGTTCGCCCCGCTCGCGTTCACCAAGTCCTACGCGATGGCGGCGGCTGCCGGGCTCGCCGTGACGCTGATTCCTGTGCTGATGGGGTACCTGATCCGCGGCCGGATTCCGGACGAGCACAGTAATCCGATCAACCGCGGCCTCATTGCGCTGTATCACCCGTTGCTGACCCGCGTACTCAGCTTCCCCAAGACCGTGCTGGCGGTGGCACTCGTGATCCTGTTGGCGACGGCGTATCCCGCGACGCACATCGGGGGGGAATTCCTGCCGCCCTTGGATGAAGGCGATTTGCTCTACATGCCCTCCGCACTACCGGGCATTTCCGCAGGCAAGGTCTCCCAGTTGCTGCAGCAAACTGACCGGCTGATCAGGGCCGTGCCGGAGGTGGCGACCGTGTTCGGCAAAGCGGGCCGCGCCGACACCGCTACCGATCCGGCGCCGCTAGAGATGTTCGAAACGACGATCCAATTCAAGCCGCACGATCAGTGGCGGCCCGGGATGACGCCCGACAAGCTGGTTCAGGAGTTGGACCGGATCGTCAGAGTGCCCGGCTTGACCAACGTCTGGGTGCCACCGATTCGCAATCGCATCGACATGTTGGCGACCGGAATCAAAACTCCCGTGGGCGTGAAGGTGGCCGGTACGAACTTGCAGGAGATCGACCGAATTGCCGGGGAAGTCGAACGCGCGGTCAAGAACGTGCCGGGGGTGACCTCCGCGTTCGCCGAGCGTCTCACCGGAGGTCGCTATATCGATGTCGACATCAACCGTGCGCGCGCCGACCGCTACGGGCTCAATATCGCCGACGTGCAAAGTATCGTCTCCTCGGCAATCGGAGGCGATAACGTCGGGCAAACGATCGAGGGATTGGAACGCTTCCCGATCAGCGTGCGCTACCCGCGCGAAATCCGCGACTCCGTGGAGAAGCTGCGCGATCTGCCGGTGATCACCGACCGCGGGGCGCAGATTCGCCTGGGCGATGTGGCCGATATCAGGGTCAGCGATGGGCCGCCGATGCTCAAGAGCGAGAATGCGCGTCTGTCCAGCTGGGTCTACATCGACCTCCACGGTCGAGCTCTGAGCTCGGCGGTGCGCGACATGCAACAGGCGGTGGCCCAGCAGGTTCGCCTGCCGGCCGGGTACTCGCTCTCATGGTCCGGCCAGTTCGAGTTCCTGGCGCGCGCGACTGCGAAACTCAAGGTCGTGGTGCCCGCAACACTCGTGATCATCTTCGTATTGCTTTATCTGACCTTTCGGCGCTTCAGCGAGGCAGCGCTGATCATGGCGACGCTACCGTTCGCGCTGGTTGGCGGCTTCTGGCTCATGTTCCTGCTGGGCTACAACATGTCGATCGCCTCGGCTGTCGGCTTCATCGCGCTGGGCGGCGTCGCGGCCGAAATCGGTGTCGTCATGGTCATTTATCTTGATCAGGCTGTCGCTGCTCGTGCAGCGCAAGGCCGGCTTAACGGTGAACGGGATCTCACTCTAGCGATCATCGAGGGTGCCGCGCTGCGAGTGCGCCCGATTGCTATGACGGTCGCGGTGATCATCGCGGGTCTCCTTCCCATCATGTGGGGCAGTGGCACGGGCTCGGAAATCATGCGGCGCATCGCCTCCCCGATGGTCGGCGGCATGATTACAGCGCCAATCCTGTCGATGATCGTGGTGCCGGTGGTCTACATGCTGATGCGACGGCGAGCACTCGTCAGCCGCTCAGGCCAGGTCCTCACCGAGCAATCATGAAATCGGTAGCGCCGCTTTGGCGTGAACCTCACCCCTCGTCGGCCGTGCTCGTGCCGCAGCACGATCGGTCGGCCTGCACCGGGGGACAGGGAATAGACCCATACGAACAGAACACGCAGCAATCCCCCGCCTTGGGCTTCAGCACCGCTGCGCAGCCCCGGCAGTCGTAGAAGTAGATGCATGCATCAGTTGGCATGGTCTCGCGCGCTACATGCCCGCAATTCGGACAGGTGAGGTCGGACGTTGTGATCATTGAGGCGAGTGCGCCGGAGCCGGCGTCGCAGTCGGCGGTGGCAGCTGCGCCAGCAGCGCCTGTACTTGCTGCGCAAAGACATGACTGTCGAGATGGGAGAATTCTGAACTGCCCCGAAGAGCGCCCAACTGATTCATGAGCAGGCGAGGGCGGGGCGGGCTGGTACCTTTCCATTTGGCCTCCGGCCCGTAGATCAACCAAACGTCCCAGGCGTACACCGCGCGTTCACTGTTCTTGAGCCCGACGGCTTCGGACAGGAGCTGCCCGAACGCGCCCGAGGACGGCAAGGGCAAGCGGCCCCACGACGGCTGCCCGTCGACGTCCGAGGACAGCGACGGCGACGGCGTCGCCGACGCCGTCGACAAGTGCCCTGACGATCCCGAGGATCGCGACGGATTCCAGGACGATGACGGCTGCCCCGATCCCGACAACGACAACGACGGCATCCCCGACGGCTTCGACAACTGCCCGAATGACGCCGAGGACGCGGACGGGTTCCAGGACGAGGACGGTTGCCCCGATCCGGACAACGACAAGGACGGCTTCCCCGACGCCGCCGACAAGTGCCCGAATCAGGCCGAGACCCTCAACGGCAACAAGGACGACGACGGCTGCCCCGATCCGGGCGCCGAGATCGTTCACCTCTTGCCCGGCAAGATCGCCGTCGACGATCGCATCGGCTTCGGCGGCTCGAAGGACGGCAAGCCCGTGCTCAAGGACAGCTCGGCGCGCAACGTGGGCCTCGTCGCGCTCGTCATGAAGGGGCACACCGAGATCAAGAAGCTGCGCATCGAGGTTTACGCCGAGGGCGTCTCGAAGAACGAGACGCAGGCACGCGCTGACGCCATCAGGGACACGCTCGTGGGCAAGGGCGTCGAGGCCGGGCGCATCGAGGCGGTCGGCATGGGCGGCGGCGGGTCGCGCGTCGACTTCGTCGTCGTCGACACGGCGGCCGCCCCGAAGGCTCCAGTCCCAGCCGCCGCGCCAGGCGGTGCCGCCACCAAGACCGAAGCGCCCGCGACGCCCTAACCTAGCTTCCGTTTCCCGCCTCCCGCCAGCGGACGAAAAGACGGACGGATCGCGAAGATGAGAATCACAGGTTGGGGAGCCTCCGACGTCGGTCGGAAGCGGCATCACAACGAGGACTCGCTCCTCTGCAACAACGAGCTGTCGCTCTTTGCCGTCGCCGACGGCATGGGCGGACATCTAGGCGGCGAGCGCGCCAGCCGCATGGCAGTCGAGATCCTCGAGCGGGAGATCGAGAAGGCGCGGCAGGAGGGCCTGCTCGCGACGCCGTTCGGCGAGCCCGCACCCGGCGAGCCGCACCCCATCCGCGCGCTCCTGCGGCGCGCCGTCATCGCGGCCGACCGAACCATCTACGAGGCGGCCAT
>Ga0137409_10008182_pt1 | contig 10693 bp, 12 predicted proteins | sample CZODoug1_16funga_FD_122059 | JGI IMG/M metagenome (GOLD analysis project Ga0137409, IMG submission 122059) | Vadose zone soil fungal communities from Angelo Coast Range Reserve, California, USA - CZODoug1_16fungal (Hybrid Assembly) | ecosystem: Environmental > Terrestrial > Soil > Vadose zone... | reverse complement strand
CGCACCTGCTCCACCATCCCCAGTTGATAGTGGCGCTTGGTTTCAGGACTCGAATGACGCATCGCGCGCTGCACAACAGCGTCAGGCGCAACCCAACTGAGGTGCGTGCAAAATACATGCCTCAGTAGATCGGAAAGTGAGCTACTCCCGCGTTCCTTAGCGTCGTCTTCCAGGCTGTTTTAAGCGTGGTGATCGGTTGGTCGGGTTTGACCGGACTCGGAAAAAGGAATGGGCTCCTGCCTCCCTGCTCCTTCTTCCACCGGAGGGGAACATCGTGGGCAAGCCCGGTCAGGGGTACAGGCTCGGATGAGCCTTCTGTTTTGGTTTTCCCTCCGAAGAAAATCACGCTGTGATCGAGATCAATCTGATCCCAACGGAGGGAGAAGCCTTCGGGGTACGTACGGCCACCCGTTTGTGCCAATAGCACGATTGCGACTCTCAGGTACGGCGGGGCGTTTTCCAGAATGCGTTGCTCCTCTTCCAAGGTAAGCATTCGCTTCGCTGGCCGCTCTCGTCGTTCATCGAATGGTTTCGCGCCTTTGGCGGGGTTGCCGGAGATGTACTTACGCTCGATTGCAAAATTACACATGCAACGCAGATAAGCCATCTCGCGATTGACCGTCGTTCCTTTGATTTTGCGAGCAGAATTCATTCTTGACGGTTGTCCCTTGCGGTAATTTCGGTAATCTATGACCGACTTGGCGTCGATATCCGCCAGTGAGCGGTCGCCGAAGAATGTCTGCATGTTCTCAAGAAATACTCGAACGTTGGTCTGAGTGTTCGCAGCAAGGGTAGGAACGTGTGCACTTTCAAATTCTTGGCACAGTTCCTTGAAAGACATCTGTTCCCCTTGCTGCCCCACTCTGAAAAGCTGCATCGCAATCTCACCTTCGCGTTTGGTAAGTATCTTTTTTGCGAGGGCCTTGCTCCTGCATTTAGTTGACTCGAAATACTGCTCGCCTTTCCAGGTGTAGCTCATCCACCAGAAACGCGAGTCCGTTCTTCGATACAGTCCCACGAGCGCTCCTCTCACTTGCCGGAGCTGAGCGCTGAAGTGAGTATACCGCCAGCGAGGCGAGAAAGCCGAGCGGGACGTATTTGCTGCTTCTTGAGCTTTTCAAGAGCGGACTGGCGATATTGCAGACGCCCCGCGATCTTGCGGCACTCGATCCTTTGCTGGCATACGTAACGATACAGGGTGCTCTTCGAAATGCCCAAGCATTTGGCAGCGTCTGCGTGTGCGAGCCAGTGGTCTTCGGTTCCCGCCGCGCCACTCGGTTCCCCATCTAGTAGAGAAGGAAAAGCGATTGCAGTCTGTGAACCGGCTGCGAGGCTTTCAAGCAGTGCCACGAAGAGTTCGGCATCGCTGGGCACAATCAAAACGCACGCGAGAAGCTTGGAGCGCTCCGGTGTTTCATGTGTCCTTCCGCCCAGTGCCGTTACCTGTTTCTCGTCAAGCCGTTCGTGTCGACCGAGATCATGGGGATTCGCTTTGATCATAGCTCCTCCAAAACCGAAACTTAGATGGTGTTGCATCGACCGGTTGAGCTGGCAGGGGTTATCGGTAACTGGGAATCTAGCCACTCCCACAATCCGATAAGCCGACATGGGACTTGAACCCCAACTATCGAGCAGAGGTCTTTGGAAGCTACCTGTAGCGTTCACCTTGACGTTGATTGTCGCGTCGCAAGCAGATTGATATAGACTTCCCAATGATCGTTCATAAACGGAAATCACCCAAGGAGGGAACCCATGCGCCGCTTCCTCATAGCCAGTGCGATTGCGGTTCTGCTGCTTTTCGTCGGCACGTCGATGAATGCCTTGCCTGAGGAGCAGAAGGACAACTCTCCAAAACCAACCACCGCTCTGCCTGCCTACTCCGAGTCTGAAGATGGCTTGAAGAATCTTATTGGCGACATTTTTGGTGCGATGAAGTCCGGAAAGAAGGATTTGGCTTCGTCGTATTTCGCGGGTCTTGAGATTCCCGATCGCGTGGCGTGGTTTACAAAAGCATTCAGCTCCGTGGAGGGTCCGCGGCTTGAGGCCAAGTACGAAGCGCTCCTCCGGCAGCCAGGCGGCGACATCCGAGCACATTTCGAATATGCGCTAAAAGACGGAAGGACCAATGCCGAAGTACACGTGTTGCGTGAACCCTCCGCGAATCAGCGTATGATTCGCGCCATCCTCGATGCGATGGTGCAACCGGTTTTGCTTTTCAGCGCTAGTGGGACCAGCCCAACACAACAATATGCCGCCTCAATCGGGGATTTTGTCTATGTGGACGGCGCATTTCGATTCGTTGACCCACAAGTGTTTCTGGCGCTCAGTACAGCTCCACCTGCTCGTATTCGTGTGTCAGGTGACGCGGCGTTGAAGAGCCTCGATCATAAGGTTGCTCCAAGCTACCCGGATGAAGAAAGAGCAAATCGCGTTCAGGGGACTGTTGTTCTTCACGTTGTGATCGGCACGGACGGTTCGATAAAGGATATTGAAGCAGTCAGCGGTGATCCCGCTTTGGTCAAGGCCGCTACTGTCGCCGTCCAACAGTGGAAATACAAGCCGACGTTACTCAACGCCGAACCTGTAGAGGTAGACACCATCGTAAAGCTAGACTTCCGTCTCTAGCATGTGTTCGTGAGGGATGCCTTCTGCAAACGCAGTTATGCCGCTATCTGTGGGATAGGTCCTGAGAAACGGGGCGGAATGTGGCCTAAGCTACGGATAAGAGCAAAAGCGAAGAAAAAGCGAGGCAGCGAGGAGCGGAAAGCTACCGATAACAGAACTTGCCGGGCACCGACAGACGATTGCACGCCTATGAGAAACTCATGCCTTAGAGGCATACTCCAACTCAGTTACCGCTAATCTGTCGACCGTCGCTCATGCCTTCAATTGACGCGCGATGAACGCCTTGACCATCTCCTGCGCCCGACCGGTTAGCGGCCCGGGGTTGGCGACCCACTCGTGCTCGGCGCCTTCAAAAATCTGGAATTGGATGTCGCCGCCGGCCGCCTTGTATGACGCAACGAACTTTTCCTGAATCTCCGGCAGCACGTTGTCGTCGAGGGAGCCTGCCATGATCAGAAACGGCACAAACGTGATTTTCTCGTGGCGGTCGAGGATCTCCTGTGGATTCGATTCGTGGATGGTGTCCCACGGGTTGAAGAAGAGAGTGTGGTTCTTCATCATGCTGTCGCGCTTCAGCTTCTCTGCATTCTTGTAGCGCGCGAGCGGATCGCTGACTGGCGACCGCATCGCGGCGTAAGCCACGGTGGCGTCGACACGCGGCGCATCGGGAAGTGGAATGGCGGTGTAACGTGGATCGTGCGGGCGCATGCCTAGGAGTTCTGCGACCTGGCCGCCGCTCGAACTTCCGTAGATGCCGATCTTTGACGGATCCCCATTCCATGTAACCGCTTTCGATTTCAGCCAACGCACGCCGTAGTTTGCATCCTGAATGCAAGCTGGGTACGGAGCCTCCTTTGCCAACGTCATATCAATGGCAACCACGAGCACGCCGCTGCTCGCGATGGCGCGGTCCATCGGCTCCTCTGCGGTGCGGTCTTTAGCGTTCCAAGCACCGCCGTGTAGATCAAGCACGGCTGGGAACGGCCCCGCCCCTTTCGGCTGATAAATGCGAGCCTTCAGCATCCGTCCGGCCGAGTTGCGTCGCATCTCGACCTCGCTCACCGTGATCTCTAACTTTGCCGCCGGGTCGTATGGTGTCTTCACGGCCCCATCAGCCGCACAAACGAGGCGCGGTCCAAAGACCGACGCAATGGGTATGCTTGCTGTGCCGATCGCAGTCAGCGTCTTAAGAAAATGCCGACGTCCAAGTGAATGTTTGTTCATACTAGCCTCCATGCATAACGATCGCGAATTGTGTCTCGCAGGCGACCCAGGGATCATTCCTAGGGTCAGCCATTCGAACCCCGAGGGTTTACGTCTTGACGGCCCGGATGAGCATCCTTATACACCCGACGCCCTGCTGAGTGAACCAAATAGTCCTTCGTCGAATAGCACCGGATTATCGGAATGTGGCCCAAACCGAAGCCAACGGCAAATCCCACATTCCGAGCAGGTGACTTGGGCGGGTGGCGCACCCTTTCTAGCTTATCGATTGAAGCGCCGTAACTTGCGGATGATTCCATTGCGGCAAATTAACGCCGAGATTGGGATTCAGATTTTCCGGGTGGCCGTCGATGAGAACGAAGGCGTTGTCAAGGCGCAAAATTCCCGTGCAGTGGTTTCCGCACCGCGTAGTTGCCAGAGTCGGGCTGAGGACCGAAGCTCTGAAACTCTCACGGTGAATCAACTTTCGGCGAATCGTTCCACTACTCTTACAAGTTTGGAGTTTGGTGCCGAGTCGAGGGTCCTCCAAAAAAAGTAGAAACGTGTCCAACCGTCCGAAAATGTAAAACTGGCACCCGCCCCGGCCCTGTCGTATAGACGCCGCCGTCTAAGCAGGCTGATGCGCCTTGAGGAAGGAATGGATTTGGCGCACTGCCAGCGGAATCCGCTCTTTGGGCTCTTTCCAAGGGAAGATGCTCACTTCGGCTTTCGGCGCGAGCATCACGCACTCCATGGCGACGGCGTAAGGGTGCGGGGGGACGTCGTCCGGCAGGACCAGGATCGGGTTTTGGCAACTACGCACGAAATCGCGTGTCACGGTGAAGACGAAGTCGGGATTGGTTTCGAACATCCTGGTCACAAATTGGTCGGCCGTCTGCATCGTAATCTCGGGCCGCTTAGCGTTCAGCAACGGACCCCAGGTCGTCCAAAACGCGCCCGGGTACTTGCGGTCGCGCATCTCCGGACGCCACCCCACGGGCTGCGCGATCACTGCCGCAGCAATACGGTCGGGGGCGCGCTTCAAGAGACTCCAGATGAAAGGGCCGCCAATGCAGAAACCCATCACCATGAACTTGTCGATGCCCAGATGATCCATCAGACCGAGATGGTCGTCGGCGTAGGAATCCCACGGCCGGTCGACCTCGACAGGGCCGGTGGACTGGCCGCTTGGGGCGTTGCGCAGGTCCGCTGTGATGCAGCGATACTGTCCCTTGAACTCCTCAACGGCGTTGAAGGGCGAGTTGCCGGTGAAGAAGGATATGGTGGAGTTCAATCCCCCGCCGGGAAGCAGCATCAACGGGAAACCGGACCCGGCCTCCTCATAGTAGATACGAACGGAGCCTTTTTCGTAGAACTTGCCAGTTCCTCCTTTGCTCGCCTGCTGAGCTAATGCGCGCGGCAAGGCGGCCGTTGCCGCTGCCGCGGCGCCCGCTGCCAGTATGGTGCGTCTGGTTAAACCCATAGTCGGCGTCCTCCTTGATCACTTTCATGGCCGGTCTGTGCAACCCCAAGCGCCAGTATGATCCGCAGTTCGAAAGGATTCTAGCACAGGGTCCCTTGGCGCCGAGGAGCCGTAGCGGCATATGACTTATTTAGCTTAATCACTCGATCAGAAAGCAGATAGGTCCTGGTTAAAGGGCTAACCGGAAGTAATCCCCCACATGAACCAGATAGGACCTGACGGGATTATCGGAAACTGCCCCAGCACGTTGACGGCGAATTGATACTATCCAGCATAGGTGTAAAATCCCCGCCCGCTCTTCCGGCCGAGCCATCCTGCAGCAACCATCTTCCGCAACAGCGGGCATGCGCGATATTTTGGATCGCCGAATCCTGTGTACAGCACGTCGAGAATATCCACGCACACATCCAGGCCGATGAAGTCAGCAAGTTCCAGCGGGCCCATCGGATGATTCATCCCCAGTTTCATGATGGCGTCCACGGCTTCGGCTGTGGCGACGCCTTCCATCACGGCGAAGGCGGCTTCGTTGATCATGGGCATCAAGACGCGGTTCGAGACGAAGCCGGGCGCGTCGTTGACGGCGACGGGCGTTTTGCCGAGTTTTTTCGTGAGCTCCATGGTGAGTTGAAACGCGGCGTCACTCGTCTGCAGCGCACGAATCACTTCGACGAGCTGCATGACGGGCACGGGATTCATGAAGTGCATGCCGACGAAGCGTTCTGGACGTTTAGTGAGCGCGGCGAGGGCCGTCATCGAAATCGAGGATGTGTTGGAGGCAAGGACAACGTCTTCGCGCAGCAAGCGGTCTGCGTCAGTAAGCACCGCGCGCTTGATTTCCATTTTCTCCGGCACGGCTTCCACGGCGAAATCCGCCACGGCAATCGCGGACATGTCGGTAACCGGGAGTAATCGCGAAATTGTGCCAGCCTTTCCGGCATCATCCAACTTCCCTTTTTTGACTTCGCGATCCAGATTCTTGGCAATGGTATCCATCGCACGTTCCAGAACACGCTTGTCAATGTCGCGCAGAATCACTTTGTAGCCCGCGCTCGCGAAAACATGCGCGATGCCGTTGCCCATCGTGCCCGCACCGAGCACAGCAATCGTCCGAATCGAATCCCTTGTCACGCGAAAACCTCCGAAGGAGCCGGATTCAGAATGCCCGTTCGGAAACGCACGGGTCAAGCGCAGTCATTCCGGCGGAGATGCTTCGAGAATTTCTCGAATGATTTCACGGGCGCGCGATTCCTCTTCCGGGACAACGAACAACTGCTTCTTTTCATTTTCAGCTTCTGAACGAAAGCGAATTTCATTTTCCTTCAACGACATTTCAAGCATCCAAGCGTCGCTGAGATCTCCGCGCCAAACTTCTACGTTCGCGTCTTCGGGAAACCACTGTTCCAAAAGTGCGGAACTCTGAGAGCCGCCGGCGTCTTCCGTGATGGGTGAATCTTCCAGCTCCATGGCCGGCTCGTTCTCATCAAAATCAAGTCGCTTCTCCAACCTTTCGGGAATAAACCCGCTCGTGTCGCGCAAAAGGGGTTGCGCACTGAAAGCATCTCCGACAACCTGTTCGGCTTTCTCATATAAGGAGGCAGGGACGCCTAGTCGCAGGCGTGGCTGATCCATTCGGTTGAAGAGGTGGTCTTCGCGCCGGATGGTCTTGTACGGAATTCCAGCTTCGTCGAGAACTGTGCCAAGTTCCGCCAGCACGCGAGCGTCAGTTCCCTGCCAAAAGGCGCAGAAGGGATCGCGGTTAGGATCACCCGGCGCGACGGTCGTGGCATCGCCCGTCCGTGGCCGTTCGCGAACCAGAAGAACGTGGCAGTCCGAGCAGGAGCTATACCCCTCGCGATATTCCACGCCGCATTGCGGGCAATACATGCCGTAAGTGTACAGCAACACAGGCATTAGCTGCATGGACGCTCCTTGCGTCTTTTTGAGCGCCGGCTGCGTATCCCCTGTAGAATGAGCGCGACCTTTTCAGAGCGGTATGCACCATGACGTGGGCGCTTCCCCTGAAGCCGGGGCTGCACTTTTCCAGCCTGATGACGGATGACACAAAATCCATTGCTCACGGCCTGAAGCAGCGCGACCCGGAGCTGCTCGATATGCTCATCGAGCAGTATCAATACCGGCTCTTCCGCTATTTGGTTCACCTCACCGGCAATCGCGAGCGCGCCGAAGATTTTTTCCAGGAAACATGGGTGCGTGTGCTGGAGCGCGGCCATCAATACGACGGCAAATGGAAATTCGAAGCGTGGCTTTTCACCATTGCGCGAAACTTGATTCTGGATTGGCATCGCCGGAAAAAGCCAGAAAGCCTCGATTCACTCGCGGGCCCCGATGAAAACGCGTCCTTCGACGTGAAGGACGAAAAGAGCGCAACCCCGCTCGAATCCTTTTTGAACGAAGAACAGCGCGAAGGCGTTCAATCCTCGCTGACAAGAATTCCGGTCATCTATCGTGAAGTTCTCGTTCTGCGCTTTCAGGAAGAGATGCAGCTTGAAGAGATCGCGGGAGTCTTGAGTACACCGGTTTCCACCGTAAAGTCGCGGCTCTATCGCGGACTCGAAGCGCTGCGAGGCGCAATGTCTGTCAACACGGCGGCCGGGCAAGGAGGCGCGGCATGAGCAATAACACGCACGAGCGCGCGCAGCAATTAATGTCGCGGCGCCGCATCGAAACCATCTCCACGGAAGAGCAAACCTGGCTCGCTGCGCACCTCGCTGAATGTGAACCGTGCTCGGCGCTGGACGCACAAACGGGGGCGGCGCTTTCCGCATTGCGTTCGGCCCAGATCGAGCTGCCAAAAAATCTGGCGAGCCGAACCCAACTGCGCGTCCGGTTGCGCGCGGAAGAATTAAACGAATGGCAACCAGGCCGCAGGCTGCTTTGGGCGCTTGTTGGAATTTCCTGGATGCTCGGCGTCGCCACCGCGCCGCTGGTTTGGCGCGGATTTGAATGGGTTGGAAGCGAATTCGGTTTGCCGAAAATAGTTCTGCTCTCGGGAATGGCGCTCTGGTGGCTGGTGCCGGGACTTTTGATTACGGGAGCCGTAGTGATGCAGAAGCAGAAATCGGAGCGAGAGGCCGAGTAAATTCCGAACTATTGAGGACGATGATGAGCGACAGAGGACAAACACCAAGCGCGTGGGACGAACGGATGCGGCTGATCCGCCTGCGCCGGAAAAAAGAACGCCCGAAATTCTGGTCGGAGTTCCGGATTATTCCCGGATGGCTGATGGGGCTGGTGGCGGTGCTGTATGTGATCGCGCTGGTCGTCGCAATCGCGGTCAATCTTTCGTTCAGAAATAATCCCAACGGGAATGACATGTTTCCGGGGGAGTTCAGGGACAATCCGGCAATAGCGTCGCTGGCGCTGGCCGGCGTGGTGACAGCGATCTCTTTATTGATTGCGTTGATGCTGTTCATGCTGGGTTACGTGAATCAAGACGCGAAACGGCGCGGCATGAATTCGACACTGTGGACGCTGCTCGTGCTGATTCTCACGCCGGTGCAGGGCGGCATCATCGGGTTCATAGTCTATCTGCTGGTGCGCGATCCACTGCCTTATCCCTGCCCACGCTGCGCGCAACCCGTTGGACCTCGCTTCAACTTTTGCCCGAACTGCAAATGTAATCTGTATCCCTCCTGCCCCAATTGCAAGAAGGAAATCGCGGAGACGGACAAGTTCTGCCCGTACTGCGCGACGGATTTGAAAAACGGAGAGCCAGCGGCAATAATTTCGGCGGAACATTCCGCATAGCCGCAGAAAAATGTCAGGCCGTAGCGTCCTGATGATCTCTGCTGGAGGGCGCCGTGAGCACCACAGCTTTACGCAATCTTGCCTGGCAATCCTTTCCCGCAGTTGTTTTCGCCGCTGGGCTCTTTGGAGGATGCCTCGCGTCACGCAACGGCGCGTTTCGGGAGATTACTGTCCAGCGAATCAATCTGGTCGAGCCGGATGGAACGCTGCGAATGGTGATCTCCAATCACGCCAAACTTCCCGGCATTATCGTGCGAGGGAAGGAGCAGCCTTTCGATCGGCCCCAGGCCGGGATGCTCTTCTACAACGACGAAGGATCGGAAAACGGCGGGCTCATCTTTGGCGGCCATCGTAACGCGAAAGGCGAAGTCGTAGATTCCGGCGGAAGCCTCACGTTCGACAAGTATGACGCAAACCAGATTGTGCAACTCGCAGGTGTGGAGGATAAAGAAGATAAGTTCGCGGGTTTGATGGTGGGAGAAAGCAAACCTGGGGGCGACTCGCCAACCCGGATCTGGGTTGGCCGCAAAGAAGATGGAGCGGCGACAGTGGCGCTCATGGATGGCAACGGCCGCAAGAGATTGGTGATGGAAGTTCCGGAAAATGGCTCGCCCCGGATCTCGTTTTTGGATGCGGACGGAAAAATTCTTAGCGAGTTGGTTCCAGCTAAAGCGAAATGAGCCTAGCTTGCCAAAACTAACCACGCGGCAAGAGTGGAGAGTTTTTCATCCTGGGTCCAGGGAGGGCCGAGCGATTTGCCGAGCACAGCGACCTGGCGATTCAAAAATTCGGGTCGCTTGTTCAGACGTTTTGACGTGGCCGCGAAAAGCTCGCGCTCTTTGATGGCCGTGAGCGGGAGTTTTGCGCGTTCGCAAGAATGGCGAATGGATTCGCGAAAGAGTTCGCCATCGGCGGTATGAATTAGCGCGTGTGAGGCGAGTATCTTTTCAAATTCGGGCAGCTCGCGCCCGGAAGCGAGCAGCAAACTGCAGCCGCAGACTTTGTAGTCCAATTTTTCAAACTCTCTTTGTGAAGAGCGAATTCCAGCCAGCGCCAGTTCGCATGATTCTTTCTCAACGCCTCGTACAAATTCGGCGGCCTCATCCAGCTGCATTTTTTCGGCGGTGTGATACGGCTGGCGAAATGTGTAACTGAATGTTTTGACGAGAAGCAGCTTGCGCCGTTCAAGAATCACAGGTTCGCTCTTTTCAAGAGAAACCGCCACCATCGCGGCCCAGCCGGAGTGAACGCGAAAACCAATGGCCGCTCGTTGCATGAGAGTGCCTCACTAATCTTGGCTACGATCTAGGAAGCAACCAAAAGGGCGACGTTCGGGCATCCGCGAAGATGCCGAAGGATCTGGAGCGTTCACATACGCTCGACAGCAAGCGCAACAGCATTCCCGCCGCCGAGACAAAGCGCGGCAATGCCGCGCTTCAAACTGCGGCGCTGCAACTCGTAGAGCAGCGTGACGAGAATGCGCGCGCCGCTTGCCCCGATGGGATGGCCAATCGCCACTGCGCCGCCATTCACATTCACTTTTTCGGGATTCAGCTTGAGCTGGCGAGTCACCGCAATCGCGGCGACGGCGAAGGCTTCATTAAGCTCAACGAG
>Ga0137409_10008181_pt1 | contig 10694 bp, 7 predicted proteins | sample CZODoug1_16funga_FD_122059 | JGI IMG/M metagenome (GOLD analysis project Ga0137409, IMG submission 122059) | Vadose zone soil fungal communities from Angelo Coast Range Reserve, California, USA - CZODoug1_16fungal (Hybrid Assembly) | ecosystem: Environmental > Terrestrial > Soil > Vadose zone... | reverse complement strand
CGGCAAGCCATTGCCGGTGAGCTTCGTGGTCGGCTCGCATCCGATCGACCATCTCGCCGCCGTCATGCGGCTGCCGATCGACGATCTCGCGCTGATCTCCTCGCTGCGCGCAGCCCCGTTGCCGGTGGTCAAATGCGTGACCAACGACGTGCGCGTGCCGGCCGACGCCGAATGGGTGCTGGAAGGCTTCATCGACGCGCGCGGCCATGTCGAGCCGGAAGGGCCTTATGGCGAGTTCCTCGGCTATTACGGCGCCGTCAAGCGCAACCCGGTGTTTCACCTGACCGCGATCACGCGCCGGCTTGACGCGCTGTTCCAGACCGCGAGCATCGGCGGCAAATGGCTCTCGCGCACCGACACGGCGCTCCTTAACGGCGTGCGCACCGAGGTGATGGTCTGGCGCGCACTCGAGACCGCCGTGCGCGAGCCGCTCGCCGTGCACGCCACGCCCTCGAGCGGCGGCATGTACACGCTACGCGTCAAGTTACGCCAGCGCGTGCCGGGCGAGGCGCGCAACGCCATCGCGGCCTGCTTCGGCGCGCTCACCAATGTGAAGCACGTGTTCGTGGTCGATCCTGATATCGACATCTTCTCCGACGAGCAGATGGACTGGGCGTTCGCGACCCGCTTCCAGGCCGACCGCGATTTGGTGGTGATGGACGGTATGCGCACCGTGCCGATCGACCCGTCACTGATGGGCAGCCGGGTGGGCGCCAAGGCCGGGTTCGATCTGACCTGGCCACCCGGCGCCGCCTCCCGCCTGGAGATGCGGGTGCCCGAGCCGCCGCGGCTCGACGGCAAGCGTTTTCCCTCGATCGAAGCCGCGCTCGCCGATGGGCCGAAATTCTTCGAGGAACTGATGGGCGCGGTGGGCAGCCGCGACGGCCGCGAGATCGTGCGCGAGCTCGAAGCGCTGCGCGCAAAGGTCACGCTCGACCGCGATGCCGACGGGCGCTATCTGATCAAAAGCCAATGATCTTTCGGGAGACGCCCATGATCGCGCCCATGATCGCCATCCTCACACGCGCCGCGCCGGCGGCGCTCGCGCTCGCCATCTTGACCGGCCCGGCGGGAGCGCAGGAGACCACCGTCAAGATCGGCCTGGTGAAGTCGATCTCCAATGCCGCCAACCTGTGGGCGATCGAGAAGGGCTATTTCCGCGAGGTCGGCATCAAGTTGCAAGTCGAGGACCTCGACACCAGTGCCAACGTGCTGGCGCTCCTGGCGCAGAACCAGCTGCAGCTCATCGAGGGCGGCATCTCCGCCGGGTACTTTAACGGCATCGAGAAGAACCTGCCGATCACCATCGTGATGGATCGGGTGTCGAGCCCGCTCGGGCATAACCTGATGCTGCGGCCGGACCACAAGGGCCAGATCACCCGGCTGGCGCAGCTCAAGGGCAAGACCATCGCCACCAACGGTTCCGGCGCGGTCTCGACCTACGAGGTCGGCAAGATGCTGGAGACCGATGGTCTCACCATCGCGGATGTCGACATCAAGGTCATGCCGTTCACCCAGATGGCGATCGCGATGCGCAACAAGGCCATCGACGCCGCCATCGTAATCCCGCCGTTCACCTCGCAGTTCCTCGACCAGGGCCACGCGGTGGCGTTCAAGGATCCTGATGACCTCGTCAAGCCGCATCCGATGACGATCGCGGTCAGCATGGCTAACACCGATTGGGCGAAGGCGAACGACCGGGTCGTGCGCAACTATTATGCCGCCTATCTGCGCGGCGCGCGCGACTACTGCAACGCCTATCACGGCGGCAAGGATCGCGCCGCCATGATCGATGTGCTGATCAAGAGCGGCACCGAGAACCGGCCGCAGCTGCTGCATGACTATCCCTGGCCGGCACGCAACCCGAACGGAATGATCAACACCGACAGCATGCTCGACATGCAGGCCTGGTATCTCAAAAGCAAGATGAGCACCCAGCAGTTTCCGCTCGAGCGCCTGGTGCAGACTTCCTACATCCGCGAGGCGGTTGAGAAAAACGGGCCGTTCATGCTCGAGAACAAGGACAGCAAGCGCGCGGGGTGCCGGTAGGCGCCGGTGAGTGTGGCCACTGCGATGGCACAGCCTGCACGAAATGTCCTCACAGCCGCGCTTGTGCTGCTCGCTCCGGTGGCGCAGGCGCAGGAGGAGACCATCCGGGTCGGCAGCGTGCGCTCGACTGCGGCGCTTGCGACCATGATCGCGGTCGAGAAGGGCTATTTCCGCGAGGCTGGGATCAAGGTCGAACTGACTGATCTCGACACCTCGACCGACTCGCTGGCCGTGGTTGCGCAGAACAGGCTGCAGATCGTGGGCGGCGGACTGTCGGCCGCCTTTTTCAACGCGGTCGAAAAGAACCTGCCGGTCACGGTCGCGTTCGACCGCGTGAGCTCACCGCTTGGCCACAAGCTCCTGGTGCGCAGCGATCTGAAGGATCAGATCAGGAGCGTCGCCGCGCTCAAGGGCCGGCCGCTCGCAAGCAATTCGCGCGGCTCGATCACCAACTATGAGATCGGCAAGATCTTGAAGACCGTCGGGCTCGGCTTCCGCGACGTGGACCTGAAGTTTCTTCCGTTCTCGCAGATTGCGCTGGCGTTTGCCAACAAGGCGATCGACGCCGCCTTCGTGATCCCGCCGTTCGCGGCCCAGATCGTGGAACGCGGCCTCGCGGTTGTGGTCGCTGATCCGGACGATTTCGTCACACCACATCCGATGACGATCGCGGTCTATTTCATCAACACCGACTGGGCAGGCAAGAACGACGCGCTGGTGAAGCGTTTCTTTGTGGCCCAGATGCGCGGCGTGCGTGACTATTGTCAGGCCTACCATGGCGGTCCCAACCGCGCCGAGGGGATCGACCTCGCGATCCGCAGCGGCATCGAGCGGCAGCGCGAGATGCTGGAAAACTATCCCTGGCCGGCGAGCAGCCCCGACGGCCGCATCAACGTTGCCAGCATGCTCGATATCCAGGCCTTCTTCGTGCAGGAGGGCCTGTCGCTGCGCAATCTTCCGGCCGAGAAGCTTCTGACCGAGACCTATATCGAGCATGCCAACCGGACGCTCGGTCCGTTCGTGCTCAGCAATATGGGCAGCACGCTTGCGGGCTGCCGTTGAGGCGCCGGGGGTTAGGGCAAGAGCGAACCGCGATTGCGGCCTGCTCCCTCTCCCCAACGGGGAGAGGGGTGGGGTGAGGGGGTTACGATCGAAAGTTTGGTCCCCCCTCACCCCCGCCCTCTCCCCGTTGGGGAGAGGGAGTCCCGCCGTGCCGAGGTCGCAGGCCGCACCACAATACACACGCAGGACAGATGCTCGGTTTTCTGCCCTCGTCATTTCGTGTGATAGGGTGCCGCGGTTTTTCTTGGGGGGAATGCTGCATGAACGCTGGGCGGCGCGGCGCCGCGGTCAAGATCGCCGGCCTGCGCAAGGAATATGTCAGCGGCCAAGGGCGGGTGCTGGCGCTCGACACCATCGACCTCACCATCGCGGGCGGCGAGTTCCTGTGCATCGTCGGCCCTTCGGGCTGCGGGAAGTCGACGCTTTTGCGCATCCTCGCCGGGCTCGACCACCAGAGCGCAGGCAGCTTCACGGTCGAGACCGGCGGCTGGTCGGTCGCGAACGCCATGGTGTTCCAGGAAAGCGGCCTGTTTCCCTGGATGAGCGTCGAGACCAATGTCGGCTTTGGTCTGATGACGCGTGGCGTGCCCGGCCCGGAGGCGAAGCAGCGCGTCGAGGCCGCGCTCAAGCTTGTGGGCCTGACCAAATTCCGCCACCACTATCCGCATCAGCTCTCCGGCGGCATGCGCCAAAGGAGCGCGATCGCGCGCGCCTTCGTCACCGATCCCGCAATGCTGCTGATGGACGAGCCGTTCGCCGCGCTCGACGCGCAGAACCGCGTCATCCTGCAGGCCGAGCTGGTGCGCATCTGGAACGAGACCCGCAAGACCGTGATCTATGTCACCCATTCCATCGAAGAAGCGCTCCTCATGGGCGACCGCTGCGTGATCATGACCGCGCAGCCTGGCCGCATCAAACAGATCATCAACGTTCCCTTCCCGCATCCACGCGATCTGATCAAGCTGTCGGCGGCCCCTGAGTTCGGTGCGCTCAAGCTCGACATCTGGCACGTGCTGGAGGAAGAGGTGACGCGGGCGCGGGCGGAGCTTGAGCTATGAACGCACTGTCGGCAAAGACGCGGGACCGGCTGCTCTACATGATCTCGCCGCTGTTGTTTCTCGCGCTCTGGCAGCTGCTGCTGATGGCGGGGCTCGGCGACCGCCGCTTCATCCCGGCGCCAAGCGACATCGCGGTCCGGTTCTGGCAGCTCGTGCTGAGCGGCGAGCTTGCGATGCATACCGGCGTGACCTTGCTGCGGGTGTTCGGCGGTTTCTTCATCGGCGCCATCCCGGGTGTCGCCTGCGGGCTCCTCATGGCGATGTTCCGCCCGGTGCGTTTCATGATCGATCCGCTGATTGCGGCCCTGTTTCCGATCCCGAAGATCGCCTTGATGCCGCTCCTTCTGCTCGCCTTCGGCTTCGGCGATGCGTCGAAGATCGCGCTGGTCGCCATCGCGGTGTTCTTTCCGGTATGCGTGAACACCTATGTGGGCGCCGCCAATATCGAGAAGATCTACTGGGATGTCGCCAGGAACTACGGCGCCAGCCAGACCGTAATGTTCACCCGCATCGTGTTCTTCGGCGCGCTGCCGACGGTGTTCGCGGGCATCCGCATCGCGGTTGCGGTCTCCTTCATCGTGCTGGTCGCCGCCGAGTTCGTCGCCACCAAGTCCGGTCTCGGCTACCTGATCTGGAACTCATGGGAGCTGCTGCAGGTCGACATCATGTTCTGCGGCATCGTGACCATCGGCATCCTCGGGCTGATCACCTCGGCGCTGTTGCAGGAGCTCGAGCGCAAGATCATTCCGTGGAAGGCGGAGTGACGTCATTGATGCTTGAGCTGCCCAACGATGTCGCTGATGACACAACTGCTGGTGTTTAGATCCAGGGTCGGGCTGGCCTGGCGCGGGCCTTTCTTGCGCTCACAGGAATTGAGCTCGCCGGTTTGATACTGGATCAGGTAGCGCGTGACGTCAGAAAGGCTCCAACCGAGCGGCAGCGGATAGCCATGTTCTTCCAGCCTGACCTTCAGCACCGCCCCTGACTGCGCCGCGGCTTTTGCAAAATCGGCCCGGTCGGCCCGGCCGACCTCTATGTAGCCGCGTGCCTCGCTGGCATTGAGCATGGTCCTGATCGGATCAAGCGCCTCATCCAGGCCGTCCGCCGGATCCGATGCAAAGCCACCCGAGGTCAGGATGACGAGCTTGATGTCAACATTCATACCCCGCTGATCAATGATCGTTTTCAACGAATGCGCCAGGTCGAGCGCCGTGGCGACGCCGGAGCTTTCAAAGTAGCCACCATCGCTTAGTTTGGTCACGCTCTTCTCGGGCGACGTACATTCGCCAGTCTGGGAAGGGTCGTAGTACCAGCCCGATGGCGTGATCCATGGGAACCGCGCGCTCAGCACCGCCGCGGTGCTCAGCGGCAGAGATTCTATTTTGCCGTCGGACTTGCAGCTGATCGGAAAAAATCTCAAGTCGGTCAGCCCTTCGAATGTGAATGGCGAGATCAGCCGACGCCGGCCGGTATAGACCTCGGTGGTGTTGAGCACCAGCGCAGGCGTGAACAGCGACTTGTCGAACCCTTGCGGCCACAGCGACAAGAATGGCTCGGCCATGGTGTTGGCAGTCTTGTCCTGCACGCGCGGTCCATACAGATCGTTTTGAGTCACGATGCGCTCCCATGACGCCTCCAGCCCATGCTCGAGCGCGCGCGCCCGGTCGAAGATCTCGACCCGCACGGGTAAGAACTGCTGGAGCAGATCCGGAAACAGCCACATCGCCTGCAGCGGCGACCAGAAATCACCGTCCAGGGCTTGGACCGCGTTAATTGCCGGATCATCCTCGCCACCGCGGTCCACGCATCCTTTGTCCGGGATCTTGACGCCGCCGCGCTGCTCGGCATCCTTCATCGCAGCCGCAAACGCGGCGGCCCCGACACTGCCGCCGGATACGCCACTGATGGCAAATAGATGGTGGGAGAAATTGGGGCAGCGCGCCTGCATGTAGCTCAGGAAGTGGGCGGCGTGCATCGCCGCATAGATGCCACCGCCCTGTGCCGCCACGATATAGATAGGATATCGCTCCGGGAACTTCGATTGATCCGTGCGGGCCTTGTACCAATTCTCAAAGATATCGGATAAGTCGGGCATTGTCGCTGCCGCCTGGGCAGCATACGGGACGCGCCTGACGCGATGATTGTTGGTGAAATCAAACAGCGAGAACACGACAGCAACGGTTGCAAGCAGCCAGACCACAAGGCGCCCGACGCCTCCCGACTGCACCGCGAGATAATTCACGACCACAAGGCTCAGCGCTGCAAACATGAGCAGAATGGGCACGGCCGAGACGCGCGTTGCGACAGCCCCCGACTGGCTGGCATAGAGCGCGCACAGCCCGAGGAAAATGACCGTCGCCGCGAGCGCCACATAGCCGTTGGTCATGACTCGACCTAAGGCGTCGGCGCGCGCGGAGTTTTCAAGGCGACTGAGCAGGAAAACAAGGAGCAGGCCCAGCAGAACGAAGACAATGGCTCCTCCCAGCAGAATAATGTTGTAGCTCGCCATCTTTTCCGCCCAGTCGGCTGCAGCCGCAGGCGCGAGTGCCGGATCGAACCCGGTATCCAGCAAAATGGTTTCCTTGATCTTCGTGAGCAGCTTTTTGATCTCGTCGATAGCTCCGCCGCTGCTGCTGGCCGCATAGAGCCCGATTGCCATGGCCAGGAACGGCAGGCCGGCAAGACCCAGGCTGACAAATCGGAGCGCACCGGGCGCAACCTTGCTCTCCGCAGCTTTGCGATCGGCAAGCTTCGGATCGTCAAGGTTCGGATCGTAAAAATTCGCGCGGCACGACAGCCAAAGCAGGATGGAGAGCACGATGAGGCCGCCCAGGGTGTAGAGCGACGTAGTCACGGCCGACCAGAGCGCCGGATTGTCGGCAGTCATAGGCTGCGTTTGCAGAACAGCGAGGCGCTGCGCGAACACCCGGTGGATCTCTCTGAACTGCGTGGGCGCGACAAGAACGTAGGATGCCACGACCGCCACAATGATCGGTATGAGGTTGGTCTCAAACGCGAAGAAGACTCGCTCGATGTGCTTGCGCATGACCTGACCGATCGATTGTTCAACAACTGTGACTGGGGACGTGCAGACGGGCTATTTGACGACGCAGAAGAGCTTTGCGCGCTCGCATCTCGCTGCGATCGAGCAGATATTGTCCATCAGCGGCTTGCACTTGTCGGGCTGGGAGGGCGCGCGTGTATTGCACTTCAGCGTCGTATACTGGAGGTACAACGTGTTGGCCAGCTCACCGCAGGACAGTATCCTTTGGGCCAACACAATACGGCCAAGCTCCGTCTTGGCTTGCGCATGATAAGAAAAGGCGAGAGAAAACGGTATCAAGGCCAGCAGAACAGCTGCCCGCATCGCAGTGCTCCGTGTACTCCACAATTGCTTCGCAATGACACGCATAACTTTTCAAAGCCTAGCAGAAATTAGCGCTTGGCGCAAACGACACGCCTTCAGCGCTGCAAATCCAGTAGCAACAATGGCATGCATCGCATGGTGCACGCGCCAGACTCACATCATTGATGTTTCCGAATGCCCGAAACAGATCGCGCTAAGGCGCTGCGGTACCCATCACCGTCACGACTTGACGCGGCGCAGACTAAGGGCGTCACCGCCCCGCCGCATAGCCCTGCATACCGCGCGGATTGGCGGCGGCGCGGCGGCGGCGGCCATCACGTGATGCCGCGGTGAGGCGGCCCTCCGACCAGTCGGCATCGACCTCGACGATATGGCCGCGGCGGCGCAGCTCCTTAATCGTGTCGGCCGGCAGGCGGCCTTCGACCACGACCACGCCGGGACGCGCCTCGCGCGGCCAGAATGACGATGCGAAGTGCTCGGAGTGCCAGGCCGGCGCGTCGATCGCCTCCTGCATGTTCATGCCGCAATGCACGTGGCGCAAAAAGAATTGAGCGGTCCACTGGTCCTGCTGGTCACCGCCGGGCGAGCCCCAGGCTAGATAAGGCTCGCCGTCTCGCAGCGCCAGCGTGGGCGTGAGCGTGGTGCGCGGGCGCTTGCCGGGCGCCAGCGCGTTGGGATGGCCCTCCTCGAGCCAGAACTGCTGCGCACGTGTGCCCAGACAGAATCCGAGCTCGGGGATCACCGGTGATGATTGCAGCCAGCCACCGGACGGCGTCGCCGACACCATGTTGCCGGCGCGGTCGACAATGTCGAAATGTACCGTGTCACCGCGCATCAAGCCCGAGCGCTCGAGCTTGGCGTGGTCGATCGTGACCAGGCTCGGATCGACCGTGTCGTCGTGTGTCCAGGCCGCGCCGCGGCCAACCGTCGGCTCGCCGACGCCAGGCGCCGCGACACGCTGACCGCCTGCAACGCGGATATCGAGCCGCATGCCATAGCCCGGGATGTTGCCCGGCCGCTGCTCGAGCGAGGCGCGCTCGCCGATGAGCTTGCGGCGCGCGGCGGTGTAGGCGTCGGACAGCAGTGTCTCGCCCGGCACTTTCACAAAGTCCGGATCGCCGTAGAACGTGTCGCGGTCCGCGAACGCAAGCTTCGCGCACTCGACCACAGTGTGGATGAAATCAGCGCTCTTCGGATCGGCGCCGTCGAGGCCGAAGCCCTGCGCGAGCGCGAGCTGCTGCAGCATCACCGGGCCCTGACTCCAGAAGCCGCCTTTGCAGACCGTATAGCGGCCATATTGGTACGTGACTGGCGCCTCGACGCGCGGCTGCCAGCGCGCCATGTCGTCGCCCGTGAGCACGCCGCGATGACGCTCACCGCTTGAATCCATGAGCTCCTGCGTGCGGCTGAAGCGATCGATCGCTTCCGCCACAAAGCCATGCGACCACATCCGCCGCGTGGCTTCGATCTGCTTATCGCGGTCCCCGCCCGCGCTCTCGGCCTCACGCAGGATGCGCGCATAGGTCTCCGCCATCGCGGTGTTGGTGAACAGCGAGCCGGTCGCCGGCACATCGCCGCCCGGCAGATAGATTGCGGCCGACGTCGGCCAGTGATCGCGAAACAGCTCGCGCACGGTCGCGATCGTCGCGTGGGCGCGCTCGACCAGCGGCTGGCCCTCGCGCGCATAGAAGATCGCGGGTGCGAGCACGTCGGCAAGCCGCATGGTGCCATAGTCGCGCAGCAGCAGCATCCAGGTCTCGAATGTGCCGGGCACGCAGCACGCGAGCAGCCCGGTGCCGGGAACGAGATCGAGTCCGAGGCCGCGGTAATACGCGATGGTGGCGCCGGCCGGCGCCGGACCCTGGCCGCAGATCACCTCGACCTTGTCTTTACCCTTGCGCACGTCGTGCAGGATCACCGGCACGTCGCCGCCCGGCCCGTTGAGATGCGGCTCCACGACCTGCAGCGTGAAGGCGGTGGCAACGGCCGCGTCGAAGGCGTTACCGCCGCGCTCCAGGATACCCATGCCGACCGCGGTCGCGATCCAGTGAGTCGAGGCCACGACCCCGAACGTGCCGTCGATCTCCGGCCGCGTGGTGAAGGGATTGGGATTGATGTTGCCAGCCATCGGAACCTGCGCGCGTTCTTTAGAAGGCGTCACCTAATCACAGCTTGCAGGCCGGACCAACCCGCCTTCGCAACTTTCCGGATCACCCCTTTCCGGTTCACTCCGGCTTCGCGCCGGAGAACTTCACCACCTTGGCCCACTTCTCGGTCTCCTCAGCCACGTATTTCCCGAACTCGGCGGCCGAGCCGGTAATGAGCGTCGCGCCCATGCTGCCGAACCGCTCCTTCACCGTGGGATCGGCGAGGATCGCATTGACGGTGGTGTTGAGCTTGTTGACGATCTCGGCAGGCGTATTCTTTGGCGCACCGAGGCCATACCACGCGCTCGCCTCGTAGCCCGGCACGAAATCGGCGAGCGTTGGCGTATCCGGCAACAGGTTCGAGCGCGTCGTGCCAGTGACCGCCAGCACACGCAGCCGGCCTCCACGGATGTGCTCGATCGACGTCGGGATGTTGTCGAACATCACCTGCACCTGCCCGCCGATCATGTCGGTCAGCGCGGGTGCACTGCCGCGATAGGGCACGTGGATCATGTTGATGCCGGTCATCATCTTGAACAGCTCGCCGGACACGTGGATCGTGGACCCTGGGCCGGACGACGCCATGTTGAGCTTGCCCGGATTGGCTTTGGCGTAGGCGATGAACTCGGGCACGGTCTTGACGGGCAACGACGGGTTCACCTCCATGACATTGGGAAAGCGGTTGATGCCCGCAATCGGCACGATGTCGCGCTGGAAATTGTGGTTGAGCTTCTCGTACAGCGAGGCGTTGATTGCGTTCGCGGGCGCGACGAGCAGAAGGGTGTAGCCGTCGGGAGGCGCGTTCACGACCGCCTCGGTGGCAAGGTTGGTGCCGGCGCCGGGACGGCTCTCGACCACGAACTGCTGACCGAGCCGCTCCGAGAGCCACTGCGCCATCAGGCGAGCGGTGATATCAGCCGACCCGCCGGGCGTATAGCCGATGATCAGGCGCACCGGCCGGGAGGGATAGCTCTGCGCGCTCGCCAAACGTGAGACGGCAGGGACTGCAGC
>Ga0137409_10008180_pt1 | contig 10694 bp, 4 predicted proteins | sample CZODoug1_16funga_FD_122059 | JGI IMG/M metagenome (GOLD analysis project Ga0137409, IMG submission 122059) | Vadose zone soil fungal communities from Angelo Coast Range Reserve, California, USA - CZODoug1_16fungal (Hybrid Assembly) | ecosystem: Environmental > Terrestrial > Soil > Vadose zone... | reverse complement strand
AACCAGCACAAGCTCGCTCGCCAATTCGGCATTCTCGATAATTTCTATGACAGCGGCGACGTCTCCGGTGACGGCCACGTCTGGTCCAACTCCGGGTCAATCTCCGACTATATCGCCAAGACCTGGCCTATCGGCTACCGCGGCCAAGAGCACACCTACGATTCCGAAGGCACCTTGCTTGGAGGCATCTCCATCGAAGACGGAGTTCCCGATGCCGGCGAGCCAACCGGCGGCTATCTTTGGAAAAATTTCGCCGAGCACGGAATTTCGTATCGCCACTATGGCGAATACATTGTCAGCCGTTGGTGCAACGCCGAGAGCGGAGCAGGCGTGCCGGCCTCGGGATCTCCCAAAGCGCAGGGCGCCGTTTGCTCGCGCACGGTCATCAACAAGGGTGAGCCACTGGAGAAAAATGTTGGTGATCCCCGGGGCGGTCCGAGTCCCTATCCCTGGGCCATTCCCGTTCTGGCGAAAAACGTTGCGGCGGAAATCGAACTGCGAGGACACTTTGACCCGCTCTTTCCCGACTTCGAGGTGGCTTACCCCGACCAGCTTCGCGCCGATGAATTTTTGAATGAATTCAATAAGTTCGTCGCGGCGCGCAAAGCCGGCAAAGACACCATGCCTCAGTTCGTTCTTCTTCGGTTACCCGCTGACCACACGGCTGGCGGCCAAAAAGGTTTGCCCCGGCCGGCCGCGTCCGTCGCCGACAATGACCTCGCTGTCGGGCGCGTGGTTGACGCGGTCTCCCACAGCCCGTATTGGGACGATACCGCTTTCCTCATTCTTGAGGATGATGCACAGGATGGTCCCGACCATATTGACTCGCATCGCAGCATCGCCCTCGTCATCAGCAAGTACTCGCCCATGCCTGCAGCGCAACCCGATGGCGCTCCTGCTCCTTTCGTCGATCACTCTTTCTATACAACGATCAATATGGTCCGCACGATCGAATCGCTCCTTGGCGTCCCGCCGATGAACGCCAACGATTCGCGGGCCGCGGTCATGACCCCCCTTTTCAGCGGCCCCGGCCAACAGCCCGCGTTCACCGCCGACTATCGCAACCGCGACAACGGCCTCATTTATCAAGTGAACGCCGCGGAATGGAAAGAAGGCAAGGCCCTTGACTTCAGTCGTGCCGACGCCGTGGACACCGCCCTTCTCAACAAGTTCCTTTGGCAAGATCGCATGGGCAATGTCCCGATGCCCGCACCGCGGCACGACATCTTCCCTGAATCCGATCCCGCCAAGAAGCTAAAGAAGGATTTGGACTAGTCCCGCGGAGCGGGATATTGTCGGTGCCCACGGGAGATGCTCATGAGCGAAAAAAAAGAAATATCTCGGCGCAAGTTTCTGACAGACGTGGCTGCGGGCGGCGCCGCGTTTTCCATCGTGCCGAGGCACGTGCTCGGGCGTGGATTCACTCCGCCGAGCGACAAGCTGAACATCGCAGGTGTCGGAGTCGGCGGCATGGGCCGCAACAATCTGATCAATCTGGCCAACGAAAACATTGTCGCGCTCTGCGACGTGGACTGGGCCTATGCCGATAAGGGATTCGCTCGTCTCGACACCGACATCCAGAACTTACAGAAACGCATGGACCAGCCGAGCCCAGAACCGATTCCTGGCGAGCCGCCAGTGGCATTCAATCGCGTAAGAGCCCAGGAACGGCTCGACAGGATGATCAAGTTGAAGACCGAGCATCTGCCGAAGGCCAAGCGCTATCACGACTATTCCGAAATGCTGGAGGGCCAGAAAGACATCGACGCCGTCCTGGTCGCGACCCCCGATCACATGCACGCTTCGATTGCCATGGCGGCCATGGATCTTGGCAAGCACGTGTACGTGCAGAAGCCTCTGAGCTGGTCAGTCGAAGAGGCTCGCCGGCTTGCCCGCCGCGCCAAAGAAACCAAAGTCGCCACGCAGATGGGCAATCAGGGGCATTCCTCCGATGATGGGCGCACGGCCGTCGAATACGTTCGGGCCGGCGCCATCGGTGAAGTCCGCGAAGTGCACATCTGGACGAACCGGCCGCTCGGATATTGGCCCCAGGGCGTGCCGCGCCCGGAACCACTCAAGGAGCCAGCCGATTCTCTCCGCTGGAACGGTCGAGGCGTCAATGCCCGGATCGCCGCCGCCTTTGCCGGGAATTTTCCCCTTCCAGAAACGCTCGCTTGGAACCTCTTTCTTGGTGTAGCTCCGTACGTGGACTACCACCCGATCTATCAGCCTTTCAATTGGCGCGGCTGGGTGGATTGGGGGGTCGGCGCGATTGGGGACATGGGAGCGCACCTGATCGACCACACGATGTGGGCGCTTAACCTGGGACTGCCGACGAGCATCGAGACCGTATCGACACCTTTCAACGGCGCTTCCTACCCGCAAGCCACTCTCACGTTTTATGAGTTTCCCGCGCGTGACAAGATGCCGCCGGTAAAGCTGACGTGGTACGACGGTGGTCTCCTCCCCAAAAAACCGGACGAGCTCGGCGACGAAGAGTTGAAAAAGGAAGGCGGCGCACTGCTCATCGGGAGCAAAGGCAAGCTGCTTCACGAAACCTACGGCCTAAAGCCTCGGTTGCTGCCCAAGTCGCTCCACGAGTCGTTCGGGAAGCCCCCACAGAGGTTACCGCGGATTCAGAGAGAGGCCCATGAGATGAACTGGGTGGACGTAGCCAAGGGAAAGGCCGAAGCCTCCTGTCCTTTCGAGTACGCGGCGCGGCTCACCGAGGTCATGCTGCTTGGCATCGTGGCGCTCCGCGCCGGAAGAAGGATCACCTACGACGGCGCTAACATGAGAGTCACCAACGTGCCGCAAGCGAACGACTACTTAAAGCGAGAGTATCGGCAGGGATGGCAATGAAGCGGCGAAAGCCGGACGCCCTCTTCTCGCGGTACATGCCAGGTAGTCCCCAGCTAAATCGCAGTGAGACACCCGATGTCACAGCCACTGTGATTGTGTAAGTGTCCGGCGCAGCGTCCGCTATCCGCAAAATAGGTGGTTGTCATTTTGGAAACTGCGGATTATGCTACCCGCCATCCTGTTGGTGGAGATGCCCTGGACCAGAGTCCTCGATACACCATAGTTCCAAACCGAAGGAGAGCAGACGCTGGCCGCAAGGCAAAGACCAAATCCTAAGTAATCACAAGGAGTTCAACATGAAGAACGCATCCCGTATGGTTGCCCTGGTGTTTTTCATGAGTCTAGCGAGTTCGGGAGCGTTGTTTGCGCAGTCGGATCTCGGAACCATTTCGGGGTTTATCAAGGACCCGTCTGGAGCAACTGTTCCCAACGCCAAGGTCACGGTCCGAAACAATACCGCCGTCGAGCGCCAAGTCGTCACGAATGACTCGGGCTATTATACAATCACCAATCTCCCGCCCGGCTTGTATACCTTGAGCGCAGAGGCGCCCGGTTTTCAGAAGTTCCAATCCACGGACAATAAGCTCGACCCGAGCGGACATCTGAGCATTGATGTGACGGTCTCAGTGGGCGCGGCGTCACAAACTGTAGAGGTGACGGCGTCCACTGCGACGCTGCAGACGGAATCAACAACGGTGCAACAGCTCATCACCCGCCAGCAGATCGACTCGCTTGAGCTGAATGGCCGTAACCCGATCTGGCTTGCCGCACTCGTGCCCGGCGCTCGGGGGACGACACTCGCGAACCTTAACTTCGGTTTCACCCAAGGTCCGGCGAATTTTAACGGCTCCCGCAATCCGGAGAACTTGATCACTTTTGACGGAGCCCCGGCCACCCGCACGCGTTCAAACGGAACGAGCCTCGGCGCCGCGGATGTGGACTCCACGCAGGAGGTCCAGATTCTCACCGCGGATTACGCCGCTGAATACGGGCGCTCGTCCGGTGCCCAGATCCGGGTCACGACCAAGACCGGGACGAATCAATTCCACGGCGCCGCCTACGAATACCTGCGCAACACGGCTTTGAACGCGAATACCTGGGCGCGCAACGCGAACCCAGTAACCGCTTTCACCGCGCCGGTCCACTACAACCAGTTTGGATACAACATCGGAGGGCCCTTCTACATTCCCAACCACTTCAATACGAACAAGACCAAAGTTTTCTGGTATTGGGGGCAGGAATGGCTTAAGTACAACTTTGTGGAATCAGGATCGACCCTGCCGTCGGCAGGCCTGTTATTGGTTCCGTCAGCCAAAATGCGCGCTGGCGACTTTAGCGAGCTGCTTGATCCGAACAATCCCTATGTCACGCGCACGATTAAGGATCCAAGTGACCCCACCAAAACTATAAAGACCCCTGTGTACATAAAGGATCCACAGTCGGCCTCTGCCTCGCAGTGCGGCACGGTCAGTTCCCCGGGCCCTCCTGTTGTCTTTAACCCAAATGGCTGCTTCCCCGGCAACATCATTCCGCCAACCCGGCTAAGCCCAAACGGAGTCGGAATCTTGAATGCGTGGCCGGTTCCCAACCTCTCTTCGTTCATTGGCGGTGGTAACTGGTTTGCCGCGAAGCGGCATACTTTCGACCAGCGTAAGGATACGGCAGCGGTCGATGTGAACGTGACGGAGAAGCACAGGCTGCGGTTCCGCGCGACGAATTACACCTATCTAGAGTACCAGCCGCTTGACGGCAATACGGACCGCACGCCGAAGTTTTTCGATCGCCCCAACAAGACCGGCTCGCTGGACTATGTATGGACCATCAGCCCGAGTAAGGTCAACGAGGTGCTGATCACCGCAAGCCAGGACATCGTAAGGATACCTGTCGACGCGGCGAACTTTTTCGACCGCACCAAGGCATGCGCGCAATCTACAGTACCTTGCAATCTCAATTATCCTTACATCTTCCCGCAAGGGAAGCTGATTCCGACGCGCATACCAACCGTGAATATGTCCAACTTCTCGGGGCTGAGTGGAGGACCCTATCCCTCTCACTCGTCAGGTCCCATCTATGGCCTGTCTGACAGCTTTACCTGGATCAGAGGGAACCACACGCTGAAGTTCGGCGCGCTGTTTGAGCGTTCCGGCGAGAACGACAATGACGAGATCAACGTGCAGGCTTGCCCAACTTGCACGAATAATCAGAACGGACAATTCTTGTTCACCGACAACCTAGCGGGTGGGACCGGGGTTGCCGTTGCCAATGCCGCTCTGGGGCTCTTCGATACTTATTCGGAAATCGGCCATCGCGCGTACACCATCTTCCGAGCCAACATGTGGGAGGGTTTTGCGCAGGACTCCTGGAAGGCCACGCCCAAGCTGCACATTGACTTTGGAGTCCGGTATTCGGTCATCGTTCCTTACCATGCGCTCTGGGGCAACATGATCGTCTTCGACCCCCGCTTTTACGATCAAAGCAAAGCAGTGACGATCGATCCCAAAACCGGTCTCATCACTGGGACACCCACGATCGATCAACTTTACAATGGCATGGTCATTCCGGGGAGCGCATTCCCGGCTTCCGCCAAGGGCCGAGTTCCCGAAGCCGATTCGGGGCAATACAATAGCCTTTTCCGCGGCGTTCCCGACCATTACTCGGACATCCAGTGGAGTGAGTTCCAGCCACGCGTGGGCATCGCCTATGCGCTCAACAGCAAGACCGTAATTCGCGCTGGCGCGGGCCGCTACACTACACGCCTGGGCGTGAGCGACTCTGTATTTCTGGGCGGGAATCCACCGTTCCAACCCAACGCCAGTGTTTCCAATGGCTCGGCAGATAACCCTGGTGGTGGCGGCGCGGCCAACCTTCCTCTGGTGGTGACCACCCAGAGCAAAGCGTTTAAGCCACCGGAAGCGTGGGCTTGGAATTTCACATTCGAACGCGAGATGTTCTGGAAATCGCTGGTGAGCGTGGGATATGTAGGCCGCAGGGGCGTGCACTTGCAACGAGAGGCGGACATTAACCAGCCAACCACGGCCACGGTGGCTGCAAACCCGGGCGTCACTAGAGACGCCCTGCGACCATATTTGGGGTTCGGCTCCATCCGACAAACTGATAATGTGGCCAATTCCATGTACAACGCACTCCAAGTGACGTGGAATCGGCGTTATTCAGGCGGGCTCATGTTCGGCGTGTCTTACACGTTGTCCAAGAGCATGGACAACGGCTCCAACCAACGTGATGTCGTTCCAAACACATACGATCCGCAAGCGCTGTGGGGCCCATCGGAGTTCGATGCTCGCCACATTCTTGTATTCAACTATCTTTACGACCTGCCCTTCTTCAAGAACCATTCGAGTTTGAGCGGCAAACTTCTGGGGGGATGGCAGATCAGCGGCGTCACGCAATTCCAGACGGGCGTACCATGCGGTGTGGCAGGTGGCGCTGATTACACCGTAGTCAAGGGTGTCCATGACGGCGTGGGACTAGACTCAAACTTCGGCTGCGGTGTCAACGGCCAATATTGGGTCGTAAACGGCACTCCCCGGATCATCGGGACTTTCGGCAGTAGCGGCCAGTGGTTTGCCACGAAAAACCCTGACGGAACCTCAATCTTTAGCATGCCCACGGCAGGGACTTTCAACACGCAGCGCGTCCGCGACCTGATCCACCAGCCGGGCTTCCAGAACTGGAACCTCGGACTGTTCAAAGCGTTCCCAGTTGACGAGCAGAGAGGGTTCCAGTTCCGCGCCGAGGCTTTCAATTTCATCAACCACCCGAACTGGGGTGGAGGCAGCGGAGGCGGCGTGAACTTCAACCCGACCAACGCAAACTTCGGAAAAGTAACTACAAAGGGCGGCGGCGTTGGTGGAGGCGAACGCAACTTACAGCTTTCGCTTCGCTTCTACTTCTAGGTCGTTAGAATTTTGGAGGCGGGGGGAGTCGGAATAGTCAGGTGTATTGAAAACACGCAACTTATTGATTTTTCGAGACGCCAAAAACGCAAAAAACGGCAAAATTGCGCCTAACTGGAACGTATCTGGAACGCGAGATTTTTCATTTGCCGAACAAAATTCAAGGTTACTGCGTTTCATTTGTTTCCGAGTAGCCTATCATCTGGAAATCAGCTCAGAGGCCGAATCACATGTGCAGGAATATCAAACCGCTTTTCAATTTTGATCCGCCCGTCACTCCTGAAGAGGTCCGCGCGGCCTCTCTCCAGTTCGTCCGAAAAATCACCGGGTTCAACAAACCGTCGAAGGCCAACGAAGAGGCGTTTCAAGCCGCGATCGAGGAAATCGCAAAAATATCAGGGCGTCTGATTCATTCCCTCGAAACGACCGCACCACCGAAGAATCGGGAAGACGAAGCGACAAGAGCGAAAGCCCGCGCCGCGGCCAGGTTCGGCGATTGAGTCTGCCCAACGTGGTCTTCCCCAACCACTGGCTCACCAATCGGGCAACCTCTGGCTATCACTTGAATGTGACGATCTCCATCGCATAATTCTGCGCTGTGCTGGGGGTGACGGAGGCCTGATACGATCCGGTGGCCGAGACCACGCGGTCCAGCAAGCATACCGTCGCCGGATTGGTCTGACTCTCAATCGTCCATCCACTCGCGGGACTCGAGCACGTTACACTCCCGGCTTCTGAGGCAGCCCAGGAAAACAGATATTCGTTGGCTGCCGTGGTGGTGACTGCGGCGGACGACCACGCGGCGGTGGCCGTGAGTGATTCCTGGAAGCCGGATTGATCCAGCGGCGCGGCAGGATCGAGTCCCGCCACCTCAGCCACGGCGACCAGCAGATAAGTGCTGCCGCCGCTGAAGTTCAACGTCAGCGAGGTGGTTCCTCCGGCGGTGGACTTGGCGTAATAGAAGTTGGTGTATGTGGCGCTGCGGTTGACGTTGTGGTAGGCAGAAGTGCCCAGGCCGCGCGCGAAGGTATCTCCGGAACCATCTGTCACACTGGTGATATCCAGCGGCCAGAAACTCACGCCCACGATCAAGCTGTGCCCCGCGCCAGTAGCCTGCGGCAGCGTCAGCGTTACCGTTCCGCCGGAAGTAGGCTGACGGCTGAAGGTGCCTCTCTGGATCAGCAGAATCGCGGTGCTTGGAGTTATGAAAACGGTGTAGCTCGCACTGGCAATCGAGCTGTTCGAGAAACCGCTGGCACTGGCGATGGCCTGAACGGTTGCTGAGGAAGTGAGCGTAAACGAGCCACCGGATGAGATTGCGGTCCCATGCGAGCCGGGCACCGGAGTGCTACCGTCGGTGGTGTAGGTGATCGTGGCATTGGCCGTCGTATCCGTAATGGTGACGGTCACCGAATTCGTGTACGTGCCGGGCGCAGGGCTGATTGCCGGAGTGGCAGCCTCGGTGAGGTTCAACAAACCGTACACATCGACTTCAATGGACGTGCCGATATACACCTTTCCGTTGGCGATGCGTGGCACACTGAATTTGACTGCATTGCCAGCTCGGTCGCGGTTGTTCGCAGCCTGCGTGCTGTTCCAGAGTTCCCGAGAAACATTTGTGGCGTCATGCGCGTGTAAAACCGCCGGACCGGGACCGGGTCCCGGCGACCCGTACTGGCTGCTATCGATAGACCAAACGATGCCGTTCGACGTTCCGTTCGCGGAAATACTCGGAGTGGCGCCGGGAAAATTGTAGAATTCGGTCGAATGGGTGATGTGAGTGAAATCGAGCCGGCCGGTGCTCAGCGGAATAGACTTCAGAACATCATAGCTGCCCCACCAGTAGGTTGTGTTGTTCCAGTATGCGGGCATACTCAACATCCCACCTACTTGCCCGCTGCCTGACTCTTGAACAATCTGCGGATCACTGCTGCAACCCGAGCAGAAAGGTAGCTCCTGACTTGGATTGGAGGGGTTAGCGGTCAGTTTGTCACGGTCAATTAGATAAATCCTTCCTTCTTTGCCGGCTTCCAGCAGCAAGTGCGGATGGTTCCCCGGTTGATCGGGCAACAGCAGAACTCCGCCTGAGCCGACGTCGGTATCGCCGCTGTTCAGGCCATTCTGATTGAACGGTGTGAAATAGTCCGCAAGCGACAGGATTCCATTGAAATTGAGCTTCAGAATGCTGTCGCCAAGTTCCAAAGGCGCGCCTTGGCTGAAAGTCCCGTTCCCGGTTGCGGCGTAAATGTTTCCATTCGCGTCTCCCGCGGGGCCCGCCCCACTCATCCAGAAACCGCCCAGCCCGCCGTTCGGAGTGGTCACGAACACTCCCTTTTGGGTGAAGGTCGCCGCGTCATAGGCGAATAGCCAGCCGTGATACGGGAAGGAGTCGCAGTGGGAGGCGAACCCAAGGAAGATCGTCCCATTCATCAGCAGAAGGCCCGGGCGATTGAGCTGATGCAGGGCCATGTTGTTGGAATCGAATACCAGCTGACTGTTGGGAGGGGGGGTGCTGCCGTCGCCGGTTCCATTGACTGTGGCTTTGATCTGCACCGGGCCAGGAGACTTCTCATTGCCAGTGGCTATATCCAAAGCGTGAAGCCGGTGAAAATAGTTCGGGCCGTCAACCGACTTGGCTTCGACGTAGATGGTTCCGCTGCTCGAGTCGATGACCGGCGTGCTGGTGATACCAATACTGGGCTGCAGGTCACTGCACCCGATTGTCGTGCTCGTATTGAGCGCCGTTTCGCATACTTGCTGGGGTGGGCAACCGGCGTTGCCGCCGTGCGCTGTGTCGACCAAACTCACCTGCCAAAGTGGGCTAGCACTGAGGTCGGCATCGAAGGCATAGACACTATCGTTTTCGGTAGCGACGATCAGCACGTTGTGAGTGCCTTTGCCCGAGATGGCGACGCCAGGAACGTAAAGGGGCTGCGCGTAAACCTGACCGTCTACGGGAAGCGAGAATAGCTTCCCGAACTGGTTCATGTTGACGTTGGAGTGCGTGAGAGTCGTCTCGTTCGTATTCTGCCCGGTCCGGGAATTGTCATACTGGTAAGTAACGACATTCGACTGTGCTACACACGTCATCGTTGCCAGGAGAAAGCAAAGTCCAGAAAAAAAACTGCGGTTCAATGAGGAGATTCGTTTGCTGGATTTGAATCGCGAGAGAAAATTTGTAGGATCCTGGGAGAACTGCTGGGCCTCCCCGCTGAGATCAATCGGGCGTTTTGCGTATAGCAGAGTAGAAAATTCGAAGACGAGGTCCGGGGGATCGAACATCGTGCTACCTCCCGTCCGGCATGGTTGCGTTTGGATTGTCCGATCATAAGGTGAAACCCTAGATAAAACAATCAGGTGAATTCCCTATAGGTGAATACCCTATACGTGGGGGATTCTCTGATTTCCGCAAAGACTTCAAAGAAACCGTGACGTAAGACTAGGTGGCTCCTTTGAATTGAAAACCAATTCTAATACCGAAGAATTTATTGCTTATTATATTTTGTGTAGAACCGGCTATCGGGATCTTACTAAAGGAAACTGAGTACCACGGGATGCTTAGGTGTTCAGCGCAGAGGACCCCGAACTCTAGCAAAGACCGTTGTCTAGAGAATGGTGGAGGCGGGGGGAGTCGAACCCCCGTCCGAAAAGCGCTGCGACACGAAGCCTACATGCTTATCTCAATTCGGTGTGCGACCCGGTCCGTGAGGACCTGTCGCGCGTTCGCCCGCCGCGCTCAGAATGAGCAAGAAACGCGGCCGGCTAGTCCGATGGTTCTCGCCCGAGCCTTACGGACCGAAAGGCTCAGGCCAGCTCACTGTGTGACGCCTCTGACCGGGCCCATGAGCAAAGCCCGGGGAAGCGGCAACTTAATTAATTAAGCTGCAAGTGCCAAGTTGTTGTTGGCATTTCTAGTTT
>Ga0137409_10008179_pt1 | contig 10696 bp, 5 predicted proteins | sample CZODoug1_16funga_FD_122059 | JGI IMG/M metagenome (GOLD analysis project Ga0137409, IMG submission 122059) | Vadose zone soil fungal communities from Angelo Coast Range Reserve, California, USA - CZODoug1_16fungal (Hybrid Assembly) | ecosystem: Environmental > Terrestrial > Soil > Vadose zone... | reverse complement strand
CAAGTCGGGGAACAGCCAGGCGGTGCGGCTGCCGAAGGCGTTCCGGGTGAAGAGCAAGGAAGTGGAGATATCGCGGCGGGGTGATGAGATCGTGCTGCGGGAGCGCGCTGGGACGATGGCGCGGGCGTTTGATTTGCTGGCGGCGCTGCCAGCGGACTTGAGGCTGGCGGGACGGAAAAAGGATAAGCCGCAGAAGCGCAAGGGGCTGTGATGGAGGCGCGCTTCCTGCCGGACACGAACATTTGCATTTACATCCGGCGGAAAAAGCCGGAGGAGGTGCTGCGGCGGTTTCGCACGCTGAAGGCGGGAGAAGCGGCGCTCTCGGTGATTACGTTTGGGGAATTGATCCATTGGGTAGAGAGAAGCATGCAGCCGACGGCAAGGGGAAGAAAAAGCGGATCCCTCACTACGTTCGGGATGACATCGTCAGAGGCGGGCCGATCTTCTTTCAAGGCTCGCTTGCCGCGAGCGGCGCAGCGGGCGGCGGCGCTGGAGCTTTTGCGGGAGTTGGCGCGCATGCTGCCAGTGATGGGGTTGCCGGAGACGGCAGCGGATGCTTATGGAACGATTCGGGCGGAACTGGAACGCAAAGGACAGATGATTGGGAATAACGATCTGTGGATTGCGGCGCATGCCGAGGCGGCGGGGTTGACGTTGGTGACGAATAACGAGCGGGAGTTCCGGAGAGTGCGCGGTTTGAAGGTGGAGAACTGGGCGGTGTGAGGGGACGAAAGATGGCGGCGTAAAGCCGCCTCTACAAGGGCGCGGGCGGGGTGCCGCACCTACGGTGCTCGGGATTGTCTTTGCGATTCTTCTTCCCAGCCCTCGCGGGCTGGGCTAACTTGTGTCGCGCCTACGGCGCTAGCGGCGGAAATATCCCAAGGGGGGAACCTGCATGACCAGACTAATTGCTACTGTGTCGCTTATCCTGCTTTTCTGCGGCGCAAGTTTGCAGAAGCAGCAGCCTGGGACAGCTCCAACGGCTGCCGGCACGGCACAAACGGAGGCGGATGAGTACACGCGGTACGAATTGCTGGGACCGGAGACGGCGAGCTTCAAAATACTTTATGAGGTGACGGCGACGACTCCGGGCGCCAGGGTTTACTACAACCCGATTCGCAAGGGGAGCACGGCGAGCGACGAGGCGGTTTACGATGCGATGACTGGGGAGGCGCTGCGATTTGAAGTGGTGAGCGGGGCGGAAGCTCGCAAGGATCCGCTGATGCCCGACGCGGATCTCGCTGGGAACTACATCAAGGTGCAACTGGCGCGGGCGGTTCCGGCGGAGGGGCAGGGGCGCATCCTGATCGTCAAGACGTACAAGGATGCGAAGAGCTACTACCGCGAGGGCGATGCAATTGTTTTCAATCGCAGCTTGGGCATTCGGCGGAACAAGGTGGTGTTGCCTGCGGGATTCGAACTGGTGTCATGCAACGTCCCCTCGCAAGTTTTGCCGGAGGCGGATGGGCGCATCGCCGTGAGCTTCATGAATGCCGGGGCGGAGGAAGCGCACCTGATCTTGCGCGCCAAGCCGGGCGTGCAAACGGGACCGTCCGCCGCGCCGCATCCGGCGACGCAAAAGCGCAGTTGGGAAGCGCCGTTCGAGGGGGAGACGGAAAAGGAACGGCTCTCGGAACGCGCGCATCAGGATCGCGATATTGTTTACTTTTTGCAACAGCCGGAGACGCATGCGTTCAGCCTGTATCACGATTACACCGAGTCCCGCCCGGGCATGGACAAATATTTGAATGTGGTTCGTGAAGGCAGCACGGTTTCAGAGCCATCGGCGTACGTGCTGGACACAGGAGAGAAGCTGGCGACGCGGCTGATCACCGGGACGGAACTTGCAGCGACAAAAACGACATCCGAGGAGCCGGTGAAACCAACCACACAAGTCGTGGTGATCGGATTTCCTGCGGTGAAAAAAGGGCAATCCGTGCGCTTGCGAATTTCCGAGACGTACACGGCTCCGGCCAGCTATCGATTGGACGGCGACGAACTGGTGTTTGACCGCAGCCTTGGGCGGCCGCGAAATGCTGTGGTTCTTCCCGCGGGATGGTATTTGACCGCCAGTACGATCCCCGCGACGGTCACGCAACTTCCCGACGGGCGCATCCGGCTGGATTTCTGGAACGGGCGGCCGGATTCGGTGGACGTGCTGGTGAAGGCCCGGCGGCGGGTGAGCCCGGCAGAGCCCGGACACTAGACCTCCCGGTAAAATTGACAGGTGACTGTCGAGGGCCGCGCGTGGGAGACTTTCGACCGGCTGGGAAACGAGGAAGTAGTTGCACGCAAAGGGAATTGTGGAATAACCTTATTGCGCCGCGCGCTTTTGATACTGCAGGTTTCTCCTCGTGTCCGGAGATTGGTGTGGGGAGTGGTGAGAACCTGGAGAGAAAGAAGCGACGATTGGAAAAGCTGCGATGCCTCTAACGGAGTCCGCCAGGAGCAGCGAGCGGTCAGCAGGCGGGCGCGTGAATCAAACGGGATTCGGTGGATGAAGCTGAGGAGGATTGCCATGCGTAATTGGTGTGCAGGATTGGTGATGAGCGCGCTGTTGGCTTTGCCGCTGTGCGCGCAGCAGAAGAGCACTGGAACGGGCGGTGACACCGCGAACGCCGCGGCAAACGCGGAGAAGAGCGCGACATCCAGCAACGCTGCCGCAGGCAGCAACGCCGCGGCAAGCAGCAAGACCGTAGGGACGAAGGGCGTATTTGCTTTGCCCGCGACGCCACGGCCGACACCTTTTCCGGGAGGGACACCGCCGCAGTCCATGGATACGGATGCGCCAGGCCGGCTCGTTCCGCGTTACGAAATCACGGGAATGTACGACTACATCAATTTCGCGCCCGGCGATCCGTTCGGTAATTTCAACAGCCAGGGCGGGACCGCCGCGTTCACATATAATGCGTCCAAGTGGGTGGGACTGACCGGCGAGTTCGGAGCCTATGACTTCAAGCGCAATCTTTTCCCGGTGACCGGGAGCAACGGCGATGTCAACGGGAGTTTCGTGACTTTCCTGTTTGGTCCTCGGCTGAACTTGCGCAAATTCGATCACTTCGTTCCGTTTGGCGAGTTCCTGGTGGGCGGGTCGAGAGGCGGGATTGAACTCGTAGGTGTGGATTCGCGGACCGCGTTTGCGATAGCGGTCGGCGGCGGCGTGGACATGGTGTTCCACAAGAACTTCGCGTGGCGGGTGGCCGAGTTGGACTATCTGATGACCACTTTTACGGGCGCAAACCTGGGATCCAGCGGACGGCAGAACAATTTCCGAGCAGCCACTGGACTCGTTTTCCGCTTCGGGATTCCTAATCCGCCACCTCCGCCGAACCATCCCCCGGTAGCGGCCTGCTCGGTGACTCCGGCTTCGATCTATGCGGGCTCGGGCGACACCGTGGCACTGCACGTGACGGCCAGCGATCCGGACAACGATCCACTGACGTACAGCTACACGGCGACGGGCGGGGCGGTCGAGGGCACGGGCCCGGAGGCGCGTTGGAATTCGGCGGGCGTCGCGGTGGGAAGCTACACCGTGAACGTGAAAGTGGATGACGGCAAGGGCGGCTCGGCATCGTGCGCCGCGGACATCAAAGTAGAAGAAAAACCCAACCATCCGCCGACGGCGTCGCTTTCCATCGAGCGCAGCCCGATTTTCCCAAGCGAAAAGACCGGCGTGACCTGCAATGGAAGCGATCCGGACAACGATCCGTTGACCTACAGCTACACGACCACAGGCGGAAAGATCACGGGCAGCGGCTCGAACGTGCAGTTTGATCCCGCCGGGCTGCAGCCTGGCAGCTACAGCGTGAAGTGCACGGTGAATGATGGCCGCGGCGGCACGGCGGATGCTTCCGGAAACGTGGACGTGAAGGAAGCTCCCGAGGTCAAGCAAATCCAGCAATTGGAAGCCAAGCTGGCGTTGCACAGCGTTTACTTCCCAACGGCCCTGCCGACGGCGGGGAAGCCCATGGGCGGTTTACTGGCGAGCCAGATAGTAACGCTGGATACGCTGGCGAGCGACTTCAAGCAGTATCTGAAGTTTAAACCGGACGCGCATTTGACCCTCGAAGGCCACGCGGACATTCGCGGCGCCAAGGACTACAACATCAAGCTGTCCGACCGGCGCGTGGAGCGTACCAAGAGCTATTTGGTGGAAAAGGGCGTACCGGCGGACAAACTGTCGGTCAAGGCGTTTGGTTCTGAAAAGAACATGACCGATGCCGACGTCAAAGCACAGATCGAGGCCGATCCGGACCTGAGCGCGGCGGAAAAGCAGAAGATATTGAAGAACCTTCTGACCGTGCGGCTGGCGAGCAACCGGCGCGTCGACGTTACGCTGAGTACCACGGGCGAACAATCCGTTCGCCGCTTCCCCTTCAGCGCCAAGGATGCCTTGACGCTGCTCAGCAGGACCGGCGGGGAAACGCCCAAGAAGACGGCCACTCCCGCGACGCCGAAAAAAGCCAAGCCGTAGCGGGCAGGGCGTACCGCGACTGATGCCTGCTGCAAGGGACTCGTAACATCGAGCAGGGAACGGAAAATAAGACGAGAAGATCGAGGGGGGCTCCTTGAGAAGTTTTCGAGGGGCCCTCTTCGTTTTAGTGGGGCTGGCTGGAGTAAGCGCAGCGGGGTCCATTCCCGTTTTGGAACGGAAAGGGAGGCCGCAGAGGTGCGGAAATCCAAAATGGAACTTGCCAATAGCGTTCTAATTTAACTAATATATTGACAAATGAATAAGTCTGGCGGATGTTCCTGAAACGGAACTCGAGATGCAAGCAAAGCTACCAGCCGGAGGCTTTCATGATTCCAGTCATGAGTGAAGAAGCGGCAGTCCGCCGTGAAGTTGTCCCGATGAATATTCTCATCGTGGATGACGAGATGTCCATCCGCGAGACCTGTGCCACGGTTTCGGAGCAATGCGGGATGAAAGCCGTCGCGGTGGCCACTGCCGAGGAGGCGCTGCAGGTGCTGGAGCATTCCGCCATCGACATATTGCTGACCGACCTGAAGCTGCAGCAGTCCAGCGGGGTGGATTTATTGAAGCAGGTGCACGACCTGCACCCGGAGGTCGCCGCGGTGGTGCTGACGCAATACGGCACCATTGAATCGGCGATGGAGGTCACGCGCATGGGCGCGGTGGACTACGTGACCAAGCCGTTCCGCATTGAAGAGCTGCGTTCGCGGCTCGAGCGCGTGGCGCGGGCGGTGGAACTGCAGCAGGAGAATCGGTTGTTGCGAGAGCAGTTGCGCACCCGGCCAGGGTTCGGCGGGCTGATCGGCGTGTCGATGAAGATGCAGCGGGTTTACAAAATGATCGAAAAAGTGAGCCAGCACGAGTATCCCGTGCTGGTGCTGGGCGAAAGCGGAACCGGCAAGGAACTGGTCGCCCGGAGCATTCATTTTTTGGGGCCGCGCAAGGACCGGCCGTTTGCGCCGGTGGACTGCTCGGCACTGGTGCCCACGCTGATTGAATCCGAGTTGTTCGGCTACGTGAAAGGCGCCTTTACCGGAGCCATGCAGGCCAAGCAGGGTTTGCTGGAAGCCGCCTCGGGCGGCACGCTCTTTCTGGACGAGATCGGCGACATGCCCGTGGACCTGCAAGCCAAGCTGCTGCGCGCCTTGCAGGAGCGCGAGGTCAAGCCGGTGGGCTCGACGGAACGGCGGCACATCAATGTCCGCATCATCGCGGCCACCAACCGGGATCTGGAAAACGCCATTCGCACGGGAGCTTTTCGCCAGGACTTGTATTTCCGGCTGAACGTGGTGCAGATCAAGTTGCCGCCCTTGCGCGACCGCAAGAGCGATATCCCGATTCTGGTGACTTCCTTTCTCGAAAAATTTTCCAACCCGCAAGGACCGGTGCGCACCATATCCGAAGACGCCATGCGGCGGCTGATCGCCTACGATTGGCCAGGAAACGTACGCGAATTGGAAAACGCCATTGAACGCGCCGTCGCACTTGGTTCCGGACCGATCGTTTGTGTCGGAGACTTGCCATCCAGCCTGCAGTATCCCACCACCGAAAGGACGCCGGAAAAAGATGAAATTCTGCCGCTGGAGGAATTGGAGCGGCGCGCGATTCTCCGGACCCTGCGCGAAACGGGAGGCGACAAGTTATCCACCGCGCGCATGCTCGGCATCGGCAAGACCACGCTGTACCGCAAGCTGAAGCAGTACCACATGGAGCCCGCCGAGCAATAAGGACGCTGACTTCTCGCGAATCGTTCTTTCAGGCCGTTGGAATATTTTTATTTCGCCCCAGCTGTCCTCGGATCATGTTTCGGTTGCAGGTCAGTTTCGGTGTGCACGGAGCCTGCCGAATCCTATCTGCCTTCCGCGCTACTTTCGGAACTGAGTTACTCGTAGTGCCGAGAAACCAGGGGATCCACTTGCGTGGCTCTGCGAGCTGTCGGGCCTCTAGCCGGCCACGGATAGCGGGCCACTGGAATATTTTATTTCACTTCAACTGTCTTCGAACATGAAGTTCCGTTGATAGTCAGTTTCCATGCGGCGCGTTACTCACTCGGAATTGCCTCGGATGACGATCCCCTCGGAGGCAGACCTACGCGCCGAATCAGGTCCCGGAAGTGTGGGTCGTCACGCAAAGTGTCCATGCTGGGATCCATATGAAGATAGATCAGCCAGTGGGATTTCTCTTCGTAGGCCCTCTCCAGGTATTCGAGAGCGTGGTCGTTTTCTCCGATACCGATGTGGATTCCCGCAAAGAAGTAAGGGGCGACATATTTTTGCTTCGCTAGTTTCGTCAGGCTCTCGAGTATCTCCAGCGCATCCCTGGTCCTATTGGAGGTTCCGTAAGTATGGGCGAGCGCCGCGCGCATCAGGGGACTGCCGCCTGACAGGGCCACTGCATTTTCACCCTCGGTGACGGCCATTTCGTATCGACCCGTCTTCCTGTAGGCGAGCCCAAGAATCCAATGCGTGACCGGATAGCTTCGTTCCAACTCCACGGTTCTCCGAAGCTGCTCGATGGCTTCGTCGTATCGGCGCCCCATGTAGAGGGACCATCCGACGGCCACATTGATAATGAGGGAGAGTGGATCAAGCTCTTGGCTGTGTTTTATTTTGGCGATGGCCTCGTCGTGCCGACCCATAGTCGTCAGATACTCGGCGTACCAATGACTCGCCGTTGGGTAGGCAGGGCCAAGTCGGAGGCTACGGATGAATTCTGTCTGAGCCTCTAACCAGTGCCAATCGTGTAACCACAGGGGAGCAGCCAGAGATGTGTGCGCTTCGGCGAGATTCTCGTCGAACCGCAGGGCCTTCATTGCTGCCGCCTTAGCTTTTGGGAAGGCGTCCTTTGCCGGCAGATAGCTGTTCCATCCGAGGAGTACGTAGGAATCGGCCAATCCGGAGTACGCTAGCGCGTAGCTAGGGTCTTTCTCGACGGCTTGTTGGAAGTATTCGATGCCTTTGTCAAATCCTTCTTCGGTCCACTTGTTCCAATAATAGCGGCCTTTGAGGTACAGCTGATACGCTTCGGCGCTCTCTGTGTGACGGCTGGCTAACCGCTTCTTCTGCGCTGGGGTGAGATGCAGCCGCAGTTTGCCGGAAATTTCGTTGGAAATTTCCTCTTGAATAACAAAGATGTCTCCTGGCTTGCGATTATACTGGGCACCCCACAGTTGAGAGCCTGTCGCTACATCCACCAATTCGGTTCCGATAATCAAAGAGCCGCTTCGCTGCGATATTGTTCCTGCGAGGACGGTGCGCACCTGGAGTTCGCGGCCAATAGTTTGCGGGTTAGTTTCCTGCCCTTTGTACCGAAATACAGTGCTTTGCGCCATCACTCTCAGTTTCGGCAGTGTTGCCAGTACATTGATAAGGGATCCGGTGATTCCGTCGCTGAGGTATTCATTGTCCGGGTCGCCGCTCGTATTTTTGAAGGGTAAAACGGCAAGTGAGTTCACGCTCTTGGGAACTCGTTGTTGACGAAGCGCACCGCCGGCCAGGAACGCACGTCCCGACTCCATGTCTCGCTTTAGACGCTGCAAATCGGCTCGCAAGTCGACGGCGCTTTGATAACGCAGAGCGCGGTCTTTCATCAGTGCTTTGTTGATGATGCGTTCCAACTCCGCAGGCAATCTCGGGTTTAAGCGCAGCGAAGAGACCACAGGATTGTTTAGAATTGAATCGAAGATATTCCAGGAAGTAGTCCCAGTAAATGCGCGCCGGCCAGTAGCTAGCTCGTACATAACTGCTCCAAAGGAGAAAAGGTCGGTGCGCGAGTCCAGCTCTTCGCCACGCACTTGTTCCGGGGACATGTAGGCGACCGTACCCAAGGTCGTTCCAGGAGTCGTCAAGCATTCGCGGTCCACCGGAAATTTTGTCAAAGTGATGGCACTGTCTGCGGGTTCCTTTTTAGGCGTGATCTTAGCCAGGCCAAAATCCAGTATCTTGGCATGGCTTCTGCGGGTAACGAAGATGTTCGCGGGCTTGATATCGCGGTGAATGATGCCTTGAGCGTGAGCGGCATCCAGTGCGTCCACGACCTCCATAAAAATATCCAAAAGACGTTCCACCTCGAGCGGACTAGCAGAAATACAACCTAGCGTGTCCCCGTCCAAATGCTCCATGGCAATGAAGATTTTGCCGTGCTCTTCGCCAATATCGTAGACGGTGCAGATGTTGGGGTGATTAAGGGCAGAGGCAGCTCGGGCTTCACGCTGAAAGCGCTCCAAAGCCTCGGGGCTTTCCGCTACGTCATCGGACAGGAATTTCAACGCGACAAGACGGTGCAAGCGCGTATCCTCGGCCTTGTAGACCACGCCCATACCGCCGCCGCCGAGTTTTTCCAGCATCCGGTAATGTGAAATCGTTTGACCAGTCCCGGGTATTGATTGAGTCACGTCTCATGTTGAGCCGAAGTCACGCCCGCGCCTACTGGTAAAACTGACGGTTGTGTCTGGGAGCCGGAGATGTGTAGCTCCATGACCGATAGGTGGCGGCAACCTGACAAGATTCTGATCAGAGAGGACGAGGCTAGGAGGGGTGCTGGCCGTGATCGGGAGAGGCAGTGGCCCCGCATCGCCACCAAATCGGAAACTTGCGCCAAAATCGAAGTGCCGTCGCGTACGCCAGAACGGCGGTCTGCCTAAGACCTGGTGTCCTTGGGCGACGCGGAACCGATCAGATTTTTTTCCTTAGCCCTTTGATCCTAGCTTCATGGGCAACTTTTCCTGCGACCAGTCTCCGGTCATGAGTCAGCAAACACTCTCGCGTAGCGGACCATTCTGGGAAGAACGCGACGCAGAGTTTCGGCATGGAATTTTTCGCCGCACATCCGCTCCTCTAAGTGATTGATTTATTGAGCCTAACCGACTCTCCGGATGGTCCTGCCGATGCAAGTGTGAATACCGCGAGTGCTCAATCTGATGTTGTTAGCCACCCTCCAGGGCTGCGTGGCGGCCATGAGAGGACCTAAGGTTCGGGGCGAAGGAATGAAGATGGAGTGGAAAACCGCGGAGAGAGAATCGAGCAGGCGAGGCCTGGCGCGGGGAGCGCTGAATCGTGTTTCCCGGCAAGAATTGCTCCAGGAAGCGCAGAAGGAACTCGCCGCGCGGGGAAACGCCAGCCGCGTCGGCGTCTGGCTCGCGGCGCCGTCGAACGGTGCCCGGCAGCACGACGAACTCGCTGGCAGCTTTCATGGAACGGTATGGGACCGCGGGAACCGAGACACTCCCCCTGAGTGGGCCCAACTCTCTGTGGAGCCGCCGCTCCCAGCGGAACTGCTTCTACGCGGGAAAACGGTGGAACAGGATCTCGACGCTTCTCCTGCGGATCCCATCCTCGGGCTGCTCGCAGGGCTGCGTTACGCGCTGTGGGTCCCCGTGGAGTGGAAAGAGCAATTGAAGGGCATGATCCTCTGGGGCAGCACCGCGAAACCATCCGCCAGTTCCCGCGAGCACGCCGAATCAGTTGCCGCGGAGCTTGCCGTGGCGTTAGGGCTTGAGGATTTGGAGAGAAACGCTGGGCGGCGAGAGGCGGACCTGGGAGTCGTGCGGCGTTACCTCTCGCGGCAGGCGAACGAATCTTCGCCCGACGCGGCGCTCTCCCACATCGTGGATTCCTGTACACGGATGCCGGGGAATGCGGACGGACCGGGTGCGGCATTCGCGGTGATCGGCGCCTTGCCGCCAGGACGTGAACAGCGTGGCGATAGTCTATCCGTCGAATTCCGCTGGCGCAGCGGAGATGATTCGTGGACGCGGGCCATCGAAAGTGAACCGTTAGCCGCGGTGTGGCATCGGGCATTGCAAGCGAGGCAGCAAGTCGGAAGTGAACCCGAGATGGGCTGGATGCCGGGATCGGTGGTCCGCATCGTCGCGTTTCCGCTGGAATCAGAGGGCCGGCTCGTCGGGACACTCGTGGCGGGCTTACCGGAAAGTGCCATCTCACTCGCGGCCCTGGATCGTCTGGAGTTGCGCGCCGGTCTAGCCGCGTCGGCTTTGGGCCAGAAAAGCAGAAAGGAAGAAGAGTCCCGACTTGCCCGCTGGCGGGACGAGTTGCTTGAATGCCTCAGCGAACCCGTGCTGCTCCTGGATGACGCGGGAAGAATCAGCGGGGCGACGCGCGGGGCCAGGGAGTTGGCCGGGACGGTTTCGCGGGTCAACGGGCCACGCATCGCCGAGATTCTCGCGCCGTCAACCTTGCCGGAGATGTTTCGTCCGCACGAACA
>Ga0137409_10008178_pt1 | contig 10698 bp, 7 predicted proteins | sample CZODoug1_16funga_FD_122059 | JGI IMG/M metagenome (GOLD analysis project Ga0137409, IMG submission 122059) | Vadose zone soil fungal communities from Angelo Coast Range Reserve, California, USA - CZODoug1_16fungal (Hybrid Assembly) | ecosystem: Environmental > Terrestrial > Soil > Vadose zone... | reverse complement strand
CGGGCTCTTCCAGACCCTCTACCAGCCCCCGTCCACCGTACTCTCGTACCTGCCCTTCACTCTCGAGTGGAACCTGGTCGGCGCGCTCCTCCTGGCCTACGGCGCCGTGAAGGGCGGCTGGTACTGGATCGGGGCGGCCCCGGTCGCGCTCTCGTGGGCCTGCTGCGTCTGGGCCGCGATGCGGGCGCGGGTGGACACCCTCGCGGGCGGCATCCAGGGGCGGCTGCTCATCTCGGTCCTGACCTACTTCGGCCCGCTCCTGCGCTCGCTCGAGCGCTACAAGTGGTGGGTCCGCGGCCTCACCGCGGCGCAGCCCTCGGTCGCCGAGCGTCCGGTCCAGGCCCTGCCCTGGTCGTGGCGGGAGCGCGCCTTCTCGGCCGCGTTCTGGACCGAGACCGCGCTCGAGAAGGAGACGATCCTCCACGGCATGATGGAGGTCCTCGCGGCCCGCAAGTACTTCGTGCTGGTGGACCAGGGCTGGAGCGAGTGGGACCTCGAGGTGCACGGCGGCATCTGGTCGCGCGGGCGGATCAAGGTGTGTGCGGAGAACCACGGCGGCGAGCGGCGCGTCCTTCGCGTGAAGTGCGCGCTCCGGACCTCGCGGCTCGCCCGCGGGATGCTGGCCGGCGGGGTGGTCGCGGCGGGGCTCGGCCTCCAGCTCGGCGTGCCCGCGCTGGCCGCGGGCGGCGCGGCCGCGGGAGTCGTGGCCGCCGTCGCGATGCTGCGGAACTCGGTGGCACTGGGGCGGATGCTCTTCGACGCGCTCCAGGGTGTGGCCCGGCGGGCGCGGCTGCACTACGCCCCGCCGCTCGACGCCAGCGCGGTCGAGGTGAAGTGAGCAGCTTCGCCGGGCGGGTCTCCGGCTACCTCTGGCCGCACCGCGGGCGCATCCTGTGGGCGCTGGTCCAGGTCTGTCTGACGACCGCGCTCGAGCTGCTCAAGCCCTGGCCGATCAAGTTCATCATCGACTCGGTCCTCGGCGGCCAGCCCACTCCGGCCGGCCTCGGCGGGAGCTGGAGCCCCGCGGCCCTGCTCCTGACCGCCTGCATCGCGCTCGTATTGATCTACGCCGCCCTCGGCGGCCTCACCGTGCTCACCAACTACACCACCATCCGCATCGGGCAGCGGATGGTGCGCGACCTGCGCAGCGACCTCTACGCGCACCTGCATCGGCTCTCCATGGCCTTCCATAGCCGGGCCCAGGCCGGGGATCTCCTGTACCGGGTCACCGCGGACACCTTCGCGCTGCAGGCGTTGACCATGAACTGCCTGTTCCCCGCCACCACCGCGCTCGTGCTGCTGGGCGGGATGGCCGCGATCATGTTCCATCTCGACCGGGAGCTCACCGTCCTGGCCCTCGGCGTGTGCCCGCTGCTCCTGCTCGCCATCGGTCGGCTCAACCGGCGGATCACCGCCGCGGCGGGCGAGATGCGCGAGCGCGAGAGCGAGGTCTACGGCGTCGTCCAGCGGGCGATGCAGGCGATGCGGGTCATCCAGGCCTTCACCCGCGAGGACGAGGAGCACCGGCGCTTCATGAGCGCGAGCGAGCGGAGCCTGGACGCCGGGCTCCGCCTCTATACGCTCCAGACCTTCTACTCGGGCGTGGTCAACCTGGTGATCGCCCTCGGCACCGCGGCGGTGGTGTGGGTCGGCGCCCGCCACGTGCTCGACGGCTCCCTGACCGTCGGCAGCCTGGTGGTGTTCATCTCCTACCTGGCCTCGCTGTACGGCCCCATCAACAACATGTTCCAGGTCTACGGGCTGGCGCAGAGCGCGCGGGTGGGCGTGCAGCGCGTCCTCGACACGATGGACGTGGAGCGGGACGTGGCCGACGGCAGCCGGAGCTTCCCGCCCGCGGGGGCGCGCGGCGAGGTGGTCTGGGAAGGGGTGGACTTCCAGTACGCTCCGGGGGTCCCGATCCTGCGCGGCATCGATCTCCACGTCACCCCCGGTCAGCGCGTGGCGGTGGTCGGCCCGACCGGCGCCGGCAAGTCGACGCTCCTGAGCCTGCTGCCGCGCTTCTACGATCCCACCCGCGGGCGTGTGCTGGTCGACGGGGTGGACGCGCGCGAGTACCGGCTCCAGTCGCTGCGCCGCCAGGTCGCGATGGTCCTGCAGCCGCCGCTGCTGTTCCCGGTGAGCATCCGCGAGAACATCGCCTTCGGCCGGCCCGGGGCCCGCCTGGACGAGATCGTGGACGCGGCGAAGGCCGCCCGGATCCACGACATGGTGGCGCGCCTGCCCCAGGGCTACGACACGGTCGTGGGCGAGCACGGCGTCACCCTCTCGGAGGGCGAGAAGCAGCGCCTGACCATCGCGCGGGCAATCCTGCGCGATTCGCCCATCCTCATCCTGGACGAACCGACCTCCGCGCTCGATCCGGAGACCGAGCGGCTGATCATCGAGGCCCTCGAGCAGCTGCAGGTCGGGCGCACCACCTTCATCATCGCCCACCGTCTCTCGACGGTACGAATGGCCGACGTGGTGGTGGTGATCAAGGACGGCGAGGTGGCGGAGCAGGGCTCCCTCGAGACGCTGCTCGCGCGGCCGGGGCCGTTCGCCGCGATGTACGGGGCGCGCGCCACGGATCGCCAAGCAGACCCGCTTGCCATCCCGTAAGCGCATCGTGGTCCTGCACCTCGCCGGGCGCTACCCCCTGGGGGGCATCGGCTGGCAGGCCATCCACTACGTGCTGGGATTGACCCGCCTCGGGCACGACGTCTACTACGTGGAAGACTCGGGAGCTCACCCGTACGACACGCGGGTCAAGAGCGTCGTGGACAACGCAAGCTACAGCGTGGCCTTTCTCGCGGATGTGATGGGGCGCTTCGGGCTGGCCGACCACTGGGGCTACGTGGACGCGCCGACCGGCGCCCATCACGGGCTGTCCCGCGAGCGGCTCGCCGACCTCTACCGCGACGCCGACGCTCTCTTCAATGTGTGCGGCGCGACCCGGCTGTCCGAGGAGCACCTGCGGTGCCCGATCCGGGTTTACGTGGAGACCGACCCGGTGTTCGAGCAGATCCGGGTGGCGGAGGGCGACCGGCAGGCCATCCTGGCCCTCGAGGACCACACCCATCACTTCACGTACGGTGAGAACATGGGGCAGCCCGACAGCCCCATCCCGCTCGAGAAGTTCGCGTGGCGCCCGACCCGCCCTCCGGTGATCCCGGACCTCTGGAGCACTCCCATCGACCCGACGGCGGAGCGGTTCACCACGATCGCCACCTGGAAGAACGCGGGCAAGGACATCCACTTCCGGGGCGAGACGTATCTCTGGTCCAAGCACCTCAACTTCCTCCGGGTGATCGACCTGCCGAGCCGCACCCGGCAGGCGCTCGAGATGGCGCTGGAGGTGGAGGACCCGGCGATGCGCGACCTCCTGGCCCGCAACGGATGGGGCCTCCAGGACGCCTTCCAGGTCTCCCGGACCCTGACCACCTACCAGCGCTACATCCAGCAGTCGCGCGGGGAGTTCACGGTGTCGAAGGACCTGGTCGCCCGGACACGGAGTGGCTGGTTCAGCGACCGGAGCGTGTGCTATTTGGCCGCCGGCAAGCCGGTCGTGACCCTGGACACCGGCTTCGGCAAGTACATCCCGGCGGGCGCGGGCCTGCTGGCCTTCGAGGGCTTGGAGGAGGCCGGGGCCGCGATCGAAGAGGTCAACCGCGACTACGAGCGCCACAGTCGGGAAGCCCGGCGGATCGCGCTCGAGTACTTCGGCGCGGACCAGGTTCTGGGCCAGCTCTGCCAGGAAGCCGACCTGTAAGCCGACTGCTCCGCAAGTTTGCTTTCCCTTTGCAGATCAAGGAGTCATAAAGCACTTGGCAAGCTGCGTCACCCTATGCTAAAAGTGCGGGGGCAGGAAGTGTCAGTACATACCGGAGGGCTGCCGGATTGGACGCCGCACTGGAAAAGAGGCAGGTCAAGAGGGCGTACAAGCTGTACGCGCCCGCCTATGACTTCGTCTTTGATTGGATCTTCCACCCCGGGCGGGAGGCGGCCATCCGCCTGCTCGACATCAAGCGGGGGGACCACGTCCTCGAGGTGGGCATCGGCACGGGGCTGAACCTCCCGCTGTACCCCTCCCACTGTCACCTCACCGGCATCGATCTCTCCGAGGAGATGCTGGAGAAGGCCCAGGACAAGGTCGTCGAGCTGGCCCTGGGGAACGTGACGCTCAAGACCATGGATGCCACCACCATGGACTTCGGGCAGGGCGAGTTCGAGTCCGCCGTCGCCACCTACACCATCAGCGCGGTGCCCGACCCGGTCGGGGTGCTGCGCGAGATGAAGCGAGTGGTGAAGCCCGGCGGGAACATCGTCGTACTCAACCACTTCCGGAGCGAGCGCCCCGCGGTCGGGCGCCTCGAGGACCTGGTCGCTCCGGTGTGCACCCGGCTCGGCTGGAAGTCGAATCTCCCGCTCGAGCCGCTCCTGAATCAGGTCGGCCTCGTTCCGGACATCACCGCGAAGGTCAACCTGTTCAACGGCTGGCGCCTCATCAGGTGCATCAACCCTAAGTAGCTCGCTTCACTTCTCCGGGCTCTCCAGCTCCTGCCAGCCGTGACGCAGCACGACGATGCGCTGCGTACGTCCGCTCATCGGCTCGATCCGCACCACGTCCCCCGGCTTCAGCCGAGCAAGCGAGCCCGCCCCGCTCTCCTCGGTGACCACGAACGAGTCACGGTTCAGATCGGTGACGAGGACGCGTCCGGCCGTAGTCAGAGAAACGAGACGCCCGGCCCCCTCGTTGACCTCCAGAACCGTCAGGCGTCGCTGGTGCATGGCCCCGGTCATGCCCTGCGCGGCGGCCGGCGTCGACACGTCCGCGTCCGCGGTCAGGGCCGGGGCGACGCGGCCGAATTCGCCCCACGGCTCGGGCCGCACGTCGCCGACCCGCGGCGGCTCCGGGAGCACGCGGCTCTGGCCGCGCTCGCTCAGCACCTCGAGAACCCCCACGCCGAGGAGACACATCACCACTGCGATACCGACCAGGATTCTTCCCCAGGTCACGCTCATCTCGTGTCCTCCCTCTGTCCTGCGCGTTTGATCTCACCGAGGCCACCGGCTGAACGGATAGCATCGCCGGTGCCACTCGGTAACGTCGTGGAAGGACACGCACATTCTGCAAGGCGGGCTGCGGTGCGGCGGTCGAAGTGGGCACCTTGCCTGGCGATCGGGTGGCACATTGCCCGACGTATCATGGGCACGTGAACGCCCGGCCAGATCCAAGAGCCGACCGGTGAGCGCGGCAGCTCGGCTCGCGCTAGCCTGCCTGCTCGCGCTGCCGGTCTGGACGACCGCGTTGTCCCTGATCGCCACGAGCGCCTTCCTGGTCGAGTTCCTCGGTCAGGGCCGCTGGCGACCCCTCTCCGCGCTCACCCGGGAGCCGTTCACGCGGCCCCTCGCCGCTCCACCCTCGCCGGCGGGCGCGGTCGCGATCGACCTCCACGTGCGATCCGCGCTCCGGCGCCCCCCCGGGCTGGTCCTCGTGCACGGGGTCTCACCCGAGGGCAAGGACGACGTGCGCCTCCGCGAGGCCGCGGCCCTGCTCGCGCGCGCGGGCTGGGCGGTGGCGGTGCCGACGGTGCGCGGCCTCACCGTGCTGCGCCTGCGCCCCGACGACGCCGGCACGGTGAGCGCCAGCGTTCAGGCGCTCAAGGCCGCCGGCTACCCGCGCGTGGCCATCCTGGGCGTCAGCCTGGGCGCGGGACCCGCGCTGCTCGCGGCGTCGGAGCCGGACCGCGCGGAGGACGTGTCGGCGGTGCTCGCGCTCGGAGGCTACGCCTCGGCGGTGGAGCTGCTGCGCTACACCCTGACCGGCGCCTACGCCTTCGCGGAGCTCTCGGGCCGCGCGCCGGTGCACGAGGAGGCCATCGCCCAGTTCGCCCGCGCCAACTCCGCGCTGGTCGACGGGACGGGCCGGCGCCTCGTCGACAACCGGGATCCGGGGGCCTTCGACCGGCTGGTCGACGCCCTGCCGCGGCCCACTCGCGAGCTCCTCGATGCGCTCTCGCCCGGCCGCGTCCTGGGAGGCCTCCACGCGCCGCTTTTCCTGGTCCACGGCCGCCAGGACCCGGCGGTCCCCTTCACCGAAAGCCTCCGCCTCCGGACCGCGGCGCTGGCGGCAGGCCGGCCGGTCCGCGCCACGATCGTGGGCGCGTTGGGTCACGTGGAGGCCGGCTCGCACGCGGGCGACTTCGCTGACCTCGTTCGCCTGTGGGCGACCTTCTACGCCTTCCGGCGGACCGCGGGGAGCTGACTCGGGCGCGCCGGACCGCGGCGGGCTATTTGGGCGGGCGCAGGTCCATCAGGATCATGGCGTCGCGAACCGGCCGGTAGTCGGCATCGGACGCCTCGATGAACCCGTCGATGCCGTAGATCTCCTTGAGCACCGCGGCGTGCTCGGGGGCCTTGATCGAGAGCAGCGCGCGCTTGATCCGGGCCAGCGGCTCCGCGGGCAACCCGGGTCGGGCGCAGATGCCCGCCTCCGGGATCTCCGGCGTCTCGCCGACCCACCCGAGCTGTGCCACGAGCGCGGGGTCTTTCAGGTGCAGCTCGGGCGCCTTGTCGAACGAGGCCGCCGCGTCCACGCGCCCATGGAGCACGGCCTGCAGCGCCGCCTCATGGGTGCCGCTGAAGAGGGCCTCCTTGAAGAAACTCTTCGGATCCCGATCCCGCACCAGCCCTTCCTTCATCAGGAAGACCATCGGGTAGATGTAGCCCGAGGACGAGGCCGGATCCACGAAGGCGACGGTCTTGCCCCGCAGGTCCGCGACGCGCTGGATGCCCCGGTCCTTCCGCACGTAGAAGCGCGCGGTGTACGCCGTCTTGCCCTGCCAGACGTCGCGCACGAGGATCTGGCAGCCGGCCTCGCGGTTGGCGAGCACGTAGCCCACCGGGTGGACGAACGCCAGATCGACCCGACGACTGCGGAGCGCCTCGATGACCCCGGCGTAGTCGGAGGCGACGAGGGCCCTGATCCGGACCCCGGAGACCTGGGTGAGGGTCTGGGCGAAGGCGTCGCCCGCCTCCTTGAGCGCGGTCGGATCGCGGGACGGCGTGAAGACCAGCGTGAGCGGCGGCTCCGGTCGGGTGCACGCGACGAGACCGCTGCCCAGGGCCAGCGGCAGGCCGACGAGCAGGAGAGCGGCGCGGCGGAGCATCCGAGTCGACCGTAGCACGCGCTCCGCGGACCGCGCAACGCGCGGGCGAGCGATCAGGTCGTGTGGCCGCCCACGAGCTGCTCGAAGAGTGGCCAGCCGGGCGTCGAGGTCCACGATGTCGTGCTGCTCTTCCACGAACCGGCGCCCCACGCGCCCCATCGCGGGCCAGCGCTCCGGATGATCCAACGAGCAGCGCGTCTCCCTGATCATCGGGAAGCCACCGCCGACGAACGCTATGCGCACGCCGGTTTCCTCCACTGCCGCCGAGGCTCCACGCTCATGGATCGCAGGAGCCCACGCTAGGCGAAGATCCGTTGCGGGGCTACCAAGTTGCGAGGGCAGCGGAGCGGAAGATCCCGTCAGCCGCGAGCGGTCGGATCGCCACCCATCGCGGGCCGCGAGCCGGGCGCCGGCTCGTCGCGGCGGAAGCCCCACGTGGCGAGTCGCGCGAGGAGGGTATTGCGATGTAAGCCGAGCCCGCGCGCGGCGCGGCTCTGGTTCCAGCCCTCCCGCTCCTGGACACCATCATCGTCACCACCACGATGACCGGCGTTGAGAACGATGTAGTCACCGGACGAGCTAGACCGTGTCGGAGGACCTTTCCCGAAGTCTCGGCTGAGCCCGAACGTTCAGGCATGCTACCCTCCCAGTAGTCGGTCTGGGCCCAATTTTCTGGCGACGGTCGCACTCGGCTCGGATCCCGTTGGACGGCGCGGAACTTCCTATCTGCTGGTGCCTGGAGGCGATAATAGCGATGACACTCAGCCGGCGCTTCGTCCTTCTCGCGGCGGTCCTTTCTTTCATCGTCGGGAGCAGTGGCGCATTTGTGTGGCAGGCCCTGGCCCAGGACCCTGGCCAGGCGCAGCTCCCGGCTCCTCCACGGACCTTCCTTGACACAACCTACACGGCCCCGTCAGGGCGCACCATCGCGGTCGGTGCGGGCGGTGACTTACAAACCGCGCTGAATGCCGCGCAACCCGGCGATGTCATCGCGCTACAGCCCAGCGCCATCTTTCGAGGAAACTTCAACCTCCCGAACAAGTCTGGCTCCTCGTGGATCACTATTCGATCGGCGGCCTTTGACGACACATTGCCAGCCCCGGGCACACGGATCACGCCGTCTTTCTTCCCCGCGATGCCGAAGATCCTAAGTCCGAACCAAAGCCCCGCCGTCTATACGCAGCCCGGAGCACATCACTATCGCTTTATTGGAGTCGAGTTCGCCGCGGCGCCGGATGTCAAGATGATCTACTCCATCGTCGCATTCGGCGGAGACGAGAAGGCTGACGCCGATAAGCCGCACCACCTAATCCTTGACCGCTGCTACGTGCATGGGAATGCGGGGCTTAACAGCCGCCGGGGCGTCCTACTAAACGGTGCTTCATCCGCGATCGTTGAGTCGCACATCTCCGAGATACATGAGGTAGGACGCGACTCTCAGGCGGTCCTGGGGTACAACGGACCGGGACCATTCAAGATCGTGAACAATTTTCTTGAGGGCGCTACCGAGAATATTATGTTCGGCGGGGGGGATCCGACTATCCGCGGTCTCGTACCCTCCGACATCGAGATTCGGAGGAACCACCTCTTCAAGCCGTTGAGCTGGCGCCCCGGTGACCCCGGGTTCGCAGGCGTCCCGTGGCTAGTCAAGAACCTGCTGGAGCTGAAGAACGCCCAGCGCGTGCTGATCGAGGGAAACTTCCTCGAGAACAACTGGGGTGGTAACGCGCTGGTTCTCACTCCGCGCAATCAGGAGGGCACGGCTCCATGGTCGGTGGTCCAGGACGTGCTCTTTCGGAGCAACATCGTGAAAAACTCCCTCGGTGGGTTTGCGCTCCAGACCAGCGATGACCTCCAGCCGAGCCAGCCGACCAAGCGCATCGCCATCGTGAACAACGCCTGGGGCGTCACGCGCACATTTTTCGGCTTGACCGGTGTGAGCGGGCGTGTGGGCGAGGATCTGCTCGTCGATCACAACACCGCGATCCCCTGTGGCTATTCTGGCTTCTACATGGAGTTCCCAAACCCGCCCGCGATGATCCGCTTCCGCTTGACCAACAATCTGATCGGCTTCGGCTCTTTTGGTGTGGCCTTTCCCAAGGGGGATCCCAGGTGGTTACCGGGCGCAACCATCGCTCGTAACGCGCTTGTAAACGTGGCCGACATCGGCGATGGGCAAGGGCCGACACGGAACGCAAATCACGACCAAGCGATGTACACCCCCTTTCCGAACGCGGCGGCGGCCGGGCTCAATGCGGATGGAACGCTCACGGCGAAGAGTCCAAATAGGCGGGCAGGAACTGATGGCAAGGATATCGGCGCCGACTTCGATGAGCTGCTGCGCGCCTACACGGGTCAGTCCTCGCGAAAGTGAGCAACGGCGGTACCCGCATTGTTACGGAGCGCTGTCCTCGACGGAATGGGCGATTCCGGGTCCCCGCGTATATATCGAAGCGAAGTGGAGCCCGGAAGAACTCGCGACTCTTCGACGGACAATCCCTGATGAGCAGGCCTATCGTGAGCAGCTGCTCGCGACCCAATACACGATGGTGCTCGAGACTCGCGGTTACCGCTTGTGGACGAGAAGGGCGGGCGGCCCGTGAGACCAGATGCTTGGTCTGGTGGACGCAGCGTGCGATCGTGGGGGTTTTGCTAGCGGGCTGCTAGGAATGGCGGGCGGTGGGGCGCCTCAGCATTGCGGTAGAGGCGCAGGCGACGCCCACAAGGTCCTGAGACTAGACGCAGGCCTCTTTTGGCCGCGCGGCGCGAAAATTTCGATTCGATCAGGCCGTCGCCCCTTGGCAGGACGAGGAGGAGTGCCCGGCGGGTCCCTGCCTGATTGGTGGGCCACGTCGCGTCCCACCGATCCGCCGCCCGTCACGCCCCACCACGCCCGACGCGATGGACTCCGGGGATTGTCGTGAGACGCCGGAGCCCGCACCATATGCGCACGCTGGCTCGCTCCACTGCCGCCGGGGCTCCACGCTCATGGATCGCCGGAGCCACGCTCGGCGAAGATCCGTTACGGGGCTACCAAGTTGCGAGGGCAGCGGAGCGGAGGATCCCGTCAGCCGCGAGCGGTCGGATCGCCACCCATCGCGGGCCGCGAGCCGGTCGCCGGTTCGTCGCGGCGGAAGCCCCAGGTGGCGAGGCGCGCGAGGAGGGTGTTGCGATGTACGCCGAGCCCGCGCGCGGCGCGGCTCTGGTTCCAGCCCTCCCGCTCGAGCGCGCGCAGCACGTAGGCCTGCTCGAAGCGGTCGCGCGCCTCGCGGAGCGTGAGCGGACCGGGCTCTACCTCGCCGTGGGCGGGCGCCGCCTCGTTCATGGCGAGCTCCAGCGGCAGGTCGTCGAGCCCGATCACCGGACGCGTGGCCAGCGCCACGCTGCGCTCGATGATGTTCTCGAGCTCGCGCACGTTGCCCGGCCAGTCGTAGCCGTCGAGCGCCAGCAGCGCGCCCCGCGACAAACCGCGCACGTCCTTCTTGAACTCCTGGGAGTACTTCCGCAGGAAGTGAGCGGCCAGGTCCGG
>Ga0137409_10008177_pt1 | contig 10699 bp, 13 predicted proteins | sample CZODoug1_16funga_FD_122059 | JGI IMG/M metagenome (GOLD analysis project Ga0137409, IMG submission 122059) | Vadose zone soil fungal communities from Angelo Coast Range Reserve, California, USA - CZODoug1_16fungal (Hybrid Assembly) | ecosystem: Environmental > Terrestrial > Soil > Vadose zone... | reverse complement strand
TTCCCCCTCACCCCCACCCTCTCCCCGTTGGGGAGAGGGAGTCCCGCCGTGCCGCAAATAGAGTCCGTGCTCATCACAACGGCCTGCGTCGATATGAACGGAACATGCTCTACTGCCGCCGATTTGAAGTTCCTACAGAGACGTATCACGAACTTCGGAAACGGGGGCACTAGTCGGCCCGGGTCGCACGCCGCGCCCGCTCCACCACCTCGGGCGACGACGAAGCCATGCGCGCGATGAAAGCTTCGACCTCGGCGCCGCTCGTTGCATTGACATCGATCTGACTCTTGGCAGCGTCGCTGAGGAATTGCGGATCGCTCATGGTGGCCATGAAGGCTGCGCGCAGCGCGTTTCTGCGCTCCGCCGGAATCGCGGGCGTCGAGCCATAGATGCGACCGAGCGCCTGAGCTCCGAAGATCAGACCAAACACCTGCTCATCCTCCGTGGTCTTGGCATAGCGATCGACGTGCGGCACGCCGCCCAAAGCCGGATGCGGCCTACCGCTCAACTGCAGGATCACTTTGAAGCCACCCGACTGCACCTCGTCGCGCCACTGCGAGGTCACGCTCGACATCGACAACCCGCAGATGCCATGCACTTCGCCGCGATTGATCGCAAGCTTGACACTGGCGGAGCCCTGATAGCCCGCCACCAGCTTGATCCTGGCGCCGAGCAGGTTCTTGACCGCGAGCGCATATTTGCCGAGCGGGCCGGTGGCACCGGTCGAGCCGATCGGAACCTCTTTGGTCAGCATGTCCTCGAAGGTGGTGATGCCGGATGCGGGCGATACTCCACAGATGCCGACGCCCTCGTCCATGTTGCCAATCCAGGTGAGCTTGGCGGCATCGAACCGCGCCGCGCCGTTGCCGAAGATCGGCTCGAGCGCAGCCGTGTGCACGAAGGTCATGATCACGCTGCCGTCCTTCGGCGCCACGTTGTAGAGCCAGTTCGCCGGCGTGACGCCGCTGGCGCCCACCATGTTCTGCACCACCACGCTTGGGTTGCCCGGTATGTGGCGCCCGATGTGGCGCGCCAGCACGCGCGAATAGATGTCGAAGCCAGTGCCGACCTCGTGGCCGACAACGATCGTGAACGTCTTGCCCTTGTAGAAGTCGGCGACGTCGTCCGCATGCGCGCCGGTGATGGCCGCCAGCAACACGACGCTCGCGATCAGGCTTCGATGCGTCATCGGCGTCATAGCCTACTTTAATTGCGGAACGCGAATGAGCTCCGCGCGCTGCGCCGGCGTCAAAGGCGCGGTGATGAACTTGAAGGCGATCGCGTCGGCGACGACCTCATCGACGCCCGAGATACGGTCGGGATCGACGGCACTGAGCGGCAGGAACTCCTTGAGCGCCCGCCGCGCGGTCTCTTCCGAAAGCTTCGCAAACGCCGCATAGGCTTTGAGCCCCTCCGGCGTCGAATAGATCCAGGCCAGCGACTCGCGATAGCCGCGCATGTAGCGCACGAACACATCGGGCCGCGCCTTCAGTTCGTCCGCATTGGCGACAATCACCCGGCCGGTCTGCTTGTCGAAGTCCGGCGCTTGCGACGACTTCATGATCAGGCGGGTCTTGCCGGCCTCGAGCTCGGCCACGCCGAATGGCGCACCGGCCCAGCCCGCGTCCACCTGCCCGCTCATCGCCGCCGTCATGGTGGCGGCCGCGTTGCCGGTCGGCGTCAGCTTGAAGTTGAGCTTATAGTGTTTCTGCAGCGCCAGCGCGCCCGCATGCGTCGAGGATCCGCTGGTCGAATAGGCGACCGCCTTGCCGTCGAGATCCTGCACGCGCTTGATCGGCGAGCTTGCCGGGACATACCAGAAGACCTGGCTGCCGCCGGTATACGAGCCGCCGATGATGCGGATCGGCGCGCCTTTGGCAAACACCCCGATGGCGCCAAGAAAGCCCGAGGCCACGCCGATCTGGGCGCTGTTCGAGATCACAGCCTGCTGAGTCTCGCCGCCGCCGTCGGTATAGAAGATGTCGAGCGCGAGGTTGTGCTTGCGGAACAGGCCGGCATTGTCGCCGACCTCGGTGACGAAGGTCTCACCAATGCCGCGGCCCCCAACTGCGATCTTCAGCCGGTCCTGCGCCGCCGCTTCGTGCGCGATGGTGAGCGCGAGCACCAGCAGCAGCGAACATTTGATACCGCGCTCCATGTTTCCTCCCGTATTTTCTCCCGTCGGTCGGGATCGGAATTATCTTCAGTCTCGTAGCGCAATACCAGCGTCAAGCCGCCGCATCAGCGCCGTCATGATACGTGTTCATGGCACGTAGACGGGCTCGACCTCGCGCGGAATATCAAGCTCCATCCGCTCCACCAGCACCTGGCCAGCACGGGTGAGGCGAACCACATTGACCGTCCCGGCATATTCGGGCGAGCCCGAGTAATAAGCCGCCACCGGCCCGTTGCCGACCTTCACGGCGCGGTTCCAATGCCCGAGCGCCACATAGTCGGCGCCGGTGGCGGTGATCTCATCGTCATTGATCAGCCAGGACGGACGCGGCGCCACCCTGCGGTCGACTGCGGGATCGTAGTGCCCATGCGCAGCCGCGATCTGCCAGCGCGTGCGACGCGGCCGCACCGTCTCGAGCGGCACCATGTCGCCGTAGTCAAGATGCGCGCGGCCCCAAATCTCCAGCTCAAGGTGGGGCAGATCGACGGCCTCGGGATGGGTGACGCCGAGCACCATCAGGTTGTCGACGGCGGCCAGCATGCCACGCCGAAACACCGCCTCCGGGATCGCTGGATCATGGTTCCCCGGCAACAGCACCACCGGCAGGCCCGCAGCCGCGATCACGCTCGCGGTCCGGTCAAGAACATGCTGCGGCAGGCGATGGCTTTCGAACGTGTCACCCGCAAGCAACACAACATCCGCACCAATCGCGCGAGCCGCATGAAGCACGCACGCCAAGCCTGCAGTTCCGTCGCCACTATGGAGGCGAGCGGTATAATCATGGTCCACATGCAGGTCCGAACTGTGGACCATGATGATGTCTTTGCTATTCATCAGTAATTTATTACCTCTTCAGCGTGCCGCGATCTGACCGTGTTTTCGCCTCGTTCGTGCCCTAGGAGTATCTAGGACTATCTCGACAATAGTACCGTTAACCGCATAGCATCACTGCAGTCGCTGGTCGTAACAGTCGCGTGCGGAAGGGAGTACCGGGCGATGAGTGACGTTGAAGACTATCGCAACAACGCCGAAGACTGCCTGCGTATGGCGGAAGCTGACAAGGACGAGCAGGACAGGCCGCTTTGGGCCACGCTCGCGGTCTCCTGGTTGCGCCTCGCCGAGGACGCCCACCGCATCAAGTCGGGCCAGCTCAGCCACCCCACTGACCTCGACCAATTGGCGTCGGCGGGGGACTAGGTCACCTCCTATCTCCACTCACGGCTTCTTCTCGTCCGCTCCCGGCTGCACTTTGCCATGCCACTCTGGTGGCGTGATGTAGAACAGCGGCGTGAGTAGATAGATCACGAGCGCGGCGTGGACACTTAGCCAGGCTGCCGCCGCACCAAGCAGATAAGACGCCGGCCCGACCAGCGCCTTGGTGAAAGCACGCGGATCCTGCGCGGACGCAAGCTCAGGCTTGATGAGGTTGCGCACGATATAGCGCTGCAGCGCAATGAACAGGAGCGTGTTCACAGCGAACACCACGCCGAAGATGCTCACCGCCAGCGGGTTGGTGGGATGTTCGCCCATCATGGCGGTCGGAAACGGGATGAAGGCCTGGCCCATCAGAAACATCGAGTTGAGCCACGCCAGCCCGTAGTCGGCGTGATGCGCCAGATTGAGCACGTGGTGGTGATTGAGCCAGAACTTGCAGACAATGATGAAGCTGATCAGCCAGCTCAGGAATTTGGGCGCCAGCTCAACGAGCTGATGAGCCAGCTCGCTGACGCTGGCGTGGTCCTTGAGCGGCGGCAGCTTCAGCTCCAACACCAGCAGCGTCACCACAATCGCGAACACGCCGTCGCTGAAAGCCTCGAGCCGCGTGAGATGAAGGTGCCCGCGTTTGAAACGAGCAAATGGATGCATGACGTCACCCCTAACGCGCAGCGCCGTACTTGAAGGCAAGATACCACGCAACCAGTACCGGGATGCCGAAGATCAGGATGAAGGCGCCAAGCTCGTTGATGAGCGGAATGCCGGCCCGCGTCACGCCGTATGCGCCGTTGGCAATCGAGGCAACGAGCCACACCCAGATAAAGATGTAGGCGCCACTCGGACCCCCCTTACCGATGAAACTCGCCGCAAAAAAGAACACCGCCAGCACGAAGAGGCCGATGCCGACGACGATCGTGATATGCATTGAAAACCCCTCTTGCCGGCATGGCGCGCGTTGCCCGACCAAGCGGCCGCGATGCCAAGCGCCTCATATCACCTTCTCATGACATGATGTAGCCTCCCAACCGACAGACAAGAAGCTGCGCCACTCTCAATCGAGCGAGGCCCCGGAGGCCTTCACGATTGCCGCCCATTTCGGGATTTCGGCGCGGATATAGGCCCCGAACTCCGCAGGCGTATTGCCGGCGATGTCGACGCCCAGATCAGTGAGCGACTTGCGCACCTCGGGGTCAGTGAGCGTCGTTGCCATCGCCTTGTGGAGCGTCGTCACGATCTCCGACGGCGTGCTGGCCGGCGCCACCAGGCCGTGCCAGGTCGTCGCTTCGTAACCCGGGATCGCCAGCTCTGCGACCGTGGCGATGTCAGGCAGGAGCGCAGTGCGCGTCAGCGTCGTGACCGCGAGCGGTCGCAACGTGCCATTCTTGATGTGCTCGCCAACCGGCGCCACCGCCGATATGCCCATGGCCACATGGCCGGCCAGCACATCCTGCAGCGCCGGACCGGTCCCGCGATAGGGCACATGCACGATGTCGATCTTGGCCTGCGCCTTCAGCAACTCGCCGGCGAGATGCGCGGCGGTGCCGTGCCCGCCCGAGGCATAGTTGACCTTGCCGGGATTGGCCTTGGCGAAGGCAACGAGCTCACTCAGCGTCCGCGCCGGCAGGGTGGGATTGACGTAGATCACGTTGGCCTGTGCGCCGACGAGCGTGATCGGCGCGAAGTCCTTGGCCGGGTCGAAGCCGATCTTCTTATAGAGGCTGACATTGGTCGCCAGAATGCCGTTGGTGCCAAGGAGCAGCGTGTGGCCGTCGGGCGCCGCGCGCGCCACCATCTCGCCTGCGACATTGCCGCCCGCGCCGGGACGGTTCTCGACCACGACCGGCTGGCCGATCACCTGCTCGAGCTTGCGCGCAACCAGCCGCGCCACCACGTCACTCGGCCCGCCCGGCGCAAACCCAAGCACCATTGTCACCGGTCGTGTCGGATAGTCGGCTGCCCCTGCGAACGATGCCAGCAACGCAAAGAGCGCAGCCAAGATCGTAGCAACGATCGGTGCTGTCCTTGGTGCTGTCCTTGGCATGTCGAACCTCCCGGCGCGCAATTGTTTGATGTGCTTGGCCGCCGCCCTATCAGGGCACGCCGACATCGCGGCGCAAGCTTTCGACATCGACGCGTCTGATGAAGCGCGGAATGTTGCCCCAGACCGCATGATAGCCGAACATGCCGTTCTGCATCTCGTCGAGCACCGCGTCCTTGCTCCAGCCCTGATAGAGAATGCGGTAGAGCGCCGAGATCATGCCGGTGCGGTCGGCGCCGTGCTGGCAATGCAGCAGCACGGGCGCGTCGCGGCTCGCGCGGCGCAGGTTCTGCAGCGCGGTGATTACGTCCTTGCGCTTGATGTTCCAGGTGTTGATGCGGACCCGCTCGAGCTTGAGGTCGAGCCCGGCGGCCATCGGCTCGTCGGCATTGAACGATCGCAGGCTGACCACAGTGCGCACTCCGTGCGTGGTGCTGAGCCCCTTGAAGCCGGTCGCGTCGGGCTGCGCGCTGCGGAAGAAGTTCTTTTCCACCTGATGCAGGTTGGGCGCGCCCTCGAGCGCCAACGGCGTCGCCCATTCCTTCGGTCGCGCGCCGTCCTGCGCGCGATCTTGCGCGAAGGCTTCGGCGAACGGCAGCCCAATCAGCCCGGCCACGACGGCGCGCCGCGTCGACATGAGACCTGCTCCTTGACTTGATCTTGAATCTTACTCTTGCACCGGCCGCCCGGCCTGACCGGGAACGAGCTCGTAGAATCCCGCCATGCGCAAGCGCACGACAACCGGCGCCGCGCTCTGGTTCTGCCAGTACCAGCCGTGAATGCCTTCCCACGGCGCGACCAGGGCGCCGCTTGCTTTGGCGCCGGTGCTCTTCTCGTAGAACATCAGATCGCCGCGGCCGCCGACCGGCTCGGTGTGGCCGTGAAACTCGGTGTAGAACTCCTCGGGTTTGGCCAGATTGCGGACCTCCCAGGAGTAGACCACCGTGCTGCCGGCCTTCATCTGAATCTTGTATTCGAGATCGCCGTCGTTGCCGCGGATCGGCACGTCGATCACGTCAGTGCGGTAACCTGCGGGATAAGTGCGCGCCAGCGCTTCCTTTCCAGCGGGCGCGGGAATTTCGTTCCATTCCGTCTGTGCGGAAGCAGGTGTCGCGAGTGCAGCCGCACCACAGGCAGCGGCAGCCAAGACGATATGATTACGCTGAAGGGTCATTGCAGGGCTCCCTGTTCGCCGGTTGCTGGCACAATAGTCGAACTATACCGCCCGAGTATCCGGCCAAGTATCGGGCCTAGGTATGGCGCTTGTCAGTATGGCGCTTGTCAGTATGGCGCTCCAGTATGGCGCTCACTCGGGCTTGATACCAGCCGCCTCTACGATCGGTGGCCAGCGCGCCGCCTCAGCGGCAAGACGGCAGCAAAGTTGCGCCATCGTCGCTAGCCGAACATCGCGGCATCAAGCGCAAAGCCGATCGTCGCGCTCAAGACCGCCTCGGCCACATTAAACGACAGCTCCCCCATCGTCGGCTCGACATACGGAAAGATGACCCGCCCGGCCGCAAATATGATGCCGGCGACCGCGGCAACGCACATCAGTTTTGTCGCTACCGAATTGTCTTTCATTCCCACAACTCCCCCTGCAATCAGGGTCTCACAATAGCGCACCAACGAGGCGCTTCACACGGGCAAATTGTCATGCTTGCGCCCCGGCATCTCCACCCGCTTGCCCCGCAGCATCGCCAGCGCCCGCGCGATGCGCGGACGCGTCGCCCGCGGCATGATCACGTCGTCGATATAGCCGCGTTCGGCGGCGACGAACGGCGAGAGGAAACGGTCCTCATATTCCTTGGTGCGGGCCGCTATCTTCTTCTCGTCGCCGATATCGGCGCGGAAGATGATCTCGACCGCGCCCTTGGCCCCCATCACCGCGATCTGGGCGGTCGGCCAGGCATAGTTGACGTCGCCGCCGACATGCTTTGACGCCATCACGTCATAGGCGCCGCCGAACGCCTTGCGGGTGATCAAGGTGACGAGCGGCACGGTCGCCTGGCTGTAGGCGAACAGAAGCTTCGAGCCATGCTTGATCAGCGCGCCGTATTCCTGGTTGGTGCCAGGGAGAAATCCCGGCACGTCCACAAAAGTCACGATCGGAATGCCAAAGGCGTCGCAGAAGCGCACGAAGCGCGCCGCCTTGCGGCTCGCGTCGATGTCGAGCACGCCGGCGAGCACCATCGGCTGATTGGCGACAAAGCCGATGGTGCGGCCGGCGATGCGGCCGAAGCCGGTGACGATGTTCTTGGCGTAGGCTTGGCCAAGCTCGAAGAAGTCGCCCTCGTCCGCGACTTTGAGGATCAGCTCCTTGATGTCGTAAGGCTTGTTGGGATTGGCGGGCACCAGCGTGTCGAGCGAAGGCTCCTCGCGCTCCACCGGATCTTGCGTGGGCCATTCCGGCACGCCCGCGTCGAACGACGCCGGCAGGAAATCGATCAGCCGGCGCATCTGCAGCAGGCACTCGACGTCGTTCTCATAGGCGCCATCGGCGACGCCTGACTTGGCGGTGTGCACCGAGGCGCCGCCCAACTCCTCCGCGGTCACCTGCTCGTTGGTGACGGTCTTCACCACGTCAGGGCCGGTGACGAACATGTAGCTCGTGCCACGCACCATGAATGTAAAATCAGTCATTGCCGGCGAATAGACATCGCCGCCCGCGCACGGCCCCATGATCACGCTGATCTGCGGAATGACGCCCGACGCGATGACATTGCGCTTGAACACCTCGCCGTAGCCGCCAAGCGCTGCCACGCCCTCCTGGATGCGCGCGCCGCCGGCATCGAACAGACCAACGATCGGCGCGCGCGCCTTCATCGCCATGTCTTGGATCTTGATGATCTTCTGCGCGTGCGTCTCCGATAAGGAGCCGCCGAACACGGGGAAGTCCTTGGCGAAGGCAAACACGGTGCGACCATTGACCGTGCCCCAGCCGGTGACAACGCCGTCGCCCGGGATCCTGGTCTTCTCCATGCCGAACTCGGCCGAGCGATGCTCGACGAACATGTCGAACTCCTCGAACGTGCCCTTGTCCATGAGGAGCTCGACGCGCTCGCGCGCGGTGAGCTTGCCGCGCTGGTGCTGCGTCTCGATGCGCGCCTTGCCGCCGCCGTCGCGCGCACGCGCGCGCCGCGCCTCGAGCTTGTCGATGATGTCTTTCATGGGTAGCGCAATTTCATGGGTAGCGCCTTGCCGGAATCGCGATCGGCCATGCATAGCACACCACCAAAAGTCAGCCCCCGCGACGGGAACCAACAGCCGCGTTTTCTTGCCCAAAGGCCGCGGCCAAACCATCCACAGGGATATTGATTGTGACGCGCCCCAATACCTTACCTATGGTTGCAGCGCTCCCACAACCAAGAGATAATAGGAATAGAAGCTGCGAAACGTTACGGCTTCATTGGGGTCGATTTTGGCGAACAGATCGACGCCTCTCCAAAGTGAATTGTCGAGGGTATAGGCCACATGGCTGATGCTTCGCTGATCGTCGCCTACGGCACGGTCGTGAACGTCGCTGGCGACGTTCGCATCGATGGCAAGTATTGCCGGCAGGGGTTCAACGTGGAGGCCCGCAAGATGGGCGGACACGGAGCCTATCTGTTGGACTTCGACACCGACCCTCCCTCACTCGAACCAGCACTGCCGCGGCCACCCGTCATCCTCGCCACCGCGCGCAGCACCTCGGGCAGCGACGATCATCCGTGCTATGCCCAGACACAGCGCGTCTCGCGCGACGAGGCTGTCGTTCATATCTTCCAGACCCCAAACAACGCCTTCTACGTTCAGCCAGGACTGATCGACAGCAACTTCGATTTTCTCATTCTCGAGGCGCAGGGCTAGTGGATTGATGCCCGGTATTATGGCGCAAACACCACCGGGGTCCGAAAGTGACCCAGGGCGGCTATCCGCCACCTGTAGTTTCAGGAAATCCCGCTCCTAGCGGTACGGTGCCCAGGGAGCAAAATATGGCAAAACGCACCAGCGATTCATTTCCCGCCGTTATTGGCGGCGGCATTATCCTGCTGGCGCTCTTCTTTCATTCCATTTACGAGGATTTGCTTAAGGCCGCCATTCTCGGCCGCCTCAGCGCATTCATGGGGATTGCGGAGGCGGAGTTGGTAAGCCGCCTCACAGAAATGGCCGTGCCAATTATTGGGGCGGTCGCCGATATCTGGTTTGTACTCTGGTAGGCAAGGCGCGAACTGCGGGCTGAGTTACCGGACCCCTCAATAGGGGCGCAAAGCCAGCGTACGGCTTCCCCAAAGTTGGATCTAAAGATTGAAGGCTCCTATTCTGGCGGAACATTCGAGGCGGAATCGGACGCAGCGGCGACCACGCTGATTGTTACAATTACAAATTCTGGAACCATGCCAAGCATAGCCAGAGATTGGCACTTTTTTGCCGAGCTAGAGGGCGTACAACACGAGTCACTTTTGATGCCCTTGACCGGAATCCAGACGATCACGATGCAGGCGCCGGCCTTACCGGGCGTAAGGCCAGAAAGAACCGTCACCTATACCGCAGCCGATTCTATTTTCACAAAGGCAGCGATCCCAATATCGCCGGGCGCTATGGTTCAAGGGATTTTGCCCGCTTTATTTAAGGGTGTCTCTCCAGAGAAATTTCGAAGCGGGCCTAAGTACACATTGGTCTGCCGGGACGTGCTTGGTCAGGAATCCAGCCATACCGTAGAAACTAATAGTCCGTGCGACATCGGCTATTATCCCCTAATAAATCAGACGTTCAAATGACTTAGATATCTTCAAGAGCGACCTCCTCTTTTCCTATTGCTACGAATGATGCCAGATAAAAACGCGCCGTCATGGTGGCGCTAGCGAGCTTGTTATCCACTAGGTAAGTGAGGACATCGCCGCCAGCGAATCCATATAGTCGCGCCAACCCACAATCTTCCGATCTTCAATCGTGATAACCGAGATGAAGCGGTTTTCGTAGAGCTTGCCGGAGCCGACTGCGTTGCCCTGAACTTCATACTCGAGGACGACGACGCCGGGAGTCTGGGAAATGTTCACCACGAGCGCGTCTGCGCCACGCAACGTCATACCCTCTCCGTAACCCGCATACAGAGCCATGAGGGCTTCACGGCCCACGATCTTTGTTGGATAGCCAGGAAATCGATACCGAAACTCGAACACCGCATCGGGAGCGATCGTGTCGAAGTAGTGATCACCGTCGACAAGGCCTGCCAGGCCCTGCCTAACGATGTCAAAGAAAGGATCGAGCGCGGAAAACGCAGCATAGGCAGG
>Ga0137409_10008174_pt1 | contig 10701 bp, 10 predicted proteins | sample CZODoug1_16funga_FD_122059 | JGI IMG/M metagenome (GOLD analysis project Ga0137409, IMG submission 122059) | Vadose zone soil fungal communities from Angelo Coast Range Reserve, California, USA - CZODoug1_16fungal (Hybrid Assembly) | ecosystem: Environmental > Terrestrial > Soil > Vadose zone... | reverse complement strand
CGCTCACATTCTCCCCCGCCAACATGCGCCGAAGCGCCGCCAGCTTCATCTCTCGACTGAAAACACGAGCCTTCCTGGACATCAGTTCTCCCCCTGAGAACTGTCCCCATTATCCGTGTCTCACTTTAGGGGTCCACTCCACCCAACGTCTCAAGCTTCCACGCGACCCGGTGCGCGGCGGATGGCCGGGCTGATGGACGCGGCGACGGCGACCACGGCCATTCCGACGGACAGCACCAGGGCCGTCGTCCATGAGCCGAACGAATCCAGCAGATAGCCGGCGAGCAGGGAGCCCAGAGGGATGGCGCCCCACGCGAGGAGGCTGATGACGCTGCCGACCTTGCCCTGCAGCTCGTCCGGCGTGACCAGCAGGCGATAGACCTCCATCGTGACGTTCCAGAGCGGGCCGACGAAGGCCATGACGGCGAGGAGCGCGCCCAGGACGACGAGGTTGTCGGCGATCCCGATCCCCGGCAACGCCAGCGCCCACACCCAGTTGGCGCCGATCACGATCGCCTTCATCGACAGGCGCCGCTGAAACCAGGGCGCGGCCAGCGAGCCGAGCACGCCGCCGACGCCGAAGCCCGCCAGCAGGAGGCCGATCGCCGTCGAGGAGGCGCCCTGCTCGCGGGCGATGACGATCACCAGCAGGTTGAGGGCCTGGAAGAGCAGGTTGCTGCCGGCGATCAGGAGTGCGGTCGCGCGCAGGAAGGGTTGCCGCCACAGCCAGACGAGGGCCTGCGCGATCTCGGCGACGAAGGCGCTGCGCGCCGGCGGGCGCTCGCCCTGGAATTTGCTTTTGATCAGCAGCAGCGCGGTCAACGAGGCGAGATAGGAGAGCGCGTCCGCCAGGAACGGCACGGCGCGGCCGAGATCGAACAGGAAGCCGCCGAGCGGCTGGCCGAGCAAGGCGGCGCCGCGCTCGCGCGCCTCGATCTGCGAGAGTGCCAGCGGCAGATGGGTCGGGTGCACGATATTCCGGACGGCCGCCGGCTCGGCCAGGCTGTGGAAGACGTAGAGGCTGCCTTCGATGAAGGAGACAGCGATGATCTGCGCGAGCGAGATGCGGTCGAGCGCCAGTGCCAGGACGATGCTGGCCAGCGCGAGCGCGCGGCCGGCATCGCAGGCGATCATGATGAACTTTCGGTTCCAGCGGTCGACGAGCGCGCCGGCCGGGAGTTGCCACAGCAGGTAGGGGACGGTGGCAGCGAAGCCAGCCAGGCCGGCATCGGCCGGCGAGCCCGTGAGCGCCAGCACCAGCAGCGGATAGGCGATGGCCGAGGCGCGCGACCCCAGCACCGAGACGACGCTGCCGAACCAGAGGAGCCGGAAGTCCCGGTTGGCCCGCAGCCGCGGCACGCCTTGGTCTTGCGCCTCGCCCTCGGCCATGCCCCGCTTCCCGCGCGTGCTCAGAGGATGTCAGTCCGTTCCCGAGGGCGGACACCTGCCGGTCGACTCGCGCGTGATCAGCGAACAGCGCAAGTCCAGATGAACCGGCGGCGAGATGCGGCCCGCGAGTCGCTCGATCATGGTCGTCCATGCTTCCTGCGCGATTTCCTCGACCGGCTGATGGATGACCGACAGGAAGGGCCGCAGCGCAGTCATCCAAACGCTCTCGTCGAATGTGAGCAGCGAGATGGACTGCGGTATTTGCAGACCCGCGGACCAGATCGCACGCAGCGCCCCCATGGCGAGGATATGCGTCGAGGTGAAGACAGCCGTGGGGCGGTTCGGTTTCGCGAATACGCTCCGCATCGCCCGCTCACCGTCATCCGCCTTGTCGCCGGAAACGACCACACGCTCCTGCCCGGACAACCCCGCCTCATGCAGGGCCTCGCGGTAGCCCTGCACGCGCTCGGCGATGTTCCGCAACCCCATGTCCGACGCCAGCATGACGATGTTGCGGTGGCCGAGCGACAACAGGTGGCGAGTCCCTTCGTGTCCGGCCTCGATGTTGTCCACTGCGATGCTGTCGAAATCCATTTCGGCCGCGACCCGGTCGAACACGATGGTCGGAATGCCGCTGCGGCGCACATCGTCCAGCGCGGGCGATTTGTCGATGCAGGGCACCATGATCAGCCCGTCAGTCTGGCGGGCGATCAAGGCCTGAACCCGTTCGCGCTCGCGGCCTGTGTCCTCCTGCGATTCAGCGAGGAGGACCTGGTAGTTGCTGCCGGCGGCGAGCTCCTCGATCCGGCGCACGACCGCCGAAAAGAAGCTGGTCGTAATGTCCGGGACGACGATGCCGATCATGTGGGACCTGCGACTCCTCAGGCTGGCCGCGACCCGATTGGGGCTGTAGCGCATGGCGGCGATCGCATCGAGCACCCGCTGCCGCTTTTCCGGGCCGACGAAGCGCAGGCCGCGAAGCACGTTCGAGACCGTCGCGGTCGACACCCCGGCGGCCGCGGCAACGTCGCGCATGGTCGGACGATTGCTCGTCGCCATTTGCTCGCGGACGCGCCGGCCCTTGGGCGATGGCGTTGTCATGGCCGCCTGGCACTCTCCCGAGTCCCACGTGCCCTGTGGTCACCGTCAGCGCCCGCTCGGTGCGCAGACCGCACCTTTTCGGCAATCAGAGGCGCCAGATAGAACCTGACTGCCATCGCTGCGATCAGGGTGAAACCCCAGATCGCGAGGGTGAGATGCTGGTTGACTCCGAGAAGATTGAGGCCGGAAGAAATGACCTGGAGCACGATCAGGCTGATCATCAGGCCGGCGATGCGCCCGAAGCCGCCGAAGGGGTCGATGCCGCCGAGCACGGCCGAGAGAATCGTGATCAGGAGGTAGGACTGCGCGTATTCGGCGCTGGCAGAATTGAAGCGCGCCATCATCAGCGTGCCCGCAAGGAAGCAGAGAACGCTCGACAAGGTGTAGACGCCGATGATCACCCGGCGCGTGTCGACGCCCGAATAGCGCGTCGCCTCGAGATTGGAACCGATCATGAAGACGCTGATGCCGAAGGGCGTGCGGCTGAGCACGAGTCCGACGGCGGCCGCGGCGATGACAAGGAGGAGGAAGGGAGCCGGCAGATCGAACACTGTTCCGTTGCCGATCCATTGGAAAGCGTCGGGAAAGCCCGAGATGATGGTGCCGCGCGTGAGATAGATGCTGATGCCGTCGATCACCGACATGGTGCCGAGCGTGACCAGAATGGGATGGACGCCGAGAGTGGCTACCAGCGTGCCAGTGATGAGACCGACCAACGCCGAATAGACGAGGCCGGCAGCCAACGCCGCCGCGATGACGAGCGCGATATCGCCGGAACCCGTATCCGCCGCGATGTAGTGCGTCATGATCCAGGCCATGAGCAGCGCACATTGATTTGCGGTGGCGATGATCGCGAGATTGAGGCCGCCCGAGATCAAGGGAACGACCATCGCCAAGGCCAGTAGGCCGAGCTCCGGCATCTGGAACATCATCGACTGCACGGTGGCGATGGCGGGGAAACTCGACGGCAGCAAGATCGAGAAGAGGCCGACGAGCGCGATGAGAAGAATTGTCAAGCCGACAATGTCACCGCGCGCTCCCTGGCGCATTCGCCGGAGCAGACCGTCGATATCGAGTCGCCGGGGGGCGCCGACCTCTTCAGACACGGACAGCCTCCGCCGCCCGGATCACGCGCTGCCGCCGGCGCCCGGCGCGGCTCGACAATCCCGTGATGCTTGTCGACAGCAGAATGGCGAGACCAATCACGATCTGGAAGAAATAGGAGGATACGCCGAGGATGTTGAGCCCGTTCTGCAGCATCGCCAGAAGGATGATTCCGAGGATCACGCCGGGAACGCTGCCGATGCCGCCCGTGAGGCTGGCCCCTCCCAGCACCGCGGCGGCGAGCACGTTGAGCTCGTGGCCGACAAGGGCGTTCGGGACGGACTCGCCGACCCGATGCGCCTGGATCAGCCCGGCGAGTCCGGCCATGAAGCCGAGATATCCGTACGCGAGAACGTGCATGGCGGCGATGTTCACCCCGAGCCGGCGCGCGGCCTCGGGATTGCCGCCCATGGCGTAGAGCTGGCGGCCGGCCGACAGCCGTGTCATCAGGACGAAAGTGAGGAGCACGGCGCCGAGCATGACAACCATCGGCAGCGTTATGCGTATCAAGTCGCCGCCCGCCGTCTGGCCTTCGTAGAACACGACACGCGTCGATAGCCAGTCGGGCAGGGTGTAGATCGACTTGCCGCCGCTGAAATACATGAGGAGCCCGAAATAGACGCTCATCGTGGCGATCGTGATGATGATCGAGGTGATCCGAAGATAGTGGATCAAGACCGCGTTGATGGTGCCCAGGAGAGCGCCGACCCCGAGGCCGAACGGAATGCAGACGTAGGCCGGCCAACCGAGATCGGTACCGACGAGGGCGGTCGCATATTGGGCGACGGACGCGGTCGCCGCGAAGGAGATATCGATGCCGCCGGAGACGAGCACCACGAACAACCCCATGGCGAGGATCGCGGTCACCGAGTAAGTCTCGACGAGATCGATGAAATTGGAGAGCGTGAAAAAATATGGGGAAAGGACGCTGAGCACGGCGCCGACGACGACCACGACGACGGCGAGATAGATCTCCGTCCGGCCGGAGAGACGTGCCACAAGGTCACGCATAGACGCGCTCCTCGAGCTCGTGTTCGGCGATTTCCCCGGGCAGGTGGCTGCCGACCACTCTGCCCGCGCGCATATGAAGGATGCGATCACAGGCATAGTAGACCTCGGGGATTTCGTCCGAGATGAGAAGAATGCCGATGCCGCGCCCGGCGAGCTCCTGGATGATTTCGTAGATGCCTTGCTTGTTGCCGATGTCGACGCCGACGGTCGGCGAGTCCAGGATCAGAATCTTGGGATCGGTCGCCAGCCACTTCGCCAGGGCGACCCGCTGCTGGTTGCCGCCCGAAAGCTGCTGGACCGATGCCTCGACACTCGTCGTCCGGATGTTGAGGCGGGAAACCCAATTCGTCGCGGTAGCGCGCCGCACGCCAGGCTTGATCCAGCCGATCCGATTGGCGAGATGGCCGAGCACGGCGAGCACGAGGTTGTCCTTCACCGACTGGCGCATATTGAGGCCGAGATTGAGGCGGTCTTCGGAGAGATAGGCGATGCCGGCGCGGATGGCGTCCTGGTTCGATCGCAAGACGACGGGGCTCCCTTCGATACGGATTTCGCCGGCATCGGGACGCGTCATGCCGAACAGTGAGAGCGCCACTTCGGTCCGGCCCGCCCCGAGCAGTCCGGTCAGGCCGAGGACTTCACCGCGATGCAGGGTGAACGAAACGTCGGCGAATTCTCCCGCGCGCGTCAGTCCAGTGATCTCGAGAAGCGGCGCCGCTTTCGAAACGTCGCGAGCGACGATCTTGTGCTCGATCGACAACCCCGTCATCAGCTCGGCAAGGCGCGTGGCGTCGATCTCGCTCGGCGGATAGGTCCCGACCTTGCGTCCGTCGCGGAGCACCGTCACGCGCTCGGCGATTTCGACCACCTCTTCGAGGCGGTGGCTCACGAAGACGATCGCGATGCCCTGACTCTTCAGCCGGGCGACGATGCCGAGGAGCAGTTTCACTTCGGCGCGGGTGAGCGATGCGGTCGGCTCGTCCATGATGAGGAGGCGGGCCTCCGCGGCCAGCCCGCGGCAGATGGCGATGACCTGGCGTTCGGCGATGGAGAAACTCGCCACCGGTCTGTCGAGCGGCAGCGTGAAGCCGAGCCGCGCCAGTGCGGCCGCCGCCACCGCGCGCATCTTCCGCCGCTCGACAGGACGGGCAAGGCCGCCGAGGACGGCGTCGATCGCAATGTTCTCCGCGACAGACAAATTCGGAAACAGCGACAGGTCCTGATAGATCACGTGAATGCCGAGCGCCTTTGCCAGCGGCGGCGTGATGCTCGCATGGGAGACGCCGTCGACCTCGATCACCGTGCCGGCGTCCGGTTGATGGACGCCCGACACGAGCTTGATCATCGTCGATTTGCCGGAACCGTTCTCGCCGACGAGGCAATGCACCTCGCCCGGCATCACGTCCCAATCGACCGAATCAAGCGCGACGACGCCGCCGAACCGCTTCGTCGCTCGAGTGAGGCGGAGGAATGCTGGAGTGGACATGGCTCTAGGCCCGAGCGCAACGGAAGCACCGCCATCCGCTAGGCGGCGCGGGATGCGCACCTTTCGATGCGCACCCCGACACTAGCAGGGATATGACTTCAGAGTCCCATTGCCGCCAATTTGTCGACGCTGTCCTTGTCGATCTTCTCGAGCTTGGCGGCCATCACGCTGCGCGCCTTCGCATCGACCGCCATCGCCCCGACGCCCGGCATGTCCATGCCGTCGGTCAGCGGCTGGCCCTTGGCGAGCATGACGCCCATGCGGACGATGACCTCGCCGGCGAGTTCCGGGTTCCACATGTAGCCCAGGCGAATCGTGCCGTCCTTGACGAACTTGGCGCCCTGGCCGGGAGAAAACGAGCCGACCAGTGCGATCTCCTTTGCCTTGCCCTTTTCCTCGAGCGCGCGAGCGGCGCCGATCGGGCCCTGACTGCCGAAGGTGAGGATGCCCTTGAGGTCGGGAATCGCGCGCATCTCGTCGAGCGCGGTCTTGTAGCTGTCATCGACGCTCTCGGCGACGCCGAAGCGATCGGCGGCGAGCTCCATGTTCGGATAGTGCGCCTTCTGATAGGCGATGGCGAAATCCGCCCACTTGTTGTGCAACGGCACGGTGAGCGAGCCGACATAGACGATGTATTTTCCCTTCTCGCCCATCTCCTTGGCGATGGCCTTCATGTGCTCGACGCCGTAGTTCTCGGCCGTGGTCAGTTCCATGTCCCAATCGTTGAAGGCCTGATCGGGTGATTCATGGGTGATGACTTTGATGCCCGCCTCTTGCGCGCGCTTGAAGACCGGCTCGAGGGCCTTGGCGTCGTTGGGCACGACCGCGATGACGTCGACGTGGCGGGCAATCAGGTCTTCCACGGCCTTGACCTGCTGCGCGGCATCGGCCTGCGTCGGTCCGACCATCCAGGCGTCGGCGCCGGTCTCGCCCGCCGCCTTCTTGATTCCGGCTTCCATCGCATTGAACCAGGGGATGCCGCCGATCTTCACGACCACGCCGATCGTGGGCTTATTGGAGTCTGCCCAGGCCGTCCCGACGGTTGCCGACAGGATTAACGCAAACGCCGCGGCAGATGCATAACGCATGGAAAGTCGCATGTTGGTGTCCTCCCTTTTCTTCGTAGATCGCTGGAGCGAAACGCACAGTGTATCGATTTGTTAATCGATTTACCGACTATGGCTTGACCGGGTAGGGAGTCAAGTCCTTACGCACAGCGGACTCCTCGCTCCGGGGCGAAATGTTCGGAATAGCCGGCGATGGAGGCACCGGCATTCGATCTCAGATTGGTGTTCGTCGCGCCAAGCGCGATCCAGTCGCTTTCGATCGTCGTCGCTCTCATCGTCCTGATGTCATCGGGTCGGGACGGACTGAAGGACTCGATCCATGAGATGGCCGTCAAACTCGTCCTCGGCGTCCGACGCGGCCGGACGAAGGTGTGATAACCGTGATTTCCCGCCGTCTCCGGGTTGTAACCGTGGACTCGGTCGGACCAAGCTGTTAGCTTCCGCGCCGCCTTTTCCGGCCCTCCCAGCAAGATAGTCAGCGTCATGAAGATCAACGGCAACGAGATCCGTCAGGGTTACATCCTGGAGTATCAGGGCAAGCTCTGGCGCGCGGTCAAGGCGCAGCAGGTGCAGATGGGCAACTGGCGCTCCTATTGGCAGGTGGAGCTGAAGGACATCAAGGCGGGCACCAAGCTCAACGAGCGTTTCGGCTCGAGCGACGTGGTCGAGCGGGTGCGGCTCGACGAGAAGGACTATCAATTCCTCTTCAAGGAAGGCGATCAATTCACCTTCATGGACACCGAGAACTACGAGCAGATCACCTTGACCCAGGAGGCGATCGGCGATGGCGCGGTGTATCTCAAGGACGGCATGATGGTCACCATCCAGAGCCACGAGGGCGCGGCGCTGTCGGTGGCGCTGCCGGACACGGTGACGATGGAGATCGTCGAGGCCGATCCGGTGGTGAAGGGCCAGACCGCCTCGTCGTCCTACAAGCCCGCCAAGCTCGAGAACGGCGTGCGCGTCATGGTGCCGCCGCACATTGCCGCCGGCACGCGCATCGTCGTCAACACGGCGGACGGCAGCTACGTCGAGCGGGCCAAGGATTGAGCGCGGCAGCCGGCGGGCGGGCTCCCTGAGATGGCAACGCGCTCGCCCACCATCAACGTGATGGTCCGCGCCGCCGAGCGGGCCGCGCGCGACCTCAAGCGCGATTTCGGCGAGGTCGAGCAGCTGCAGACCTCGCGCAAGGGCCCCGGCGACTTCGTCTCGGCGGCCGACCTGAAATCCGAGCGCGTGCTCCACCAGGAGCTGCAGAAGGCGCGGCCCGGCTACGGCTTCCTGATGGAAGAGAGCGGCACGGTGGCCGGCAGCGACCCCGAGCATCGCTGGCTCATCGACCCGCTCGACGGCACCACGAACTTCCTCCACGGCATCCCGCATTTTTCCATCTCGATCGGGCTCGAGCGCGGCGGCGATCTCATCGCCGGCGTCGTCTACGACCCCATCAAGGACGAGATGTTCTGGGCCGAGAAGGGCATCGGCGCCTATCTCAACGACCGCCGCATCCGCGTCTCGTCCCGGCGCAACCTCGAGGATGCGCTGCTGGTCACGGGCATCACGCCGCGGCACCGGGCCGAAGAGGCCGAGCGCGCCGCGTTCGTCGCCCAGTTCGACGCCGCGGTGGCGGCCACCGCCGGCGTCCGCCGGTCCGGCAGCGCCGCGCTCGACCTCGCCTATGTGGCGGCCGGGCGCTACGAGGGCTTCTGGGAAAACCACCTGTCGCCCTGGGACATCGCGGCCGGCATCGTGCTGGTGCGCGAGGCCGGCGGCTATGTCAGCGAGATCGACGGCGGCGCCGACATGCTGGCGAGCGGCAGCACCTTTGCCGCCAACGCCCATCTGCACGAGGCCGTCGGCAAGCTGCTGCGCACGGCCGCGGCCGCCCCGTTACCGGCCCGCGACAAGCGAGCGGGCTGAGTCCCAAGGCGGTTGTCGCCTTCCGGCCCCCTGGACTATAGTGCGGGCGCCATGGAACGGCATGGCCCATACGAAGGGGAAGTCCTTAGCATCATGACCGAATTCAACTTTTCTCGACGCCGTCGCCTGCTCGTGCCGGCGCTCCCAATGGCGGCTGCCCTCGCCGGCGCGCTGCTGTGCGCGGCCGGGCCCGTCGCCGCCGAGGACGCCGCGAACCCGAACGTGATCGTCGACGACAGTGCGCTCGACGGCCCGGCCGGCGCCAGCGCGAACGGCACCGAGGTGCTGCCGGCGCCCACGCACCAGCCGATGAGCCGACTGGTAACCGAAGGCCAAAGTGCGGTCGAAGCCTCGACGCCGCCGCAGACGACCTCCGACACCACCTTCTCGGCGGTGCCGACGACGCCCATCGAATCGGTCGGCCTCAACGGAACCGGGGAACCGGGCGAAGCGACGGCGCCGGCCGCCGAGCCGCCGGCCGCGACCACTCCCACCGACTTCGCGAATACGACCGCGAGCGATGCATCGAGCCAGCCCGCGGCCACGGCTCCGGCCGCCGACGCACAGACGGCCGAGACCACGGCGCCCGCCGCCGGAACCGCGGCTGCCGACCCACAGACCGCGTCCAAGCCGCCGATCGACGGCATGGTGCGCCTGACGTTCGATCCGGACTCCTCGACAATCTCGGACGCCGCCAAGGCCCAGCTCGGCCCGCTCGTCGAGAAGCTCAATACCGACGTGCTGCTGCGGGTGCAGGTTCTGGCCTATGCCGCCGGCGACGATAACGCCTCGTCGCACGCGCGCGGCGTTTCGCTCGCGCGGGCGCTTGCCATGCGCAACTATCTCACGGCCCAGGGCATCCCCATGGAGCGCCTGGACATCAAGGCGCTCGGCAACGCGGCGCAGGAGGAACCGGCCGACCGGGTCGATCTCGTGCCCCTGGCGGAATGACCGATCGCGCCCCGGGGCCGAGATCCGCAGCGACGCCGGGAGAGGTCATGACACGGCCGACGCGGTATCTCGCCTGGATGGCCGTCGGGCTCGTTGCCGCGACCGTGCTGGCCGTGCTGCTGCATGAGCAGCTCTACGACGCCTACCGGCACAATCCCGGCCTGAACTTCGGCATCTTCGTCGTCTTCCTCATCGGCGTGGCCTACATCTTCTGGCAGGTGCTCCGCCTGAACCGCGAGATCACCTGGATCGAACGCTTCCGCACCGGCCAGATGGAATCGACGAACTACCGCCCGCCGCAGCTGCTGGCGCCGATGGCCGCCATGATCGGCGCCCGCAAGGGCAAGCTCAGCCTCTCCGCGCTCTCGCTGCGATCGGTGCTCGACGGCATCAATGCCCGCCTCGACGAAAGCCACGACATCGCCCGCTACTTCATCGGCCTCATGGTCTTCCTGGGCCTGCTCGGCACGTTCTGGGGTCTGCTGCAAACCATCGGCGGCGTTGCCGATGCCCTGAAGACCATTGCCGTCACCGGCGACGCCAACGATCTCTTCACCAAGCTGAAGCAGGGCCTGCAGGCGCCGCTGGCCGGCATGGGTACGGCCTTCAGCTCATCGCTGCTCGGCCTCGCCGGCTCGCTCATACTCGGCTATCTCGAATTGCAGGCGAGCC
>Ga0137409_10008172_pt1 | contig 10701 bp, 10 predicted proteins | sample CZODoug1_16funga_FD_122059 | JGI IMG/M metagenome (GOLD analysis project Ga0137409, IMG submission 122059) | Vadose zone soil fungal communities from Angelo Coast Range Reserve, California, USA - CZODoug1_16fungal (Hybrid Assembly) | ecosystem: Environmental > Terrestrial > Soil > Vadose zone... | reverse complement strand
CGATACGGCTCGAATTCGAACTCCTCACCGTCCACAGCATCCTTGACCCGCGACTTCCACGGATCGCCCGCCATCATCAGGAGCAGGAGAGTTTTTTCCGCGTTGGAAGGAAGAACGACGGTGGAGGACGGTAGCGGACGGTAAAGGACGGCCGGTTGATCTTTCGGATCAATTTCCCGTTGCAGAACGTCCTTCCTGATGCCCGCTACTTCAGCAACGCGTGAGATGTACAAGTCTCTCGTAATCGGATCTGCGGCTGCTCGTATCGTCGGCAACAGCCTGTCCAAGGCTCTCCTTCTTCCAGGCAGACTTCCAAAGAATCCCTTGCGGTCCAGGATCTGGATCTTGCGCTCCAGCACGTCCACCGAGTCTTTGAGCGCCTGCTCCAGGGCGGCGACGCCTTTGTTCTGCACCAACGTGTCGGGGTCTTCGCCCTCGGGCAGCGTGGCCACGCTAACGCGGACCCTGTGACGCAGCAGCACGTCACCGGCGCGGAACGTGGCGCGCAGACCGGGATCGTCCGAGTCGTACAGCAGGATCACGTGCGGCGTGTGGCGCTGCAGCAGCGCCGCCTGCTCGTCGGTGAGGCCCGTGCCCAATGGCGCCACGATCTCCTCGAGGCCGGCCAGGGTGAGCCGCAGCACGTCGAACTGCCCCTCCACCAGAATCGCCCGCTCCGCTTTGCGCATGCCGTGTTTGGCGAGGTGCAGATTGTAGAGCAGCTGCCCCTTGTGAAAAATCGGCGTCTCGGGGGAGTTCAAGTACTTTGGCTCGCCGTCGCCGAGAATTCTGCCACTGAAGGCCACGATTCGGGACCGCAAATCGTGAATCGGAAAGAGCAGGCGAGTCCGAAATCTCGGCACTTTGCTGCCATCATCCCGTTTAACGATCAGCCCGGCCTCGAGCAACACTTCTTCGCGCACGCCCAAGCCTTTCATCGCATCGAGCAGCGCCGGCCCGCGCGGGGCGTAGCCCAGGCCTTGCACCTGCGCCTGCTCCATCGTGACGTGGCGCGATTCGAGGTATTTGCGGGCGATCTCGGCCTCGGGACTCTCGCGTAGCTGGCGCGCGAACCAATCGGCCGCCGTCGCGACGGCGGCGTAGAGCGGCTCGCGCGGATCGGGACCGGTGGGACCGGAGCGCTCGGGGATGGTGATGCCGACGCGCCGCGCCACTTCGCGCACGGCGGTCGGATAATCCATCCCCAGCTTCTTCATGAAGAAGGTGTAGACGTCGCCCGCCTCGTGGCATACAAAGCAGTAGAACATTCCCTTCTTGGGAATGACGGCGAAGTTGCGATGGGTGCCGCCGTGGAACGGACAGGGCCCGCGATAATCGGCGCCGGTGCGGCGTAGTTCGACATGTTCCCCGATGATGCCCACGACATCCGCCGCTTCGCGGACCTGCTCGATGATTTCGTCGGGAATCACTGGGCGGTTCGGCGGTTAGGCGGTTGGGCGGATTGATCGACCCGTTCGAGCACATCCGGCGCAATCACTAAGCGAACCGCGCCGACCTCGACCACCACGCGGCCATCGGAGCGGATTTCTTTCACCACTCCGACCTTGCCTGACCCTGTTTTGACGCGATCTCCAACGGCGAGGTCTGTCGAACCGCCGAACCGCCCAACCGCCTCACCGCCCGTCTTTTCAATCGCCTCCTCCACCATCCGCCTTGCTTCCCGCGCCGTCGCTTCGGTGACTGCGGCCCGCGCCTGAGCGAGCGCGGCCTCGACCGTCTTACGGGCTTCGAGCAGATACGCACGGGCGCGATCGCGGGCGTCCTTGTCGAGCGCCTTTTCGCGGGCACGCAACTCGGCCTCGATGGCTTCAAGACCGGCCAGGTTCTGCCGTTCCAGCTCGAGCTGCGCGGCGCGCGTCTCCAGCTCGGCAGCGCGCGCGTCGATATCGCGTCCCCGCGCTTCGACCGAGGCCAGCAACCGGTCCAGCGTGCGCTCAGCGTCAGGCACCGCGCGCTCCGCTTCGGCCAGGACGTCGGGCGAAATCCCCAGCCGCCGCGCGATGGCCAACCCGTACGAGCGACCGGGCACGCCCTTCAGCAGGCGGTATGTGGGTGTCAAGGTTTCGGCATCGAATTGCAGCGACGCATTCACGATCCCGACCGTCTCGGCGGCGAGCTGCTTCAAGGCACCAAGATGCGTCGTGGCCAGCGTGATCGCTCGGCGCCGAGTCAGCGTCTTCAGCGTGGCGGCCGCCAAGGCGCCGCCCTCGGCGGGATCGGTGCCGCTGCCGATCTCGTCGAGCAGGACCAGCGAGCCAGCCCCGGCGCCATCGAGAATCTCGCGCAACACTGCGACGTGCGCGGAAAAGGTCGAGAGGCTCGCCGCAATCGATTGGCGGTCCCCGATGTCGGCGAAGACGCGCGTAACGACGGGAAGTGACGAGTGTGGTCCGATTGGCGGAATAATGCCGCTTTGGACCATTAAAACGAGCAAGCCGACGGCCTTGATGAGAACTGTCTTCCCGCCGGTGTTCGGCCCGGAAATCAGCACGGTGAATTCGTCGGGGAAGAGTTCCAAATCAAACGGGATCACCGGCGTGGACATATCCATGATTGTGGATATGTCGCGGACTAGGAGTGGATGCCGACCGCCGCGGATTTTGAGCTGTCCGCCGATTTCTGGAACAAAGCCGTTCACCTCCACCGCATATCGCGCCCGCGCGCACAGATCGTCGAACGCGATGCACATCTCCCACGCCGCCGCAATCGACGCTCGGTGCGGGCGCAGCAGGTCGGTCAGCTCGCGCAGCACGCGCAACACTTCGCGCAGCTCGGCCGATTCGGCGGCGCGCAGCTCGTTGCCCAGCTCGATGATCTCGGGCGGCTCGACGAACACCGTACTGCGCGTCGCCGATTCGTCGTGCACGATGCCGCCCACGCGGGAGCGCGCGGTGCTGCGGATCGGGATCACGTAGCGCCCGCCGCGCACGGTGACCGCGGCGTCGGGTGCGCGCTCGGTGACGTCCAGGCCGCCGAGGATCGCGCCGAGTCGGTCCATCACCCGCTTGCGTGCTTCGCGCACGTGCTGGCGCGCCCGCGCCAGATTCTTCGATGCGCTGTCGAGGACTTGGCCATCCGGTGAGATCGAGCGCGCGAGTGTGGTCTCGAGCTCTTTGGTAGGAGGGTCGACGCGCAGCTGCGCGGTGCGCGGTGCGCGGTCGCTGAGCCGCTTAAGATCGCTCGCGACGACGCGCATCGCGGCGAGCGCGACGGTCAGCTCGGCGAGTGCGGGCGCTTCGAGAGCGCTGCCCGGGACAGCGAGCAGCTCGAGCGACGGCGTGATGTCGGGCACCGGCTCGGCGCGGATCGCGTCGTCGGTGATGAGGAGCGCAGCCAGCTCGGCGACCTGCGCAAGCGCGGCGCGAATCGAAGCGGCATCGTGCTCGGGACGGCGGGCTGCGACGCGTGCGGCTCCCAGGGGTCCGGCGGCGTGCTCAGCCACACGCGCCAGGGCCTGCGCAAATTCCAGTGTTTCTAGGCTTGAGTCGATCCCGCCAACTCCTCGCGCACGATCTGATTCACGAGTTTGCCGTCGGCCCGCCCCTTGAACCGGGGCATGACGGCGCCCATCACTTTGCCCATGTCTGTTGCCCCACCCGCGATCGCCTCACGCACGGCCGCGCGAATCTCCTCGGGCGCGACAGCTGCGGGCAGGAATTCTTCCAGCGCTTTGATCTCGGCCTTCTCCCTATCGGCGAGCTCGGTGCGGCGGGCCTTCTCGTAGGCTTCAACGGACTCGCGGCGCCGTTTGACGCCACGGCGCAACACCTCCGCCGTTTCATCGTCGGTCGGCGTGTGATTCAGCTCGATTTCCCGGTTCTTGATATCGGAGAGGATCGTGGAGAGGAGGAGGGTGCGCGCCTGATCGCGTTGTTTTCTCGCTTCATTCATCGCGGCGCGCAGCCGGTCTGCTAAGCTCGGAGCCACCATTTATGCGTAGCGCGGCCTGCGATTCTTGCGGCGCGCCGCGTTCATCTTGCGCTTCTTGCGCTCACTGGGCTTTTCGTAATGACGGTGCTTGCGCAAGTCGGCGAGGATCCCTGCTTTTTCGCATTTCTTTTTGAAGCGCTTAAGTGCACGCTCAAAGCTTTCGTCATCGTGAATGATGACTTCCGGCATAAGGCTCCGTTTTCCTAAGTGGTTAGAGACACACGAACTTAGCTTCGGGGTCCTGCCGGGGCAAGGCTAGCCCGGCGGCCAATGCATCGCCCGGCCGCCCAGCACATGCAGATGAAGATGAAAGACCGTCTGGCCACCATCGGGGTTGGTGTTCACGACGACGCGGTAGCCTCTGCTCGCGATTCCCGACTCCTGGGCGACGTCGCGCGCGAACAACAGCAGCTTGCCCAGCGTCGCGCCATCCTTGGCGTCGTTCAGCGTGCCCACGTGCGTCGTGGGAATGACGAGCAGGTGCGTGGGCGCCTGCGGATTGAGGTCCTTGAACGCCAGCATGCCGTCGCCGCGCTTGACCACCGCGGCCGGAATCTCGCCGGCGGCGATCTTACAAAAGATGCAAGGGGCGCTCACTCCTCCCCTCCACTGCGACGGCGCCTGTGGCGCGACGTGTGCTCTTCCTCCAGGCCCAGGGCCCGCCGGACCGTGTCCCAGAACTTGCTGCCCGATTCCTCCACAGGCGGCTCATCCTCGATCTCGCTGAGCTTCTCGAGCAGCTTGCGCTGCTCCGCGCTGAGCTTGCTGGGCGTCCAGACATGGATCCGCACGTGCAGGTCGCCGTGGCCGCCTTCGCCGAGGCGCGGCAGCCCTTTGGCGCGCAGCCGGTAGGCCATGCCGGTCTGCGTCCCCGGCTCCACGCGCAGCATCGTCTCGCCGAACGGCGTCGGCACCTTCACGTCGGCGCCGAGCGCGGCCTGCGTGAACGTGACGCCGAGGTCGTAGACCAGATCGTCGCCGTGGCGCTCGAACCGCGGGTCTTCCTTGATGTCGAGCACCGCGATGAGATCGCCGCGCGGGCCGTTGCGCGGGCCGGGAACGCCTTGCCCCCTGAGCGTCAGATAATGATGATCGGCGACGCCGGCAGGCACGTCGATCTGGATCGTTTTCTCGGCTTTGACGCGCCCATCGCCGCTGCAGCGCGCGCAGGGGTCGTGGACCACGGTGCCCTCACCCGCGCACGTCGGACAGGGTGAGACCGTGAGGAATTGTCCGAAGAGCGACTGCGCCTGGCGACGGACCTCGCCGCTGCCGCCGCAGGTGCCGCATGGCACCGGCTGCGACCCCGCTTTGGCGCCCGTGCCCGCGCACTCGGGGCACGACTCGAGGCTCTTGATGCGCACCGTCTTGGTCGTGCCGCTGGCGACTTCGGCGAGCGTCAGCTTGAGGCCGACCTTGATGTCGTGACCGCGCCGCCGATCGCGCCGCTGGCCACCGCCGAACAGGCTTTCGAACCCTCCCAGCCCGCCGCCGCCGCCACCACCACCGAGACCGAAATCTCTCATGAAGACCATCAGGGCTTCGGAGAGATCGAAGTGCATGGAGCTGAATCCGCCGCCGCCGCCCCCGCCCCCGCCCTGTCCGCGACCCACGCCCGCCATGCCGTAGCGGTCGTACGCGGCGCGTTTGTCCGGATCGCGCAGCACCTCGTAGGCTTCGGTGACGAGCTTGAACTTCTCCTCGGCCGCCTTGTCGCCGTTGTTGCGGTCGGGGTGGCACTCCATGGCGAGCTTGCGGTAGGCCTTCTTGATGTCGGTTTCGCTCGCGTCTTTTTGGACGCCGAGGACGACGTAGAAATCCTGCTTCATGCTATTCGAGCAGCTCCCCCACGAGACGCGATGTGTGGTTGACGAGCGCGGCGATCTTGTCGTACGCCATGCGCGTCGGCCCCATCACGCCGATGACGCCGGTGAGCGGGCCGAAGCGATAGGTCGACGTGACGAGCGTGAACGTCGACAGCCGCGCGTCGGCGTGCTCCTGGCCGATCGTGATCGTCAGCCCTTCACCACCGCGCGCGGTCAGGGCGTCGCGCAGCAGGTCGCGCCGTTCGGTCACCTCGAGCAGCCCCTGGAGCTGCGCCCGGGTCGAGAACTCCGGTTGGCCGGCGAGCGGCTGCGTGCTGCCGAGCACGACCGGCGCCGGGGACGTCGGCATGTCAAACAGGTCTTCGGCTTCCTGGATGAAGATATTCAACAGCTCCGACGAGCCGGCCTCTGAGGGGCTGGCGTCGCGCAGCCGGTCGGCGAGTGTCGAGCGAATCTCTTTCAGCGTGAGGCCGGCGAGCCGCTCGTTGAGGACGACGGTGACTCGTTGCACGGCGTCGGGCGCCAGGTCGGTCGGGACCTCGACGAAAATCGTGCGTACCGCTCCGCTCCGCAGCGCGAGCACCAGCAGCAGCCGTTCGGTTGATACTTGGAGAAGGTCGAGGCGCTCCAGCACCGCTTCGTCGATCGTGGGGCTGACCGCCACACCTAACTCGTTGGTGAGCACCCCCAACACCTGGGCCGCGCGCGACAGAATCGCCTCCACGGCGGCGCGCTGTCCCTGCAGCTCGCCGCGGATGTGCTCGGCTTGCGCGGGCGCGACGGCGGGCGGCCGCATCAGGAAGTCGACGTAGACGCGATAGGCGAGGTCGGTCGGGATGCGGCCGGCGGAGGTATGGGGATGGTACAAATATCCCTTCTCCTCGAGGTCGCTCATCGTGTTGCGAATCGACGCGGGCGACAGGCCGAGCTGATGCCGTTTCGCGATCGTCCGGCTCCCCGCCGGCTCGGCGGTTTGCACGTACGTCTCGATCACGGCCTCGAGCACGGCCCGTTCGCGGTCAGTGAGCGGCGCGGTCATGGCTGATCTCGTTCACAATCGAATCTAACCTTAACCAGCCTTCGGGTGTGCACTTAAGTCTTCCGTCCCTCACTTCCACCCATCCTTGGGCGGCAAAAGGCGGTAGGGGGCGGTAGGAGGCGGTAATCGGCAGGCCTTGATCGGTCCGGAGCGCCAAATACACCCGCTCCAACTCTCGCTGCTCGTCGGTCAGCCTCTCCTCGGACTCGACCTGCGAGCGCCCCTCGGCGATGGCGCGGCGGTAGGCCTCCCAGGCGCGCAGGTTCCAGCGCCGCGTCGTGCCGTCGAACGAGTGCGCGGCAGGACCCAGTCCCACATACGCCTTCCCCGACCAATACGCCGAGTTGTGTTGCGAGCGAAAACCGGGGAGCGACGCGTTGGAGACCTCGTAAAAAGCGAAGCCGTCTGCCGCCAGCCGTCTGTGAGCGAACAGGTACTCGTCCGCGTACCGCTCCTCATCGGGGGCGTGCGTCGCGCCGCGCGAGATCCAACGGTCGAGCGGCGTGCGTGGCTCGACCGTGAGCCCGTACAGGGACAGATGGTTCGGCCGGAGCGCGAGGGCCATGTCGAGGTCGCGCTCCCAATCGCGGTGCAGCTCTTCGGGGAGCGCGAAAATCAGGTCGAGCGAGATGTTCGCGATGCCGGCGCCGCGTAGCGCGTGCATGGCGGCCCCGATGCGCGCGGCGTCGTGGGAGCGGTGCATCCATTTCAAGACGGTGTCGTCGAACGACTGCGCGCCGAGGGAAACGCGGTTGATGCCGGCGGCTCGCCAGGCGCGGGCGTGGTCGGGGGTGACGTCTTCGGGGTTGGCCTCGAGGGTGATCTCTGCGTCATTGCGGATTTCGGATTGCGGATTGGACCGATTGCGGATCGCGGATTGCGGATTGCGGATTCGAGAAGTGAGGTCGTGGAGCAGCCTTGCGATCGCGTCCGATGGAAGCAATGACGGCGTACCGCCACCGAGGTAAATCGTTTCGAAATCGACCTGCTCGAGACTCCCGGCTTCCTTGAGCACTGCGTCGATGTATTCCCGAACCGGGATGCGCTTCCGTACCGCGATGGAGAAGTCGCAGTACGAACACCGGCGGACGCAGAAAGGAATGTGGAGGTAGAGGTGCACCCGACAAAGCTAATTGAAACCGGCCCTGCAAATCCGCAATCCGCAATCCGAAATCCGCAATTGCTCAGGTCAACCCAAAAATCATTCCGGGCCCCTGTCTTACAAGGCCACGAAGTTCTAGTTCCGTGAGCGCGCCGAGCACGTTCGCGGCGCCGCTTTCGGTCGCGGCCACCAGCGCGTCCACATGCTGTGGCTCCATGGTCATGCGGTTCCACAACGTCAGCTGCAATCCAGTGAGATCGATCGGCGGGACGCGTGGCGCGGGCGTCGAGAGGGCGACGCCGAGCTCGCGTAACCCGCCCGTCATGCCGATCTCTTCGAAGATGTCGGCGGCGCACAGCGCGGGCTTCGCGCCCTGCTGGATCAACAGGTTGCAGCCGACCGACGTGCGGCTCGTGATGGGTCCCGGCACCGCGAGGATCGGGCGGCCCTGCTCGAGGCCCTCGTTCGCCGTCACCAGAGCCCCTGAGCGTTTGTCGGCCTCGATCACCACCACGGCGCGCGACAGCCCCGAGATCAGCCGATTCCGCCGCGGGAACGAGCCGGCGTGCGGCCGCTCGCCGGGCGGATGCTCGGTGACGAGGCAGCCATGCGCTACCATCCGCTCATACAACGCCCGATTCGCCGCGGGATAGATCACGCCGAAGCCGTTGCCGAGTACGCCGATCGAGCATCCCCCCCCGGTCGCGTCCAGCGCGGCCGTGTGCGCGATCGCGTCGATGCCGCGCGCCATCCCGCTCACGACCACGGCCCGCGGCGCGACCGCCGTCGCGAGAATGCGCGCCGCCTCGGCGCCATAGGTCGTGTGATCGCGGCTGCCGACGAACGCGACGCTGGGTCGCGCGAGCAGCGCGACGTCGCCCCAGACGTAGAGCACGGGCGGCGGATCGCGGATCTCCTCGAGCTGCGAGGGGAATTCGGCGTGGCCCGACAGCAGCACCGTCGCGCCCAGCGACGCGAGCTGGGCCAGGACGCGCGCGCCGTCCTCCACACGCGCTTCCTTGATCGCCGTCGCCGCGGCTCGGCCGATGCCGTCGAGCGCGAGCAGCTTCGATTGCGGCGCGGCGAGTGCCGCCTGCGCGCTGCCGAACGTCGCGACGATGAGGCGCAGACGCTGCGGGCCGACTCCGGGAACGAGCGACAGGGCGAGTGTGGCTAGGACTTCAGCGTCTTCCATAGAACTTCCAACAGATCCGGGATCCCCTGGCGAGCGACGGCCGAAATGGTCACGACCGGTGCGCCGGCCTGTGTGGCTATTGGCTTTTGGCTATCGGCTATCGGTGGTTGCAAATCGGCTTTCGTGAGGACGACGATGTGCGGTTTGGAGGCGAGCTCTTTGGAATACGACGCCGCTTCGCGCCGCAGCAGCTCATACGTCGCCTGCGGGTCGGGGCTATCCATCGGAATCAGCACGGCGAGAATGCGCGTCCGCTCGACGTGTTGGAGAAAGCGCAGGCCCAGCCCCTTCCCTTCGTGTGCCCCTTCGATGATGCCCGGGATGTCGGCGACGACGAACGAGCGATTGTCCGACATCCCGACCACGCCGAGGTGCGGCTCGAGTGTCGTGAACGGATAGTCGGCGATCTTGGGACGGGCCGCCGAAATCACCGAGAGCAACGTGCTCTTCCCCGCGTTCGGCTCGCCGAGCAGTCCGACGTCGGCGATGAGCTTGAGGACCAGCTCCAGCTTCCGCTCCTCGCCTTCCTCCCCCGGTTCCCATTCGCGGGGCGACTGATGTGTGGGGGTCGCGAAGTGCTGATTGCCTCGCCCGCCGCGACCGCCCTTCGCCACCAGCAGGACCTGATCGGGCTGGATCATCTCGCCGAGCACTTCGCCGCTCTCGGCGTCGCGCACCTCGGTACCGGGCGGGACGGGGAGGTAAACGTCCTCCGCCGACTTGCCCGACATGTTCTTCCCTTTACCGTGCTGGCCGCGTTCGGCACGCCACTTCGGGTGGTATCTGTAATCGAGCAGTGTGGCGAGGTTGGGGTCGGCTTTGACGAAGACGCTGCCTCCTCGTCCACCGTCACCTCCATCCGGCCCCCCTTTTGGGACAAACTTCTCCCGTCGAAATGAGGAAGCCCCGGAACCTCCGGTGCCGGCGGCAACTTGAACTACGACTCGATCTATGAACATCAACGCGGAACGCGGAACGTGGAACGAGCTGATTGCGGATTGCGAATTGCGGATTGCGGATTTGAACGGGGAGCTCGACGCGCCGTGCGGATTGACGACACAGTAATCGCGACAAGCTGGCTTGCTTCGTGACGCAGGCTAATAGCGCTGTCGGTATCCACCGCACCACGAGCGATGAGCAGATCGAGCCAGAACTGGCTCTCGTCTGCTTCCTCTTCAACGATCCCCATCTTGGCGATGAATTCACGCCGGGAACGGGCTCGACAAGCCGCCCGGTAATTCGCGCCGACCGACGTACCGGAGCGGAGCAGCTGCTTGCCGATAACATCGGCTGTACGTCCCGCCGGAAGATCCTCGACGAGCGTCACCACGGCCAACGCGAACTGCTTGGTACGCTCAACGAGCTCAGCTCGGGTCATGACCTCACCTTGTCAATCCGCAATCCGCAATCCGCAATCCGCAATTAGAGATTCCTCTCACGAACATCCGCCCACAGTTCCCAGACTCTCAACGCCCGATCCGCAGGAAGGTCTGCCTCAATGAGTGCCAGCACCGCATCGACGTCTTCCCGAGTAGAGCCAGTACTTAGCGCGCCTCTCAAGTGCGCGTGCAATTGGCGCTCCGCTCGC
>Ga0137409_10008171_pt1 | contig 10702 bp, 10 predicted proteins | sample CZODoug1_16funga_FD_122059 | JGI IMG/M metagenome (GOLD analysis project Ga0137409, IMG submission 122059) | Vadose zone soil fungal communities from Angelo Coast Range Reserve, California, USA - CZODoug1_16fungal (Hybrid Assembly) | ecosystem: Environmental > Terrestrial > Soil > Vadose zone... | reverse complement strand
CCGGATAGCGCTTGAGGTAGTTCTCGTACTCGAGCCGGGCGCGGGTCGAGTCCCCGCGGCGCTCATAGGAAAGAGCCAGGAACTCCTGTGCGTCGCGGGTGAAGTTGTTTTCAGGCAGCGCGAGCAGCCGCGTAAAAGCGCGAATGGCGGCGGCGTAATCCTCGCGAACGATTGCGCCCCGGCCTTCGGCCATCAGACTCTCGGCGGGACCAACGGTGGCTGGCGCCGCCGGCGTCGCCTGCGCGGGTGCGGGTTTGACCGCACCCGCCTGGTGCGCTCCCGCGGAGGCGCACCCGCCTGCTAGGCCAACCAGCAACAAGGTCGCTGACAGATGTCGCATGCGTCGTCCTCCTACTTCACGAGTTGGAACACGATCGGCGCCCCCACCGGCGCGACGCGCAACAGCCGCCGCGGCGAGTCCGTACTCACGTGCATCACGACGGGGAGCTGCATCCCGGAGATCTCCAGGCGGTATGCCGAGAATGTACCGGCGGGGACGGTCACGTTCTCCACGCCGGCCACTTTGATGGTGGCGACCTTCGTCACGCCGTCACTCGACGAAAACACGTTCAAACTGAAGCTCTTGCCCTCGGCGAGGGGCAGGGCAGTGACAATGAGGCTTAGCACGTTGTCGTCCACCGCACCCGCCGCGACCGTCGTGTCGACGGCGACCGTTTTCGGGGTGCCGGTCGCCTGGGGCACGACCGCGCTGCCCTTGACGCGGCCGTCCGCGTAGACGAGGTGAATCTCCGATTGCTGATTCTGCACCGTGCCCGTCTGATCGGTGCGGCGCATCGCCAGATCGGCGGCGGACAGCACGGCGGTGGTGCGCTGCTGCCACGCCGGTCCGAGCGTGGTCGACTCGGTGAAGACGACCGAGTCACCTGCAGGTTGTACGGTCGCGACCTGGGTCCCGAACGGCTTCCCCGACAGCACCGCCTCGAAGCTGTCGGTCCGCGCCACGATCTGGCTGCGGTCGAACGCGACCGGACCCCCAACGGGATTCAGATCGTTGAGGGTCATCGGGTGCGCGGCGATATCCAGCAGGCGGACCGGCGCGATCGCCGCGAGCTTGTCGTACAGCTCCTTCGCGTCGCCCACGACCACGATCGTGAGCGCGTCGCGTCGGTAGGTGCGGCGCGCCGCCGCGCGGGCGCGTACGGCGCTCACGCGGGCCAGACGCTCGCGGTACCGGGGCAGGTAGTCGGGGCCGAGCCCCAGCAGACGCGCCGTCGTCACGGAGTGCGCGATTTGCCGGGGCGTCTCGATGGTCAAGGGGAACGACCCGACCAGGAACCCCTTGGCGGCCGCGAGCTCGCTGTCGGGCAACAGCTCCGTCCGCATGCGGTCCACCTGATGGAGTATCTCGGCCAGGGCGCTGTCGGTGACCGCGGTACGGCCCTCGAACGTCGCCTCCCAGTGGCCCACGCCCCGGTTGCGGTTCAGGCCGGCGTAGGCACCATAGGTCCAGCTCTTCTGCTCGCGCAAGATCAAGAAAAGGCGCGCGTCGGCTCCGCCGCCGAGCACCTGGGTCGCGACGCGCGCGGCGTAGTACCCGGTGTCGGTCGGGAGGAAGGTGGTGTTCCCGAGGACGATGTTCGATTGCACCGATCCGGGCCGATGCACCAGCACGATGTCCGTGCCGCGCTTCACGGGCACCGCCGGAGGCGGCGGAGTCGCGGGCGGTGCACCGCGCCAGCTCCCGAATGCCTGCAGCGCCAGCGCCCGCGCGCGCTCCAGCGTCATGTCGCCGGCGACGACAAGCAGCGCGCCCGCGGGCTGCAGCCGCCGGCCGGCGAACCCTACCACGTCATCGCGGGTGATCGCCTTGTACGACTCCGGTGTTGCGCTCCGCCCGTAGGGATGGCGTCCGTAGATCTCCTTGGCGAAGACGCGGGTCGCTACGTTCTCGGGCTGCGACAGCTCCACCTCGAGCGATGACAGGGCCCGGGTGCGCGCCAGGTCCAGCTCATCGGCGGGGAAGGTGGGGCGACGGGTCACATCGCCGAGCAGCTCGAACGCCAGGTCGGAATGGTCGCTCAGCGCATCGGTCGAGACCGTGAAGAAATCCTCGCCCGCGCCGGCGGTGAGACTCCCACCCACGCCCTCGATCGCGGCCGCGATCTGGTCGGCGCTGCGGGTCGGCGTGCCCTTGGTGAGGAGTTCCGCGACGACCGCCGACAGTCCCTCCTTGCCGGCGGGGTCGTAGGCGGTCCCCGCCCGGAAGCTCAGGGTCACGGAGAGGGTCGGCTGCTCGTGGTTCTCGATCAGGAGCAGCGTCATCCCGTTCGGCAGCGCGGCTTCCTGGAACGGCGGGAACTGCGCGGGCCGCAGCGGCGTGGGCGCAGGAGGACGGGTGGGGAACGGCTCTTGAGCGGAAAGATGGAACGTTGGAACGATGGAAAGAACCATCGTCACTACGGTCCAACATTCCATCGTTCCAACGTTCCCCCGGTTCATTGTCCACCTCCCGGAGCCGCGGGTCCCGCTCGCACGATCAGCAGCACGAGGTTCGCAGGATCGAGGTAGGTATTCGCCACGCGCTTCACGTCTTCGGCCGTCACGGCCAGGATGCGGCCCAGGTCGGTATTGATCTCCTCGAGCGCGCCGTGAAACAGCAGGTAGTGGTGCAGCTCCTCGGCTTTGCCGAGCGTCGTCTCCCGATTCCCGATGAAGCCCGCCCGCAAGATGTTCTTCGCTTTGTCGAGTTCGTCCGCCGTGATGCCGTTCGCTCGAATGCTGTCGAGCTGCACGCCGATGAGGCTGTCCACACGGTCGACCGCGATTCCCTGATTGACGATCCCATACGCGGCAAGCACGCCGGGCCCGTTCCGCGACCCGGTGGGACTCAGCACGACACCGGTGGCGACCGCGGCCTTCTCCCGCCGCACGACGGCGACGTTGAGCCGCGAGCTTTCTCCCCCACCGAGGATCACGTTCAGGAGCTCGAGCGCGGGCGTGTCGGCATGACGATGCTCCGGTACCCGATAGAACCGCAGCGCGGCGTCGAGATTGGCGTGCGCATCGCGCACCTCCCGGCGCTGTGGACGGCTCCCCCCTCCGCCCCCCCCAAGCCGCGCGTCGCAGCGCACCGGCTCGGGTGCCGGGTGGCTCGGCACCCCGGCGAAGTAAGCGTTGACGAGCCGCCGCAGCTCGGTGGGGCGGAAGTCACCGACCACGACCAGCGTGGCGTTGTTGGGCGCGTAATAGGTATCGAAGAAGGCCTGTACGTCGGGCAGCCGGGCCGCATCGAGGTCCGCCATGGAGCCGATCACGGAGTGCGCATACGGGAAGCATGCCGTGCTGTCGAACGGCCAGGTAATGCCGTCGACGAACGCCGCCTGGTAGGGCTGGTTGTCGAACCGCAGACGTCGCTCTTCCTTCACCGCCTGGCGCTGGTTCTCGAAGTTGTCTTGCGTGATCGCCAGCGAACGCATGCGATCGGCCTCGAGCCATAGCGCGAAGTTGAGCCGGTTGGACGGCACGGTCTCGAAGTAGTTCGTGCGATCTTCCTGCGTGCTCCCGTTCGCGGAGCCGCCGATCCGCTCGATCTGCTGCAGGTGCTCGGACTTCTTCACGTGCGCAGAGCCCTGGAACATCATGTGCTCGAACAGGTGCGCGAACCCGGAGCGTCCGGGCCGCTCATTGCGGGACCCGACGTTGTACCAGATGTCCACCGAGGTGATCGGGGTCGAGTGATCTTCCGAGTAGATCACGTGGAGGCCATTGGGCAGCGTGAATTGCTCGTAGGTTATGCGGCCTTGTTGAGCGGCCGCCGCCGCGGGCAGGGCCGCCAGCAAGAGGAGTGACCGCAAGCGCGAACTACCCATGATAATGAGGCTCCGTTGTCAGGGCTGGACCAGCTCGAACCGGAACACGCCATCGAGCGATTCGCCTTTCACTACACGCCGGGGCGCCCCCCGCGTCACATACACCCGCACCACCGAGCTGCGCAGCGGCACCGTCTCGAACGTACCGGCGGGGACGGTGACGGTCGCCGGCGCTTCGGCAACGAGGCTCAGCGTGGTGAGGGAATCGCCGAACTCGCTGTAGGCGCGCCCGTTCAGGACGTCGCCCGGCGCCGCGATGGCGACCGCGGCCGCCAGCAGCCCGTAGTCCGACCACACGGCGCCCGAGGGCAGGGAAGTCCGGACGGAGCGTGTCGTGACCCGCCCGTCGCGCAGACCCACCCGCCTGGTCCCCTCGACGCGCCCCTGCCGCACGAGCAGATCGTGCTCCATCAGGACCGTGTCGGACTGAGGATTGAAGACCGCGATCCGATGGAAGCTCGAGATCGGAGCGCCGCTGCGCCGGTCCATCACGACGCGCAGGCTTTCCGCATCGGCCGGGCGCAGCTCCGAGGTCGCCGTGAAGACGAGCTGGTCCCCCTGGATGTCGTACTGCCACACCGCCTGACCGCGCTGCTCGCCGTTCAGGTAGAAGACGAAGGAGTCCCGCGCCGCCACCAGGGCGGCGAGGTCGAATCGCAGCGGCTTCGGCGTCTGGACAGCCGTACTAACGAGCAGGAAACAGAGCCAGGGCATTAGTCTCGAGGATCGCCTTCCGCTGCGCGTCGGAGAGCGGGAGCGCCAGGAACTGGTCGATGTTCTGCCGCAGATCCTTCACACCCGGGCTGGGCCAGTCGGTGCCCCAGAGCACGCGGTCCGAGATCTCGGCGAGGCGAGGAAAGTACTCCAGCAGCTTGGCGGGCGGAATGCCCGACACGTCGAGCCTGACGTTTCCGTGACGTCGCAGAATGAAAAACGCTTCCTCCATGTACAACGGCCGGCCGCCATGCGCCATCACGAGGCGGAGGTCGGGAAAATCGATGGCGACGTCGTCGAGCTCCATCGGATTACCGTACTTCGAGCGGGCCCCCGGAAAGATCGATGTGCCGGTGTGGACCATCACCGGCAGGCCGCGCTCCTCGCAGCGGCGGTAGATCTTCCCGAGCGCCGCCAGGCCCTCCGTATAGGCGTTCGCGGCGAAGCACTGGTGAGGCGGGTGGATCTTGAGCAGCCGGATGCCGAGGTCCACCAACCGGTCCACATCGCCCGCGGGGTCGTTGGTGAACCGCGCGTGCACGCCGCCGTAGGCGAGGAGCCGCTCGGGGTTCGCCCGGGCATACTGCGCGGCGAACGTGTTGGTCGAATCGTCAAAGCCCATCACATCGGGGCTCGGGTAGTTGACGAGCCCGACCCGCCACACGCCCGAGCGGTCCATCACTTCGAGCAGGGCCTTGGGATCGTCCATGAGCGACAAAAGAAGATCCCAGTGGGCTTCCTTGCCCTTGCGCATCGCCTCCTGGACCCGAGGCTTCAGGTCGCGCCACGGCTGGATGTGGATGTGGACGTCGGTGATGCGGGTCAGTCGCTCCAGGAGTAAAACCCCTTTCCCGACTTCTTCCCCAATTCACCCTTCTTCACCTTGTCACGCAGGATGGTGGGCGGCTCGTAGTGGGGCAGCTTGAGGGTGGCGTGCAGGTACTGCGCGATGGCGAGCCGCACGTCGAGCCCCACCAGATCCGTGAGCTTGAGCGGCCCCATCGGATGGTTGTACCCGAGCTCCATTGCCTTGTCGATGTCTTCGGCCGAGGCTACGCCCTGTTCGAGCATGCGCATCGCCTCGAGCCCGAGCACGACGCCCAGACGGCTCGATGCGAAGCCGGGCGAATCCTTGACGACGATCGGCTCCTTGCCGAGCTGACGCGCAAACGCCACGGCGCGGTCGGTGATGCCCGGAGCTGCTCGATCGTGCGTGACGATCTCCACGAGCTTCATCAGGTGCACCGGGTTGAAGAAGTGCATCCCGACGAGCCGGCCCGGCTGCTCGAGCGACGCCGCCAACTGGCCGATCGAGAACGATGAGGTGTTCGACGCGAGCAGCGCGTCTTGTGGCGCCGCCCGCTCGATTGCGGCCAGGAGACGCTGTTTCACGGCGAGGTCTTCCACCACCGCCTCGATGACCAGGCCGGCGCTTTTGACGGCGTCATCGAGCAGGCGCTCGACGTGCACCCGCCCGGCGATGCGCGCGCTTTCCTCCGCCGTGACCTTCCCTCGCTTGACGGCCCCGGCGAGCAGCTCATCGATCTTGGCCCGCGCCTGCGGCAGGGCGTCGGCACGGCTGTCGTGGAGTGCGACTTCGCACCCGGCGAGGGCGGCGACGTAGGCGATGCCGTGGCCCATTGTCCCGGCCCCCACCACCGCAACCCGGGGCAGGGTCATGCGGCGCGCGGGGAGTCGACCACCTGGCGGGCGCGGGCGGGAAAATTGGTGCAGAGCCCATCCACGCCCAACGCGACGAACCGGGCCAGATCGGCCGGGTCGTCCACCGTCCACACGAACAAGCTCGTGCCCGCATCGTGGAGTGTGCGCACCAACAGGTCGTCCGCCACCGTGCGCTCCTGCCACAGGATCGACGCGCCGGCATCCTTCAGCGCCGCAAGCGGCCGGACGGGATAGGAGCTCGACAGCACGCCGCACCGCAGGCCTGGGCGTTTTTCACTGAGCCGCCGAACGATGCGATGGTCGAAGCCGTGCACGGCGTAGCCCGACGGGTTCGGCCCACGATCCATGATCTCAAACAGGCGAGCATCCCAGCGCGGATCGAGCGTCTTCACCTCGATGAACACCTGCAGTCGCGGTCCGACGGCGGTCAGGGCCTGCGCTAGGGTGGGAACCGGCTCGCCGTTCTTGAGGCGCAGCGCAGTGATCGCTTGTGCGGTCGATTTGGCGATGTGCGTGCCGGCGATGGTCTCATCGTGATGGACGATCAGCTCGCCGTCCGCCGTGCTATGGATGTCGAGCTCCACGCCGTCCGCGCCCTGCGGCGCCGCCGCGCGGAAGGCCGCCAGCGAGTTCTCGAGCTCGATACTCGACGCGCCGCGGTGGGCGATGACCAGCGGGGACGGGATCGGTTTCACCGCTCGAGGCTGTCCGCTTTCTTCGCCTCGATCCAGTCCGGCTCTTTTTCGATGCTGTGCACCACGGCGATGTCCTCGGGCCGAGGCAGCACCGAGGTCAGGTATGCGGCGTACTTCGCCGCATCGAGCGGCTCACCGTCCACGTTGAAATGCTGGTGGGCGTAGATGCCGATGCGGCGGTTGAACTTCAGGTCGGGGACTTTGAGCTGCCGCTCGCGCTCGGGGATGAACATGTTGAGGCGCTCGACCAGCTTCACGATCTCCTGACGATACAGGCCGCGCGCGGACTCGTTGAGCTTCGCCTTGTCGGGCTCCTGGGCATTGTCACGTTCGTCGTAGCGGCCCTTCAGGCCCCAGACGTAGGCCCAATGCGCCGACGAGGAGTTGTCGGTACCGAACAGGTCGAACGCGGTGGGAATCCACTTATAGAAGAACCGCTGGATCACCTCGGGCGGCATCTTGCCCGCCTTCACGATGCGCAGCAGACCGTTGTTCCCGGTTCCCAAGTGGAAGGACTCTTCCTTGAGCATCGGGCCCATCGAGCGCGCCAGCGGGTCGAACGCCGAGACCGAGAGCATCTTGAGCTGGAACTTGCCGTCGCGGTCGATGAACTGGGTGTAGGTGAAGAAATCCAGCCAGTTGTCCACGATCTCATTGAACGACCCGAGCAGCCGTTCGCCTTCGTCGGCGCGGCGGTCCAGCAGCTTCGCCGCTTCGCGCTTGCCCTCGTCGCCGAAATACGTGCACAACAGGTATGACATCTGCCAGCCGTGGCGCATCTCCTCCGTCATCACACGCTGCAGCGACAGCAGGTCATAGTCCGAGGGCGCGTGCTGCAGCAGGTTGCGTTGTTGCTCGACCGACGCGAACTCGGTGTCGCCCTGATAGACGATCAGATTGAGCAACGCGTCGCGGATGCGTTGGTCGGGGATGTGCATCACCGTGGGCCACTTGCGCTGGCCTTTGTAATGGCCGAACTCGATGTGCGGCACCTCGGCGTCACCAAACTTCGCGTCGAAGGTAAACGTGCGGAGCTCGCCCTGCGGCAGGCCGATCGAGTCCTGCCAGTAGCGGAAGTAGTCGATCCAGTCGTCGAAGTTGCCCAGCTTGCGGACCATCAGCGGCTCCTGATCAGGTTGCGGGCTTCCGGGGTCTGGAACAGCGCGGTCTGATCGACGATCTCGAGATCGAGCATCTCGGTCAGCGTGCTGTGTTCCGAGCGATACAGCGCGTCTTTCGCCTTGCGCACCGCGAGCGGCGACATCGCCGCCCACGTTTCAGCGAGTTTCCGGGTCTCCGCGGCTAGATCCGTGTGGGGGACGACCCGATCGAACAGGCCGAGCTGCGCGGCCTCGGCGGCCGGGACCATGCGCGCGCTCCACGTCAGCTCCAGCGCCTTCGAGATCCCCACGACACGCGGCAAGAAGTAGCTCCCGCCCCAATCGAGACTGAGGCCGAGCTTGTGGAACACCTGTCCGATCGACGCCTGGTCCGAGGCGAGGCGGTAATCGCAGGCGAGCGCGAGGTTCGCCCCCCCGCCGGCGGCGGGACCGTTGACGGCGGCGAGCACGGGTTTCGGCGCCGAGCGAATGAGTAGCGCGATGTCCTTCCCCGCGGCGACCAGTGCGGGTCCGTCCGTGCCGAGCACCGAGAGGTCCGCGCCGGCGCAGAAGGCGCGCCCAGCCCCCGTCAGCACGATCACCCGTACGGCATCTGAACCCGCGAGCATGCGCAACGCTTCGATCAAGTCGCTACACGCGTCGCCGTCGAATGCGTTCAGCTTCTCGGGCCGGTTGAGCGTGAGCGTCCCGATGCCGCCCGCAATCTCGACGAGCACGCGCTCGTATGCGGCCATCAAACGCGCTCCACGATCACCGCGATCCCTTGGCCAACGCCGATGCACATCGTCACTAAACCAAGCCGTAACTGACGGCGTACCAGGGAGTGGACGAGCGTGGTGAGCAGCTTGGCGCCCGTGCAGCCCAGCGGGTGACCGAGGGCGATCCCACCGCCGTAGACATTCACCTTGGCTGGGTCGAGCTTCAGGTCGCGGATACAGGCAATCGCCTGCGCCGCGAACGCTTCGTTCAGCTCGATGAGATCGATCTGATCGAGCGTGAGTCCGGCCAGCTTGAGCGCCTTGCGAATCGCCGGTACCGGCCCGATGCCGAAGCGCTCGGGCTCGACGCCGGCGGTCGCAAAGGCCACGAACCTGGCGAGCGGCGCGAGGCCACGCTCCTTCGCAAAGGAAGCCGACGTCACGAGGACAGCCGACGCGCCATCGCTCGTCTGGGACGAATTGCCGGCGGTCACCGAGCCCGTCGCGTGAAATGCGGGCCGCAGCGACGCGAGGGCTTGCGCGGATGTGTCACGCCGCGGCCCTTCGTCAACCGTGAACGTCATCTCGCGTACGTCGTGCTTGCCGTTCCCGTTGTGCGGCACGACCACCCGATACGTGAGCGGCGTGACTTCGTCGGCGAAACGCCCGGCATCAATCGCCGCGACGGCCCGCTGATGGCTGCGCAGCGAGAAGGCATCCTGTTCCTCGCGCGAGATGTTGTTCTCGCGCGCGTGATTTTCAGCCACGAGCCCCGTCGTCAGGTAGACGTCCGGATAACTGTCCACGAGCGTCGGGTTGGGCGAGACCTTGTTGCCGCCCATCGGCACCATGCTCATCGACTCGGTGCCGCCGGCGACGACCGCATTCCCGAAACCGCACATGATGCGCTCGGCGGCGTACGCGATCGATTGAAGGCCGGACGAGCAAAACCGGTTCACCGTGACCGCCGAGGCCTCCACGGGCACGCCGGCTCGCAGGCTGGCAATGCGGGCCACGTTCAGCCCCTGCTCGCCCTCCGGCATCGCGCATCCGAGCACCACGTCGTCGATGTCTGACGCCTCGACCCCGGGCGCGCGCTTCAATACTTCGCTGATGGCCGCGGCCGCCATCTCGTCGGGCCGAACCGTGCGCAGGGATCCTGCTGGCGCCTTGCCGACCGCCGTCCGTGTCGCGGCAACGATTAGAGCTTCGTGCATGAGAAATCTCCGAGCAAATCTTCGAGCGCGTCGCCGACCTCGCTTGTCTGTCCATCGAACAGGTGGTTCGCGCGGTCGATGACGACGAGCTCCTTGGGTTCCTGCAACTGCGCGTAGAACTCGCGCACCTTCTTCAGCGGTATCAGCTCGTCCTCCGCGCCATGGATGATGAACTTCGGCTTGGTGCTCCTCTTCACCTCCGCGTAGTCGTAGCGGTCCACCGGCGGAGCGATGCCGGCGAGCGCACATATACGGTCGTCGCGGGCGCCGGCCGTCAGCGCCACGTACGACCCGAACGAAAATCCGGCAGCCCAGATCTCGAGGCCGGGATGCCGAGCCGCCAAGAAATCCACCGCTGCCCGAAAATCGTCGAGCTCGCCCTGTCCCTTGTCCCACTCGCCGGCGCTGCGGCCCACGCCGCGGAAGTTGAACCGGAGCACCTCGCAGCCGATCCGGGCCAGCGCCTTGGCGCCCTGGTACACCACCTTGGTGTGCATCGTCCCGCCTTCGACATCTGTTTGAACGGGAATTACGGCAACAGAAATGCCACTTTGAATGCGATCACGCTGAACGAATGAACTCCTGTGAGGTTTTTTCCACAGCGGAAGCTCACCTATCCAGCAGCCCCCAGCATCAAGAATGTCATTCGCCAATTGTCTGTTTTCGGCAGGGTAGACTTTGTTTAACGGTGTCGCCATCACAGCGGCAGTCTTGCCTCGTGCTTCGAGTGCACCTCTGTGAGCG
>Ga0137409_10008166_pt1 | contig 10704 bp, 13 predicted proteins | sample CZODoug1_16funga_FD_122059 | JGI IMG/M metagenome (GOLD analysis project Ga0137409, IMG submission 122059) | Vadose zone soil fungal communities from Angelo Coast Range Reserve, California, USA - CZODoug1_16fungal (Hybrid Assembly) | ecosystem: Environmental > Terrestrial > Soil > Vadose zone... | reverse complement strand
GCCATACAACGATTGGTCCTCGGTCGCGAGGCCGAGGCCATTGTAGACGAGGCGTTGGAGGTGGATGCCCGTCGCCCCGACCCGGAGCGCGAGGGGGAGCAGCCCGGGCACCTCCTCGACATTGTCCTGCAGGGCGGTGAACCACAGCGAGACGCGCGGACGGGTCACGCCGAGATCGCCCTTGAGGTGGGCCAGCCGCTCGAGATTCTCCATTACCCGGTCGAAGGCATCCACGCCCCGTATTCGGGTGTACGTGGCGCGCGTACTGGCGTCCAGGGACACCCGGAGCTCGTCGAGTCCGGCATCAATCAGCGCTCGGGCGGTCTTCGGCGACAGGGTGATCGCGTTGGAGTTGAACAGGACGTCCGCGTGGCGCGCCTTGAGATGGGCGACCATCCGGGGCAGGTCGCGGTTGAGGAGCGGCTCGCCGATGCCGTGAAGCAGGACCCGGTCGATGGCGGGAAACTGATCGACGACCTGACGGAACTCCGCCCAGCTCAGATCGCGCTGCGGCTCTCGCCCGCCGAAGGTCAGAATGCAGGTCTCACACAGCGAATTGCACCGGCTGGTCGTCTCGAGGTAGAGGGACCGCGGGAGCGGAGGCCGGAGCGGCAGTGGCGCGGCGGTCATATGGAGGGCTCCTGCCAGCGGAAGGCGGGGAGCCGGGTGGCGAGGTGCCACAGCCCCCCGAGCGCCAATGGCGCGAACTCGAGGACACGAGCCCAGCTGGGAATCGCCCACGGCTGCTGAAGGAAGAAGCTGTAGGCGAGGACGACTGAGCCGGTGAAGGCAATCCAGGGGACCGAGGGCGACCACGCCAGGAAGGGCACCAACCAGATGACGTACCACGGGAAGAGGTTCGGGCTCAGCAGCAGCAACCCCCCGATAAGAGGGATCGCTCGTGAAGGCATGACCGCGTCTCGCCGCCAGGCGCCAACGGCGAGGATCCAGACGCTTGCCGCGACCACCACCAGGTGCGGCGCATCCACCACGGAACGCAGGAGACCCGGATTGAAGTATTCCTCGGTCAGGTACCGCGGCAACGAACCGAGTACTTCCGTCCCGGCCAGCAGCCCGGGCCCGTAGCCCGCGAGGATCACTGCGACAAAACCCGTCATGGCAGCGGGCCAGGCCGGAATCGGGAGGAGTGCCAGCAAGGCCGCCGGATACAGCTTGAGCAGCGCTCCCCCTCCGAGGAGCGCTCCAGCCACCGCATGCCGGCCACGCAGGGCCATCCACGCTGCGCCGGTCACGGCCGGGACGAGGAGACCGTCCAGGTGGCCCATCCCCCAGACCTCGATCAGCACCAACGGATTCCAGACGTAGATCGCCGCGTTCGAGAGCGGCCGCCCGCCGGCGCGGAGTAGACCCACCACGGTCGCGAGCCCAATGAGCTCGGCGAGTCCCACGGCCAGCTTCATGGCCGCGACGCTGTCAGCGCGGACATGGTAGACGAGCCGGAAGAAGGTCTGCGCGGCTGGGGGATAGATCGTGCGCCATGTCGGGTGGTTCAGATGGGGGAACACCGCCAGGTCGCGGAGCGGCTCGAGCTCTCGTGCTGACGGCGGATAGGCGTACGGGCTGATCCCGGCGTGCGCGACGCGCGCGTCCCAGACGTACCGGTAGACGTCGGTGGAGAGGGTGGGGACGACGGGCAGCAGCACGAGCCTCGCGATGACGCCGACGGTCAGGACTGCGGCGACTGCGCGGGGCCCCGCGCTCGCGGGAAGCCAGCACACACCGGCGACATAGCACGCAAACGCCAGGAAAAAGAGGAGCAGGAATATCCCGGGCGCCCCGACCAGATTCGGGATCCGCGCCATCATGGCGCAGCACCCGATGAGACCCACTCCCGCGGCCGAGGCTCTGATCATCGCACGTCGGCCGCCGCCCGAAGGGCGGCACGGAGGTATCCGTATCCGGCGCGCACACTGCCGACGAGCGTGCCTGACACTTTCGAGCGACCGGCCAATCGCCGCTCGTGCGCCACCGGCACCTCGACGATGCGCGCGCGGAGGGCCGCCGCCTTGACGACCATCTCGGCCGGCCATCCGAACGCGCGATCACGCATGCGTAGGCGATGGAGCAACTCCACGCGAATGGCTCGGAACGGTGGGATGTCCGTGATCCGCTGCCCATAGCGCCAAGTGATGAGCATGGCGACCAGCCGCGTGCCGAGTGTGGCATGAAGTGGGTGTGCACCCGAGAGCCGACGAGCGCCCAAGACCAGCTCGGCCTGCCCCGCCACGATGGGGTCGACCACGCGAGGGAGCTCCTCGGGCCGCTGGCTCCCATCGCCGTCGAAGAAGACCACGATCTCGGTCGTCGGGCCGAGGGCGTTGACGCCCGCCCAGCAGGCGGACCCGTAGCCACGGCGTGTCTCCGTCACTACGCGGGCGCCGGCCTGCGCCGCGGCGACGTCCGTCCCATCCGTCGACCCGTTGTCCACCACGATCACCTCGCCGACGAGGCCGCGCGGGATCCGCGCGATCAACGGTCCCAGCGTGGGCGCTTCGTTGAGGGCCGGGATGATGAGCGAGATGGTCATGGCGTGCGTCAACGGGTCCAGGCAGCGGTTCGCGTTCGCCCGTTGAGATCGCAGTCTAGGCAGGGCCAAGGACGGTGGTGCAGGCGCTTCCGGTCTTCAGAAGCTCGCGACGCTCGGCCTGCGCCCAGTCCAACGACACCCTGTCCCCACGGACTAATGGGCAGTACGGGTCTGCCATGGCCACGCCGCCCGCCAGCTCACGACGACCCGCACAGCCGCCCTGGCACGTGCTGACAAAGGGACAGGGCTTGCACGCGTCAGGAATGCTTCGCACCCGCTGGAACTCTGACGAGGCCAGGACTCCCTCCGCCCCCTTCTCCCGGAGGTCCTCTATGCGGAGGTCTGATTGGCCCCAGTACACACAGGGGATGACGGTGCCCTTCGGTGTCACGCGAACGGTCTGCCGCCCACAACCCGTCCCGGCCTTGAAGGGTTGCCCGAGCATCGCGTCAAGAATCGGTTCCGTGGTGCTCACGAGCCGTGTCGTACCCAGGAGATGCCTGAATCCGTCCCAGAACTCTTCGTAGGAGAGCGTGAATGCGTCGGTCTTCACCGGCTGATAGACATTCACCCGATAGTGTGCCCCGGCTGCGAAGGCGACCGCCGCAATGTCCGACAAGCGGCGGTAGTTGGTCTTCATCATCACGGACAGGACTGTGACCGTAATGCCGAGGCGCTGCGCCCGCTCGATGCCGGCCATGACGCGTCGCCAGTTGCCCGGCCCCCGGAACGCGTCTTGTTCCCGCTCGGTCGGAAAGTCGATCGATACCTCGAGCTCCCGAAACGCCGTGAGGGTCTCGTCCGAGGAGGCCGCGATCGTATAGCCATTGGAGGTCAGCGAGAGCTTGACCCCTCGCGCGCAGAGCGCGCGGACGATCGCCGGGTAGTCGGGATGCAGGCCGTTTTCCCCCGTCCCGAGGTTGACCGAGCGCACCGGGAGGTCATCGCACACGCCGAGGACCTGCGTTTCGGTCAGCTGGTCGACCCGATCGACATCTCGGTAGCAATGAGCGCACGCGAGATCGCACGCATTGGTGAGGCCGACCCCGACGCTGAAGTCCATCGCTCGCCTAGGTCAGCCAGCTGAGGAGCCGGCCGGCGACGTGACCCCGAGCGCCCGCTTCATCGAGGCGCGGCCCGAGGACCGCGTCCAGCCCGATGCTCCGACCCGGGCCCGTGAGGAGGAAGAGGGCGGCGAACATGATGAGCATCGTATACGTCCAGCCCCACTCATGAGGCACGCTCAAGATGCCGATCGTAATGTTGGCCGCCATGCCAAGTGCGACGAAGGCCCCGAGCCGTGTGAGGAGGCCCAGCATCAGCGTCACCGCGATGAACGTCTCCGTGAACAAGGTCAGGTAGCCGAAGAACGTCCAGTGAGGGACCAGCACATTGACGAGGAAGTCTCGGTAGGCCGAGACGGTAGGGTACTGGATCTCCTGTTGTACCCAGTACCAGAGGCCACCGCCGGACTTTCGTCCGAAGTCGTCCGAGGGCACCTTCCACTTGGACTGCTGCCACCAGAGGGCACCGTAGAGGATTCGGGCCAGCGCCACGGGCCACAGCGGGGTGGTCCGCGAAAGCCAGCTCGGGGCATCCGGCCCGCTCGGCATCGTCGTTTCCCCTGTCGCGGTCACTCTAGCGACGTCGGCCACCATGATGTCACAAGCGTGTCAACTCCGGGCGGCCGGCAAGGACCGGCCAGCGAGGGCCACCTCTCTCACCGGCAGCTCCACCGGGATCGTCGCAGGTGGCCAGCAGGTGGAGGCACTGCACAGCTGATATCGAACGATGGCCTTGATGACGTGGTCCCCGGCCCCTGGTGGCGCCGTGAACACAAGAGGCAACAATCCGCGAACAGTTCCCTCGTGGACCAGAAACTGCTCGTTAAGGCCGGGCACCCGGAACGGACGTGACGAGGGCCAGCGTCCGGATTTGACATCCATCCCCGGGATCGCCGTCACCTCGATGCCGAGGGGGACGTAGGCTTCTGGGGTCGGGCTCCCATACACGTGAAGTCCCGGTGCGATGGCGAGTTCGACCACGAGATGGAGCCGCTGGAACGCGCAGTAGGTCGGGGAGTCGAGCCACGCTCGGACGCTGACCATATCGTTTTCGGTCTCCACTCCCACCTCATGCCTCGGACTGAAGATCCCGAGCGTCTCCGCGATCAAGCCGGGCCCCGTATCTCGTTCGCGATAGCTCTCATGAAACCGCTTCTGCACGATCGTGCCCCGCTCGTCAAGCACGAAGACGCCTGGATAGGGCAAGTTCACGTGGCGAGGGTTCGGCGCAATGCCGTAGACGGCGTGATCTTCTTGGACCCGCTCATTGATCAGGCCGAGTCGTCGCATGACGAGGCTGCCGTCGTCGGACAGGAGGGAATATCCGATCCTGTGTATCTCGGCAAATGAGGCGAGTGTCTCAACCGTGTCGTAGCTGATCGCGAAGAGCGCGACCCCATTGGCCGTGAGTGCGGGAAGGACCTGCTGCAGCTGCACCAGCTGCGTCTTGCAGTACGGTCACCAGTCTGCGCTGCGGTAGAAGACCACGATGGCCTTGCGGCCGGCCCGCGCCATGTGGAGGTTCACCGGGTGCCCGGACTGGTCCGGCAGCCGGATGTCCGGAAAGCCCTCCCCTTCGTTCGGGCCGATACGACTGAAGTCCCTAAGCGATAGTGGCATCGGTGCCCTCCCGGAGCGAGATGGTCTGTTCGCCGACACGGAGCGCGGCGTCCCAGGTAATCTGGATAGCGTCCTTTACGCTCTGGTGCGCGGGGCAGCCCTGAGGATGGAGGTGAAGCGCTCGTTCGGTTGCCTCTCGCGCCTCCGGAGACACCGCAAGGTCGTAGTGGACATGAATCGATTTGATCCGGATGGTCTTGCCGACACCGGAGATGCGGCCGTCGACAGTTGCCTTGAATGAATCACGATCGAACGCGATCTTGCGCCCTACCAGGGCGCCACGCAGCGTGCCGTACATTCAGCCCGCGACGGCGGCAACGATGTGATCGAGCGTAGAGGCAATCGGCGGTCCCTCCTTGGCACCGTAGTACTCCCGGAGCGCGCCCTGGACTCCGTAGACAACAGGTTCGGGCACCTCCCCGAGGTAGGCATGCCGATAACCCTCTCGATACTCGAGCCTAGCGTTTGAGATGTATTCGAAGTCGTCAATCACTGTGAGTCTCCTTTCGATCTCTAGAAACACTCGGGCGGCATCCCTTCGATGACCTGGATCCGAGGCGACCTTCCCCGATCCGTGAAGACACACGCAGGGTCAAGGCTTTGACGCAGCGCAAGGTGTCCGTTCGCTTCGCCAAGCCCATGTCCTCCGAACCTTTGATGCTGGGACCGAACACAGCGGTTCGCCGGGCACCCAGTTGAGGATCCTGGGGACCTCCGTTTGCTCCACAGAACGGCGCGCGAGCGCATGGTGAGGTCAGACAGGCAACTGCGCCGACACCGGCTCGAACGCGGCCGTCTCGAGCATTCGTCGACGCGTGGCGAGCACGCGGCCGGGGTCCCCCCAGGTCACTCCAATACATGCCTTGGACGGGCAGTACGGCCAAATGGTCGGGTCGAGCCGCCAGCACGTGACGGGACAAGTCGACTACCGGCAGGGCACAGTAGAGCCGCTCAATGGCTTCGGTCTCGCCCAATGTTCCGAGGGTCCGGCGAACTCGAGCGAACGCCTCGAAGAGAGTTGGTACCGTCAGCTTGATGAGGGCGAGCAGGGTCGACATCCGGCCCACCACCACGAAGCTGTTCCACAGCCACCCCTGGGCGCGGAGCTGCTCGGCCTCCGCGTCTGAGGGCTTCTCGCAGAACCCACGCACGTCTATGAGGGTCGCGGATCGGAGGCCGGCCACCGGCGGGCCTGGCTCAATCCAGCCGTAGCCAGATTCGACGCTGTCCGGGGTAACCCCAAGCAGAGCCACGAGATCGGGCCATTGCCGGGTTCCCTCGAAGGCCTGGTCTACGTGGGCCATGAATGCCGCCTCGTCGGAGATAAAGTGGTCCGACGGCAGGAAGGCCACTGGGAGATCGTGAGGGCCCCAGGCCGCGATTCGTAGCAACGTGTAGAGGATGGCCGGCGCCGTGCCACGATTCTCGGGCTGAACCACGACGGCAGAGGTGCGCATGTCCGCAAGCAGCGGCCGATAGAATGGCTCGTGGCCGTGGGTGACGACCGTGAACGTCCGCCGAGCCGGCGCGACCAGAGCGGCGCGGCGACGAGTCTCGGTAAGCAGGGGTTCATTTCCTACAAGAGCGCAGAATTGCTTCGGCCGATCATCGCCAGCGACGCGACGCGTCAACGCGCGCACGCGTACACCGTCTTCCCCTGCTAGGATCGCCACCCAACGGCCTGCGCGGTCTGACGGGGTCAATCGTGGCTTCGTCGCGTTGTGCATCGTCAAAGGATCCAGCACGCCTGCTCCATTCCTTCTACTGGGGTTCCTGCTGCGCTCTGTGCCAGCCACTGGAGTCTCCTTCCCGCGTCGAGTCAACGGCCCGCGGCCCTCGGCGGATTAGATGAGGCCGGCTCGAAGCGAGGTGCGAGCGGATGTGTCTACTTTGTGAACTCTTCCCTGAGTCCACTCGGATGCATCGCGAAACCCTCCGGCCGTATCTAATCCAAAGGCGGCAGTATGCCGATCGGTGCTTGCACCGCAATCCCCAGAGACCGAGAGGGTCCGCCGATGCTGGCTTGATTTGACAGCGTTGAGCCGCTGGAGAATGAGCAGGCGGCAGCTGGCGGCGAAGGAGAACCTCATGTATGACGTACGGGTGTGTGACATATCGGTTCTGGATTCGCGCGTCCGGGCTTGGCTCAAGCGCGTGCCGCTACTGGCTATCGTGGTCCTGCTCGAAGCGATTGACGATGAGTTGAGGTCGCGAGGGAGGGGCCCGCGCACGAAATCGGTGCAACGGAGCATGGAGAGGCAGAATTGAAAGGAGCGGATAGCGATGCGACGACGCGGCGCGGCATTGAGGTTCTCGCATTCTCACCCACGAACGACGAACGATCATTCGTTGCTCACCTGCAGGCAACCGGGAGGGTGAAGTGATCCCCGGACTGAAGGGGCTGACGTTTGACACAGGTGGCACGATACTCGACTGGCATCGCGGGCTTTGCCAGGCATTCGCGGCGGCGGGCGCGCGTCGGGGGGTCAACGCCGATTGGCCGGCGATCACGAATGAATATCGTCGCCGCGCTCTGCAGGCGATGGTTGGGCAAGTCAACCCCTCTTTTAATATCGATGACGTGCATCGCGAGATGCTCGCCACGGTGGTCAGCGAACATGGTCTTTCAACGTTTACGGAGGAAGACCATGAGGCGATCCAGTGGACGTGGCATGAGCTGGAGCCCTGGCCCGATGTCGCGTCAGCGCTCGCGCGGCTGCGGACAAAGTATGCAGTCGTGTCCTTTACGATCTTGAGCACCGCGCTCATCCTAGACGTTTCGCGTCGGAACGACCTGACCTGGGACTGCATCGTGTCCTGCGAGATGATTGGCACCTATAAGCCACACGCGATGGCCTATCGCACTTGTGCCAAGTGGCTTAGCTGTCGCCCGGACGAACTCCTCATGGTGGCGTGTCACAACTTCGATTTGAATGCCGCCCGAGACGTCGGATACCGCACCGTATTCGTCCGGCGCCCAGCCGAATGGGGGCCTGCCGGGCCGCCTGATCCCATACCGCATCCGAGCCATGACGTGGTTGTTGAGGACTTCCGGGAGCTAGCGGGCCTGCTCGGAACGTGACGCACGCCATGGCCCGGGCCCTTGAGGGCTGCTTCTGGAAAGGAACAATATGAAAGGACTGGAGGAGATTCCCTGGAGAACAGTCTCCACGAAACGCGTTTACCAGAATCGTTGGCTGTCTCTTCGTGAGGATCTCGTCGAGTTGCCCAACGGGCGGACCACGATCTACGGTGTCGTGAGCTGTGGACATTGTGTGGGCGTGCTCCCGTTTACGGACCCAGACACCGTTCTCCTCGTCCGGCAGTATCGCTACGTGGCTGGCCGCGCGACATGGGAGATGCCCACCGGCGGGGTACACGCCGGGGAGTCGGTCGAGGAGGCAGCGCAGCGCGAACTTGCAGAGGAGGTTGGTCATCGAGCCGGGCGTCTAACTCATGTGAGCACCTATCACACGAGCAAGAGCGTCATGGACGAGACCGCGCATCTCTTCTTGGGTGAGGACATGCTGAAGCTTTTTCTCGCTCCGGACGAGACAGAGTTTATCGCGATTCGCCCGTTCCCGTTTCGGGAGGTCCAGCGGATGGTGCTGTCAGGCGAGATTGTGGACAGCATGACCATCATCGCCGTTCTCACTGTGAGTAACACGAGAGGTTTCTAGCCGGCGTCGGGAGCGCCGGATTGTCCTCCTCGTGGGGCCCCGTCGGGTCCTCTGCCGTATCCTTGGATCGTGCCATCGCGCCCCTCGCGGGACCCGCGCGGCACCGACGCGGGAGACTGTCTGCCAGGTTATCTTTCGTCTCCGGGATCGATTGACTGCAAGGGATGGACTCCAACCACGGGAAGGGCAGGTCGGCAGTTCGACCCCTCTGCTGTGGAAGCTGCGCCTGCAATTTGCCGGCGCGGTCGCGCGGGCGTGTGAGCTGAGGCGCGGAGATCCGCCTGCCCTACTCCCGGTTCACCGGCCGAGAGAGGTCCAGCTTCTTCATCCGGCCCCGAAGCGTGTTCGGGTGTAACCCCAGCACCTTCGCGGCCCCGCGATCACCTTCGATGATCCAGTTAGTCTTCTCGAGCACCTCGAGAATGCGATCCCGTTGCAGCGCGGCGAGATCACCCCGTGCGTTCACCGACTGTGCCTCCGCGGGCACTGGCTCGGCAAGCATCGCCGGCTCGACGCGCAACACTGGCGTGGTCGACAAGATCAGGGCACGCTCGATGATATTCTGCAACTCTCGGACGTTCCCACGCCAGGCATAGCTGGTGAGCCGATCCATGGTGTCCAGATCGATGCTCTCGATTCGCCGGTCCACCCGCAGGGAGTACTTCTGCACGAAGTACTTCACCAGCCTTGGGATGTCGTCTCTCCTGTCGCGGAGAGGCGGCAGCTCGATCGGAAAGACGTTGAGACGGTAGTAGAGGTCTTCGCGGAAGTCTCCGTCGCGCACGGCCTTGCGCAAGTCTCGATTGGTCGCGGCGATGACCCGGACATCGACTTGGATCGTGTGGTTCCCCCCAAGACGCTCAAACTCGCGCTCCTGGAGGACCCGTAGCAGCTTGACCTGAATATCCGAGGGGACTTCCCCGATCTCGTCGAGGAAGATCGTGCCGCCCTGGGCGAGCTCGAATCGCCCGATGCGACGCTGTATAGCCCCAGAAAACGCCCCTTTCTCGTGCCCGAACAGCTCCGATTCGATCAAGCCCTTCGGCAGGGCCGCGCAGTTGAGCTTGATGAGGGGCTTCTCGTGCCGCCGACTCGCCGAGTGCACGGCGCGCGCGATGAGTTCCTTCCCAGTACCGGTCTCGCCGGTGATGAGAATCGATGCATCGGTCTTGGCGACGCGCTCGACTTTCGCGAGCACTGAGAGGAGGGCTGGACTCTGCCCGACGATCTCCTCGAAGTTGTGGACCGACTTGATCTCTTCCCGGAGATAGAGGTTTTGGGCCTGTAACCGAGCCTGTTCCTGCTCCAAGAGCACACGATCGGTGATGTCGACGAACATGGTGCGTGTGAACTTCCCGCCGGGTTCCGGCTTCGACCACCACTGAATCCAGATGGGTCGTGCATTGTCCTTGCGCCGGAGCTCGAGCACGACCCCACTCGTGTCGGTCCCGCGACCGATCGATTCGACGGCTTCCCGCGCACGTCGCTGCGCGTCTAGCGTGTCGGGCACGAGAGAGAGCCCGACGGTGCCGACGACTTCATCCGGCCGGAGACCCAGGATGCGGACCGCGGAGCGGTTGGCGCGGATGAACCGTGAGTTCAGGTCTTCGTGGACATACGCAATGGGGGCTTCGTCGAACAGGTCGCGGTACCGCCGTTCGCTCTCGGTCAGCGTCCGCTCGACGCGAAGCCGGACGAGCTCCGCCAGGGCCCGTTCGCCGAAGATCTGGATGAAGGAGAGTCGTCTCGGATCCGCTGGCATCGGCCTCGGATCGAAGACGCAGAGATAGCC
>Ga0137409_10008165_pt1 | contig 10704 bp, 10 predicted proteins | sample CZODoug1_16funga_FD_122059 | JGI IMG/M metagenome (GOLD analysis project Ga0137409, IMG submission 122059) | Vadose zone soil fungal communities from Angelo Coast Range Reserve, California, USA - CZODoug1_16fungal (Hybrid Assembly) | ecosystem: Environmental > Terrestrial > Soil > Vadose zone... | reverse complement strand
ACTGCCCGGGCGGGACACCCTCGACGGGCTCAATACGCTGATCCTGGCGATTCCGGGGACCGCCATCGGCATCGCCTACATCCGCGCGTTCCACTTCGACCTGCCCTTCGTGGGCCGCCCCCTGACGAGCCTCTGGATCATCCTGCCGATGGTCCTCGCGATCCGCCGGCTGCCGTACACCGTCCGCGGCTCCTATGCGTCGCTTTTGCTCGTGCACCGGTCGATGGAGGAGGCGGCCGCGAGCGTGGGCGCGCGAGGGTTCCGCTCCTTCAGCGACGTGACGCTACCGCTGATCTGGCGGGGCGTTCTCGTGGGCTCGCTCTTCTCGTTCATGACGTCGCTTCAGGAAGCTTCGGCGGTGCTCTTCCTCTCCCTCGGCGGCTGGGAGACCATCACGGTCGGAATCTTTTCCTTCTACATCGCGGGCAGCGCAAACGAGGCGGCGGCGCTCGGCGTCATCCTGATCGTCGTCGCTGCCGTGAGCGTCACCGTGATCAACCGCGTCGCGGGCACACGCATGGGGGGCATGTTCGGGTAGGTTGTGCCGTACTGATTCATTGCGGGTTGTCCCCAGCGCAGTCAAATCAGCCACTTGCGATCGCTTGTCCGCCCGGAGTCAATATGCTAGTGTCCTTCTTCACATGGCGCCGTCCGGGGAGCAGGGGACCTGGAAAGCGCTCGGGGAACTATCCTCGATCGGGCTGACGCTGGTCGTCGCGACGGTCATAGGGCTCGTCGGCGGCTATTACGCCGACCGCTGGCTCGGAACGACGCCCTGGCTCCTGCTGCTCGGGCTCGTGCTCGGCATCGTGGCGGGATTCGTAAACCTCTTTCGATCGGTGAAGCGTGCGGAGCGGGAGCTCGATGACTCCAGGTGAGCTGACGACGCGGGTCACGCTCGACACGTGCGCCGCCGTTGGCGCGCTCGCCGCGCTCGCGGGCTGGCTAGGCGGCGCGCCGGCCGGCCTGGGCGTGCTCGCCGGCGGCGCCCTCGCGATCGTGAACTTCCGGTGGCTGGTGGCGCGCGCGTCGGCAGCGATGGCGGCCGGGAGCGCGTCGGCCGGCGCGTGGCTCCTCGGCGCGGAGCTACGGTTCGCCGCGTGTACGCTTGCCTGCGCGCTACTTCTCGCCACCGGCTGGGCGCATCCGATCCCGCTGGTCATGGGGTTCACCGTGTTGCCGTGTGATCTGATCGCGCGCGGACTCGCGGCAGCCCGCGCGGAGCGCTGAGCATGGAAGCGATCGAGCATCCCCCGATCTTCCGCTTGCCGGGTATCCCCGATCACGTGACGTACACGTGGCTCGTGATGGTGATCCTGGCGGCCATCACCTTCGCGGCGTCGCGCAACCTGCAGCTCGTCCCTCGAGGCCTCCAGAACTTCCTGGAGGTCGTCCTCGAGCAGTTCATGCAGATGATCGACGACGTCATGGGCCACGAGGGTCGGCGCTACCTGCCGCTCCTGGCGACGCTCGGGCTCTTCATCCTCACCGGCAACCTCATGAGCCTGGTGCCAGGTTTGGCGGGCCCGACCGGCAACCTCAACACCACCGCCGCCTGCGCCATCGTCGTGTTCGTGGCCTACCACGGGATCGGCGCGCGGAAGCAGGGTGTGGTGGCGTATCTCAAGCACTTCGCGGGGCCCGTTCCCCTCCCGCTCAAGCCGCTCATGTTCGTGATCGAGCTGATCAGTCACCTTGCCCGCCCCCTCTCGCTGACGCTCCGACTTTTCGGCAACATGGTCGGGGGCCACATCCTGCTCGGCGTCATCTTCCTCTTGATGGGCCTGGACGGCCTGATCGGCTGGGCGCTGTCGGGCAGCGTGGTGGGTGCCGTCGTCGGCGGGATCGGTGGCGTGGTCACGATCGTCTTCACGGTCGGGTTCCTCTACCCCTTGAAGATCCTGGTGGCCTTTCTGCAGGCGTTCATCTTCGTGATGCTGACGATGCTCTACATCTCCGGAGCGATCGAGGAGGCCGAGCACCATTCCGAGCACCACTAGCAGATCACACGTATAGAGGAGGGAGTCGTGCGACGTTCACTGATTCTGGTTGGTGTGGCGGTTCTGGCGTTTCCGACCGCGGCGCACGCGGCAGACGGCGGCTGGATCGCGCCGTTCGCCGTCATCGCGGCCGGCATCGGCATGGCGATCGCGGCAGGGCTGTGCGGGCTCGGTCAGGGTAGGGCGGTCGCGTCGGCCGTCGACGCGATGGCAAGGCAGCCGGGGGCCGCGGCGCGGATTCAGACCGCGATGATCATCGGTCTGGCGCTCATCGAGTCCCTCGCGATCTACACGCTCGTTATCGCGTTGATCCTCTTGTTCGTGAAGGGCATCAATTTCGCGTGACCACCAGCGCATAGTGGAGGACCGGCGCGCCGCGCGCGAGAGGCGTGCGGCGCGCCGTACGATGATGCCACGTCCGAGCGCCCGCCTGCCGAAGATCCCCGAGATGACGATCCGTCGTCTCTCGGTCTACACCCGATGCCTGCTGCAGCTCGAAGAGGACGGCGTCAAGACCGTGTCCTCGCAGGAGCTGGCGGACCGATTCAATCTCAATTCGGCGCAGGTCCGAAAGGACCTCGCCTACTTCGGCGAGTTCGGCGTTCGCGGCATCGGCTACTACGTCTCGGGGCTGAAGGCCGAGCTCCAGCGCATCCTCGGCCTCGATCGCGAGTGGCCGGTGGCGCTCATCGGCTTCGGCAATCTCGGCTCCGCCCTGTTCCATTATCGGGGCTTCGCCCGCCAGGGCTTCCGCATCGCGGCGATCTTCGACGAAGATCCGACCAAGGCCGCCCCCGAGGCCGAGGGACCGCCGATCTTCGCGAACCGCGACCTCAGCCGCGAGGTGAAGGCTCGGGGCATTCAGATCGCGATCGTTGCGGTGCCCATGGAGGCGGCGCAGGCGGTCGCCGACCAGCTGGTCGCGGCCGGGATCAAAGCGATCCTGAACTTCGCGCCCGCCCGGATCAAGGTTCCTCGCGACGTGCGGCTCAAGAACGTCGACCTCTCGATCGAGCTCGAAACTCTCTCGTTCTACCTCGCCAAGACCTCTCGCTAGCTGGTCCGCGTACACGGGCCGGCGGGTGGAGGCTGGGGTTCGGGGGGAGGGGTCGTCGCGACCACGCGGCACGCGTGCGCTTCCCCACTCGTCTGGGCTCCATCCGGGCGCGAAACGTCCGCCGCTCGCTTGGAGGGAACGGGTCGCGGTGACCCCTACCCGACCCCCCAGCCCCCACCCGCCGGCCCTCCGCGCTCGGCCTAGCACCGAGAGGCCGACACGCCAAGCGCGCGGCATCGAACGCGCCGCGAGAACGTTGAGCCTAGGCCTAGCCCGACCTGCTTCGACCTGCCGGCTCGCCACCTCCGTCTCGCGTTCGCGCCGAGGGTGAGCGGGCCAAGGCACGGGAGACGGGCTGGAGGGTGGGGCGGCGGGTGGGGGCAGGGGTCCCGGGACCCGTTCCCTCCAAGCGAGCGGCGGGCGTTGAGCGCCGGGATGGAGCCCAGACGAGTGGAGCAGCGCACGCATGCCGCGTGGTCGTCTCGACCCCCACGCCTCCCCCGACGCCCCCGCCGGCCCGCCGGATAGCGCCGTGATACCGTAGAGCGTTCGGGAATGTTGAGAGAGTGGCCGGCCTTCGAAGCGCTGGCGAAATCTTTCGCCGAGGGAGAAGTCTGTCTGCGCGTCGCCGGCCTCACCGGGGCGGCCCGCGCTCTGGCCGTCGCCGAGCTCCTCCAGACCCATCCGCGCCCGGCGCTCGTCGTCGTGGCCGGCATGGCCGACGCGCACCGCTGGACCCAGGACCTGAAGCTCTTCGGAACGCCGGCGCTCGAGTTCTCCTCGCCGGAGCCCCGGCTCTGGCGAGGCGGCCATCACCGAGAGGCGGACGCCGAGCGCGCGATGATCGCGCGGCGGCTCACGGTGGCCGAGCCGATCACCGTCGTCACCACGCCCGCGGCTCTCGGCGCACCGCTCCTGAGCCGCGCGGAATTCGCCGACCGAACGCTCCGGATCGCACCGGGAGACCGCCTCGACCGCGAGCTTCTGCTCGAGGCGCTCGAGCGATGCGGTTATGAGCGCGTCGATACGGTCGTGGCGGTGGGGCAGTGGAGCCTGCGCGGCGGAATCGTCGACGTATTCTCGCCGAGCCAGGCGAGCCCGGCTCGGCTCGAGTTCTTCGGCGACGACGTCGAGTCGATCCGGCTCTTCGATCCCTCGTCGCAGCGCTCGGTGGCGACGCTCGACGAGCTGCTCGTGCTCCCGCTCGTCCCCGAGGACGGTGAGCCGGCCGGCGGCGCGCGACTGCTCGACTATCTGCCGGCGGCGGCGCCGGTCATCGTCGATGCGCCGAAGCTCCTTGACGGGCCGAACGAGGAGGCGCCGGCCGAGCCTCCGCTCCGCGAGCGGCTCGCCGGCCGCCAGCTCGTCGAGCTGAGCCTGGTGGCCGGCACGTCCAGCGGGGCGGCCGGGGTTTCCGGCGCGGCCGAGTTCGTCCTGGAGACCCAGGAAGTCGCGCGCTTCACCGGGCGGTTCAACCAGCTCGCTGTCGATATCGGACGCTGGCGCGTCGAGGGATTCCGCGTCCGCCTGACCGCCGCCGACGACCGCCAGGCCGAGCACCTGCGCCAGATTCTGCGCGAGCACGGCATCGAGTCGCTGGTCGCGGTGTCGCTCGACGGGCCGGAGTCGCTGGCGGTGGTGGTCGGCGAGTGCTCGACCGGGTTCGCGATTCCCGCGCTCGGCGTCATCGTGCTCACCGAGGGGGAAGTCTTCGGATCCCGCCGGCGGTCGCTGCGCCGGCCGAAGTACCAGCGCGGCGCGGCGCTGACGGCGTTCAGCGATCTCGCGATCGACGACATCGTCGTCCACGAGGACCACGGCCTCGGACGCTACCTCGGTCTCCGGACGATGAAGATCGGCGACCGCGAGGGCGATTTTCTGCTCCTCGAGTACGCGGAGGGCAACCAGCTCTATCTGCCGGTCGAGCGTCTGGATCGCATCTCCAAATATCTCGGCGGGGAAGCCGCCGCCGCGCGCCTCGACCGTCTGGGCGGCGCGTCCTGGCAGCGCGTGAAAGAGTCCGTCCGCGCGGCGCTGCGCGAGATGGCCGAGGGGCTGTTGCGACTGTACGCGGAGCGGGCGGTGGCCGATGGGCACGCGTTCGCGGCGGACTCGCCCTGGCAGCGCGAGTTCGAGACGGCGTTCCGGTTCGAGGAGACACCGGATCAGCTCCGGGCGATCGAGGAAGCCAAGCGGGACATGGAATCCGATCGTCCGATGGACCGGCTGGTGGCCGGTGACGTGGGATACGGCAAGACCGAAGTGGCGCTCCGCGCCGCCTTCAAGGCGGTGGCCGACGGCCTGCAGGTCGCCGTGCTGGTGCCGACGACGGTCCTGGCCCAGCAGCACTGGTCCACGTTCGCCGACCGGTTTGGGCCGTTCCCGGCCAAGGTCGAGCTGCTGTCTCGGTTCCGCTCGCCGAAGGAGCAGCGCGCGGTCATCGAGGGGCTGCGCCAGGGCACTGTCGACGTCGTCATCGGCACGCACCGGCTCCTGTCGAAGGACGTCGCGTTCAAGAAGCTGGGCCTCCTGGTCGTCGACGAGGAGCACCGGTTCGGCGTCGCCCACAAGGAGCGGATGAAGCAGCTGCGCGCGGCGGTGGACGTGCTCTCGCTCACCGCCACCCCGATTCCGCGGACGCTCTACATGTCGCTCTCGGGCGTGCGGGACATGTCGGTGATCGAGACGGCCCCGCTCGACCGGCTGCCCGTCGAGACGGTCATTCGACGCTTCAGCCGCGGCGTCATCAAGGAGGCGCTCGAGCGCGAGATGGAGCGCGGCGGGCAGGTGTTCTTCGTCCACAACCGCATCCAGTCTCTTCCCTCGATGGCGAAGCTGGTCCAGGAGCTGGTCCCCCAGGCGCGCGTCATCATGGGCCACGGCCAGATGAAGGAGCGCGAGCTCGAGGCGACCATGGTGAAGTTCGTCACCGGCCAGGCCGACATTCTCGTTTCCACCGCCATCGTCGAGTCGGGGCTGGACATTCCGGCATCGAACACGATCATCATCAACCGCGCCGATCGCTTCGGGCTCGCCCAGCTCTACCAGCTGCGGGGCCGGGTCGGGCGCGAGCGCCAGCAGGCGTACGCGTACCTGCTCGTGCCGGCTGACGGCCGTGTCGACGAGCCGGCTCAGCGCCGGCTCCGGGCCCTCCAGGAGCTGACGGAGCTGGGCTCGGGGTTCAAGCTCGCCATGCGGGACCTCGAGATCCGAGGGGCCGGCAACATCCTGGGCGCCCAGCAGCACGGGCATATCGCCGCGGTGGGCTACGATCTTTATTCGAAGCTCCTCGCCGAGGCCGTGCGAGAATTGGCGGGCGGTCCGACCGCCACCACGGTCGATCCGGTAATCAGCGTCAACGTAGAAGGGTTCTTACCCGACGACTATGTGCCCGAGGTCAATCAGCGGCTCGCGCTCTACAAGCGCCTTGCCGGTGCCGCCGGCGAGGCGGACGTGGCTGATCTCCGCGCCGAGCTGGCCGACCGGTTCGGCCCCTTGCCCGCCCCCGCCGGGCAGCTCCTCGACATCGTGCGCATCCGCGTCGCCGCGCGCCTGGTGGGAGTCGAGAAGATCGAGGCCGGCGCCGGCAAGGCCCTCGTCACGTTCTCTCCCGCGACGACGGTCGATCCCGAGCGACTCGTGCGGACCATCGCGCGCAGTCGCGGCCGGCTCAAGATGAAGCGCGACTTCATGCTCGAGGCGGCGATCGCGCGCGGCGAGTGGCCGCGCGTCCGCGACTCCTTGCTCGGCCTGCTCGACGAACTGACCCGCACGTGAGACGCGCGCTCGCCCTCGCGGCGATCATGACGCTGGCCCTGGGCGGCTGCACGATGCCCAGCTGGATGCCGTTCTCCGGCGGCGGGTCGAGCAAGGAGCCCGAGCCGGCGAAGCCGGTGGCGGCGGCGACCTCGATCGTGCCCCTGCGGCCCACCGCCGGAAAGCCGGCGGCCCCGGATGAGAGCGTGACCGACCGCGTGCTGGCCGTCGTCAACAACGACGCGATCACGCTCTCGGACCTCCAGGAGGCCATCGCGATCTACCAGTACGAGAATCGCGATCGTGGGCCGGCGCCGGCGAACGAGCTCGCCCCGCAGTTCCTCACCCGGATGATCGATAACCGCCTGCAGATCCAGGAGGCCGAGCGCGAGAAGATCCTCATCGAGGACGCCGAGATCGAGGAGGAGCTGGCGGACCGGCTCAAGAAGATGAACGTGAAGAGCCGCGACGAGTTCGACGCCATGCTCAAGGCGCAGGGGCTCTCGATGGAGGCGGTGAAGCGCCGGATCAGCGACGAGATCCGGCGAAACCGGGTCGTGGGGCGGAAGGTGCGGCTCCGGATCTCGGTGACGGAGGCGGAGGTCACGCAGTATCTCGAGGCCAACCGCGCGAAGCTCGAGACCGGATTGACCTACCACGCGCGGCACATCCTGATCCTGCCCGAGGCGGGCGCCTCTGACGCGGCCTGGGAGAACGCCCGCATCCGGGCCGACCTCGTCCGCGGCCATCTCCTGCAGGGCGGGGACTTCGCCGAGCTCGCGCAGCAGAACTCGCAAGACGCGACCGCCCGGGACGGCGGCGATCTCGGAACGCTCAAGCGTGGCGAGCTCGCCCAGGACATCGAGGCGCAGATTCTCAGCCTGGCGCCCGGGGAGGTCTCGCTGCCCTACCGCTCCGCGCTCGGGTATCACATCTTCCGGCTCGAGTCGAAGGACAGCCTCGAGGGCGAAGGGCTCACCCGGGTCAAGGCGCAGATTCGCGAGATCCTCTTCCGCGAGAAGTTCGACGCGCGGTTCGACGCCTGGATCAAGGAGATCAAGCAGCGCGCGATCATCGACGTGCGCCTCGACGGTCAGCTGTGAAAAATCGTTGACAATACCGCGCCCGGATGGCAAGATAATCCTCGGCGTTAGCTTTCCAACCCCTCAGAAAACCTAGGCAAACGCTAACCGACTCACTTGCTTGCGGCGCCAGCCGCCCGGAGCCCTTTGATGAGTGCCCGCCGAGAAAGAGGTCAGGGAAACCCGACCCAGCAGAACCCCGAAGTGAACGGGATGAATCTTTCCGAATTGAAGGAAAAGAGCATCTCGGACCTCAACGTAATCGCCCGTGATTTGAACGTCCAGAACATGGGCGGCCTGCGCAAGCAGGAGCTGATCTTCAAGATCCTCCAGTCGCAGGCGGAGAAGGACGGCCTCATCTTCGCCGAGGGCGTTCTGGAAGTTCTTCCCGACGGGTTCGGTTTCCTGCGGGCGCCGGACTATAACTACCTGCCCGGGCCGGACGACATCTATGTCTCTCCGTCCCAGATCCGGCGATTCGACCTCCGGACGGGCGACACCATCTCGGGCCAGGTGCGGCCCCCGAAGGACACGGAGCGGTACTTCGCGCTGCTCAAGGTCGAGGCGATCAACTTCGAGACGCCGGAGCAGGCGCGCGAGAAGATCTTCTTCGACAACCTCACGCCGCTCTATCCGATGGAGCGGCTCCGCCTCGAGCACGACACCGAGAACCTGACCACCCGCGTGATGGATCTCCTGTGCCCGATCGGAAAGGGCCAGCGGGGCATGATCGTGGCCGCGCCGCGCACGGGCAAGACGATGATGCTGCAGTCCATCGCCCATGCGATCGCGACGAACCATCCCGAGGTCTACCTGATCGTGCTCCTCATCGACGAGCGGCCCGAGGAAGTTACGGACATGCAGCGGTCCGTGAAGGGCGAGGTGATCTCGTCCACCTTCGACGAGCCGCCGCAGCGGCACATCCAGGTCGCCGACATGGTGATCGAGAAGGCCAAGCGGCTGGTCGAGCACAAGCGGGACGTCGTCATCCTGCTGGACTCGCTGACGCGCTTCGCGCGTGCTCACAACGCGGTCATCCCCTCGTCGGGGAAGGTGCTGTCGGGCGGTCTCGACGCCAACGCGCTGCAGCGGCCGCGGCGCTTCTTCGCGACGGCCCGGAACATCGAGGAAGGCGGCTCGCTGACGATCATGGCCACGGCCATCGTCGATACCGGAAGCCGGATGGACGACGTGATCTTCGAGGAGTTCAAGGGCACCGGCAACATGGAAGTCCACCTCGACCGGAGGCTGATGGACAAGCGGATCTTCCCGACCATCAACATCGAGCAGTCGGGAACCCGGAAGGAAGAGCTGCTCCTCGAGAAGGACGAGCTCCAGAAGGTCTGGCTCCTCCGCAAGGCGCTCTCCCAGCTCAATCCGGTCGAAGGCATGGAGCTTCTGCTGGACAAGCTCAAGCTCACCAAGACCAACAAGGAGTTCCTGGCCTCGATGCACTCGATGGGCTAGGGTTTTGCTTGTTCGCGTCGGGGTGGTATTCTTGGGGACCTTGAGGGGGTGGCGACAGTGAAGGTGGGTATTCATCCGGACTATGTGGACACGACCATCACGTGCGCGTGCGGTGAGGTGGTGCACACTCGCTCCACCCGGCCTAACATCCACGTGGAGGTTTGCTCCAAGTGCCACCCCTTCTACACGGGGAAGCACAAGCTCATGGACACCGCCGGCCGGGTCGAGCGCTTCCAGCGGAAGTACAAGCGTCAGACCACGACGACCTCGTAGCTCGCGCTCTCAAGCCGGCGGCGTCAAGACTCCCGCCGGTTTTTGTTTGTCTATTCATAGCCGCACCTCGGCCGGCGGGGCCCCAGCCCCGCGACGGCCTGCGGCGCGCAAGGCCGATTCGTGCCCGAATGAAAGGGCGCTGAGCCGCGATGCTGTTTGACAAGCTCCGCCAGATCGAGGAGCGATCCAACGAGATCGCTCGGATTCTGTCGGACCCCGCCATCTTCTCGCAGCCGGCCGAATACGCCCGCCTCCGCAAGGAGCACGCCGACACCGTCGAGATCGTCGAGCGCTTCACCGAATACCGCGACGTGCTCCGGCGCATCGGCGAGGCGCGCCACATCCTGGCCGAGGGCGGCGATCGTGAGCTCGCGGAGATGGCGCAGGCCGAAGTCGATGAGCTCACCGGCCGCCAGACGGCGCTCGAGGAGGAGCTGAAGCGCCTCCTGCTCCCGCGCGATCCGAACGAGGAGAAGAACGTCTTTCTCGAGATCCGCGCCGGCGCCGGTGGCGACGAGGCGGCGCTGTTCGCCGCCGAATTGTTCGCGATGTACCAAAGATATTCGGAAGGTCGCGGCTGGCGGTTCGAAATTCTGGAATACGCGGACACCGGTTTGGGCGGATTGAAGGATGCCACGGCCGAAATCACGGATCGTTACCTGTTTCCCTTCTATGGTTAACTCTACAGTTTTTCCATAGCCCATTGTGTATTCATCAATGCAATTGTCCACCACTTCTTTTATCATAACATAGATACCATCGTCGGCACTGCTGCCATCGCCGAGTTTTCCGATATACATACCGGGCCTCAGACGAATATGTTCTTTCCAGTCAAGCGAACGGATGGATTCCTCTGTATACGCGAATAAATCCTGTTTATTTTCTGCCATAATAATGGTCGCAAATATAGGTAAATCGAACTATTGCCGGGATGCGTGAATTACGCACGTTTGTGTATAAAACGTTCTTTATTTACTTGATTTCCTGTTTTTTAGGCGCATTCCGCGGACATATATCCCCAGTAATTTGAGTACAAAACCAAGTAGTTTTACCTATAATAAAAGCCTTG
>Ga0137409_10008164_pt1 | contig 10704 bp, 13 predicted proteins | sample CZODoug1_16funga_FD_122059 | JGI IMG/M metagenome (GOLD analysis project Ga0137409, IMG submission 122059) | Vadose zone soil fungal communities from Angelo Coast Range Reserve, California, USA - CZODoug1_16fungal (Hybrid Assembly) | ecosystem: Environmental > Terrestrial > Soil > Vadose zone... | reverse complement strand
ATTTGAAGTGTTTCATGCGCTGGACGTACTCGAGGTCGTCCATCTCTTGGAGCGCTGAGAGATCGGTGAGGTCGACCCCGGGCATCGGACCGCCGGTTGCCTTGCTGATGCGCGGTAGGATGCGCTTTGCCTTGGTTGCCCTGCGATGCTCGGCCACGACCAAGCGCAACCCCTCCTCGATTAGTGACGTCAGTGTACGTCCCTCTGCCGCGGCCTTGCGCTTCGCACGGCTCAGCAGGTTTTCGGGGAGTCGAATGGTGGTTCGTTCGGCCATATGTCAAGACATATCATCGATATGATAATATGTCAATGCATGGCGGCTTGCCGCCGCTCGCCGGCGCTCATGCTCGGATTTTGGCCGACGCCAAACCAGCGCTCGATCAGGGCATCGAGCGAGATCGCGCCGGGCCCGCGGCTGAGCAGGAACAGCAGGATCGATCCCCATAACAGGTGGTCGACCCAGGCCTGCGGGTAGACGAGAGTCTGGATCACCAGGATCATCCCCAGCAGAGGCAGCGTGGCGAGCCGTGTCGCGAGGCCGAGCACCAGCAGCACTGGAAAGGTCAGCTCGTTGAAGGCTGCGAGACGCGCCGCCCATACCGGATCAATGAACGGCACCTTGTACTCGTCCTCGAACAGCTTGATCGCGAACTCCCAGGAATTGATCTTGAGCAGCCCCGAGTTGAAGAACACGGCGCCGACCGCGATCCGCATGGCGAGCTGGATCAGCGCGAGCGGGATGCGCTCGAGGGCGGCGCGGGCCGTGAGCAAGGCGTTGATGGGAGCGCGCAGCGCGGTCATGCGCTGGTCTCCGGTTTGTCGATCGCGATTACGAGACCGGCGCTGACCAATCGCAGCAGCGCTTGCCCTGGATCAAATGTTGCATTGATGTCGAGCGCGCGCTCCGCGGCAGCGCCGATGGTGACTCCGTCGGCGACCGCCGAGCGGAAGACGAAGTCAGCCTCCGCAAGGCGCTCAATGCGGAATTCGCCGCGAGCGCCGCGAATTTCGAGCTGCACGTCAGCAGCGCTGAAGGCGTAGCGCTCGGGCGCCGCGCCGCTCAGATACTGTTTGAGCAGGTCGTCGATCGGCCAGTCGGCCGTGCAGTAGCGCAGCCCGCCCTGCAAGGTGAGGCGGTGATCGGGCAGCTCGCTCGCATCGATCGATGCCAAGCTCTCGATCGTCAGCGGTGCTCGATCGACCGCGATCGACACTTTCCCGACATGCCACTCGAGCTCGGCGAGGGCGCGCAGATACGGGAGGCGTTCGGCCCCCGCGCGGCTTGCCAGGAAATCCGCATAGTCGGCGCCGTATTCGGCAATACAGGGCGCAGCCGGCGGATGCGCGCGAACGAAAGCTTGTGCCGCCGCGATCGCGAAGCGCTCGCCCGCGAGCCAACTGACGGCGGGAAACTTGTCGAGGAGCGCGCGCGTGAGGCTTGCTTGATAGTGGTGGCGATGGATGGCGAGCCGCGCCGCGGGATCGCGCCCGCCGGCCAGCCGCGCCAGCAGCGCGCCGCCCGCCTCATGGGCGACCACGGCATCGCGCACCTGGCGCTGGATCTCAAGAAGCGAGGGCATGAGAAGCGGAAGTTTGGCGTGGTTTCGGCGCGAAGGTGCTTTGCAACACGGCATCGGCAGCCGCGGCCTCCGCCAGAATGACGTCGAGAACGGGCACGTCGTTGTCCCACTCGATCAGGGTTGGCTTCGGCCCGAAGTGCTCAAGCGCGCGGGCATAGAACGCCCAGACCGGCTCGGCGATCCCGCCGCCATGGGTGTCGACCAGGACTTCACCGCCGCCGTCCTCCGGCTCTGGCGTGAAGCCGCCCAGATGCAGCTCCGCAATGGCCTCTGCCGGAAGCTCGGCGAGGTAGCTGTCGCGATCGAAGCCGAGATTGTGGGCGCTGAGATAGATGTTGCTGACGTCGCACAGCAGCCGGCAGTCAGTGCGGTGGACGAGCTCGGACAGGAACTCGACCTCGGTCATGGTCGAAGTGCTGAAGCCGACATAGCTTGACGGGTTCTCGACCAGATAGCGCTGTCCGAGCGTGTCTTGCACCTCGTCGATATGCGCGCTGACGATGCGCAGCGTTTCCTTGGTGTACGGCAGTGGCAAGAGGTCGTTGAGATACTCGCCCGCGTGGGTCGACCACGCGAGGTGGCCCGATACGAGGATCGGATCAATCCGATCGACCAGGGCCCGGACGCGAGCAAGATGCAGCCGATCAATCCCGCTCGCGCTGCCGATCGAAACGCCGACGGAATGAACGGAGATCAGGTAGTCGCGCGCGATGTCAACGAGCAGCTCGGCAGCATGCGGATTGGCCAGGAAGTTCTCCGGATGGATCTCGAACCACGCCGCGGACGGGCGGGTGGCCACGACATCGGTGAGATGTGGGAGCCGCAGCCCCACGCCCGACGCAGTCGGCATTGCACGAACACGGCTCAACGCCATGGCCACCACCCAGGTTCAATCGGAAGCTCAGGCAGCGCTCTTGCTGCCGCCAACGATGCGGTCGCAATAGCCTTCGGGCACGTAGATCCAGGCCTTCTTGTCGCCGTTGACCTTCGAGGTGCCGGCGCAGGAATTATTGCCGGTCGAGGCGCAGTCGTTCTTGCCGGCTTTGGCGAGGCCGTAGCACTTCTCGGCCTTGAAGGTCGGGGCTGGCGCCGGGCCGCCTTGCGCCATGACCAGGCTTGGGGCAGCAATGGCGGCCGCGAGGGCGGACACGATGATGACGCGTTTGCTCATGGACATTACCTCCAGGTTCCAATGCGGCGCAGCTTGCGGGCAAGGCACGCCGGCGAACCAGTCGCGGTTCACGGGGCGTTGACTTCGTGCCTGGGCGCGAAAAGGTTACATCCGGGCCTGGCGTAACGACCCGCAAGATGGGCCGTATGAATAGGCCGTGTAGATGAGCGAAAGCACGGAGCGAGATCAGCGGTTTGCGCTGCTCATGCGGGCGGCGCAGGCGGGCGATCGCGCGGCCTATGCACGGCTCCTCCATGAGCTCATTCCGTTGTTGCGGCGCGCCGTGCACCGTCAGCGCGCGCTCCTGAAGCCGCAGGACGCCGAGGACCTGGTGCAGGACATTCTGTTGTCGCTGCACGCGGCGCGTCGCAGCTATGATCCGGCCCGCCCGTTCCTGCCCTGGCTGATGGCCATTGTTCGCAATCGGGTGGCAGACGGGGCGCGGCGCTACATCAGCCGCTCTGCCCACGAGGTCGTGGTCGATCATCTGCCTGAAACCTTTTCGGACGCTGATCCGAATACAATCGATGGCCGCTATGGCGACCCGGAAGCGCTGCGGCTCGCGGTCAAGGCTTTGCCGGACGGGCAAAGGCGTGCCATCGAGTTGCTGAAACTACGCGAGATGTCGTTGAAAGAGGCGGCTGCTCATAGCGGTGCCAGCATCGCGGCGCTGAAAGTTTCGGTTCACCGCGGCATGACGGCGTTGCGCCGGATGTTGGCCGGCAAGGACGCATGATGGACACCGACGCACTCATTCAGGAGCTGGCGAATTCGGCCGCGCCCGTTCAGCGCCTGCCGGCGCCCCGGGCGAGGATGCTGATATGGCTCGCGCTCTCGGCTCCGTTCCTTGCCGTGATCTGGCTGGTGATGCCGAGCGAGATCAATCCGGTCGCGACTATTGCGGATCGGCGCTTCCTGATCGAGGAGGCGGCTTTGCTGGTCACGGCATTGACGGCTGCGCTCGCCGCCTTCGGCAGCGTCGTGCCCGGATACGATCGCAGGATCCTGCTCATCCCGCTGCTGCCGCTCGCGGTCTGGCTCGCAAGTCTTGGCGAAGGCTGCTGGCGCAACTGGGTTGCGCTCGGCGCCAACGGTCTGACGCTGCGGGCCGATTGGGATTGCCTGCCGCCTGCGATCCTGATCGGCGTCGTGCCGTCGATCGCGATGGTGGTGATGCTTCGCCGCGGCGCGCCGCTATTGCCGCGGATCAGCGTCGCGCTCGGTGCGTTGGCGGTGGCGGCGCTCGCCAATCTCGGGCTGCGACTGTTCCACGTCGGCGACGCGAGCGTGATGGTGCTGTTTTGGCACTTGGGTGGCGCAGCCGTGCTGGCGGGGCTTGCGGCGCTCGCCGGCCGCCGCGTGCTGTATTGGCGGCACGCCGCGACATGAACTTGTAGGGTGGGCAAAGGCGTTGGCACAGGTTTCGATGCAAATGAGTGACTCACGTGCGCCGTGCCCACCATCAGCATCAACACGAGTTGTGCAGCTCATGGTGGGCACGGCGCACGACAGGCATTGCCGCATGGTGAGGTCGTGCCAGCGCCTTTGCCCACCCTACAATTCGCGGCTCTACCAGCGCGCGCTAGCCCGCCATCATCTCCGCCAACAGCCGCCCATAGCCCTTGACCGGCTGCCGCACCGAGAGCCGCAGCTGCATCTCCCAGCAGCGCGCCGGCACCGGATGCACCACCGGCACGCCAAGGTCCTGCTCCAGAAGGTCGATGATCGGCAGCACGCGCCAGCCGGTGCCGAGCAGATAGATCGCGTCGGCCTTGCGATGCCTGAGGAAGGCCTGCTTGACGTGAGCGTAGACCTGCTCAGCCGAGAGCTGGCCGACCTTGTCGAAATCGACCTTGATGCCTTCCATGCCGAGCACATCGAAGCCGGCCTCGACGAAATATTTCGCGAACAGATCGTTGATGCCGCCAACGAAATAGGTCGCGCCCAGGATCTTCTTCGCCTTGAGCGCGTGCAGCGCCCGCACGTGGTTGGAGCCCGAGGTGAAGAACGGGAGCTTGTATTCCTTCTCCCACTTCTTGAGAAGCTGCGCCTCGCCCTTGAAGCCGAGCAGCATGAACGGCGGCGCGCCTTCCGGATGGATGAGGTCGCATCCGGCGTCCGCAAGCTGCTTGACCAGCGGCTCATAGGGCGCGGTCGCGCGCTTGAACTCATCGGTCGTGCCGTGGCTGATGTTGAGGAACAGCGGCAGCACGCCGATGCCCTCCGGCAGCATGCGGATCAGCTCCTCGAGCCCGCCCGGCCGCAGCGTCGGCTTGATGCATCCGACGACGCCGCGCCAACTCGTGAATGCCATGGAGGTCTCCTCTCGGTGCCGCGCCTGTGGGCGTCGTGGCTAGTGCCCCGTTTCCGAAGTTCGTGATACGTCTCAGCATGCTCTAACACGAACTTCGGAAACAAAGGGCTAGCACTCTATGATTCTAGTGCCGCTTTTCGATTTGAAGTTCTTAACCGAGTTTGCTGCAGGTGCTGTAGGAACTTCAAATCGGCGGCACTGGCGCGCGAACGCTCTGGCAGCGCCTTCAGGATCAAGCCGGTTGACAATCTTACAGGCGGGGATGGCTCACTTGTAGAGCCGGATGGCCTTCACGCGCGACGACAGCGCCAGCCCATCCATGCATTCCGCCGGGTCGCCTGCCGAGCAGGCGGCCACGTCGTTGATCAGAATGGCGCCGATCTGGCCGCACTCGCCCTCGGCCGAGAAGGTCCGCACATTGGTTCGCATGCCGCGGATCGGCCCCATCTCGGTGATCATGCGGTGCTGGATGATGCCTTCGGGGTTGAACAGCGCGAGATCGAGCTTGAGGCTGTCGACGGCCTTGCTGGTCTTGTTCTCGATCAGGAAGGTCAGGAGGCAGCGATTGTTGGCGGTTTCTGCGGCGTTGAGCTCGAGGCGTGAGAGGTCCTCGGCCTGCGCCAAGATTGGGATCGAGCTTGGGATAAGGCCGCCCAACAGCAACGTTACAATCACATGTCTCACGCCACGCATGACTTCCTCCACCGCTCCGTCGGCCAAGGCTCGATGGGCCAGGTGCCGAAGGGCGCAATATTGTTAGCGGCGTCCTCAGGGATGCACAATCGGTGGCACGGGGTCCAGATTGGAACTGCTGCAAGGAAAACCGCGGCGTGTGGTCTCACCATTGCGGCTCCGGTGCTTGACAGGTTTCTCCCAGACCGGCGAGAATACCTATTCCCCCAAATCGGGTGTTGAGACGCGTGGCCGCAGGCAGCGGCCGTGCATGTCGCGCCTGCCCGATCATCATCACGAGCCACCTGCCGCCGTGACCGCCGCGTCCCATGGGCGCGGCGCCAATCTGTTTGGTGTTCCATGCTTGTTGCTGAGCTGCCGTTGCGTCTGTCCGGCTGATGGCAAGCCGCCGGGACTGGGCCGAGAGAGGACCACATCGCCCAAGCCCCGACGAGGACAAGCCTGCCCGCAAACGTGCCCCCAAACGTGTCCCCAAGCGTGCCCCCAAGCGTGGACGCAAGTCTGGGCACAGCGAGCGCACGCGCTTTCTGAGCAATGACCGCCGGCGCGTGCGGCGGGCGCTCGAGCCCGACTATCGTGACGGTGAGCGCGCGCGCCGCTATGGGCTCTCGCTTGCGGACTATCGCGCACTGCAGGCGCGGCAGGACAATGCCTGCGCGATCTGTCGCAAAGTGACGCGTGCGCTCTGCATCGATCACTGCCACGTCACGGGCCGCGTGCGCGGACTGCTTTGCCGCAGCTGCAACAGCGCGTTGGGCTTCTACGCAGACGACCCGCGCCTGCTGCGCGCTGCGCTCGCGTATCTGCAGGCGACGACGAGGAGGTAGCTGTCAGTCGCGAAGGGCTTATGGCTGCGTCTTGGCGCGCGCAAGCACGGCGGCCTTGCGCTCGATATCGCGCGTGAGCCGCTCCTGGAATGCATCCGAGTCGGCATAATAGTCGGTCGGTTGCGCAGTGCGCCTGGCGACGGTCTCGTAGGCCTCACTCTTGGCGGCAACTGCGCAGGCGCCTGCAAGCTTGTCGACGACGTCCGCGGGCGTCGCGGCTGGCGCCAGCAATCCGCCGAAGCTTGCCGGGCTCACGTCATAACCCTGCTCCTTCACCGTCGGCACGTTCGGGAAGGCCGGGTGGCGGGTCTCGGCGAACACGCCGATCAGGCGGATGTTCTGCCCCGCCGCGCTGCCGAGCACGATCGAGGCGACATGGATCTGGCCGCCGAGGAGGTCGGTGATCACCAAGGGCTCGCCGCGGAACGGAATGTCCGCGATTGAAATGCCGGCGACCTGGAGAAACTCCTCCATCGCGAGATGCGGAATCGTCAGCGGGCCCTGGTGGCCGTAGTTGAGCGCGCCGGGTCTCTGCTTCGCCATCGCGACGAGATCGCCGATCGTCTTGATCGGCGAGTCGGAGCGGACCGCGAGCGCCATGGCGTTGGTGAAAGTCTGGCAGATCGGCGTAAGCGCGTCGGGCTTGTAGCCGGTGTCGGCGCCGCGCGCCTGCGGATAGACCGACAGCACCAGCGCGGGTGCGAACAGGAGCGTATGGCCATCGGCTTCCGCGCGGGCGACTGCGGCGGTGCCGAGCGCACCGCCGGCGCCCGGCCGGTTCTCGATCACGAATTGCTGTCCGAGCCGGCTCGACAAGCCCACCGCAAGCGCGCGCGCCAGGACGTCGGTCGTGCTGCCGGCAACGTAAGGATTGACGATGCGCACGACGCGGCTCGGGTAGTCGGTCTGCGCGTGCGCGGCTGCGGTGGCCAAGAGGATAGCGAACAGGGCAGCGAACAGGGCGATGTGTCTCGACATCATGGTGTGCATCTTTTGCAGCTCGCGTGACGCACCGATCATCCCCGCATCTCCTTCACTACCTCGGCGATGCGCGCGGGCTCGGTCACCGGCAGGGAGCAGCGCTCGCCCACACAGATGAAGGCTGCAGGCTCACGGGTCGCCTTGATCTTCTCCTGCGCGGGATGTGAGGCGGCAAGTGCGTCGGCGGTCGGCGCGCGCAGCACGATACGGTCGAGCGCCGGCAGCGCAAGCGCAGCCGCAATGAGGGCGTCCGCCCCCCTGCCCTCGCCCGCCACCACGATCTCGGCGGCGCGCAGGCGCAGGTCGAGCGCATTGAACAACGCGAGATGCATGAAGATGTTGTCGGCCGCGAATGGCACGACGCCATCGAACAGCTTGTCGGCCTGGGCGCGCCAGGTGTCTTGGCCAGACACCACAGCGAGCCGCAGGAGGTTGTGCGCCGCGACCGCATTCGGATTAGGCGTCGCCTCGTCGGCGGTCGCGTTCGGCCGCACCACCAGACCTTCGGCGTCGTCGGCGGTGAGGAAGTAGCCGCCGGTCAGGGCGTTGGCATAGTGGCGGTCGAGGGCGCTTTGCCAGGCGAGCGCACGCTCGAGATAGGCACGCTCCGCGGTCGCCTCGTGCAGCGCGAGCGCGGCACGGATCATGTTGGCATGGTCGGAGGCGAGGCCGGGAAACAGCAGCTTGCCAGTGCGCCAGGAATGACCAAGACGGTGCCCGAGCTGGTCGCCACGGCTCATATTGGTCGCGATGCACGTGAAGGCGCGCGCCGCCGTCGCAAGCCATTCTGGCTCGCCGAATGCGACGCTCGCATTGGCGAGCCCCGCAATCATCAGACCGTTCCAGTCCGCCAGCACCTTGTCGTCGAGGCCGGGCCGCACCCGCGGCTCGCGCACCACAAAGAGCCGCTCGCGCAGTGTTGCCAGCCGCGCCTCCTCGTCTTCAGTTGCCGGCACCCGTGCGAGCCGATTGAGAATGACGTGGCCTTCAAAATTCCCTTCCGCCGTCACGTCATAGTGGCGTGCGAAAAAGGCACCGTCCTCCGCCCCGAGCACCTGCGTGATCTCGTGCAGCGACCAGACATAGAACCTGCCCTCCTCGCCTTCGGAGTCGGCGTCGAGCGAGGCACAGAACGCGCCCTCTGGCGTGGTCATCTCGCGCTTGAGCCAGGCAACCGTCTCCTGCGCGCGCTCGCGATAGAGCAGTCGGCCGGAGCGTTGATAGCCGAGCGCGTAAAGCTCCAGCAGCTGCGCGTTGTCGTAGAGCATCTTCTCGAAATGCGGCACCAGCCAGCGCTCGTCGACCGAGTAACGCGCGAAGCCGCCGCCGAGATGATCGTAGATGCCGCCCTGCGCGATGCGCTCGAGCGTCAGCTCAACGGCGTTGAAGTAGCGCGCCTCGCCGGTGCGCTGGCCGGCGCGCCAGAGAAACTCCAGCAGCATCGGCTGCGGGAACTTCGGTGCCCCGCGGGTGCCGCCATTGACCGGATCGATGATGCCGCCCAGCCGCTGCGCGGCGCTGTCGAGCTCGGCACGCCCGATCACCACCCTGCCCTGCGGCCGCGCTTCCTCGGCCAGCCGCGCCATCAGGGCCGAGCGGTTCTGCTCGATCGCTTTCGGGTCCTCGCGGAAGATGCGCGCGACGTTCGCGAGCACGTCCGCGAAGGCGGGCTTGCCGTAGCGGCTGGTCTTCGGAAAATACGTGCCGCCCCAGAACGGCTCGCCTTTGGGCGTGAGAAACATGGTGAGCGGCCAGCCGCCGTGCTCGCCCATGAGATGTAAAGCCGACATGTAGATCTGGTCGATGTCGGGCCGCTCCTCGCGATCGACCTTGATGTTCACGAACAGGTCGTTCATCACGCGGGCGGTGGCGTCGTCCTCGAAGCTCTCGTGCGCCATCACGTGGCACCAGTGGCAGGCGGCGTAGCCGACCGAGAGCAGGATCGGCTTGTTGGCCCGCTGCGCCTCCGCCAGCGCCGGAGGCCCCCATGGCCACCAGTCCACGGGGTTGTGCTGGTGCTGCAGGAGATAGGGCGAGGTCTCCTGCGCGAGGCGGTTTTGGTGGGCGGTATTGACAGTGGGGGCGGACATACGGGTTCCGATCATTCAAGGGCGCAGCAGGATAACGCGCAAAGGGGCCTTATGGCAGCATGCCATCAGGTGTCTTCGTCGCCGGGCGCCTCCTTGAAGTAGGCGTCGAGGTCACGGGCGCCGTGAAGGATGCGAATGATATAGAGGTGACTGCGCGGTCCATCCTCGTTCCCGTACCGAATGAAGATGACGTAGTTGCCGAAGATGACGCTGCGATAGCCAGGGCGCAATTCTGGCCGTGGTCGGCCAATCATGGAAGATAATGTTGCAAGGTGCTCGCAGTGAGCGGTTATGCTTTGGACGAACGCATCCGCTGCAGCGCGACTTTGACTTTCCTGTTCAATGTAAGCCGCGATTTCGGCAACGTCCCGTCGCGCCGCGGCCCGGAATTGCAGGCGCGGCACTCAGGAGTCCTTCGGCGTCTGCCCGAGCTTGTCGAGGTGCTCGTGCGCATAGCGGCGCACGTCGTCGGTCGAGAAAGTTCCACCCTCAGCTTCAGCGGCGTCGAGCGCTGCTCGCAATGCTGCCCGCTTTGCCTCCTGGATGGCATGCCGCACAGCATCCTCGGGGGTTGCGAAGGTTCCGGCCGCGATCTCGGCCTGAACCCATTGCGCGGCGTCTGGGGTGAGCTCGACCTTCATAGGCAATGTCCTCGACCAACCAGAAGACGATAGCACATATAGTGAGCGTGCCGCTGAAGAATAAGGCCGAGTGTCGCGCTGCCTCTACCCTACATTCGGATATTGAGGGTCGGTGGAATTACTCTTCCGCTGGCGCGCCATATGCGATAAGTGCGCCGCAAATCCTCGCACTCCCAGTCCCGCATGATCCGTCTCGACAGCATCAGCAAGCAGCACGGCCACCAGATACTCTTCATCGAAGCTTCCGTGGCGCTCCAGAAGGGCGAGAAGATCGGGCTCGTCGGTCCCAATGGGGCCGGCAAGTCGACGCTGTTCCGGCTGATCACCGGTGAGGAGCAGCCCGACGAGGGCCAGCTGGCGGTCGAGCGCGGCGTGACCATCGGCTATTTCAGCCAGGACGTCGGCGA